>Ga0206944_1074_pt1 | contig 18791 bp, 16 predicted proteins | sample Alteio_BWOrgHeat_4_FD_152978 | JGI IMG/M metagenome (GOLD analysis project Ga0206944, IMG submission 152978) | Enriched cells from forest soil in Barre Woods Harvard Forest LTER site, Petersham, Massachusetts, United States -... | ecosystem: Environmental > Terrestrial > Soil > Temperate forest > O... | reverse complement strand
AAGGGATTTTAGTTTCGAAAGAAGTCTATTTTCGTTTAGGGCCCTCTCTGAGGAAATTTTTCGATTCTGCTGTTTTTCTTCTACCGTTAATGGTTTTTTCTTACTCGATTTCTTTGGTAATTTTGTTCTAGCGGAAATTGCTGCTGAATTACGTTCGGAATATTTTCAGAATGCAATTTAATGTAGTTTATTGCATTCTGTTTCATTTAACTCTCTACTAACATGTAATAGGTATCACATGAGCGGATCTAATTCCATATCCACCCATTCAAGGCACTCAATGGACGGCTCAAGTAGTTCGAGCGATCCTCTCAATGAGATTATAGGAGAATTCTACAAAGCACAAGCTGATTCTGTAAAGATTTGCAGAGATTCAAGATTTAATAGGAGTGTGCCAGAAAGCACTTCTTGTAAGCCCATCAACCCAAAGATTTATTTTGAAAATGTAAAAGTTTTATTGAAGGATTCTCAGTCTTCAGAAATTGAAAAGTTGCGAAAAATTTATGAAAATATTTTTCTGTTTGCCGGCAGAACGAGTCAAAATCCAGGCTTTTGTTGCATCTGTTTAAACAAAGGATCTCTTGCCAATAGTCATATCATTCCAAACAACATTCTTTCAAGCTTTGGAACCACATTTATGCTAGCGCAGACACCGAATGAGATACGATCTGCTAACAATTTGGCATGGAAGCTTTTTTGCAAACCAAATTGCGAAGTCGAAAGGCTTTCAAAATTAGGAGAAAACGGCTTTGCAAATATCTTTCATAAATTTATTGAAGATGTCGTAGAAGGAAGAAACAATGGAAAATCTGCCCTTTTGGTTACCACTGATCAATCCATACACTACTGTATTGCCTCAATTATTTTCAGATACATTGTTGTAAGCGGCAAAAGAGATCTTGAGCTATTTATTAAAGAATATGGCGAAAAAGTTGAAGAGGCCTTCTGGAATCTGTTTTTCTTGCTGCGCAATTATGTGCTGGATAAAGACCACCAGCCACGCCCCCATATAGAACTATTCATTAATGAAGAAGAATTTAATAAAAAAACCATGCTCACATCCATTTGCACGACATATCCTACAGATTTACAAGAGTGCTTCACAACAGCACATTTTTCTTTCAAAGGATTTCATTTTCTTGTTGTTGAATCTTGTAAATTTAGAGAAGCTAACAAAGAGCTTCTTGATCTACCTGAAAATGGTTTTTCTCATGTAATAACATTTGACCCTCAAAAGATTGAAGTTAAAAAAGAACATGTTCTTAAACTTCCAAGAGCTGTCATTCGAGCACTTGAATTCGATTCCATTGTTTATCAAAAAATGCTTAAAAAGGTTAATGCCTGCTTTTTAGGATCGCAAACCAACCCTCAAGATCCTGAGCTAAAGCTCTTACTTCCACAGCATCAATTGATAAATCCGAAAGAATCTTACCTAAAATCAAACTACATAATACGTCTTCCTGATGAAATAATTTTTAAAAGGCAAAGTGATGGATCAGGTATCCTCAATTTTAACAACCCTGAAAAATACGAATTGCTATTTTGGCAAACAAAAGAAGTCTCTCAAGTGTGGCTTGTGCGCAATATACTGGCTAAACAAACATATGCCATTATCAATTGTTTTTGTGCAATTTACAACACCGTCTTTGGATTTTTCTTGGATGAAAAGCATTTAGAAAAAAGTGATTTTAAAGGTTTGAAAAAAAATCTGGGAGAAAAAAATAGGGAAGATCTAAGGAAATTTCTAGTTATGACTCCCATAAGCAAAACGGATCATAAGGGCATTGAGTGGATAACAAATGATTATGAAAACAATCTTCTGATTGCTTCATCGATTGTGCATTATTGGTTGAAAAACCTCCATCAGCTAAATAAATTACCACTCAACGCACTAAGAGCTACCTACCAGGGTAAATTATTCCATTTTATCGATCTGAAGCCATTCAATGACCAAGAGAGTCATTTACGATCCCTTGGAATGAACAGCGAGCAGATGAAAGATATCCTTTTAAATAAGGCGGAGGATAAAATAGTAATGGATTGGTTAACACCAAGAGAGAAAGAGACCGTAGCTGATGCGATAACAAGAAAACTTGAAGAAGTTGAAAATGTAGCATCACTTGAAAAGAAATTTATAGATTTTTTCACCACGATAGCTCATTGCTTAGGCCTTAAGATTAATATTTGGGTAGCTGATGTGATTAAGCCTGAAACCGTAATTCTAGCTAAAGAGATAGGCAACAACGATGTGGAATCAGAACTAACCCATCACATCTTATACGATCAGGAGTCAAGAACCTACCACAAGTTAGATTCGGTAGAGCCAACATTAAACCCCGAAGAAGAAAATCAATCTATCCTATTATCGATCGATTATTTAAAATACTCTTTAAAACTTGGGGCAAAACAAGAATTGGGGTTATAGAGAAAAGTATTTGTTTCAGACAGATTTAAAAGTGTATTTGCTGACCAGTCATACCACTTAGGGTCTTGTGTTGTAATAGAAACCACAATGAATGTAGATGAGCCTCATGGGCTTATTTACAGCCTTTAGCGCTTTTAAAAGCTCGCTTTCAAGTCCTTTTCGTGGGGGCGACGATGATGCAATCTATACCTGTTAATTAACCTAGATCCGGCAGTTCGAGATGGCAAATTAATGCAAGATCTTGCATTAATTTGCCATCTCGAACTGCCGGATCTAGGATTATCTATTTAAAGCTCCCTTGCAATAGTACTAAATGCCGTTAATGCAGCGCTACCAGGACTTGCGCCTCTCTGTATTGCATTTAACACCCAATCTTCCATCACTTTATTTTTCCCAAGAAGCTTGAATTGCATTATAAAGATATTAGCTTCCATTTTGTAACTAGTAATAGCAACATTTAATTCCTGGGAAGAGCGCTCTGCATCGCCACCCAATAAATAATTGAACATCACCTTTACAAATTTCGCCACAACCCTCGCTATCTTCACCATGAGATGAAAGGTTGCCTTTAGCGGTACCGTGACAAAATCACTTGGTTCGGCCTCTCTTGTGCTAGCATTCTCTACACCCTGGCGAACCGCTTGTTCTGTTCTTTCTACACATCGTCTCAAAAAACTTCCTATTCCCATATAATCCCCATAATTTTTTTTTAGGAAAACTTCCTTGGCTCATGCTACCTCATGTGGATTAAGATTTAATAAAGAAAGAATTTTACAAAAAAAATATTCAAAAGCAAAGGCAACTCGCCTCATCAAAACGATAGGGAAAACGTTAGTAAACATCCCTTAAATAGCGCTTAAGTGTTCTTAGTGTCTTAACGTACGCTTTTGCACTGCTCTCATCTAAGCCGCCATGAACGCGTACGATTTCATGCAGCGCTGCGTCGACATCTTTTGCCATATGCTGCGCATCGCCGCAGACATAAAGATATGCCCCTTTTTCCAGCAAGTCAAAGACCTCTTTCCCCTGCTCTTTTAAGATGTGTTGGACATACACTTTTTCTTTTTGATCCCTTGAAAAGGCAGTATCGAGGCGAAGTTGCTTAAGCGTTACAAGTTCTTGCCAATAGCTTTGATAGTAAAACTCATGCTCTTGATGCCGCTCGCCAAATATTAGCCAATTATGGCCTTTCGCTTTACGAAGCATCCTCTCTTGCATAAATCCCACATAAGGCGCAACGCCTGTGCCCGGCCCTATCATGATGATGGGGGCGTCATCATCTTCTGTCAAATGAAAGTCTTTGCTCGGTTGAATGTAAATCGGAACAACTCTTTGATGTAATGGAGCAAGGCAACAAAGATAATGGGTGGCAACGCCGCGCCTAATGTGACCATTGCTTGTGTAAATAAGCTCTGCTACCATTAAGTGCACTTCATCGCCTACCGCTTGCATAGAAGATGTGACAGAATAAAAGCGCGGTAAAAGCGGCTGCAACAGATCGCAACTCTCTTGAGGTGCAAATGTAACTTCGCTATTTTCTTCAAGAAAATCCCATACTTGGCGCTCTTGCTGATAGGCTTTTAAGGCCTCTTTTTGAGAATCTTGTAAAAGAAATGCAAGGCGCTCTTTTTTTTCAGGATGACTTTGCCTTTTTTCTACCTCTTCGATTAATTTTTTAGACACTAAGGCGAGATTGAGATGCGTTGTCATATAGTCTAAAATCGGGTAAGACTTTACCCTTGGCCTATCCTGAACGACTTCCTTTCCAAGGCATTTCATCGCGCAAAGTGTCTTTGCCACATGATGCGGATCGTTAGCGGGGGCAATCGCTACGCTGTCTCCTACGCGATAAGTGATGGAAGACTCCTTAAGACTTAAGACAATATGCTGTACATTCTTCTCAGAAGATGTTGAGCTCAATCGGTAGCGTGCCGTAATCTCTGCTAAAAACATATGACTTTTATTGTAGCGCGTCTCTTCCATCTGCCTATTTCCTATTACCGAAATATTACGGTTCTTCAAACATAAAATCTAGTTGAATAAACGGATGATAAGCAATTCCCTCTTGCAACAAATCTTTAAGATGGGCTAGAATGTGGGAGCAATCCGCGGCCATGGCGGAATTGGTAGACGCGCTAGATTCAGGTTCTAGTCGAGGCAACTCGGTGGATGTTCGAGTCATCTTGGCCGCAAGCTACCACAAACAAAGATCACATGAAAAACAACAAAGAATACCCTTACGATATTAAGCTTATTCGCAATTTTTCCATCATCGCTCATATCGATCATGGAAAATCAACGATTGCCGACCGCTTATTAGAGTTAACAAATACAGTCGCAGCAAGAGACATGCAAGCCCAGGTGCTCGATGCGATGGATCTTGAAAGAGAGCGCGGCATCACGATCAAGGCACACCCTGTGATGATGCATTATACAGCAAAAGATGGCACGATCTACCAAATCAATCTCATTGATACGCCAGGACACGTCGATTTTGCCTACGAAGTGTCAAGATCGCTTGCCGCATGTGAGGGCGCGCTTCTCGTCATTGACGCAGGGCAAGGGGTTCAAGCGCAAAGTCTTGCCAATGTCCATCTCGCCCTCGAAAGAAACCTTGAAATCGTCCCCGTCATCAATAAAATAGACCTTCCCGCTGCAGATGTTGAAGGGGTGAAAAAGCAAATTGAAGAGGTCATTGGCCTTGATGCCTCAAACGCCATTGCATGCTCTGCTAAGGCAGGTATCGGCATCCAGGATATCTTGGAAAGAATTTTAATTGACATCCCCGCACCAAAAGAGCCCACAGACGATATTTTAAGAGCTCTTGTATTTGATTCCCACTACGACACCTATCGCGGCGTCATGGTTTACATTCGGGTCATGTCCGGAGAAATAAAAAAGGGAAGTCTCATCAAAATGATGGTGAGCGATAAAGTCTTTGAAGTACTTGAAGTCGGTGTCTTTACGCCAAACGAATGCCCATCTGATGTGCTAAGACCAGGAGAAGTTGGCTACATCATAGCCAACATCAAAGCGCCTGCCGACGTGAAAATCGGCGACACCATCACTTTGCAAAAAAAACCAGCAAGCACTCCCTTACCCGGATTTCGCCATATCTCTCCCGTAGTCTTTGCCGGGATCTATCCGATTGATTCTACCGATTTTGAATCGCTTCGCGATGCGCTTTATAAGTTGCAATTAAACGATGCCGCCCTTCATATCGAGCAAGAAAGTAGCACAGCTCTTGGTTTTGGATTTCGTTGCGGCTTTTTAGGTCTTTTGCACCTTGAAATTATCTTTGAAAGGATACAGCGCGAATTTAACATCGATATCATCTCCACATCTCCAAGTGTTGTGTATCGCTTTACCTTAGGCGATGGAAGTGTTAAAGAGGTCGATAATCCCGCCCACTATCCAGATCCTGCCAGCATCGAATGTGTCGAAGAGCCGTGGGTAAAATCCCACATCATCGTCCCATCAGAATATCTGGGAGCTATCATGGGCCTTGGTATGGATAAGAGAGGTGTTTTGACAAAGACTGAGACATTAGATACAAGACGGCTCCTTTTGACCTATCGCCTTCCGATGAATGAGATCATCACCGACTTTAACGACAAGTTAAAATCGATCACTAGAGGATATGGTTCATTTGATTATGAGTTTGAAAACTATGAAAAAGGCGATATCATCAAACTCGAAATTCGAGTCAATGATGAACCTGTCGATGCCTTTTCCTGCCTTGTCCACCGCACAAAAGCAGATGGCAAAGGCAGGGCAATCTGCAAAAAGCTTGTAGAAGTGATCCCTCAACAGTTGTTTAGGGTACCTATTCAAGCTGCCATCGGCGGTAAGATCATTGCAAGAGAGACAATTAGCGCCATCACAAAAAATGTCACCGCAAAATGCTATGGCGGCGATATCAGTCGCAAACGAAAGCTTTGGGAAAAGCAAAAAGAAGGCAAAAAGCGCATGAAGGAAATTGGCCGGGTCAACATCCCTCAAAATGCCTTCATGGAGGTCTTAAAGGCAGGAGACTAAGCATGCAAGCATCACCTTCGATAAGTTCGATCTTTTCCCCTCACGAACTTCAATCCCTTGACCTGTTAAAGCTGCCCAAACATATTGCCATTATTCCAGATGGCAACCGCAGGTGGGCAAAGCTGCACCGTCAGCTTCCAAATATTGGGCATGAAATGGGCGCTGAATCTTTGATTGAAATTGTCAAAGCGGCAAAAGAAATCGGCATTAAAACCATCACCTTTTACCTTTTCTCTACAGAAAACTGGAACCGCTCTAAAGAAGAGATCCATATTCTGATGGGCCTCTTACAATATTTTTTGATAACAAATCGAAAACAGATGTGTGAGATGGGGATTCGGTTTAATGCCATTGGGGATCTATCAGCACTTCCCAAAGAACCTTTAGATGAAGTGAAACAAACCATTGCAGACACATCCTCTTGTCAGGAAATAAATATGGTCGTTGCACTCAATTATGGAGGGCGCGACGAGATAAAAAGAGCCCTTCGCAAAATTGTCGATGCTGCATTGCAAAACGAGATTAAAGCAGGTGATGTCACCGAATCTCTTATTGCAAGCCATTTAGATACAGCTCCTTTTGGCGACCCGGACCTTTTCATCCGCACAAGTGGAGAAAGCCGCCTTAGCAACTATATGCTCTGGCAGCTTGCATACGCTGAAATTCACTTTACAAATGTCCTTTGGCCCGATTTTAAGTCGACTCATCTTTTAGAAGCAATTTTAGACTACCAAAAGCGCGAAAGGCGCTGGGGCAATTAAAGGAGCTAAAAAATTATGAACCTTTCAAATAAAATGAGTTCCCTAAAGCAGCGGCTATTAGTCGGATCTGTTGTATCTGCAATAGTGCTTTTTGTGATTGCTTTAGCCAATAACGCCTACTTTAAACCCATTACAATGGGAATTACCACTTTAATCATCGCCTATTCCATTTGGGAATTTCATCAAATTTCCCATAATAAAGCGCAAAAGCCGGCGGTTTTTCTAAGTCTTATTGCAGCAATTGCCTACGCTATTTCCGTAGCCCTCTCTACGCAATATGTCGCCTGTAAGGAGCTGCCATCACTTGTGATATTGGCTTCATTGATTAGCTTTTTTGGCTATTATTTTCTTAAGGGGGATTCTCCTTTCTTAAATCTTGCAATTACCCTTTTTAGTTTCGTGTACCTCGCTATTCCCTTAAGTTGCATGATCGCCATCACATATTTTTTCACATTAAGTGGCGAGCAAGATGGCAGATGTTGGATTGTGTATTTGATCGCCGTGACGAAAATGACTGATACTGCTGCTTTTTTCGTGGGAAAAAGATTTGGCAAAACAAAATTTGCCCCCTTTATTAGCCCTAAAAAAACCTGGGAAGGAGCACTCGGAGGACTTGCCTCGGCCTGTGTGATTAGCACTCTTCTCACCTTCGTATTTAAACTTCTAAATGCCCCTTTTTCCCTTACGCTCTTTCAAAGCATTTGGATGGGAGCTCTTTTAGGAGTTCTTGCTGAGTTTGGCGATCTTGCTGAATCGCTTTTAAAGCGGGATGGCGGCCTTAAAGACAGCAATCATCTTCCCGGTCTTGGCGGCATATTGGACATGGTCGATTCCCTAGTCTTTACAGCGCCCTTTGTCTACATTTTTCTTAACGCAAGCTTCAGATAAAGATCCCCCCTTGCAAAAATGCTTGAGAGATACTTAAGTCCTGTGTTATATATAGCTTTCTTCAAAAGCCATTCCAAAAAAAAAGAAACTTATGATTATCACAATTGACGGCCCAACAGGCACAGGGAAAAGCACAATTGCCAAACGCCTTGCAAGAGAGATTGGCTACATCTATTTTGATACGGGCGCCATGTATCGCTGCATCACGTACGCATTACTTAAATCAGCAATCGATATTGAAGATCCTAAAGCTTTGCAAAGCTTCTTAAAAGATTTTAAATACGAATATAAAATTTTACGCGGAGAAAGAAGTTACTTTGTCGATGGCGAAGATGTCACCTTAAAAATTCGCGGATTTGAAATCACTTCCCACGTTTCCAGGATTTCAGCAATCGCAGCTATTCGCGATAAACTCATCGCTTTGCAAAGATCATTAGCTAAAGGGGTCAATTCTGTTTTTGAGGGAAGAGATATGGGATCAACTGTCTTCCCGAACGCTGAAATTAAAATTTTTCTAACTGGAAAAAAGGAAGTGCGCGCTTTAAGACGCCTTCAGGAATATCAACAAAAGTTTCCGGTCGAAGGAGCCAATTTGACACTTGAAGGAGTTTTAAAGGAGATGCAGACGCGAGATGAGCTAGACTCAACGCGAAAAAACTCCCCATTAAAGCAAGCAAGTGATGCCTTTGTGATCGACACTTCAGATTTAACCCCAGAAGATGTGATCCTAAAAATACTTGAATATAAAGATTCCCTCAAAACCCGCTCTAAGTCAATTTAGGCAATTTGAAATGGAACAATTGCCTCATTTTCAGACCTTTAGATCTCAAACCATTAACTCTCAAATCATTAACTCTCAAACAATTAACTCTCTTGGCATCGATGGCGTTTTATCCCCTACATGCCACTACCGCATCTCAGATCAAGACCTTTTGAAAGGTTATGAAATCATGACACTCACCCGCTTAGTCGATGAGCGGATGATCACTCTTCAAAGGCAAGGCCTGATCTCATTTGCCTTAAGCTCTTTTGGCGAAGAGGCTTGTGCGGTTGCAAGCGCTGCTGCCTTAAATTTTTGCGATTGGATGTATCCCCAATATCGAGAGCCTGGGGTGATGTTTTATAGAGGCTGGTCCATTCAAGAATATATCCACCAAATGTTTTGTAACAGCCACGATTTAAATCTAGGGCATCAGATGCCCAATCATTTTGGGGCAAAATCATTAAATGTCGTCACAGTGTCCTCTACCATCGCAACACAAATCCCCCATGCTGCAGGATGTGCCTATGCAATGAAATTACAAGGGGAAAAAAGCGTTGCGATCGCCTACTTTGGCGATGGAGGCACCTCAGAGGGTGATTTTCATGCTGGTTTAAACTTTGCCGCCGTAAGAAAAGTCCCTGCCATTTTCTTTTGTAGAAATAACGGATACGCCATCTCCACACCTGTTTCAAAACAGTTTGCATCAGATGGCGTTGCCCCAAAGGGAATTGGCTATGGCATTGCGACCTTTAGAGTCGATGGAAACGATTATTACGCAGTTCATGAAATCACGGCCAAAGCCAAAGGTTTATGCCTAGAAGGAAAGGGCCCAGTGTTAATCGAAGCAATGACATATCGAAGAGGCGCTCACTCAACCTCTGATGACCCCTCTCTTTACCGCAAAGAAACTGAAGTAAAGGAATGGGAGGCAAAGTGTCCAATTCTTCGCTTAAAGCGCCACCTAATGATAAAGGGACTTTGGGATGACAAGCAGGATGCTGCCATGATAGAAAAAATATCTCAAGAGATAAGTCTATCTATTGACGTCGCAAAAGCCGCACCCGCCCCCCCTTTACAATCGCTTTTTGAACATGTCTATTTCCAATCGTAAGGTTTTGCTATGCCGATTATGAATATGATTCAATCCTTAAACCTCACTCTGCATCAAGAGTTTGCAAGGGATGATAAGCTTTTGACATTTGGAGAAGATGTTGGAGCCTTTGGAGGGGTGTTCAGAGTCACTGCCGGCTTGCAAGAAAAGTTTGGCGAAGATAGATGTTTTGACACCCCCCTTTGTGAACAAGGGATCATCGGCTTTGGCATTGGAATTGCGCAAAAAGGATTAAAGCCGATTTGCGAAATACAATTTGCCGACTATATTTTTCCAGCCTACGATCAGATTGTCAATGAGCTTGCTAAAATGCGCTACCGCTCAGGCGGACAATATTGCGCTCCCCTCGTCATTAGAACCCCATATGGAGGAGGCATTCACGGGGGACATTACCATTCACAATCCCCCGAAGCACAATTTCTACACACTCCAGGACTAAAAGTTGTTGTCGCCTCAAGTCCTTACGATGCCAAAGGCCTTTTAACTGCCGCCATCAGATGCCAAGATCCTGTATTATTTTTCGAACCTAAGAGAATCTATCGACAAATTAAAGAAGAAGTGCCGATGGAAGAGTACGAAATTCCTTTAGGTGTCGCTAAAATACAGACAATGGGCCATGAAGCGGACCTTCAAGCAACTCTTATCGGATGGGGCGCTCAGCACCATCAGAATATGGAAGCGGCCAAACAACTTAACATCTCGCATGGAATTGGGATAGAAGTGATCAACCTGCGCACACTCAATCCCCTCGATATTAACGCCATTACCTGCTCCGTTCAAAAGACCGGGCGCTGTCTAATTGCCCACGAAGCCCCAAAAACACAAGGCTTTGGCGCCGAGATCGCGGCTTTGGTCATGGAACATTGCTTTTTATCGCTTGAAGCTCCTGTAGCAAGGTGTTGCGGACTAGATATCCCTTTTCCAAATGCATTAGAAGCCGATTATCTTCCCGATGCAGCAAGAGTTGTGCAAGCGATGCTGGATCTCATTCGATATTAGACCTTAGGGAATCTCCAGATCGAATAGTCCCCATTTTTTTATCAGCTGCTGGTAGCGCCCATCATGTCTGACACTTTTAAGCTGAGTATTAACATCTTCAATTAATCTAGTTCCAATAGGCGTATCAAGTGCAATTAAACGCAAGCCCTCATCGGTAAGGGATGGAAGAGCCACCCTTAATTTCCCTTTATAAAGGCTATCTAGCAAAATATGCGCTTGCGTTGCCTCCACGACTATTCCATCTATACTTCCGCGAGAAACTAGTTCAAAACCTTTATTGACGTCTTTGTAATGGACAAAGTTGACATCTAAAGGATTAATCCCCTTCTTTTTAAAAATGGTAAAAGGAGGAGGAGAACTTGCGCTTACACTTATTGTCGCGCCTTCCATATTTTTAAGCGTATTGATCGCTGTACTAGAGGGCACCACCAACACAAGGCCCGTCTTAAACAATGGATCAGAAAAAAGGTATTTTCCTTGAATCAATGAATCGGGGCGCGTGGCCGAGATCACAGCATCAAATGAGCCATCATCAAGACCTGCTAAAAGAAATGAGGGACTTGATTCAAGCCACGCCACCTTAATCTCTGACTTTATTGCAATTTCGCCGATGAGATCGTTCATGAAGGCCACAAGATAGCGCTCTCTGCCATATAACTGGATAGGATACCAACTTGAGTCCCGCCCGATGAGATAGATCTCTTTTTTGCTCACATGCTTGTGATAGCAAGATTTTAATCCCAGAAAAAGAAGAAAGGCCGACAGCAAAAATAAAGCTGATAGCACTTTTTTATAAGGGTACACCCTTGCAAGAAATTGATTTAATAAATTCGACATTTATCCAACATACTATATTCGTGACGGATGCGTTCGATAACCCCCTGATCTGGAGGGCAGGACACAAGGCCCCAAATTGTATCAGAGTACCTTTTTATCGATGTGTCGGTTGAAAATGCCCCCATCCCCGCCATATTCTGTATGGCATATTCGGCCCAACGGCTTGGAGTTTGATAAAGACTTTCCACCTTCAATTGCGCATTATAATACTCCTCCAGATCTTTTAAAACAAAATATGGATCTTCCTCGAGAAGCTTTTTATATAACTTGCAAAAGATCTCATGTTCCAGATCGTCCATGGCAAAAGATCGATCGATTAAGCTGTTTAATGCCCGTTTGATCTTTGGATTCGTCTCATAGATCTCTTTGGGATTGTAACCAAAATGGCGCAAGGTTTCAATCTCTTTGTGGCTTGTGCCAAAAGTAAAAGGCCAATATTCTGCTGAAATTGCCTCTTTCATCTCAATGTTTGCTCCATCATCTGTCCCAATCGTTAAAGCTCCATTGATCGCAAGTTTCATATTTCCAGTCCCTGATGCCTCAGTGCCAGCGGTTGAGATCTGCTCCGAAACATTGGCAGCTGGAATAATCATTTCAGCTAAAGACACATTGTAATTTTCCAAATACACAACTTTTAGCAGCAAAGACGTGACCGGATCCTTATTTAGGCGACGTGAAACGCAGTAGATCAAACGTATGATATCTTTTGCAGTCTCATAGGAGGCGGCAGCTTTTCCTGCAAAGATAAAAGTGCGGGGAAAGCGCTTACGTTTTTTTTCCTCTTCATTAGGATGAGAGAGGTCGTGATATAACATGATGATATGCAAAAGATTTAACAGCTGCCTTTTATATTCATGCACCCGCTTTATCTGGACGTCGAAAATGGAATCGGCATCAAGAAGCGGCAAATGGCCACTTGGCTCCCCTATTTCACTTCGCCACCTGCTTTCACGTGTGATATAATCGATAAGGCGAACTTTATTTCTCTTTTTTATCGCCATAAATTCCACTTGCGTATTTAGATCTGTTGCAAATCTTGCAAGGGACTTAATTTGTGAAAAATCTTTAATCCAATCACTGCCAATGCGATTTGTAATGAGTTTGGCAAGTTCAGGATTGGACTGCAAAAGCCAACGCCTTTGTGTCACGCCATTTGTCACATTGCAAAAGCGCTCTGGGAATATTTCGAAAAAATCTTTAAAGACTCTATGTTTTAAAATTTCGGTATGCAGCGCTGCAACCCCATTTGTACTATGGGTGCCGGCGATGCAAAGATTTGCCATTCTCACTTTATTATTTTCAAGAATGGACATCCTTCTTATCTTTTCCTCATCGCCCGGAAACGCAAGACGGACACCTGCGCAAAGCTCATAATTAAGCCGTTCAATGATTCTATATTGGCGCGGTAGAAGATGATACATCAGGGATTGATCCCACTGCTCAAGCGCTTCCGCTAATATAGTGTGGTTTGTATAACTCGTGACTTCTGCTGTGATATCTTTTGCCATCTTCCATGGAATATCGTGATGCGCTGTCAATATTCGGATCAACTCCGCAATCACAAGTGCTGGATGTGTATCATTGATCTGAATTCGCACCTTATCGACAAAAGATCTAAAGTTATCGTGAAATTGTAGGTAGTGGCGGATAATGTCTTGAAGGGTCGCTGAAACAAGTAAATACTCTTGTTTTAAACGCACCCTCTTTCCGGTCTCATGATGATCGCTTGGATAAAGGACGTCTGTTAACGCGGAATTTTCTGCTGCCTCATCGAGTCTTCCCGCATTATATCGCTGCAGGCGAAAATTGTGGGGCGATTCTTTGGTGCTCCAAAGACGAAGCGTGCCAACGGAAAAGTTTTTATGCGTGCTATAGCCTACTATCGGAATGTCGTAGGGAAGCGCAAACACCTCTTCGTAATTTTTTAGTGTCATGATTTCATCGCCGTGAATATTGGTCTCTTCTCTTGTTTGACCTGCATATTTCACAATCACTTTGCGCAAATCTCTTCTAAATTCCCATGGATTGGCATTCAGCAACCAGCAATCTGGCGCCTCGATTTGCTTTCCTTCCCAAAGCTGTTGCTCAAAAATTCCATACTGATATCTTAACCCATAAGCTCTTGCCGGATAGTCAAGCGTTGCAAGAGAATCTAAAAAGCATGAAGCAAGCCTACCAAGCCCCCCATTGCCAAGCCCCGGATCTGGCTCTTGTCTGATGATATCGCTTAAATTGCGCTTCATCTTATGCAAGGCGAGCTTGACCACTTCTAGATCATTTAAATTAGAGATGTTGCTACTTAAAATCCTTCCTGGAAGGAACTCCATGGAGATATAGTACAAGGTGCGCACGTCTTTTTCGTTATAAGTCTTTTCGGTCGCAAGCCAGTTGATCATGATCTCTTCTCGCAAGGCAAGGCAAAGCGCGCGGTAGAATTCTTCACTATTAGCAACATCAAAAGATGTGCCCATCGTAGTTAATAAATAGTGCTTGACCTTTGTCACTAAAACGTCTGCTTGATAGTCTACATCGATTGGCATGGGGAAATTAAGTCTCTTCTTTTACGGGTTATGTCACTTATCCTACATGTAGCGACTTTAGTGAATTAAAGGCTAGAGAAAATGACTGGACAACTCCCGGCCAGTGTCTAACTAAGTAGAACTATCGTTGATAGAGCCTCTAACGTCAGTCACAGTCCCTTTTACTAAAGTATTGCCGGATGCACTTTCCTTTAGCAGTTGCATCAACTGTTTTTTCTTTTCACGCTCTGATGATCCTAGAAACGGCAGTTCGAGATGCTAAATTGGCGCAAGATCTTGAATTAGAATCACTTTGCAGTGGGGCGGGACATTCCCAAGTGGTGAAGGACCGCCCCACTGCAAATGATTCTGGTTCAAGAGATTCATGTCAAGTTAGCGTCTCCAACTGCCGTTTCTAGGATGATGTGGGATGAAAGAGAATATCTAGATAGCCATTCACAAGCTCTTCGTGCTTTTTCATCCCTTGCCGATCGTTAAGGGGTATTTCCCCTAATTTCCTAAGCAGTTGCATATGCAAGTCCTGATCAATCTTCCAGTATGGCGGCTTCAAGACAGCGGATGACAAATTAGGAGAAACGGAATAAGTAGAAACCGAGGGGTCTAACCAGATCGCTGCCTCAATTGGATGGATGTGAGTCGCTATTTTTAATATTTTTAGAGCTTCCTCTTTAGAGACGTTATCTGAAGACAAAATGCATATTACATTCATATTACTATGTAAAGCTGTTTCAAAAGCTGTGAGAAGCCTCATCTCCATATTTTTAGCATCCTCTTTCTCAAATTTTAAAGCATCTATGAGGCTAATAACACTGTGAGGATTTTTCTAAAACATGACTCCTTGCCTGATCGATGGGGATTTTTAGAAAATTAAAATCGCATCAGAGACTGCATTGACGTTTTTGCCATCTTCTGCAATTTTACCATAAGGGTCGTTGATCACCTTACCCTCGACTACCATGGTCGAAGATCTACCTCCACATAGATTTAAAGCTTCAATACAACCTAAATCTAACATGAACTTTGCCAACTCTCGTATAGTCATTCCTCCAAAAAGCCCCTTAAAGCTGCCATCAACGACGACAAATACCCAATTACCATTCTCCTTTATCCCAACTGCTGTTCTTGCATGCTTGTTATTCAAAAATGATTTAAGAGTTTGTTCTGCTTCAAAATCTTCAATTAAATGGCCGTTTCGCACGAGCACGGGAGTTCCTCCGACTATATGAGGTAGCGCTCCCCACATTTTAGAAGTTGTATAAGGAGGAGTAGACATTGGAATCACTTCGATTTGATTATTAGCAAGACTTTCTTGAAGCGAGTTGTGGGTTAAAATTCTATCAAAGATGACTTGATGATTTTCATCAGACCATCCGACTGCCCCTCTCCCGACTGCCCCTTTTGGGTGAGTAGGAATTGAGTGCCACTGATTATGAATTTTCAAGGCGCCGGCTGGCGAGCCATTTTTCTTGTAAAAGCCGCCGTTAATGGCGGCTATTGCTTGATTGCGATGAGCAAGAGTCGCAACGGTTTCCTTGCCCGCCTCTTCAGATGCCTTAACCGGCACAATAAGATGTTCTTGAGGATTGACGGTAAGCACATGGACAGATGTAAAGTATCCATCAGACATCTTATTATACGTAACAGCACTCGTATCCGAAGGGCGGCACCCCAAAAATAAAAAAATAACCAAAACTTTTGAATAGAAAAATTTCATCTAGGTTTGCCGTCCGTCATGGATACATGAAATAATGACAATTACGCAATTCTTAGTCAAGAGAGGATTCTTTAGACAATACAACCCCTTTTGTTATCGTCGAACCGCTTAGAACTTTCTCTTTGCCAAGAAGTAATTTCGGTATAGAATGTGAAAATTAACTCGTTTTAATGGGGCACCCATGCAATCCTTAACTTTCCTGACTCAAACAGCTAAAAAGGCTGGATCTTACCTTCTAAAGCACTACAAAAACTACCCTTATATCGAAAGAGGCCTTGCAAAAGAGATTTCGACAAAGCACGATCTCGCAAGTGAAAAAATCATCTTAGATGCCTTAGAGGAAAAATATCCTACTTATAATCTTCTTTCAGAAGAAAGAGGGTATACAGATAGAGGGAGCGCCTACACTTGGATTGTCGATCCTCTCGATGGGAGTTCAAACTATGTCAATGGAAACCCGTTTTTTGCGATCTGTATCGCTCTTGCTCACGAAAACACCTTGGAGATGGGGGTCGTTTATGCCCCATATTTAAAAGAGCTCTATACAGCTCTTCGCGGTCAAGGGGCTTTTATGAATAAGAAGCGGCTACAAGTATCAGGTTATGGAGATCTAAGCTATGCCTATTTAATGAGCTGCGGTGGAGGAGAAAAAGACAATAGGCGGATTGCTAGGCTGAACGCTAAAATTCACCCTTTGGTAAAAGATAACCGAAAACTAGGGTCCGCGGCTTTAGAAGGTGCTTGGGTGGCTTCAGGGCGATGTGAAGGGTACTATAGCATTCATATCAATTCCTGGGATATAGCGGCAGCAGCCCTTCTGATCGAAGAGGCCGGCGGCAAAGCCACTTGTTTGGATGGATCTCCTTGGCCGCAGCAAAAAAAACAATGGTTTCTTAAGTCCAGCGATATCCTCTTCACTAATGGGAAGGTGCATCAATCGCTGTTGAATGTCCTTTCAGACGAATAAACCATTTACGAAATTGCTTACACTTTCGGTATATCGCGGTTTTTTTCAATTGATCACCTGCAATCAAATATACTGCTTCCAGCTGAAACCTGGAAGCAGTATATACTCAAGCCACCTGAATCCTGGAATTTTGACGGCGTTGGCTTGGCTGCAATTTTTTGGTCTTCACTCGCGCCTTGCCTATGGCAATGGTCGCTCGTTCCAGACACAAAAAACTTGCGCCGCCTCCTTGTCAAAATTCCAGGATTCAGGTGGCTTGAGTATATATTACGCGCGCTGCATATTCGATTTTTCTGTTTTGCTTGCCAATAGACTTTTTATTTAATATAATTTTGGAATGCGCTTAACTTTATTTTATATTATATTTTCATTAATAATAATCAATCCACTTGTGGGAGACGATATGGATTTCGTGCAATACATTAAGCTTGATAACGGCTTTACAGTATGGACAAAGAGAGTGGGCGATGGCCCTATCAAAATTCTTCTCTTGCATGGAGGTCCAGGATACACCCATGAAACATTTGAATGCTTTGAAAATTTTTTTCCTAAAGAGCAATTTCAACTTATTTATTACGATCAATTAGGTTCCTATTATTCAGACCAGCCAGATGACCCCTCTCTTTGGACAATCGAGAGGTTTTGTGAGGAAGTGGAACAAGTGCGAAAGGCGCTTGGACTTAAAAGTTTTTATCTATATGGCTATTCATGGGGAAGCATGCTCGCCATAGAATACGCTTTAAAGTACCAAAGCCATTTAAAAGGTTTAATTCTTTCCAATATGACAGCAAGCGCTGCTGCCTATCAGGCCTATATGCAAGAAATTAGAAACCAATTTCCACAAGATGTCATTTTGCAACTCCAATCATTTGAAAAAAGTGGCACCACGCAAGACCCACAATATGAAAAACTGCTATTTGAACACCTCTATAAGGTGCGCATTTGTCGCCTTGACCCATGGCCAGAGCAGGTGTTGCGCTCTCTTGCCCACTTTAATAAGAAGGTGTGCGATGCTATATTTGGTCCTGATGAGTTTTTTGTCTCGGGCAATTGCAAAAATTGGAATCGCTGGGATTCTTTACACAAAATCGCAGTGCCGACTCTTTTAATAGGAGCTCGCTACGATACGATGGATCCTAAAGACATTGAAAAAATGGGGTCTTTAATGTTGGATGCAGAGGTGAAAATTTGTGAAAATGGCAGTCACCTTGCGATGTATGATGACCAAGAAACTTATTTTAAAGCCTTGCATGCATTTGTAATGAGGCAGCCGCTCCAAGTTAAATAAAAGAAGTTTAATGTCAGAAGATCAAGAAAAAAGTTCACAAGTTGCTGCCGCTAAACTCATCCTTGCCATGGGATTTTACGGCCTTTTCCCCATTTATTGGCACATTCTTTCAAGTGTAAATAGTAGCACCATTTTATTTTTTCGCACCTTTTTTGTCGCTCTTTTCCTCTTGCCGCTTCTATGCACAAAAAAACGCTTTTTTGAAACGCTTCAACTGTTAAAAGATAAATGGCAGCCTCTTTTACTCTCATCTTTGGCAATGGGGACCAACTGGCTTTTGCTGATTTACAGCGTCAATATGGGCTACGTCTTTGAAGCGAGCTTAGCCTACTTTCTTTCCCCATTAATTAGCGTATTGCTTGGGTTTGTCATTTTTAAAGACGCTATATCGACAAGAAAAATGGCAGCAATTGCTTTTGTGACGTGCGCCTTAATCTATTTAGTCTTTTCCAAAGGGATA
>Ga0206944_1073_pt1 | contig 19284 bp, 9 predicted proteins | sample Alteio_BWOrgHeat_4_FD_152978 | JGI IMG/M metagenome (GOLD analysis project Ga0206944, IMG submission 152978) | Enriched cells from forest soil in Barre Woods Harvard Forest LTER site, Petersham, Massachusetts, United States -... | ecosystem: Environmental > Terrestrial > Soil > Temperate forest > O... | reverse complement strand
ATGATTCTGGTTCAAGAGATTGCGTTAAGTTGCCGTCTCCAACTGCCGTTTTTAGGACAATCAAGCTGCGGTAGCAGCGATAGAAAAGATATGTGTAATAGGATGGAGGCACGGGCACAGGCAGAGGCACGGGATTTTAGTTTGAAAGAAGTCTATTTTTAAAACAACACATGATATTTGTTTACTTTTTAATATAATTCATTTATAATTAAATTATAAAAAATAGGTGAAAAATGGCAAATATACATTCTAATAAACTAGAGCATACATTTTTTCATATCGATAATAAAACGCCCCATGTAGCAACACGGGGTCCGTCTATCCTACGCAAGTTTAAGAAGCTGACTAACTTCATCAGTTTAAAATTGCAAGACAAATTCACTACAAGCAATCAACTGAAGTCACATTTGCGTAAGTGCGATCTCACACTCGATGCTCTCAATGCAGAAGGGCAAGGTAATGGCATTGAAAATATGCTGAAAAAACTGGATAACAAAACCTCCCAATTCTTATCACAAATTGATTATAGCAATTACATCTCGCAATTCTTAAACAAATCTAAACATGATGATGTCGTTATTCATACTTTAGGCATTAATTCTTCAAAAAACATTAGAAACAAAAAACCATCTGACATGCAACTAGCAAATGGAAATTTGATCTTAATTCCCTTTGTATACCCGAAAAAGGGCAGCTTCAGCTACGATCACATCGTCTTAATTGCCGTGGATAAAGTTCAAAAACAAATTCTTTACTATGACTCTTTAGGTCTTACAAGCGATGACCCAACGCGCTTGGAAGTATTTGCCGATGACCAAAATTTTAATATGCGAAGGGATTTAATTGAGATAGGGAATAAAGTATTTGGCAATGAACCTTATGAAATTATCGAAAATAAAGAGCCTCAGCAAAAAGATCCCTTCAATTGCGGCGCCTTTGTTTTAACCGCCATGACCCGTCTTGTAGAGGGTAAGCCATTGGAAAATGCGATAGATAATGGCAAGTCACCTTTACGAGAAATAAGAAGAAATCTTGCCAATAAATACATCCAAAACTACCTGCAAAGACATCCTGTTCATTTTAAATAGACCTCTTGCAAGAGGTCTGTTAAGATGAGTCTTTTTCGACATACTTTGATAAACGCTCTGCAATAAAAGCTGGAATATCGACCTTCAAAAGAACGTCATTGCCTTCATAGTCTTGACTGATCACATTGCCAAGGCGAATCACTTCTGACACAACGTGGTACTCGCATTGCGCAATTCTCATCGAAATAACACGCCGCCTCTTGCTAAGCTCTTTGATCATTGCCTCTTGCAACTCATCAAATCCTTTTGCATTTAAGGCAGATAGCGCCACAAGATTTGGATACTTAAGGCGAAACTTTGAGAGCATGAGATCGCTTGTCAAGAGATCGATCTTATTGAGCACTGTGATAATTGGCTTATCTTTGACATTTAACTCTTTTAAAACATGAAACGCAGTTTCTGCTTGTTCTTCTGCCATGGGATGGCTGACATCGACTAAGTGAAGTAAAATGTCAGCTTCAAATGCCTCTTCAAGTGTACTTCTAAAGGCAGCGACAAGTAAATGAGGCAACTTTCTAATAAAACCTACTGTATCGATTAAAAGAATGTCTTGATTGTTTAACAGAGTAAACTTGCGAGTCGTTGTATCTAATGTCGCAAATAATTTATTCTCCACAAAGACACCTGCTGCAGTCAAGGCATTAAGAAGGGTCGATTTACCTGCGTTTGTATAGCCGATAATGGCAAAAACGGGAATTTCGCTGCGCTTTCTTGAGTGCCTTTGTACCTCTCGTATGGCTTGAACACCTTCTAGCTCTTTTTCAAGCATTTCGATCCGCCTTTTCAAAATCCTGCGATCGATCTCAATTTGCTTTTCCCCTTCCCCTTTTGTATAGCCACCACCCCCACTTCCCCCTCCTCCTGAGCCATGTTGCCTTGAAAGGTGGGTCCAAAGACGCTTTAATCTTGGCGCTTGATATTTCACTTGGGCAAGCTGAATTTGAAGGCGCGCCTCTTTCGTCTTGGCTCTTTCGGCAAAAACTCCGAGAATCACCTCTGTGCGATCAATGACAGGTAGACCAAACGCCTTTTCCAGATTGCGCTGTTGGCTGGGGGCGATCTCATCGTCAAAAATCACTAAATTCGCATGATATTGTTTAGACAGTTCGACTAGCTCTTTTAATTTCCCTTCTGTCACGGAAGTCGATGCGTCATATCGCCTAATGGGGCACACTAGCTGGTGCACGATGTGAACACCAAATGTCTCTGCAAGTAAGCGAAGCTCTTCTAGATGCTCCGCTGCAATTTCTTTAGATCCATGCCCATCCGTCTTATATACAGATACGATGAGCCCTCTTTTTTCATCATGTAAAAACTTAAAAGGCTCGTGTACAGCCATTAAATCGTCATCCATAAATTTCCTTATTCCATTTTCCAAAAGAGCCTTAATCCATCATATGCTAATCGAATGTCGGGGGGTAAATAGGCATTTGTACTCTCATGATCAAGCTCATGCGTCATGTGGATAAAATATGTCTGTTTTGCCTTGATGCGCCTTGCAAAGTCTATAGCCTCATCAATCGACAAATGCACATATGAATGTGTAAAGCGAAGCGCGCTGACAACTAAAATCTCCACCCCCTCAAGATCGTCAAAGATTGTGTGTGGATAGGTGTGAATATCTGTGACGTAGGCAAAATTGCCAAAGCGATACCCATCCACACGCATTCCGGATTGTGAATACGCGAAATGCTTTATTTGGACTCCCTCAAATTCAACCTCCCCTCTTTCTGTGCTCAACACTTGCAATTTAATGGCTGCAACAGAATCTGGAATTTTTGGATTTGCGTAAATTAAAAAGGGAAAGCGACTTTTTATTGCATCAGCCGACTCTAAAGAGAGCAGGCAAGGCACACTTTTTCCCATGATAAAGCGAAAGGCCCTCGTCTCATCAAGGCCTGCGGTGTGATCATTGTGGGTATGCGTTAAAATAAGCCCATCGATATGATCCACACCATATTTAAGCGCTTGTGTATGAAAATCAGGACCACAGTCTATTAAGAACTTTTTGCCCTGCACTGTGAGAAGGCTAGAACACCTAGTTCTTTTATTGTGAGGATTATTCGATCTGCAAATGGCGCATTTGCAGCCAAGAAGTGGCACCCCGAGAGAGGCTCCCGTTCCAAGAAAAAGAAGTTCAGCATCACTTGTCATGAGAGACGCCTCTTCCTATTACAATCTCTTGCGCCTTCTCCTTTATGTTACGATGATAAAAGTAGACAAAAGGCTCGAAATTTTCGTTTTTGGCTGTATCATTTCTTAATGATATCCTATACACATCCCCGTCTGTTGCAAAGTCAATTTTAAGAAGTTCACTTGTAGTATCGATTGTATTTGCCCTTCTAACTTTGATTGAAAGTGTCGATGGAGGCGGCGCAAGAAAAGAGTTTTTTATCTGATCGCTTATCTCCACATAACTTCTTTCCATTGCGATAAGGTGATAAAGAATTTGATAGCGATTGAGATCAACTGAGATCACATTCCATTTTTTAAGGTCTTGATCGTAATAGGTATATTCTATTCCGGAAAAGACGAAAGGAGTTTGATCACCTCCCCTTTTGATCGCCTCGCTAAAGCGTAAAGATGGCAAAAGATTAGGATCTAATAACATATTACCTGCAAGGTAAGATCCTGGAGGATTGTAATAATAGAGCATGCCAATGGATAACGATAAAGCCAATAGAATGGCTCCTCCCATGACGATTATAAGAGTTCTAATATGTCCTGATGCGCTATGATTAGTCATAATAGGTCATCTTACGACAAGTGAATAATTTATGCATATTGCAATTATCGGCGCCGGATTTTCAGGACTTGCCACCGCATACCACCTACTAAAGGAGGGAAAAGCAAAAGTCGATATCTTCGATCGCAAAGGAGTTGGAGGTGGAGCTTCAGGCATTGCCGCAGGTCTTTTACACCCTTATCCCGGCGCTGAATCTAAACTTAACTACCTAGCACATGAAGGACTTGCTGCCACAAAGCTCCTTTTAAACGTATCGGAAAATGCTTTAGGCGAAAAAGTTTTTGCCTCAAAAGGTATGCTGCGCCCAGCTACAACTCTTAAGCAACTCATCGCCTTTCAAAGATGCGCAACAGACCATCCAGAAGATGTGAAATGGCTGACCCAAAAAGAGTGTGAAAGCGCCTATCCACAGCTTTTCCCTCACTTACTTCCCCATCCAGGCATCTTTATTCAATCGACATTAACAATCGATTGCAAGCGCTATCTCCAAGGGCTTGCCCTCGCTTGCCAAAAGCTTGGCGCAAAATTTGAAATACAAACTATTAAGTCTTTAGTTGATCTAAAAGAGTACGACACAATCGTTGCAGCCACAGGCGCCTTTACAGCGACAATTTCAGAACTAACTTCCGTTCCATTACAACTCTTTAAAGGGCAAATCCTCAATCTTAAACCAAAAGATGAAATTTCAGCTTTTCCCTTTCCCCTTAACTCGCACGCCTACCTTCTTATGAATGAAAAAGAAAAAATGTTTACAGCAGGAGCCACTTTTGAGCACAAATATGTAAACGATGCTCCTGATATCGATTACGCGGCATCAGATCTTTTACCTAAAATTTCTGCATTTTTGCCCATTTTTACAAGATCAGACATCATCGAGTGCCGCTCTAGCATACGAGCTGTTTCGCCCACAAGAAGACCCTATATCGAAAAAATAAACGACAAGTGTTGGGTCATCACCGCCATGGGCGCAAAAGGTCTTCTTTACCATGCGCTTTATGCTCAAGAACTTGCTCAACAAATGCTCAAAAAATGATTGAACAAAAATTGAACCCCATATAGCATGGCTCTTTCATAGGAGTTACAACATGGCTTATTTATCCTTTAATCAGAAAATTTTCCTGTCCGTACAACTCGCTTGTGCTATTCTCTTTTGCCCTTTGGGATCGGCTGTAAGTCAGATCAACAATGGCCATTTCAATGGCAATGCAGAGCAGATGGGCGCATTTCAAAGTGAACAACTCAGCGTACTCGCCCAAAAGTCATCCTTGCATGAAGATAGCCATGAAGATAATATTGTCAGTACAAATCGAGTAAGATCACTTCACAAAACAAGCGCAAATCAGAGTAAATCTGATGGACTCAATGACGCTACCTCAACTAGCAAAACGCAATCGGGAAGCGCCTCATTAGATAAGTGCGATAAGCTGCACGAAGACGATTTAAAATTCCACGGCTTTAGATTTTTAACTAACGACTTAAATTTTGTAGATGGTAGACCCGTCTTTTCTCCTGATGGCAAATCGATTGTGTTCATGAGACAGCCCAATAATGGCGATGCGAATGCAAGGGCTGAGCTATACATTGTTCCGATTTATGGAGAAAAAAAGGCAAAACTTCTTTTTGATGGGATCAACCCAAAGACAGGCCTTCCATTCAATGCCACAAGGCCCGATTACTCCCTTTGCCGCAGCCATTTTGAAATCGCCTTTGATGCCGTGAGTGATGGCATTTGGCTCCTCGACGTGAAGACAAAAAAAGTGAGACAAGTCCTTGAGCCCACCATCGATGGCAATACATACACTTGGTCATATCCGGCTTGGTACCCTTGTGGAAAATTTCTCTCCGTCACCAATTACAATACCTTTGAGAAACCCTTATATCATGAACTTGTGAAAGTAAATGTCAATGAATTGAACCAATTTACTCCCACGACAAAAAATGATGAGGTGTGGGCCGGGCAATCTAGCGTATCGATGAAAAAATCTAAATGGATTACCTTTGCAGGGCAAGTGCCGAGTACTCAGCCCCCTTCTCCTTGCGATTGCATTGGAGGATGCTTATCTGATGGCTACGCCCAAAATTGCAACCAAATATGGTTTCAAAAAGAGGGAGTGGCCCATCCAATTGATGACTTACAAGGAAGAGCGCCTTGGTTTTCCACTGATGGAAAATATATCGTGTTTGAATCAAATCGCAATAATCCCGAAAAACCCGATCACTATAGCTTGTTTATCTATTCGATCAAACATAAGACAATTATGCTCGTGACACCTCCTGCATTAAATGTGCAACATGCCAAATGGTCTCCCCATGGAAATAGGATCATCTTTGCTGTGGCCCTTTATGGAGGCGCGCAAGGGATAGCGATTGTAGAACTCGGCAAGCCGTTTAAAAGCGGCTGATATCTTTTTGGTGGTAAATAACCTCTTACGATTTGAGATAAAGCAATCCCGAGATCTCTTCTTTTTTCCCCATCTGCTTCCCTTTGGACAAGTAGATCACATAAAGGATAAATATCGTCACATCGGTCTACAGGGAGCCTCGGCAGATACTTGAGAAGATCTGGAATATAAGGAAAAATATCTGATCCAATATTTTTTTCATGCCTTAAAGCTTCTATCAGGTAAATCGTCGCATCCACACTTAAGTCAATTTTCTTCTCTTTGCAAAAGTCAAGGATTGAAAGCGCCGCTTCTTCATGGGCAATCAAGCAAAATTGCGTCACTTCATCCAAAAGCTTCACTTCATACACTTTTGCCGGGTGGGTAGCAATGTAGCAAAATAGCTTCCACGTTTCCTCCCAATCCCCTCTTTTCTCTATCATAAAGAAAAGGATCTCCTTTTGCAGCGGTAAAGAAAGAGCGGCTTGATAACCTTTAAGACCAATCAACCAATTGAAAAAAATGAATAGTTCCTTTTGTCGATTTTTAGCGCTTAAATAAGTTTTAAGAAGCCGATGTAAGATCTGAATGTTTTGCAAAAAATTTTGGCTTTTTAAACACTCATCTCTCACTATTGTTTCAGTATCATTAAGTAAGTCACATGCAATCAAGTACTTCACGACTTCCACAGCGATTGGGTGACCAAATTGCTTTAGTTTCTTAAAAGAGGAGATGACTTCACCAGTCCTTTGAGACGTCATCGCCATTCTTATATCGAAGATCTTTTTTTGCTGATACGGATTTGCTTCCACTTGCACCTTTTGCAATTGGCTGCGCATGCCTGCAATATCTGCACAAGATGCACCCCGCATCACTCCAATCGGCTGCTTTCCGTTTCCTTTATTCTTTTCACCGCTAGTACTTTCGTCAGTCTTAGACCCATCACCTGAGGACTCTGCTTCAATCTTGGGAAGACGAGGAAGCTGCAAAAGCCCATTGGAAGACACATTACTCGCAGAAGAATCTCTTCTAAGAGGAGAACGCATTTCATTGACTTGGGTCACAGAGCGGCACCTTCTAGGGGGAGTAACAGCTGATCGTTCTGCTAGCGCTTTTTCCGCAACTGAGGAAGCCCTTGGACAAGGCAAAGCCCCCTCATCAGAGGACTCCCCGTTAAGCATTGGAAGGCAAGGAAATTCCTGAGGATCGTTAGAAGACAGCTTACTCGCAGAAGAGCCTCTTCTAAGAGGTGGAAGCATTTCATTGACTTGGGTCACAGAGCGGCACCTCTTAGGGGGACTATCAGATAAGCGATTGACGAAAGCGCGTTGCGCTAGCGCTTTTTCTCCAACCGAAAGGGCCCTTGGACGAGGCGCAAGACGATTGCTGCCATTCTCTTGAGCTGATTGGCGTCTTTCTAAAATACGTGTATTTCTTATGTGCTCACTAACAGCTGCTGCATAGCCAGCTGGGGTATCAATCTCAGGAGCTTTGGAAGGGTAGTTACTTGGTAAACCGAGTTTAGAAGTCATAGATCATCCTCAAAAAAAAAATTATTACACCCTATGTAATAATCAAAATTTGAGATTTTGCCTAGATTTATTTCATACGAAAGTGTTTCAAAAACAAAATATTTTTACTCCCCCCAAAAATGTATTTACATTTTTTGGGGGGACTTAATATAGTATAATCAACCCCCATAAACTGTATTTACAATTTTAGGGGAAAGGAAGTATAGGCAAATGACTAAATTCATTGGACGAAAAAGAGAGCTAGAATCGCTTAAAGGGCTACTTAGAAAAAAAAGCCCAAGCCTTGTGGTCATTCGCGGGCGCCGTCGAATAGGCAAAAGTCGTTTGGCAGAAGAATTCTCTTCAGCCTTTAACAAAGCATATATTTTAACAGGTATAGCACCAGAGCCTGGGGTCACTGCTAACGACCAAAGAAAAGAGTTTTTTCGACAGCTTCATGAATACCGGTTGCCGATCTATCGCAATGATGATTGGGGAGATCTATTTTTTGACTTAGCTAAAGAATGTCAAAAAGGGCGGATACTTGTTGTTTTAGACGAAATTACTTGGATGGGTTCTCAAGATCCTACCTTTCTCCCCAAGTTAAAAAATGCATGGGATCGGTATTTTAAACAAAATCCACAGCTCATCCTAATCATTTCAGGATCTAATTCAGCATGGATTAGCAAAAACATTCTCAGCAGCACAGGATTTTTTGGACGCGTATCAATGAGGCTTTTATTAGAGGAGCTTTCACTCCCCGAATGCAATGCATTCTGGGATGATTGGCCTGGCAAGGTTTCTGCATATGAAAAATTTAAAATTTTATCCGTCACGGGAGGCGTTCCACGTTATCTGGAAGAGCTTAGACCAGACCTTTCTGCCGAAGCCAATATTCAACGATTATGTTTTGACACAGAAGGGTTGCTTTTTCGCGAATTTGATCAAATCTTTCACGATTTATTTCAAAAAAGTGGTCCTTTCTACAAACTAATTGTCCAAAATCTTATTGATTCTCCTCTTTCAGTCACAGACCTTGCAACAAAGCTTGGTAGGTCTCGTGGCGGGGATCTGAGTAAAGCTCTTGAAGAGTTAAAAGAATCCGGATTTTTATCGCGAGACTACACCTGGCATCTGGCTACAGGCAAACAGCTTGAATCGAGTCGATTCCGGATAAAGGACAACTACCTACGATTGTATTTAAAATATATCCTCCCACATAAAGAACAAATCCAAAGCACTAGATTGCATCGTCTACCGCATGGGTGGTTATCGATGATGGGAATACAGTTTGAAAATTTAGTCGTGAATAATGGAATGCTTGTCACGAGTCTTATCGGAATTTCTCCTGAGGATCTCGTAAATGCCAACACATTTTTTCAGGCCCCAGGGACTCGAAAGCGCGGTTGCCAAATCGATTACCTCATCCAAACGCGGTTTCGCACCTTATATGCTTGCGAAATCAAATTTTGTCAGGGAGCCGTGGGTAAGGAGGTGATTAAAGAAGTAGAGGAAAAACTTCAGCGATTGCAGCTTCCGAGAGGTTTTTCTTGCCGCCCTGTTCTCATCCATGTCAATGGGGTCACGGAAGATGTTGTCGACTGTGGCTATTTTGCTCGCATCATAGACTTCTCGGAGCTGTTATCCTAGCCGAGTTTACGAGTTATTTCATAATAGCCTTTAACTTCTCGCGGCGATCAAAGGGTAAGAGTCCCATCACCTCTTGAAGGTGATTTCCTTCTCTTAGCCAATCTTTTACGTAAGCTAATTCTTTGTCATCAAAACTTAATTGCCCGGCAAGCAACCTCAATTGCGTAATCGGCTCGATATTCATGGATGTACTTTGTCTAGAAGATGGCCCTGCGTCGGTTTCTGTGAGCATCGCTAAGACCCCTGCGCCCACTTCTCTTTTTGGTTGAACACCTGTTGACATAGGAGTCCAATTGGCAGTCTTAGCAAAAAAAGAGCCAATTGTTGGGTCTGTCCTCACATCGTAAACAGCCGCTTTAAAACCTTCAGCCTCCTTCTCTAAAAGGGGAATGATGAACTTTTCATATTCTAAGACGTCGATCAAGCAAAGCTGCTTCTCACCTCTTGGATTCTCAATAACGAGTACCTGCGCAATCGGGTGTCTTCTTTCGGCCTTATACGCCGATTTCACTTGATGCACCTCTTTGACGCCGGGCAAAAAGTTTGGGCTTATTTTGATTGCGCCATCGATAGCTCCTGAAAGCGCATTTAAGGACACACAACCCTGAAGCTTATTCCAAACTCCCTCAAGATTTTGTTCTTCCCAAGGCAGCCAGGCAGCAAGGGACTGTCCGCTCAATAAAGAACTTTGCACACTCATCTGCTGTTGCTGTTGTTGCTGCTGCTCTGTTTCTGTTTCAACTTGTGAACCTTGCGCATCTGCGAGCTCACTTCCCACTTTTTCCGTTGTTTCGGGCAACTGATCTTTAGCAAGAAATTTATGAGATTCAAGCCTTGCGAGTGCTTTTTCCACAACCTCTCCAGCACCCCCTTCTAATGTCTTAAGTTCCTTTTGTCTTAATTCTTTAAGCACTTTCTGCGTTGGGCCCTTTTCTAAGAGCTGCTCCCCAGCTTTTTCATTATCGCCAATCGTTTTAAAGTGATGACTTAAGCTTTGCTGAGCAAGCCCTTCCTCTTTTCTTGCTCCTTTTTGGACGATATCCCAAAAGAGCTCTTGCCTAATATAGCCGGCAATCTTTTGCTTTTCAGCTCTTAAATTATCTTCTGCAACTCTTCTTCCCTGATTGTAGGTGCAAAATTGCACGATATGAAGAGGTGTAATATTTTCATGCTCATCTAAGAGAAGCTTTTCTCTTATCAACCTATCCACTTCTACTGTAAGGATAAAATCAATTTGCTGCATTCCAATCCCTAGCTTTCTCATCCTCCATATCGCTTGAAAAAGGTCTTTAACAAAGAGATCAGCGCCAATCGTTACGGCAGCTCTTGCATTCTTATGATGGGCAATGTCAGTCCCGATCACATGCCCCTGATCGTAGATCGTAATGGCCTTTTTATCCTGATTGCCTGCTTTTGAATCCAAAGGAGATAAAGTGCCTTCTCTGCCAAGTCGCATCTTTTGGTTCGCATCATCGGTAAAAATCGCACTCTCTTTTCCATGCCTTTGCCCTTCTTGAACAAGCGCGCGCGCAACATCAAGATTTGATACCCCCTTCATATAGGCGCCGGCATCTATTAAGGCATCATAACGATTAAAAAAATCGGGATATTGCTCTATGATTTTTTGAATCACTGTAGTGTCTCTCCCATCTTGCAAATTAACAGTGCGAATTTGCAAATCTGGGCACCCCTCCAAAAGAAATAGGAGAGATTTTCCGTCCGTCCCTTCCGTTTTAGCGGCAGAAATGTTTGCTTTTTCGTGGAAGGTATGTAAATTCCATGTTGTCCCTGTAAAACCGCTAAAGGCATCAAAAAGATCGACAAAATCTTGGGCATTAGATGAGACTTGTTCCTTTGCCATGTAGATTTTGGGAAGTACCCACGCCTGAACGAACTCTAACATCTCACTTGGAGAATTTTTAAGAGCTTGCCTAATCCTTTCTTGCTCTACCTTACTCTCTCTTGCCTGAACAGGGGTCACTCCCCACTTCAATGTAAATGCTCTATACTTTTCATTCTCTTCTACGTTCCCTGGCTCATTCTTTTTAGCCTTCATTTCTTCTTTGATGTCGACGTTCAGCCTTTCAATAAAATCTTCCCTCTGTTGAGTTGAAAGACCTTCTTGTAAATAGTCTTGGATAAGATACGCGATTCTTTCCGTCTCATCGCCAAATTCAGCTTGTGCAGGGGTGTTTGACGCTTTATAAGGGATTGTCTCAATCCCCCCCTCTTTTCTTCCATATCCCACCTTGTTACTTGCCTTAAGAGTCCCTTCAAATGTATTTAGAAGGAGGCGTAGATTTTTAATATTTTTGTATAATTCGGGCTGCCCTACTCCAAGGCTGCCAATCTGCTCTGATACCATCAAATATTGGGGACTTTCATGAGAAGCAGGTGATCTTCTTATAAATTGTACAAACGCATCCTTTTCTATTCCAAAGTCCATGAGTCTTAATGCGTCATACATCTCGCCTGCCAAACCGCTTAAGATACGCTCTCTTGCTTCATCTGAAAGACTTGCTTGCTCATTCTTTAAGAACTTTTGCGCAAAGTCTTTTCTTGGATCTTCTCCTTCTATTTTTAACCAATCGACGATTTTTCTATTCAGTTGAATGGCAACATTGCATTTTGACTCATCCAAGGGTGCAGGTTGTCCAATTGAGTAATTAAGCTCTTTTCTGACATCTAAAATGCTATCGACCTCATCGGCGATGGCTTTTCCCCTTTCTTTAAGGAGAAGTAATACATTAGCCATCAGCTCTATCTTTTCATAAAGTGCAGGTCTTTCACTCTCTTCAGCTGTTTGCAGCTGCTTAACTAGCTCGATATAGCGGTTGCGGAAGCTAAGAAGCGATGTCTTCGTCGCAATCACCGCATTTTTTTGCAAGATAGCGTCAGTCATCGCGACATACTGCGTCAGGAGAAATTCGCGAGAAATGATTGTATTTCGATCAAAGACAAAATGGTGAAGCTTTTGATTGAAAATTTCGTGACTGCTTTTATCTAGATCGTTTGCCACAATTTCCCAGAGCCACTCTGGGATAATGCCGATTGCTAAATGCTCACCATCTGCGTACTTAGCTAAAAGTGTTGGCAAAATCACCGATGATTTACCAGCGCCCATCCCAAGCTGCTTAATGGCATTTTCCCCTTGTAACATTGCTTCAATTGTCTTGACTTGCTCATCTCTTAAGTAGTAACCATTGGTGTATTCAATAATTCTTAACTCTTTTTTATAAAGAGCGTTCTCACCATCATAAGACCTTACTGCGCCAGGTCCTGCTTCAAAGGCAATGTGCGCATCCATATAAGCTTCAAGCATACCCTCGATTGCCTTAGCATCAGCATCTATTCCACCAAGATCAATGCCAAGTTCTTTTTTAAGGGCTTCTGCCGTAAAAAGCCCTTGAGCATAAAGACCTAACAAGCGCTGTGGCAATTGCGAGGTAAATGGGGTGGCACTTAAAGTTAAACGAGTTCTATCCACCCCTTTTACTAGCAAAAGGAGCCTTTCAAAAAGCGCATCTCTTTTGTCTTGCAATTGCTGCTTCGTGGACAAAGCGCTTACTTCCACTTCTTCCTCACTTTCTACATGCGCCCATTCTTTATCCCGAGCTATTTCAGTATCTACTAAGAGCTCATTCCAAAGACGCCTTTCTTCAGGCTTACTATTTAAGGTGGTACTTAAGTCCTGCATGAGATCACTTTGCTCTGCGATTGTGGGAGGGGTTTGATTTGCATTTTGAGTCTTTATGCTAGGATTAAGAGCTGCTTTTTTCATCATTTTCTCAACGACTCTTTCATTGGCTCTTGCATTTTTATGCAGTTTTTCCTCTAGTGCAATTTCCCTCTTATCTTGCCTGATCTTATCGACAAGCCCCTCTTGATAAAGAATTTTTAACGCCTCGATAAGATTATCTGGGTAGGTCTGTAAGATTTGATCTGCCTGCATTAACCTCTTGCTTCTTTCCAAATGTCTTACGATTACGACTCTTGCGTGATGACCAGCTTGGATACCGAGCTCTTCTGCAACTTCTTCAGGCGATTTTTCTTTAACTCTTTCAACCATATCGCCGGCAATGTCTTCTCTTGTCTTTCCCCTAAAGCCTTGCGCGTTCATAACTTCTGTAATGATTTGTTCTGGGATCTGCCTTGCGCTTTCCAATTTTGCTTCCTCATCCCAAACTCTTCTGGTTATGAGTTTTTCAAGATCACTTTTGGGTGTTGCCACTTCCTTCTCAACTTCTGGTAGGCTCTCTTGTAATCGCATTAAAAGAGCACTCAATTGTGTCACAGGATGGGTGTCTACAAAAATTTTCATGGCGCTTTCATACTCGTTTCTCTCCGCCTCATTTTTTTGATTAATGGCGTCTATTTGGCCCATTGCCTCAGTTAATTTAAGCACATTAAATCGTCTTGTCATCTTAAAGCGATCGGGTAAGCCTCTTACCTCCCAAACCTTCGGAAATGCATAGTCTTCTCCCACATCACCTTGTTCCTTTATAGCTATAAGAGCTAGAAGTGAGTCTTTTAACAGCTTTGCAATAGCTGATCTTGGACTTGCAATCTGGATCTCTCTTTTTAATTGTAAAAGCCTTTCTTGATTTTGCAAGCCATAAATCTCTTGATATAAGGCCTTAAAACCAATCGTGAGCCTCTTTTCTGAAATGATTGAAAACTCCTCTTTGGAAGAAACTTGTCTATCATAGGCCCCTACATCTAACCATAATGAGTTAACTAGGGCCTCTATCGCCTTTTGATCTAGATGTGTGCTTTTTGCAGGAGGAGTAGGTCTTACAAAAGTTGGAGCAGGTATTTCGGGCTGCATCTCTTTCGTAATAAAGAAATAATCAGATTGTGTAATCTGTTCAAGAAGACGCCCTTCTTCTTCGCTTAAAGTGAGATAGGAAGGATAGTTAGAACCACTCTCATAGGCCTTCTTTAACTTCTGCAGGTGGGCCATTTCAAGCACATCTTCTTCAAGCGCCATGTGTCCCCTTGCCTTTCGAAGAAGAATCATCGCCTTAAGCTTAAAGGCAATCGCTTCTTTCGTATCTGGCAAGCTCTCTTGTACCCATGTCAAAATCTCTTGATGCCGCTCTGACATCGCCACATTAGTTTGACTCTTAATTAAATAGTTATTGGCAGTATCAAAGTCACCGTGCATAGCAAAAATGTAGGCAAGCTGCGCATAGCCTTCTTTACTTTCAGCTTTAAGCTCTTTTTTGCTGAGATCAATCTCATAAGTATACAGATGTGCAGTTGAAGCGCTTCGATCAAATGAAGCACGGTAAAAAAGAGGTGCCTTAGGATCTGAAGGAGTCATCTTTCCCCCTCCAATTAAGAGGCGGCCTTGCGCTTCATTTCCTTGCAGATAATGATACTCTTGAAAAAGGGTAGGGAGAATTCCCTCCACCACATGCCTTTCCACTTCAGCCTCCTCAATATCGGAAGAAGATCCTCCTATTGAAGAAGGAGTTGAGTAAAGCTGCAAGTGCTCTGTCCCAAGTTTTAACTTATCCTTATCGACACGATAAGTCAGGGGCCCATCTTTTGTGCTAAGGCGAGGAAACACGATCTCTTTCAACTTTTTCCCTTTCCCAAAGACGAGAATATTTTCTCTTGAGTCAATCCCTTCAAGCTGTCCTAACACTTTAGGGGGATTTCTCCACGGATTCATTAAGATAAGCCCCCCTTTTAATTTTTTAATCTGCCCAATGGTGTACCCGTGAGTGCCACGGGCAAGGGTGACAACGTACTCTTTTTCTTGAGTTGTTTGACTAGTTAAAACCATTTTTGTAGGATTGGCAAGGCTTATCCACGCATCATTTACAAGAAAAAGAGAGCTTCCGATCTCAGGTAAACGAGAGGTGTTTGCCCCATCTTCTGAAAAATCGACGAGCTCATACCAGCTTTTTCCTCCAAAAAGGGAAGACTCTTTTAATTCCTTTTGAATGCGAAGGGGTTTTCCCTCTTGCTCAATCACGCGAATACGCGGATCTGTTTTACTCTTGTAAACCGTAACTGCATGGCCTTCCTTATCTACGAGTGTCTGTACTTCACAGTTTCTTTGCAAAGCCTCTATGCCCATTATTCTCTTTAGTAAGGGATGGTCTGGCAAATACCCTTGGGTGATTCCACCGATCATAAAGAGCCCTTTTTTAAGATCGATCGCATATCTGTCTACAGTAAAGAGGGGAAAGCGGTTTTTAATTTCACCTTTAACGCCTCGTTTAGTGAATAGATCCGCAACTGTTCCCTCTATCTCTGCTCTTTTAGTGCTATCACAAAGTAGCAATGTCAACGTTTCCTCGATTTTTCTCATCGTAAGGGGATCGATTGGATCTTGAGGGTTCATCTCAGCTTTTAATTCTATGTAAGCATCTAAAAAGCCAAGGAGCTCATCCTCTTCTAACGCCTCCTTCCCAAGCCAATCGCTTATCGTTGCCAAACGGTTTAGTTCAAAGACATTGCGCACAACTTTTTGCTCGCGGCTAATTTCGTGCGCCCTTTCAAAATCTGAAGCAAGTTTAAACTGCTTAAAAAAGTCCTTATTTGGCAAAGCATCATTCTGGATTCTGTGCTGAATGAGGGTAAATTGCATCTTTAACTCTGCAAACATCACCCCATTGGAAAGATCCTTTAAGTTGGCGGCCATTTGATATTGCTCTTCAAAAAATCGAATGAGCGTATCTAAAAATTCAGGCGGCTCTTTCTTCAGTGCGCCCGGTTTTAACATATTTAAAAGAAAGACGCGCCTTTCTGATGGATCTTGAAATCGCTTTGGATCGCTCATAAAAAGAGCCGCTGTTTGCTGAAGGCGAGATGCGCTTGTCGCAGTCAGCCTAAGATCTGCAAGCGCATCGCTTTCAGCCGTCAACAAAGCCCCTTGTGGAGTTGACTGATTGGTCGCTTGGGTTTCTACTTCTGCAAGCGTAAATGTGATGACTTGTTGGTGCACCGCATCCCTCACGTTAAGACCATCTCCCCTAAAGGCACTACTTAAGTCTTTTTTCAACGCTTTTTCAGCTGAGGGTGGCAATGTTGGATGTAGATCAAAAAAAACAGGAAGGCCCTTCAATTTAGTAGAGGGTTGTTTCTCAAAGCTAAAAAATCCCCTTTCCCCTTTTACCTTGGCAGCCGGTTGCTTCAACCAGTTTCTCACCTTTTGTTTCTTAATTTCCGAAGTCGCAATCCAAAGATCTTCACTTTTTGCTTTTGGATATTTTTTGGAAACTTCCATTCCTATTTTCATAGCTGCCAATGGTTCTACTGAAAAAGCTGCTTCTCTTTTGATCCATATGGTCGCCATTCGCTCCATCAATTGTTGCTGAGCGATGCATCGCACGCCAAAATCGGGATGCTCTACACATGCTGTAAGATCCGTTTCTATTTTGCCTTGTGTGTCTACCTGTAAGCCTGTAATTCGTCCATCTCTTGCGTGCTCAGGAGTGATTGTTTGCTGCTTCATCGCCGCCTCTTTTTCCTCCCAGAACTGTAAAACAATCTCTGCATCGCGGTACATGAGAGGATCACTTAACCTAAAATAGGGATCATTCCTAAGTAGATCAATTATAGCTGAGGGAGCTACACAAACACGGTCTCCAGGGCCTACTAAAAAGTTGCCCGATACCATTTCATAACTCTCGAGGCAAAGTTGACTTAGCGTTTGCAATTTAGCAAGGGAGAAAACAGTCTTTGAGTTGGCTCCAAAGACATCTTTGACCCTTTGGCACTCAAAAATATATTGAGAAAGGCTATAAAGCTCAGATTGAAATTCTAATAACTGATCTTCTCTTAAACCACCTATTGATAAGGGAATTTCACTGATTGTCTTTTCTGTTACGACTTGCAAAAGGGCAAAACACCCTTCGTTGTATAGTTGCTTGCAGAGCTCAAGCCTTTTGGATAATCCTTCAATCCCACAAAGAGGCGGTAATTCGATGGATTCAACTTTAGCAACTTTGGCTCCTTTTTTTAAGCCCTGAAGCTGAAAGCCGCTTTGTACCAGCCCATCTTCTCTTATTGGTTGCAGCTTCCACTCTTTTGGGGTAAATGGCACGTCTTTGATCTTTTGCAACTGGCTTACGATCTTTTTAATCGCTGTGTCGTCTTTATTAAAGTGGGAATTGCCCTCCATCTTTTTGATGAGCTCACGACCTACTGCAATCATCTCAAGACGCATCTCTTTTGATCCCCTCGCGCAGGGAAGAGCTTGTTTGTAAACATCTTGATAGGCCCTAATTTCCATTTCCAAGGCCATCTTTTCGCCCACTTCTTTCCCATGATAACTATTTAGGTAGCACATCATCGTTCTCATTGTCGTTTCTTGCTGGGCAATATTGTGCAAGGGTGGATCACTTCTTGCTTGATCGACATACACGGGGTCTTGACCAAAGACGTGGAACAAGATGTTCAAGGGATTTAGAGCTTGACTATCTCCTGCTTCTCCACTGCTTCCTACCATCATCGTCGTAAGTGTGCTAAGGTTCCTTTGGAAAAAACCAACTTTACCCTCCTTCTCTTTTCTGTGAACGTGAGGGAGTTGAATCTGTAAAAGAGCGTCGATGCTCTCCTTAAGCTTGTCTGCTGCGACATTTTCAAATTTTGCTTTCTCGGCGCTGAACGCTTCATCTAAGGAAAGGTATTGGACGTCAAATGTGCCATCTTCTTTTCTCATGATCTCAAGGCATCCATCGTGAAAATCATCTTCTGAGGAGTACCAACCACTTGGAATGAGCAGTTTTTTTCCTACAGGTAGGCGATCAATTTTGGCGGTGATGTACTTTTCAAGGCTTGTCAAATCTTTGTCATCTGCCTTTAATTTCTTTTTGCTTTGCAGCCGTTCTAGCTCCCTTGTGATCGCTAAAGACTCATCGAGTACTCTTGCAAATTCCTTTTCTTCCTCAATGAGCCGTGTGACAGTCTTAATTTCCTCTTCAAATGTGCGTATCCTGTCTTCAATTGCGTCTCTTTCACCCGGATCGCATTCATTAAGCAGCTTTTGAAGAGTTTTAAGGTCTTTGATTTTTGGTTGAAGGGCTACTTCCCTTTCCTTAGCACTTTCTTTAAAGACGCGCTTCATGTAGTCGATGGAGATCGACTTGGGACATCCTGTTTTGGCAAAATTCATCGGGGTAGGACAGGCCGCCATCGAACGACCAAGGATTGCGTAACTGACTGCCATCTTATCGGAAGGGTGTGGAGAAAGACGCAAAATTCGACAGCATTTAACGTAAAAACTCTTAAAAAATGCAAGGATTGGCCTTGTGCGACTTGACTCTGGCAGCGCATGTGCGTATGCTTCTAGCGAGATCTCTCGTTTAACCTGAAGGCGGGCAACTGAAAGAGCGGATTGACTTGAAGCTTGGGAGCTGATGGCAGTAGATGCTTGAGAGCTGATCGCAGTAGATGCACTTGTTTCTGAATCTGCTCTTACGCGCTCAAATACTCCAGCTCCTACCTGATTTGTGTGGGTTGTTGTGTTGGCAGTCTCAGTAGCTTCGACACCCGCAGTACCGCTTATTGGGAGTTGCTGAGGTTCCGGTAAACTCCCTCCAACTCCGCCAGTGGTATTAGTAGACATATCCCCTCCCATTCATTATCCTTGGAAACTTACTACGATTAAAGTTCGTTTGCTAAACCTCGGATTTATCTTATTTTATTAACAACTAAAAAAACATTTTAATCATATAAGCAAATTATACACGATTAAACATTATAAAACAAATAGATAAAAACGATGCAGAAACAAATATCGCTTCAGGGAAGAGATATATTCCCCCCCTCTACCCATAAATTTGAAAAGTCAGGTCGTGGTAGACAAGAAGACTCATTTTGAACTCAAAGCAGACGGAGAGTCGGAGAGACGCGGAGAAACAGGCTATAAGCCATTGATAACACTGGAA
>Ga0206944_1072_pt1 | contig 19473 bp, 22 predicted proteins | sample Alteio_BWOrgHeat_4_FD_152978 | JGI IMG/M metagenome (GOLD analysis project Ga0206944, IMG submission 152978) | Enriched cells from forest soil in Barre Woods Harvard Forest LTER site, Petersham, Massachusetts, United States -... | ecosystem: Environmental > Terrestrial > Soil > Temperate forest > O... | reverse complement strand
GCAAATGATTCTGGTTCAAGAGATTGTGTCAAGTTAGCGTCTCCAACTGCCGTTTTTAGGATAATCAAGCTGCGGCAGCAGTGATAGAAAAGATATGGGTAATTAGGATACGCACTTGGGTACGAATTTTTTTTGCGGGAACTGCTATTTTTGGTCTTTATTTAGCGCATTTGCCGTCCGGCAATGGTCGTTTCTTCCAGCCCAAAAAAGTACGCCGCCTCCAAAGTCAAATTTTCCAGGTTTCAGCTGGAAGCGGTATAGCTTCACTTTTTAATATTTTTTTGATATAATAAGAGTAAGCAGTATGAGGTGATATTATGTCGATAAATGTAGAAACAGGGGATTCCAATAAGGGTGATGCCACAATTCAAGGCCCGCAAAATGTGACGCCTGTCACTGAGGCAAATTATTGGGATGTAAGCCGCTACTTATCGACTCTATCCCCAAGTGAAGTGCAAGCTTTTGTTGCATTGCTTGCAGCGTGGCTGCCGGTTCTTCCTCCCCCCATTGTATTTCAATCGCAAGCGGCTAAAAATGATGCCGCCATAAGTCAAAGGGCAGTCATTTCAGATGGTGCGCTGAGCATTAATAGAAAAATGCAAGAGACGCAGCAGGAAATCATCGAATTCATGTGGGATCAATTCATCAAGCGATTAGATGAAGAGGCAAAGTTTGCAAAAGAAGCCGATATCAAGAGGCAAACTGTTGACTTTGAGCAAAAAGGAGGCTCTCAAGGTTATTTTTACTATCAAGAGCATCTGTTAAATCGCATTGGGACCGATAAAGATCTCATCGTCAATACTGTGCAACGGTGGATGATTGCGCCGCTTGAAATCAGTCATCAAGAAGCTCGCGTGAATCACGACTTCTTATCCTATCCATCGCCTCAATTCATGACGGCGGCCTTTTTAACAAGTGTTGACATTTTTCAAGGAGACGGCGTTGGGGGGCAACTGAGCACAAGCCCTGTTGCCGACGCGCTGTATGCGATGGGTCCAAGTTCGGGTATGCCCATGGATACGCAAGGCGCTGCTGCCATGATCGCTGCCTTGATGTACGGAGGCGCGTTGAATAGGGCAAACTCTGAGACAATATCACAAGCTGAAAAAGAGGGGAAATCTCCTCAGAATTTAAGTTTTGCCATCTATTTTTCTCAAGAGATATTGGCCATTGTCGCACATGTGGTGGAACATATGGGTACAGGACAAAATCAGCGCAATCCTGAAGATCGGCTTGCTTGTCTGATTTTAACACTTCTTGCGACTAATTTACTCTATCGCACAGCCTATCATGGGATGGTGGGAGAAGATCTCACGAGTTTATTAAATGGAGATAAACAGCTTCTTCCCAATATTAAAGGGTATATGGATGAGCTTGTCCGCTATCTTCAAATGTTTTTGCCAAGTGATCCTGCAGTGCAAGGGAGCATGATGGCCAACATGCGGCAATACATCGACGATCAGCACTCCACAGAGTCGATGCTCTCAACGCTTCGTATCTATCAGGCCTATTTTGCCGATCAAGAGCAAACAGCGTCCATGCCCTCAATGATCAATCGAGCTTAAGATCAATCGCGCATAAAATTTCAATTAAATCTTTACATAAATTGTTGTGATTGCTATTTACCTTAAGCAAAAAGCAAAAGGATGCGTCATGAAAAAAATGGCAATTGGACTTTCTTTATGTGTAGGCGCGGCTGTAATGATGTCTGAGGCAGAGGTGCAAGCGTATACACCCACTAAGGCTCACATTACCGGAACGGTGTGGAAAATAGAGAAAAAGGTCGGTGATACTGTTGCAGAAGGAGATGTTGTCGTGATACTTGAGTCGATGAAGATGGAAATGCCGATAGAGGCACCGTCGGCCGGGACAATACAAAGTATTTCTGTCAGTGAAGGTCAAGCCGTAACTGAAGGGGATCCCGTGATGTTCATCGGCTTTAATAGCCCCATCACTTCAGATGCACATGAGATGATCGCATCGACATCTTTACCCTTATCGTCTGATGAGTGGCAAGTGCCCTCCTATTTAGCCTCAAATTTCGAACATCGAAATAAGATAATCGAGCACTTCAGGGGTCCACTTGGTAAAATTGTGGGAAGTGAAGAACCTTCAGGGGCTTCGCCTGAAGGGGCGCCAAGTAGCCTTTCTCCCCCTTATATTAAGCGTATCGATCAGATCGTGGACTTGATAAGTAAATTTACTCATGATAGCCAAATCACCTTAAATTCCAATCTAACGACAGATCTTAAGATAAGTCCTGACGATTTAGTTCAGCTTTTTTCGAGCCTTAATAGCGAAGAGCTACGCCTTAATATTTTTTCTCAAGATCAACCCGAATTTGGAACCGTTCGAACGATTGTTGCCTATTTGGTTGCCGAGCGCGTGACAGAAAAATTCAGAAGAGATTTACCAAGATTCCCAAGTCCTCTTAATATGAATATTAGTATGTTGCAAGATCTTGGATTACGTTCTGAAGACCCTAATAACCAAATAAGAGTGTTCTTTAATGCTCTAGATCGCGCTCTTGGGATCACATTTCATCCCGATGAGCGGAAGGCATTTGGGACGCTTCGCACTGTCGTCGACTACACCGTACTTGTGGATGTGCTTGCAAAACAGGCACCTCCTGAGCTTGATAAAAAAAGGCAAATCGGGTTATCGACGTCCATCCTGGGCCTCCCGATCGATCAGCAAGGAATAGACAATTTTTTTAACGATATTGAAAAGAACTTCAATACCAGTATTCCCGCTAAAGACAGAAAGCGGCTTTTAGGCGTTACGGAACTTCTTGTAGATATTGTGGTGGTTAATCTCACGGCTAAAATGAGTACAGCTCATAGAGAGTCGTTGAATTTAAGTTCCTCTTTTGTTGACCTTAGCATAGACCCGTCGCAGCTAAAAATCCTCTTAATCGAAGTTGGAAAAAGCTTTGGATTGACCATCCCCGATACATTAACCTTCACAACCATTGGCGACGTTGTCTTATACGTTGCACCAAATATTTAAGAAAAGGAAAACCTAATGAAAAATTTCGTTCGTAGCGCTTTATTATTGACAGCGCTATCTTGTCCATTTGTGTCTTTTGCAGGTACAACGGACTGCTCTAATCCATGTGACATCACGTGTGATGAGACTTCTTGTGGCGGCAAGTTCAATGTCGGTGCTGATTATTTGTACTGGAAGACAAAGCAAGATGATTTAACAGCATTTTTTATCGATCAATCGACCAATATCAATAATGATACGATTACGCTCAATAACCCTCGCTTTAGCCATGAAAGTGGTTTTAGGGTATATGCCGGCTATGAATTTCCTTGCACAGAGTGGCAAGTGGAAGCAATTTACACCTACGCTCCAGGTAAAGGGCACTACAAACATTTAGTTGCGGGAGAAAAGTACAATATCGACTTTTTCAATATTAGCAAATTATCCGGCCATTGGACAAGCGTTTTGTCCTACTTAGACCTTGAGGCGGCAAGAACCATTCATTGCGGCGATTACTTCGACATCCGCCCTCACATGGGCGTAAGATTGCTTTGGGGAGATCAGCGCCAATTCATCGATGGGCTGCTTGTTCCAGATAATGATGGCGTCACAACAGATCTTTTTGATCTAGAACGCAATAAGCAAAAGTATCACGGGTATGGCATTGAAGGGGGCCTTTGGACTGAGTGGCATGTATGGTGCAATGTGTCTTTCGTCGGGCACTTTGGGGGATCGATTATTTCTCTTAAAGAGAGAAACCACAATTCCTATATTTCTAGGCTCTCTGATGGTTCAGGATCATCTATCGACACAGATACAACCGTCGTGAAAAATAGGCTAGATACTTATACGCCATCCCTTGATGCGTACCTTGGAATTAAATACCACGCTAATTTTTGCAGTGTCGATGTCAATGCTAAACTCGGCTGGGAGTCCCATCTTTGGTTTGACCTTGGCAGGGTGACACTCATCGACACAGGTAACTTAGGGATGCATGGTTTAACTGCTGGCTTAGATGTCAGCTTCTAAATCATCTCTTTTAGCAATTTAAAGATTGCTTGGGTATATTCCACATAGTTATTTTGCAAATCGATAACTGTGGGGATATACTCAACGTCTGGCTTTATTCCATTGTTTTCTATGTATTCACCAGACTTTCTTTTCGCCATAGACGCAGTCAAGTCGATGTGTTTAATGCTGTTTTGGCATGGAAATTCGATCCGATTCACAAAACCCCCAGCTCCCGCTGTTTGTTGTCCCATGAGGATTGCCCTTTGATTATCTTGTAAGATGGCAGGGAAAAAATCGCCGCAAGACATATCCAATGGATCGATTAAACAAAGAATTGGCTTAGAAAATCTTATCTGAGGATGAGGAGTGATGGATGAAATCCCATATAAAAATCCAGGAATAAACATTTGTCCCTTTTGCCATTCTTGAATGAGAAGGCGGTTTCTCTCTTGCATTGCGGCCACAAAAGAAGAGGAAACGGGGTATCCTTCAAATGCCCTTCCAAGGGTAGCTTTTGCCTTTTCATCCGATTGGATTCCATCAAATACGGCCCATTGTTTATAGCTTAGATAGACATCTGCTTCGTTAAGGCAGACATCATGTCTTAAAACATCAAGGGGAAGATCTGTTAGCATAGATAAAAGGGAGTACATCGTCAAAATAGAGCCTCCAGAATTATCGGTCTGATCGATCACCAAAAGATCTGCTCTTCTTTGAAACGTATCGATTGCCAAAGCGAAATCTTGGACCGCTTTTTCGCTATTTTCAAAGGAATAGGTGGGGATTCTTATGAATCCAATTGTCGCGACTTGTTTTCCCAAGGGAAAAGAGAATAGGTAGGCAAAAAACGTATGGTGGGAAGGGGCTTGCCAAATCGGGGCTCCAAGAAAAGGAAAATATCCTCTTTTAGAGGGTATGAGTTCATTAGTTTGCGCCAGCAAGCGCGAATGACCCTTTTTAATTAATTCAGGGACATAGTCCCATGAAAGGACGCACCTAGTGAGCTTAGCCTCTCCCTTTTTTATGCCAGTTAATATGACAAGGCTAGATGGGATTTCATCGCCAAGGCTAGCCTTTCGATTTGTCAATGTGATTTCGGCAAGCTCCTGATCAGTCGGTCCATGATTTTGCCTTTTTGGTTTTAAGGCGTTGATGATCTTTGCAATAGGAGTGTCATCCATGCTGATCAGCTCATCGCCTACCTCAAATGGAAAATCATCTTGTTCAATAGATGAAAAAAAATAGCGCCCCTCAGCGCTTTTAATCGAAAAGGGAAGCATTGCCTGCTCAGTGGCATAAAACCTAGCTTTGACGTGGTAGTCTAAAGGGCTTTGAAGAAGCGAGGAGACAATTTTTTGAAAGTCTTCATCGGTAAGAGATTCGTGCAATTGGCTCTTAGCACCGGCAATCTCTTTTTCAAGATCCCATCCAAACTCTTTTTGTTTCCACTCCAAAGGGGCGTAGCGCGTCTTAAAGCTTTGGTGGATGAAGTCGATGGCAAATAGGCGCTGTGCGTAAGGTTTTTCCGCAAAAGCGCTGTTACATAACGCAAAAGCCAATAAACTTACGAACTTTAATTGCTGGAAAATAGATGTTTGATCAGTCGGCATAGATGGCTATAGTCAGCAGTTGCGATAATTTCCCTTGCAGAGTGCATAGAAAGCTGTGCTATTCCGATGTCGACTGTGGACATTCCGCTTAAAGTGGCATGCAAAGGACCAATCGTCGAACCACATGGAATATCGCCCCTTTGGACTAAGTGTTGATAAGGAATATCTTCTTTTTTGCATATAGCGACAATCGGAGCTGTCGAAAGAGCATCTGATGCGTAGCGGCAGTTGGCATGGCTTTTAATGACGATACCAGATGACATAAGCACTTTATGGCTTGGTTCGTGTTTATCGCTATAATTTGGATGTTTGCTATGGGCAAGATCAACTGAGGCGCAAATAGACTTTGCAATAATGCGAAAGTAATCTTCTCTAGATAGCTTTAAAGATAGCATAATCCTTTCTACTGTCTGCATTAAAAAGGGAGAACTTGCTCCTTGAGCAGTGCTTGAGCCAATTTCTTCATTATCCCAAAAAACAGCCATATTTATGCAATCATTAGCCGCTTCATTATTTGTTAAAAGCCCCTCTAAAATAGCGCTAACACTTGCCAAATTATCAAGGCGATAGGAGGCAATCATCTCATGGTTTAAGCCAATTGTGGCAGCTCCTTCAATAGGATAGACAAAAAGGTCGTGGCTTAATACGTCTATCTCTTCATCCACTTGTAACATCATCTTGAATAGATTGTCTTTGGGTAAAGAGGTAAATCCAAAAAGGGCGGCTAGGTGCTCTTGTTTATTGAGGATTAAGCCTTTGTCATTGACATCCCGATCGAGGTGGACGGCTAGTTGTGCCAAGATGCAAGGGGCTTTATCGAAATGAATAAGGGCATTTTGCAATGCGCCCTCTTTGTTAGTGTAAAGGATTCTTCCTGCAATGCCAAGATCGCGGTTTAACCAAGAGGTGATTAGGGGGGATCCATAGACTTCAAGGCCGATCATCTCCATATTATCTTTAACAAAAAATGGATCCGGCTTTAATTTAAAGGTTGGGCTATCTGTGTGCGCGGCTGCGATGCATAGCTTTTTAGGAACATTTTTGGGGGTGATAAACGCTGCAATGGATGAGCCGTTGCGTATCACGTAGTATTTGCCCCCAGGCGCAATATGCCAAGCAGATTCTTCTTTTAGCTCTATAAAGCCATGATTTCCAAGTTTCTTTGCACACTCAAAAACGGCGTGATAGGCCGTTGGCGATGCATCGAGAAAGGAAAGAAGCGTTTTCTTGGCATTCTTAATCTCTTTCATGATGGGATTAATTTAATGGGATTAATTTATCAAGGCCACCTAAAAAGGGCTGCAGCACTTTGGGAATATTCACTGAGCCGTCTTGATTTTGGTTGTTTTCTAAAAGCGCCACCATGAGGCGCGATGTGGCAAGTCCTGATCCATTTAACGTATTGACAAATTCAAGGGAGTCGTCTTCTTTTCTGTAGCGGATATTAGAGCGCCTTGCTTGATAGTCGGTGCAATTGGAAACTGATGAAACTTCATAGTAGCGGTTTTGTCCCGGGAGCCACACTTCGATATCGACCGTGCGCGCAGAGGCAAATGACATATCGCCGGTCACAAGGAGCATGTTGCGGTAGTGAAGTTGCAACCCTTGTAAAATTTCTTCAGCGCTGGCCATCATTTCGGCAAACATTTTGCTACTGTCTTCTGGTTTGGTGAATGCAAACATCTCCACTTTATTAAATTGGTGGGTGCGGATTAAGCCTCTTTCTTGTGAGCCGGCAGCGCCAGCCTCTCTTCTAAAGCAAGGCGTGTAGGCCATATACTTAAGGGGTAAAGACTCCTCATCTAAAATCTCGTCAAAGTGCACGCCTGTTAAAGAGACTTCAGCTGTTGGAATGAGGTAGAGGTGAAAGTCGTCGTCATGGATTTTAAATTGCTGGTTTTCAAACTTAGGCAGCTGCCCTGCGCCATAAAGGATTTCTTTTTTCACGACAGCAGGCGGCATCCACTGCATAAAGCCGTTTTTGATATGAACGCTAATCATGTAATTAATAAGCGCCCATTCAAGGCGTGCGCCTATGCCGCAGTAGATGGGCCAGCCCCCTCCTGCAATTTTAGCGCCCCTCTTAAAGTCAAAAAGGTGTAGCGCTTCGTTGAGTTCTAAATGGTTTTTAAAGGTAAAATCAAATTCTTGTCTTTTCCCCACTTCTTTAATCATTACATTGTCTTGCGGGGTATCAGATATTTTGATGTCATCCATCGGGATGTTGGGCAATTTAGAAAGCTCGTGGGTAAACTGCTCTTCTAATGGGCCTTGCATCGCATCGAGCGTATGAATTTCATGGGCGAATTTAGCCACTTCTTCAAGCACGGCCGATGCATCTTTACCTTCTCGCTTTAAGTTGCCAATTTCTTTAGATTGCTCGTTGCGTTTGGCTTTTAGCTGTTCAAGCTTGGTCTTGTTTTCGCGCAGCCTCTCGTCGTAGGATAACACAAGGGATAGGTCGACAAGTGGGTCCTTAGTGCGTAGCTTCTGCTCGATTTCTTTATGGCTTTTTCTGATTTGTTTGATGTCTAACATAATTTTCTCTTAAAAGTGATTAAAATTGTACGGTTGGGGCAACGGCTGCACCTTGTGTCGATTTAAAATAAATAGCCGGTTCAATTTTACCCGTCTGTTTAGCAAAAAAACGCCCGAAAAAGCTTTGTTGATAAGCATTGAGCTTTTCAGCTGCTTGGTTGTAGCGCATCCGCTCAACAGCAATCCGATTTTCAGTTCCCTCTAATTGGCTTTGAAGGGTGATAAAATTTTCATTTGCCTTTAAACTGGGATAATTTTCTGAAATGACCATGAGCTTAGAAAGGGCCCCTGTCAACGCGTTTGCGGCATCCACTTTTTCTGAAACAGTAGGCGCATTTGTCCACTGACTTCGAAGGCGGGTCACTTCTTCTAATAGCGTTTTTTCATGCTGCGCATATCCCTTGACGGTATTGACAAGGTTTGGAATTAAGTCAAAGCGCCGCTGTAGCTGGTTTTCAACCTGCGCCCAACTCGCTTTCACTTGTTGATCTAAGCTAATGATTTTGTCGTACTCACCCTTGTACCACCCAAAAGCCATGAGTAACATCAGGGCAATAGCCCCTAAAATAATCCAAATGTTTTTCATATAAACCTTACTTTACCATCTTCCACTAGAGCCTCCGCCGCCACTTGAACCCCCACCAAAACTTCCTCCGCTTGAGTTGCCTCTTGAGCTGCCTCCAGATCCTGAAGACCAAGTGCCGCCGCCTCCTCCTCCTCTTTTCCCGAACATCCAGTTATAGGCAAATAAGGCAAAGAAGGCGATCCAAAGCAAACGCCCCAATACATTTTCCTCTTGTGTATCTGAGGATAAATTTTCTATCTTGATGGGTTGATTTTCAATTTTTACGTGATATTCATCGGCAACTAAAGAGACAATACTAAAAACGCCTTTTAAAATCCCACCGGAAAAATTGTTTTGTTTAAATTCCGGTACAATTACATGGTTGATGATTTGGCTTGCTTTTGCATCGGTAACTGCCCCTTCTAACCCATATCCAGTTTCAATGCGAAGTTGTTTATCTCTTGCTGCAATGAGTAATAGCACCCCATTATTTTTTTGTGCATTTCCAACTTTTAATTTTCTAAATAGCTCCTCTGCATACCCTTCAATTGTTTGATTGCCTGTCGTACTCACTGTGACCACTGCAATTTGCGCCGATGTTTTCTTGTCTAATTCTTCAAGCCATCCTTCCATCTGTCTTTTATCTTTTTCATTAATGATATGGACATGATCTTGGATGTATTGGGGCGCTCCTTCTAAAAAAGTGCAAAGGCAAAAAAGGCTTAATATAATATACTTCATATATTGAAGCATTATAGCGGAACACACTTAAAAGTTGGAGATTTTATGCACATTAGCGCATTTTCCCATGAAGCGCTTGCTTTAAGCGGAAGTAAACCATTGGTCTATACTGCAATGTCGAAGCATTATTTTTATTTTCGGATGTATATTTCTCGCTACGTGCTTGAAAAAGGCAAGGTGCCATTAAACCCCTTTATGCTTTTTGATTATTTCTTGTTAGATACAGTTGATAGAGATCTGATCAGAGATGCGAATAATTCCACTGTATTGAGATCTGATGAAGTTTGGGTTTTTGGGCCTATTTCCAATGGAGTTTTAGCTGAAATTTTGCTTGCAAAAGAGGCTAATAAACCCGTTACCTACTTTAAAATTGAAAGGCCTCACCAAATAGTTGAGATTGCATTAGACGACATCGTAATGGAAGATGAGGTTAAGCAATTTCAGCCTCTTTTACATCCAGAACTTGGTTGTCGCTGATCATTTTAAAGTAAAGGGCTGAAAGTAAGCAACAAAGGCATCCGACACATAAGATCGCTGTTAGGTTCATTGCTGTCATTAAAAGGCTGCCGATGGCGGGGATGATACAACCCCTTAAGCCAACGGCTAAGACATTGACACTACTATAGATTGAGCTGTCTTCACTTTTAGAAAAAATGGGGCCCGAGAGGTTCCAACTCATCTCGCTTCCCCCTTGCATACACCCATTTAGAAGGTAGGCGACAAATAAAAACCAAAGATGTGTTTTTGAGGCGATCAAAAAGAGGGGAAAAGCGGCAGCAAGCAGGCTGACCCAAAAGCCAAAGCGAAAAATGTCGATACGCGCCAAAAGCCTTGTCCAAAAAGGGGAGGCAAGGGCGTATCCAATGCCTTTAAATAGGGTAAGGGCGAGAGCAAGCTCTGTATAAGTGATGCCGAGCTGATCCATCATAAGCATCGGAAGCGCTGGCTGTATGATAATCAGACCCGTTCCTCCGAGCAAAAATCCAATTTGATAGTGCAAAAAGTCGGGGCGGCGTGCAATGAGCTCCCATGCGCTTTTCCATGGCTTTTTTAAGTGATTGTAGATGAACGGTACAGTGATTTTAACAATCTCTTTCCGTTGACTTTGTTTCTCTTGAGAGGGGTCGATTTCTATCGGAATTCTCCATTTAAAAAAGATGGCTCCCATGGAAAGAAGGGTAGCTGCAAAGAAAATCCAGCGCCAAGCGTTTTCATTTTTATCCATTAGGGTTCCGAGCGCAATTGAAAAGATGGCGCCGCCAAAGAAAGCAAAGGCTGACGCGTAGGCAAAGACTTTTTCCCTTATGCTTTTTGGCATGTTGAGTTTTAGCACTTCCATCCATGCGGGGACAGATCCTCTTGCTAGCATCATAAAAAGACCAAAGGAGGCGATGAAGAACCAGACATTATCGATAAAGGGAAAGAAGAGGAAGGGGATATGGCTTATAATCCGTGCTGAAATTAAGTTGGAAAGAAGACGATCTTTGCGCTTTTCAATAAGAGCGCTCCAGTAAATAGAAAGCAGTGAGACAGCGGGTTTTAAGATAATCACGACTGTGATTTGCAGGGCAGTGGCGTGCATATTTTTAAATAAAATAAATTGAAAGATATTAAAGATCGTCCAAAATGGAGTATCTAATATTTTCATCCAAATAAACGCTGCACGCGTTCGTTTTAAAGCTATATTATTATCTATATAATCTATCATTTAAATGGTTGCGCCTAATTTGATAGCTAAATTATACATAAATGTTGAGATTTTAGCAATTGTTGATAATTTCGGTATAAGTTATAAGGATTTTATGAACAGTCAAACTGACCTCAGCAATATGCCAGTATACGTCATCATTGGCGATGGCAGGGCGGCTTGCCATTTCGATCACTACTTACGCCTTCTCAATCTGCAGGTGAGGCGGTGGTCGAGAAGACAAGACCCAAAAGAAAGTCTTCTTCCCTCACTTGTTTTAGGAGATGTGCGGGTGCTTTTGGCAATTGCAGATGGAGCGATCGAACCATTTGTCTTATCTCATCCGTGTCTAGAGGAAAAGTGCTGTATCCACTTTTCAGGAAGTCTTGTAACGCCTTTGGCATTTGGCGCTCATCCTCTTTTTACCTTCGGAAAAGAGCTATATGAGGTAGAAAAGTACAAACAAATGGCGTTTATTTTGGAGAAATCAGAAATGACTTTTGAGACACTTTTGCCAAGGTTACCCAATTGCCATTACGCAATCGATAAAGAGCTAAAACCGTTTTATCACGCCCTTTGTGTGTTAAGTGGAAATTTTACAACAATCCTTTGGCAAAAGTTTTTTTGCGAATTACAGACCCGTTTTACCATCCCCAAAGAGGCGGCCTTTCCCTATTTGCAGCAGATTGCCAATAATTTGCAAAAGGATTCTCAATCAGCGTTGACAGGGCCCTTAACGCGCGGCGATCATAAAACAATAGAGGCAAATCTTAAAGCGTTAGAGCAAGATCCTTTTAAACACATTTATGAAGCATTTGTGGCGGGATACAAACGAGAGAAGTAATGAAAATAATTACATCCCCACTTGAGATGAAAGAAATTGCAAGGGAGCTATCTCTCCAGCGCCAAACGATTGGGTTTGTCCCTACAATGGGCGCTCTTCATTTAGGCCATCAATCGCTATTAATAAGAGCCAGTCAAGAAAATGATATCTCGATTGCCTCCATTTACGTGAATCCGACACAGTTTGGTCCCAATGAAGATTTAGCAAGGTATCCCCGCACTTTAGATGCAGATATCAAAGCATGCGAGTCTTTGGGGATCGATTATGTATTTACGCCTGAGAATCTATATGGGGCAAGCGAAAAGACATGGGTTATCGTGGATGATCTATTCACTGTCCTTGAGGGAGCAGTGCGCCCACTGCATTTTAAAGGTGTTTTAACAGTTGTGACAAAGCTTTTTAATCTCATTCGGCCGACAAGGGCGTATTTTGGTAGAAAGGATGCGCAGCAGCTCATATTGATTCAGCGAATGGTCAAAGAGCTCAATATGGACGTAAGTGTGGTCCCTTGCGAGATAGTAAGAGAAGAAGGCGGCCTTGCAATGAGCTCTCGCAACAGGTTTTTATCTAAGGAAGAGAGGCAATCAGCTCTTGCGATTCATAGAGCCTTATCTCACTGTAGAGCTCAAGTAGATAAAGGGATCATAGACTCGCAAACTCTTATTGCAGAGATGACAAACATTTTAAATCAAGAGCCTTTGATCCATATCGATTATGTCGCAGTTGTCGATGCTTTCAATTTAACCCCCTTAAAAAGGTTGTCGGACGCTGCGATAGTGGCCATTGCCGTTAAGATTGGCAGCGTCAGATTAATCGATAATGTTCATTTCTAATAATAAGCTTGCGTCAATGCAAATTATGCGAATTCCCGCTGCTATCTTTTGCTTTTGGTTTGGTGAATCAGAAATTGCCGGAAAAAGTATCCTTGTCAAAGAAGATTCAAATAGATCTTAAGAAAAACTGCAGTTGGAGATGACAAAATAATGGGGAAGAGGGGCATTTAGGACTTTGCTTTCTTTTGTGATGGGGTGAATAAATGTCATTTTGGCATGGTGCAAGGCGATCGCGCCATTTTCAAGGTTTGCTTGGCTCCCATATTTGCCATCGCCGTAAATGGGACAGCCAATTGCGGCAAGCTGCGCCCTGATTTGATGGTAGCGACCTGTTTCAAGCGACACTTCTAGAAGATGTGAAGAAAGGGTTATGTAATGAAGCCTTGCGAGTTTACTATCGATATCTTGCTTTTTGCAAATTAATGCCCTGTGATCGCCTTGCTTCATGTAGTGCTCTAAGGTGCCGGATTTATTTGGGGGCTCTTTTTCGACGATGGCAAGGTAGATCTTTTCGATCTCATTATTTCGAAAAGAGGCGTTCATACGCGAAAGGGCTTTACTCGTCTTTGCAAATAAGACAATGCCACTTACAGGCTTATCGATGCGGTGAATCACCCCTAAAAAGACGTTGCCTGTTTTTTCGTACTTTTCTTTTAAGTAGTCTTTTAAGAGTGTTTCAAGACTTATCTCTTGTAAATTGGTGGGTTGGGTGGCAATGCCTGCCTCTTTATTTACGGCGATGAGGTGATTATCTTCGTAGATGACGCTAAACACTTTTACTTTCTTTGCCTTTTGGCTTCATAGAGAAGAAGCGTTGTGGCCATTGCGACATTTAGGGAATCTGCTACACCGCACATGGGGATTTTAACTTGGATGTCGGCTTGCTCCATCCATGCTTTGGATAGCCCGAGCTGCTCTGTCCCGACAGCAATGGCAATGGGTCCTTTTAAATTTGCTTCAGTAAATTCTGTAATAGCCGATGGAGTCGCTGCGACAATTAGGATGCCGCGTTTTTTTAAAAAGGCAAGCGTTTCCTCTCCTTTTGCCTCGATGACAGGGACGGTAAATAGGGTGCCAACGCTTGCTCTTACGACATTTGGGTTATGGATATCTGTGCATTTATCGCAGACAATTAATGCGTTGAGGTTAACGGCGTCAGAAGATCTTAAAATAGTGCCTAAATTGCCCGGTTTTTCAATTGCCTCTGCGACGACTAGAAATGGGTTTTTGACCCCTTTTAGGAGGCCATCTAATGTATGAAGAGAAGATGATTGTTGCGCCGTCACGGCAAGCAGGCCATCGGGGCGATCTCTATAGGAGATTTTATGAAAGACGGCAGGTGTGCAAGGGAAAACTTTTGTCCCTTTATTTTTTAAGGACGCTATTAACTGATTTTCGTTTTCCCCTAAAAAAAGCTCTTGGCATAGGTACAAAGAATCGATAGGGAAGTTTGCATCGCAGGCTCTTATGAGCTCTCTATATCCTTCGATGATAAAAAGATGGGTTTCATCTCTTTCTTTACGCTCGCGCAATTTTACAATTTGTTTAATGCGAGGGTTTTGTAAGCTTGAAAGGGGGCCTGATTGATCAGTTAGCATGAAGTATCTTGTATAATTATAGGAATAATAACTATGATTATACAGAGGATGGTAAAACAATGCAAGTGAGACGTTTTTATACAAAGGGTCTTTCGATCTATTCTTACCTTATTTTTGATGAAAAAACGGGGCAAGGGGCGTTGATCGATCCGACAGTAGATATTCAGCCCTATCTTTTGCAAGCTTTGCAAGACGAAGTCGTCATCACAGATATTGTAGAGACTCACGTACACGCCGATTTTATCTCGGGGTCTCCTTATCTGAAAAAAGCGCTTGGGGGATTGCCAAGAATTCATGCGTCGGGAATGGGGGGAGAGGAGTGGACGCCGCGTTATGCAGATCATGTCATTCAAAACTTTGAAAGAATTGCCATCGGCAATATCGTGTTAGAGGCTGTGCATACCCCAGGTCATACTCCTGAGCATATTGTATGGGTGGTATATGATGGTGATAGAGCAGCAGATATCCCATGCGTTTTATTTTCAGGCGATTTGCTCTTTGTCGGAAGCATTGGTAGACCCGATCTTCTTGGGCAAGAAAGTTTAGACAAATTGCTTAGGCAGTTATATGCAAGCGTTCATATCCTTTGCAATATGCCCGAATTTTTACAGGTATTTCCCTCACATGGAGCAGCTTCTCTTTGCGGTAAATCCATAGGCGTGCGCGAGACGACGACGATTGGCTTTGAAAAAAAGTGTAACCCATGGCTTAATTTAGGCTCTTTTACGTCTTATTTGCAATGGAATGAGAGGTTGCTAGAGGGTATGCCGAAAGCGCCTCCCTATTTTAAGAAGATGAAAGAGATGAATGTAGTCGGGTTTTTTCCAAGCGATAAGCAGCAACAGGTGCAATTGCTCACCGCCCAGCAGGTAATAGCCATGAGTCATGACGCATGTATTGTGGAGATACGCGCTCCTACTTCTTTTGCAAAAAGGCATTTTAAGGGATCAATTAACATTCCGCCGTCTCCTAATTTTCTCACTTGGGCAGGGAGCGTTTTGCCCTATGATGTGCCGCTTATTCTTGTTTCCGATGTATTGCAAAAACAAGATATGGGCTCAATTGTGAAATCGCTTCAGCTGATTGGTTTAGACAATATTTTAGGGGTGTGTAATGCAAATGAACTTGGGACTCTTAATGAGGATAGCATTGACAAATCGTTAGAAATTGATGTAGAGTTTTTTTCAAAAAATATGGATCGATATTATATTGTAGATGTACGAGGACAAGCTGAGTGGGATGTGGATCATATTGACGGGGCGCATCACGTAGAGCTGACATGTCTTAACGAGTCTTTGCAGCAAATCCCAAAAGGGGTTCCCTTGGCCATGATATGTAGAAGCGGCGCCAGAGCGATGCTTGCGGCATCGATGCTTCAGAAGGCTGATGGTTATCTTCCGGCAGTTGTTGTCGGGGGTATGCTGGCGTATAATAGTGTGGTTAATTAGGAGGATGAGGCAATGGCATGGTTTGATTGTTTGATGCGAGACTCATCTCAAGTGATTGAGATTAGTAGGTTCACTAGAATTGGAGGGGTTACGCGATTTGGCAATAGGGTCCTTTTGCCAAGGGTTTACTTGGTGGCAATTATCCCTTTAGAGGCATTGCATGTGGCTTATAACGCGGTGAAGCTCCCATTTCAGGCTGTATTATTAGTGCTTAAGGTACCGGCATTTCCTCTTGCTAAATTGACGGGGCTAACAACGCTTGATGAGTATCAAGAGTCTCTTAGCACTCCTTTGGATCTTTTGAAGACGGCATTAAAGATAGTGGGCTTTGCGATCGGGCTCATCAGCTCGATTGTGGTGGGAGTCATTTCCCCTCGTGCCAATATTAGGATTCATGTATTTTTAAGACTCATTGAAGACCCGCGTCCGATTTCGATCCTGAATCCAGCACGCCGTGTGTCATAAAAGTCTTGCATTATGAAGCGATTGCCTGTTAGAATGCAAGCTTCCCACCCTTTTTGGGGCAATAGCTCAGTCGGTTAGAGCAGCGGACTCATAACCCGCTGGTCCTTGGTTCAAGTCCAAGTTGCCCCACTTTTTCAACCTATTCTTCCACAACAAGTTATGTGTTATTTAGTGGATCGTTCTAAAAACGAAAAAACTGTCGATGCACACACAGTGCACACAGATTCACTAAAAAGCACAGCACGAAGCAGCAAACGTAAAGGTGCTGACATGCGTGGTATACAAAAAATCAAAAACAAAGATGGAACTTATAGCTATAGAGCCCAAGTACGGCTCAACGATGGAATCCCTCAACAATCTAAAAGACAAGGACATTAGACCTCTTGCGTAATTAAAGTTTTCAGCATATTCTCCTCTTTCAAGAACAAAAAAATGAGAACAATATCCAAAAAGATCGAGGTATTTTATGACTAACGCAGAGGCGGTGAGCCGGAGAGACGCAGAGATTTCCTAACGGCATCGGCACAGCGTTCTGCATTGTCAAGGTGTTCAATATCACGACTCATCTCAAAACGCACATGCCAGTATTCGATCTGTTCAAGATATTGAAGAATAAATGAACGCAACCATGTGTCATCGCTACGGATCATCTTGACTTCCTTTGATGGCTTGTCAACCAGTCTATAAAGCCAGAACGTGAAATGATAACTTTCCTCCCCACTCGGTAAATTGCTGGAGCTAGACCGTTAATCCCTGCACGCCAAATATGCCAATAAAGAGCTCGTTTCGAAAATGGACAGCAAGAATCTTTAACCTAAAAACGGCAGTTGGAGACGCTAACTTGACACAATCTCTTGAACCAGAATCATTTGCAGTGGGGCGGTCCTTCACCACTTGGGAATGTCCCGCCCCACTGCAAAGTGATTCTAATTCAAGATCTTGCGCCAATTTAGCATCTCGAACTGCCGTTTCTAGGTTTAACGAGTTGGCTTGGGTCCATAAAATCTTTAGGTTTGTCATCAGACATCTGTGTTTCCTCCTGTTGTTTTGTATGGATTCATGGAAACACATGGCGTTTTGTGGAACATTGAAACTAATCAAGAAGAAACTCCTAGTCACCTAAAATCAAAGAGTTAAACGCAAAAAAAAGTGATGTTTATCATGATATCTCTTTAAAAAATGTCGCCTATCTGTTACAATATAAATTATGGATGAACTCTTTACGATCGAATATTACGAGACAGATACTGGAAAATGTCCTTATCTCGAATGGGAAGATGAGCTAACAATGGAATTGCGTGCTCAAATTCGCAAAAGGCTAAATCGTGTTCGCCTTGGAAACTTTGGTGATATCAATCATATTGAGGGCAGCATATTCGAACTTCGAATTCATGCTGGGGCTGGATACCGTATATACTATGCAAAAAAAGGCAATAAAATCGTTGTTTTACTTTGTGCTGGTAGTAAGAGAAGCCAAGATCGAGATATTGCTAAGGCTAAAATATACTGGCAAGATTTAGGAGGGTAATATGGGACAAACAAAAAAATATAAAGAACATCTTTTAAAATCGCTTGAAGATCCTAATGAAGCTGCAGCTTATTTGGACGCTTGTTTAGAGGACGAAGATCCTCATGTTTTTCTACTCGCACTAAAAGATGTTGCTGAGGCACGTGGAGGCATGGGGCAATTATCGAAGAAGGCTTCTCTTAATAGACAGAGTCTTTATAGATCTCTTTCAAGAACAGGAAACCCTAAATTGGTTAATGTGTGCACCATTTTAGCATCTCTTGGATTAGAATTTCATATCACAGCTGCCGCTCAAAATTAGTCAGTTATCTTAATGCACATTGGATGCACACTCGCAAGCTAAACACGATTGTATTTGACTAAACAACACTATTGAACAAATTTCAATTACTCCTGTATGCTAGACACATAACAAATAGCCGCGTGCTGTGTTGTTTAGTATGATGGCGAACTCATAACCCGCTGGTCCTTGGTTCAAGTCCAAGTTGCCCCACTTTTTTCCAATGCATGTGAGTATGATTGAGCTTGATTGAATAACAACGTCAAGATAAGGAATGACGTATACGTGAGGGCATCCAATTAGGTTGCGTTCCAGATGGTCAAGGAGTAACTTATCAATACGAGACGACTACTCCAGGGAACTCTTATCTTCTCGATGATGATTTTGTCAGCGGCGAACACCTAAGTCCAAATGATATTGTGATGGAAAAAAGAATATGAAATTCCAAATTCAACAAAACAAGCTTCGTGATGAAGTTAAGAAGAGGATTTTTGATGGGTTTGGAAGTCAGGCTATCGAGTCTACTGGCATAAACGGCCTCAGCGAAGACCCTATTTCATTTGAAATTTTCGATAGAACAGAATTTGTTGGTGCCATTGTTGTCCAACCATTCTGGGAACAATTACACATCAAATACCTTTTTATAGAAAAAAACTACCGTGGTCAAGGAATCGCTCGTCAACTGATGAATCATGCATTGGAATTTGGGATAAAATGCGAATGTCATTTTGCTTTCGTAGAAACGATGAGTTTTCAAGCTCCAAAATTCTATCAAAAAATGGGATTTGTGATTGAATTTTCAAGACCAGGATATGCTGAAAATACGACATTTCATTATCTCAAAAAGTCCTTAAATAGTTCGGAAACACAAAAGAAAATTACCAGAATCGGTGTCTATGGTGTTGCCATAGATACTGGAAAAATTTTGACTGTTCGGCAGAAGCAAGGTCCCTATGCAGATAAGCTTGACTTTCCTGGTGGCGGAATTGAATTTGGAGAATCAGCAGAGCAAGCCATGCGCAGAGAATTTGCTGAAGAGGTGGCAATGGAATTTGATTCTATGCAGCTAATAGATAATTTAACTGTAACAGTGGATATTCCAGGCACGTCTTCCAATCAGGCCTATACATTTTTCCATATGGGGATGATTTATCAGTTGAAAGGCTGTCGATCGATTAACGAACCTGATTTACAAGAACTTCAGCACATTTGGGTAGATCCTCGGACTCTTTCTAAAGTTCAATGTTCTAGTTTACTTTGGAAATATAAGCAGACATACATAAATGGATTAAGGTAGGTAGTCTAATCTCTTTAAGAAAGCTAATGCTAGAGAATAA
>Ga0206944_1070_pt1 | contig 19828 bp, 18 predicted proteins | sample Alteio_BWOrgHeat_4_FD_152978 | JGI IMG/M metagenome (GOLD analysis project Ga0206944, IMG submission 152978) | Enriched cells from forest soil in Barre Woods Harvard Forest LTER site, Petersham, Massachusetts, United States -... | ecosystem: Environmental > Terrestrial > Soil > Temperate forest > O... | reverse complement strand
GGGCATGTTATGGATAAAGCAAGAGTTATTTTGTAAATTCAAATAAATCAGAGTCAAACGTTTCCGTTTTAATGTTTTATAGTTTTCTAAAACATCCCCGATTTTATATTCTTATTTTGCCAGAACAAAGTCACCACACCCTTCCTAGCTCAGCTAACAACAATAAAATTGTTACTCTCTAACTATTCTAAAAGACTCATATCTGTGTTCTTTTTGACAATGTGCGCGGGTGGTACTTTTTCTCTATACTCTACAAGCCGTGTGTATTTTTTGTAGTGGATGATTGTGTCATTAAGAGATTGCAAGGCAAGTGGAAGGGGCATTTTATATCCTTTTATCAAGGAGTTTTAGATGATAAATATTCCAATGCAAGCGATTGAGGAGATCTTGATTAGGTGTGGATTCATAGATAATGCCATCTGTTTTGGACTTATGTGAGTCCATACTATTTAAAATCTGCTCGAGGGTATAATAACTGGCCTGTTTGTAATGGTTCCACACGTCATACCCTTGTAAGTATCCTGCCTCTTTTGAGACATCTGCCAAATTGGAGTTATTTAATGCACTGAGATCTTTGTCAAAGTCGCAAGAGGAAAGAGGCGCAAATGGAACATATTTCCCACTATTATGAATTGCAATCAATTTTACAAAAGCTTTGAGATAAATGCCTTTTTCCAATAGTGTGTAGATTCCGTACCCAACACATGGGTGAATAAAGAGCACTCTTATCTCCCCAACCTTCATCCCTTGCATGCCGAGGGCAAACCCAGGAATTACATCGTTTAAGTTAATTTCCATGGGCTGATTGTTTGCCCATGTATCGATGAGTACTTGATCATTAGGTGTTTCTATTTTGCAATGAAATGTGACTTTAGCTTGGTTGCTTAATTCTGTACCTAATCCTTTTTCCAGCGACCTATAGTACAGCTTTTTAGGAGATTTACAGGTTAGATCTTTATCTTTATCTAGTTTGGAGAAAAAAAGGTCTGCTTGCTTGATATTATTTTGTGCTGTGCTCAGGGCTATTAATTTATCATAAGAGTCAGCACTCTGACCGTTAAAGCGAGGCTTAGTATTTGTTTGAGCATCTTTCATTCCTAAAATAAAGCCCTTTTTATAGTCATCGTTTTTATCGTCCAGGATATTTTGAATGCCCATTCCCACCATGGAAGGTAGTAATTTCCGCTCTGATGCTGTAAAATCAAGGGTATAGGTAGAAGACTTTGTTTGTATTAATTCTAGATTTACATTAGGAAAAATGAGGTGAACTACCCGATTTAGAAAATCTTTCGATGATAACAAAGCATTAATATCCGTCTGCGTTTTTTCTAATACAGGAATAAGAGAGGTGGTTTCGTTGTCGTCCTTTAACTTCCCAAAAATAAAGGGGGGGCGCTTTTGGGCTAATTGTGGAGAAGAGATCTCCATTTTTTTGGTAAGATCAGACATTTCCTCGTATATAGAAGAATATGAGAAGCTGGGTTGTAGCTGTGGACTAACAGAAGGGCGATGAAGAAGGAATACTTCCTTAAACATTTCACTCATAGCAACATTTTGTAACAGCACATTTTTCTGAGGAAGCTGTTCATTGGATACTAAGTGATCCTGTAGGCGTTCTATGCGGCTGCCATACAAAGAATTTTGAGTGCCATAGCCCAGCAGTATGCCAATGAGTACAGTGTCGTTTTTAAGAACAGAGTGGAAAGTCTCATCCGGAGTAATGAGTTTCGTTAATAGTTGCTGTGGAGTTGTTGAAGGGCCTAAAACATATTGAAAAAGAGGTAAATTTTCCTTAACAGTCTCTAGGAATAATTTCTTATTGATAAACAGAATATGCACACTATTTTTTGCAAGAGAATCCTCTCCATTATATACGTGAATAATGATATTTTCATGGTTTGGCTTTGCTGTTTTGTTCCAGACTTTTGCTCCCTCTCGTAGATCGACAGCTGCCTTGTGTCTAGGGTTTTCCCCGTAAAAATTGTCGATCGCATTGAACCCATTGATACATACAGGTTTTTTGTTGTATAGAACATAACCACCTTCCGATTCTAACAACATGGTACGGAAAAATTGCTCTAAGACTACAGCCTCATCTTGATGAAGCGATATTCCAAAGCAATGAACCGAAAAGGACACAGCAAAGGCTATAAAAATGGATTTTATGCACATGATCTTTATCTTTGGTTGTTATGATACACGTTTTATCTAACTGACCATGGAGAATAGCACTTGCACCTAGAATTGCAGAACCAATGTGCGCATCCACCGCATTCTTTGTGATACACTGGATGTCCATTTATACAGGTTGGCTCTTTTCTTGGACCTATTTTAGGATTTTCTTTAAGTTCTACGTAAAACCCAAACTCATCGGTTTCTATTCCATGAACGACAATGAATTCGGTGGCTCCAAGTAGAAAAAGGCCATTCTCAGTCACTAATATGTCAGAAGGGTTCACATACATTTTTTGCGATGAGCTGATATTACTACCTTGATAGTTATGTGCGGTTTCGTAAGTCATTGCGCTACTTGCTATTGTGCCACTCATAAAGAAAACGAAAAAAAATAATTTATATATTAATACGTTCGTTCGTTTCATAGTAAGGTTCTCCTTGCTGGTTTTGGGGTTTATTATTCGTCAATATAAGCACAGATTTTCAAATCCTGACGAAGGATAAGCAACTTGGGAGTTTTTAGAAATAGAAATGTTGTTTCCGTTACATTGGATGTGAAATGTAAGCAGCTGCCTTAAGGCAGCTGCTTGATCACAATGGGTTGTGGTGGGCTACCCTTAATATATGTTATCGCAAGGTTGTCGCGGGTTTTGCCTTTGGAGCTGCTTTTGTAGGCATGGAAACTTTCATCTCTTCGATACGGTAGTCCTTGGTTGTAATTTCTACGGTGCCAAGTTTTTCCCGGATGTCATCGCCTTTCTTCATTTGCGAATACCCATCAATCAGGCCTGTTGTATACACATCGCCTGTCTTTAAACCTTTTACTTCTTCCAGGCGCTCTTTAAGCACATGCTCTTGGATGGCTGCCTTTTTTAGCTCCTCTTCAAGGGGTTTTAAGTCTATCTTTTGGTTCTTCTCTTTTTGCTCTTTAATGATGGCATTAATTTGAGCTAACTGTTGTCTTGTCGCTTCGATGCCGCGTTGCAGTTCTAAGGCGATATCGAGTTTTGTGTCCTCAGTAATGATAGCCCTTAGGACCACTTGACGCTTACATAAAATTTGATCTATATCCATATTGTTCTTTTGGGTTTAGGGTTATTATGGTTGTGGTGATGCGCTCGGGTCTTGATTGTTATTGTCAAACAGTGCCTCGTATTGAGTTTTTTGCAACAAATAGGTCGTTGCACCATCCCACAGAACATCATACGGTTGATCGTTAACTGGCAATTTAAATAATTTCGGATCTGCAGCTGGATCTTGACGTCGTTCATTTATTATTCCAATGTTTCGATTAGGGTCTGTAATATCCGTAGAAAGCGTCACTTGTTTGAATCCTTGATCTGGGATTACCTTGGATGCAATTGCAAAGTCTCGTAATTCGGCCTTGTCTGGCTCATCGAATAAATTTTTTAACCAAGATCGATCATTGTTGTAGATGTCACCTATCACAGCTCCCTCTCGAATATTAAAAGGGGCTTTAAGTGGGTTTGTATCCGCAAAATTGAAAATCGATTCCCTTTCATCAAGTCGAGCGCTTGTTTTTAAAAGTTTTGTTCCTTCATCTACATTGATAACTGACTTAACTCGAGATTTTTTTAATTTGATTATTTTGGTGGTTACTCCAATTGTTTGATCTGCATCTTCCCACCAGCTATCGTTCGATGGATTGTACCATAATGTGGCTTCAAGCGTCCCCATTAGAAGGCACGTGGCGACAAAAGTAAAGCGACAAGCTAAAAGCATGTTTTGTTTGAAGAGATGTCTCATATTGCTGGGCTCCATATTTTAAGTGTTTAACGAATTTGGACATTAAGCGGTGTGCTTTCTGATCCATCTGCGTTGATTCCGACTAAAGTGTAAAGGTACTCTTGCTTGGCTTTTCTATTGTGAAGAGTTAGCGAGAACGGTTCTGTTGAGGCAACCGTCTTCACAATTGCGCTACCTTGATAGAGGCGATAGCCAGTAGTTGACGTATCTTGGCTTGGCGTCCATTTTAATAGGTGGATTAGATCGACTTGTGTGGCAAACTTGTTTTTAATCATTTTTCCACTAAAGCTCGAAGGGGAAGTTGGCCCAAACAAGCCAAACCCTTTGTGCCGCTTGAATGGTTTGAATGTTGTTTGCTGATTCTTGCCAAATCGCCAAGGCGTTTCCAGATGGATCGATCGTCACAAGGGGAAAATCCCCAAATACATTTTGGGAAGAGACATTAAGTGGGGTAGACCATGTATGAGCGCCCTTTTTCAAAATAGCTCCTTGAATAACACTCGCTGTTTCAGTAGCCGCTGTCCAGACAACGATTCCATTTCCGACAGTGTCAAAGGCAAGATGAGGCTCTAAACTAAAAAATGAAGGAGAGGAAATATCGGGGAAAGCGACCCATGTACTAGAATTTTTTGTCAAATACGCCCCTTGAATGATGGCGGAGTCTCCAGGACCTCCAACCCATACGGCGATCGCATTGCCTAAGACGTCAAACTTGATTTGTGGAGTAATTGAATCTTGTAAGGAGACTGAAATAACAGCTGAAGTCCCCCAAGTGGAAGATCCTTTGATAAGGGATGCGGCCTTTATCACGAATAGATTGGCACCTGAATCATATTCTGTCCATACAGCAAGGGTATTTCCTAAATTGTCAATGGCCACTTGTGCGTCATAGGAGAGTTTTAGGGCTTCGGTTAAATCGGAAGTGGCGACAAAGCTTTGGGAGGTATTTTCAAGCGTTGTTCCTTGAATTTTTGAGTGTGTATCATCGATCGATTGTTCCCAAAGGGCAACGCAATTGCCTAAAGGACCAACGGCGAGTTGAGGATCACTCGCTTGCGCAGATGATGGGGAAATTGTCCCTTTTTTGCGCCAAAAAATCATTGTTCGGTGCAACGAGAATGGCTCTTATCATTTATTTGTTGATATTTACTGATTTTAATGGCATGTTGGTTGAAGCGTAATGAAGCCGTTTTCAGTAAACTTAATGAAAGTTGCTGTGATGAGCAGGAAAATAGATGTTGTTTTAAAATTTATTAATATAGGAGATATTATGGATACAAACTCTCAAAATGCATTAAATCAGGACCAGACAGGTGATGATTTCGAAATTTTTGAAATTGATGTTATCCAAAGGCCAACCTTGCAGCATGACCAATAAATCTGGAAGTGAAATCAAGAGCACAATTGCATTAGTCTCGTTACACCTTGGTTCATTTTTTGCAAGATCTTGCATAATTGTACAAGATTAAAACCTTTAGTTAAAAACATGTCAAGATAGACTTCTTGCATAGCTTGTTTGTTTGCCAAGCAACTTTCCATTTTAACAAGCAAAGGAAGTTATGCAAGAGATGTAATATCGTAGAATCACATGATTTTTAAATAGCATCAATTTTTTTTATTCTATTATATATAACATACTTACAAACAAACAATCTAATTAAAATTAGATACCCGAGTACGCTGACTCAAAACTATTGGGCTATTGAGGAAAAGTCAACAAAAACAACGTTCGCAGTTCCAAAGCTAGCAGTCATGATCGTAGTTGCTTGCGCTGAACCAATTACAAGGGATGAACTGTTTAGATATCTTCTTCACAACACCCAAGAAACAGATTCAAATAAAATTGAAAAACTACTGAATGTTTTAATTTCTAAACACATCATTCATTTTGCAGAGACATTCTCTGAATTACTTCCACAAGCAGACATGTGGAAATGCAACGGATGGGAGGCTGCTGCAGATTATCATTTTTTCACATGGGATGCCCCTTTTCTTGACTATTCTAAAGAGGGAGGGGGGCATGACCAAGACAGAAAAAATATGGTGCGTTATCAAGAAGAGCTACCCGATACTCAAAGATGTAAGTTGTACAATGACTTTTTAGGTAGACTAAGCCTTTACAATCCATCAGAGTGCTTACCCTTATTTGGCCAGAGTATATTTACTTTACTAGATAAATTAAAAATTCTATTTTCCTTGGCCTTTGGGAAAACGGGTGAAAAGCCTTGTCACTGGTCTGATGTACCCCTTATTAGACGAACTAGCCCTTCAGGCGGAAGCCGTCACCCTACAGAAGGGTATTTTTTTTCTCTTATGGAGGATCCACCAAAAGGTTGCTATCATATTCAAACAGATCCTTCATCTCTAGTACATATATCCTCTTTTTCGCAAGAGCCAACTATTTTGAAAGATAATATACAGCCATGTGATGGAGCCATTATCCTGACGAGTGTTTTTGAAAGGAACATGTATAGATATAGAGAACCAAGAACATTTAGGACTATTCATATGGATGTAGGACATGTACTCCAAACAATTGAAACCATTTCTTCCGAGCTTGATATTCAAATCCAAGTCCATTTAAATTTTGATGAGAAGGAGATTTTGCAAAATATAAAATCATCTAAACTTGAAGAAGGAGTAATGGCGGTCATTACAATTAATGGAGAAAGTAAAAGATGAATCTTACCTTTAATAATTCTGAAGAATCGGAAGAAGGATTTTCGATTACGTTAAATGACCCATTAAATGGAATTAAAATTAAACATAATATAAAATCTTGCTTGGAACATTTAAATAATTATCGGCAAAATGAACATATTCTCTCCAAAAATGATGATCTGTCAATTCATCACTGGTGGACTAGGAAATGGCAAGTTTCTTTAGACTATTATCTGTCTTCACAATCTGATATAAATAATTTACATAAAGCTCTACAGTCTAAGTCATTAGAAAAAATCGGTGTTTATTTACCCTCAGGATCTACTCCTGTAATGTGTAATCAAGTCCAGGCTTTAATTACTCGTAAAACCCATAGAAAATTCCGATTTGACCCTCTACCATTAACCACTTTGTCAACCATATTAAGAAGTTTAGATGGGGAGCTTTTTCCTGAAATATGGAATTACTATATTGCGATATTTAACGTTCAGGGCATACAGCCAGGTTTATATCTTTATTGTCCATTACAGCATGGGTTAATTTTAGTAAAAGAGGGAAATTTTAGGGAAAAATTGGTAACACTTCTTTGCGGTATGTCTGCTACGCTTACAGCTTCTTTCACGATGATTTTTTCAATTGATCTTATAACAGCCCAGCAACAACTTCCCTATGAAAGAGCATTGCGCGAAATCTACATTGATTCTGGTAGAATGGCTCAAAAACTAATCCTAAAAGGGATCCAATATCACATAGGTGCCCTCCCTTCCCCAGCTATGAGAGATACCTCTATGTGTCAATTTCTAGGTATAGATCCGACGTTCAAGATCCCAATCTACTCTGTTTCCATGGGAATCATTACTGAAGTAAGCTTACCCCCTATTGATCAAGGGGCTGGATGAGAATACGATTACAATCAAGCTGTCAAATCAAAAAATATGAAAATGGCATTACCGAAATATTTTCATCTGATCAGAAAAAGAAATATCAAATAAACTTAAAGAACCGAGCGCTTCATTTATTTATTGCCGTTTTACAAGAAGGTATAAACTATCCAGGTGGTATCGTGCAGGAAGCGCAAAGAATTGGTGTGTCAGAAACAAGTTTGTATTCTCTTATTGGCGCGCTTAAGAAAAATGGGCTTTTATATGAGGATAATGATGATTTCTCTTGTACACTTTTGCAAAATAGTCCTTATGATAGGCAAATTCGTTTCTTTCGAACATTTGAAAGAACAGGTTTCTCAGGAGACAATCTAAACCAAAATCTTCAAAACAAAACAGTTTTAATTACCGGTCTTGGTGGATACGGCTCTTGGCTTGCGTTGCTATGTGCACGAATGGGAATTCGCAAGATCATTGGGATTGACTTCGATCGAGTTGAGGTAACGAATTTGCATCGACAAGTCATCTATGACCAGCAGGATATAGGAAAGTTAAAAATTGACGTGTGCAAAAAGAAAATTCAAAGTGCCGATCCTACAGTGCATTTTGTAGGTAATAACATCAAAATAACCCATCCTGAAGACCTAATAGGTGTGCTTGAAGAAGTTGATCTGATTATTAATCCTTTTAGTTATCTGCCAAGCAAGAAAGCGCCGCATCATCCTGCAGGAATAGTTGCTCAAGCCTCTTTATATGCCAGAAAACCCTGCTTGACTTTAGGAGGTTCGTGGATAGGACCGCTGACTCTTGGGGGAGAAACTCCATGTTATTTTTGTGCTATTAAAAAACTGGAAGAAAAGGCAGATCTTGACCCAGAACATCGCAATCCTAATATACAAAAGAGGGCTTTTGCCCCTCCCATTGCCACATGCTGTTCAATGGCGGCATTTGAGGCTGCGAGATTTCTTTCAAAATGTAATGAACCACAAGTACTGCGAGGGGTTATTCAACTTGATATCTTTGATTTTTCTAATAGTCAATTTTTTGATCTAAGGCGTGATCCTGACTGTTCATTTTGCTCGCAATATGCTGATAAAACTAAGAGGTCTCCATGAGTATATTTGCATTGAAAACGACTCTTTTATCTAAACAGTTTTGGAGAAAAAAAAATCTTTTCTCCAAAAAAGAATTTTTTGCTGCAGTAAAAAATCTTAACATGGAAGTTCGTCCTGGCGAAGCCGTGGCCTTTCTTGGCCCTAATGGAGCAGGAAAAAGTACATCAATTAAGCTTTTGTGCGGAATATTAAAACCTACCACAGGTACCTCATGGCTTAGTGGCTATCCATCAGGTTCTTTTGAAGCCAATATGCGCCTTGGATTAGTTCTTGGAACACGAAGTAGTTTATGGATGTACTTAACCGTAAAGCAAAGCTTGGAAATGATAGGAGCAACCTATTTTCTTTCAAATCAAGAGGTAAATTCACGTATTAACACATTGGCGGAATTATTTGAAATTCAGCCATTCCTTAGTTCTCCTCCAAACTCATTATCACTTGGAGAAAGAATGAGGTGCGAAATCGTTGCAAGTTTAATCCACCGCCCTTCAATTTTATTAGCTGATGAGCCGACAATTGGTCTTGATATTGTAGGAAAAACTACGTTCCGTAACCTATTAAAACAATGGCAGGAGGAGGAAAAAGCTACCCTTCTTTTAACAAGCCATGACATGAGCGATGTTGCTGCCCTTTGTCAAAGAGCAATACTTATTGATAAAGGTGAAATTCGCTATGATGGACTCCTCAAAGGTCTAAAGGGATCGCTTGCCTCAACGCGAAATATAAAACTGACCTTTTCTCAACTCATGTTAGGCAACGTCCTAACAGGACATGAAATAAAAATGATTGAAGATAACCATTTGACAAAAACCTTTCAGATCGATACGAAAGAAATCTCCATTATAGAGGCTATAGATCAATTAATGCGCCAGTTTAAAGATACCATCCTTGATATTTCTGTGGAGGAGATGAGTCTAGAGTCACTTATTACCCAATGGTATACAGGCAAAATTTTCTGATATGAAGCAGCTCCTAAGATTCTATTTCAAACTTTCTACATTTTCGATCAAAGAAGAATTTTCAAGCTTAAGTACAATTATTGCTGGGTTAATTTTGTACCCATGTTTCATTTGGATTTTTTCCAAATTGTGGCTTGGTTTAAACAATAACGTTTCGACATTTGGAACAAAAGCACTTTTTGCATACATTGGATTAACGGAAATCCTTTTCATGACATCCCTTAAAGAGTCTTTTATTGACAAAGCGAGCTCTGACTTTTCACTATCGTTTACACGGCCCAGGATGTGGCCATTTTATATTTCTGTTTCAATTTACAGTCGAGCGTTGTTTCGAAGATTGGTCAATCTATCAATATATATTCTTATTATTCCTCTCTTTATAGAGGAATTTGCTCTCTCATGGTATGCAGCCATGCGATTTCTTATTTTACTTCCATTTATTACTGTATTAGAGACAGTATATTCCTTTTTGCTAACATGTTTACAAATTAGATTTCATTCTATCAGAAATTTTCGTATGTTATTTGGGAAATTATTTTTGATATTCGGAGGAGTCCTTGCACCCTTATCTGACATACCAGATAGGTGGCAGGCAATCTTTATCAACAATCCGTTTTCCGATCTAATTTTTCAACCCTGTTATTTCTCTGTAAAAGGTGAATTTTATCATTTATCGATAGAACTTTGGACGCTGCGGTTAATCATCCAATTTATCTGCATTTCTGGACTCACCTTTTGGATTTATAACAACTCGCGCCAGCACTATCACAATTTTGGAGGATAAAATGGCTGCATTGTTTTGGTTAGCGTTGAAGAATCAATGGTCGGCACAAATGAGAAGACCTATAGAATTTGTGTCTTCTTTGATTGCCCTCATATTAAACAATAGTTTTTATTTGTATGGAATTTATCTTTTGGCCATTTTGAGTCATGAAGGAGATTCTTTTGCCAAAAAAGAGTATTTGATGTCTACTGGCATGGTTCTGACAAGTTGGGGGTTGTTGAATGTGTTGGCTGGAGGATTATTTGAATTATGTACTCTTATAGAAACAGGAGGATTGGAGACATTTCTTGCAAAGCCAAGACCTCCTTTATTACTTGTGGCCATCTCCAAATCAAATGTTGTTTCTATAGGTGAAATAATTCAGGGGATATCAACCCTTATACTAGTAGCGGTTATATATGGTTTTGCCCCCAGCTTACGTGCATTAGCAAGTTCTGTAATTTTGGCTTTCGCATTTGCTGGTATAGTGATTTTGATCGGATCGCTATCATTTATTAGTTCAAGAGGTGGTCAGTTGTCGTATGTTTTGCTTAATGTTATTCTGACTTTATCTCTATTTCCAATTAGCCGTGCATTACAAGGGAGAGAAAAATGGATTCTCTATTTATCACCACTTCTTTTGACCGCGACCTTGCCTCGACTAGCGGCTCTTGGAGGTGATATCATGACGTTTGTTATTTTCATTTTTGCGACATCCGGACTTTTCGCTGCATCCATCATGGTATTTAAAGTCGGACTTGAAAGTTATAAAGCGACAAATTATATAGTATTAAATGAATAGAAGCTAAAACTATTTAATGATGATCGTTATGAGCAGAGGAAAGTGTAGTGGGTTGAAGGTCTTCTAAATTATCCGAAAACACTTTGAGCCCCCCTCTAAGACGTCAACCACATGGGGAGAAATTCGCTATTCAAAAGAAGGGGCCCATATTGTCCCCGCATTTCCGGAATAGGTAATTTAATGATCGTAGACATGGTAGATTTAAAACTATCGGCTGGAAGAGCATTATGGGGACATGTGTTCCCAAAATTACGCGCTGTATGTGTGAATGCATCAGAACAGGTTGTCTTCATGCATTTGTATCATGACGAAGAGATATCTGAAGATGATAAAGAGCTCTGTGAGTGTTTTAGAGATGAAGTGATAGCGGATTTTGGTCATCTGACAACGAAAACGGGCGAGGACATAGAATTTGAAATCCCACTGATACGCATCGATTACCCCCAGGAAATGCCCTTAAATGGTCAGTGGGTTTATTATAGATATGAAAGTAAAAAAGCGCCCTATTTTACAATGATTTCAACGCTTGGTGAATATGATACATTTAACAATGTCAATTTAAGACTTGTGATTTATAGAGCCTTGCTCGGTAATGTCTTTCCAAACTTAAGGGGTGTTACTGCAAAAACAACAGATACGCATTGTATTGTCCATTTTTACTATGATGGGGAACTTAGCCAAGATGATAAAGAACTTTGTCAGCATGTCATTAATGAGATAATTGCCGATTATTCTCTTGTACAGAAAAAAGAAGAGCGCAAAATGGAATTTGAAATACCACTGGTTCGCATTGACTACCCTCAAAAAATGCCTTTAATAGGCGGTTGGGTCTATTATCGTATGAAATAGATTAAGGGGAGTCTTCTCATATGCATTACCTCTCATTGACAAGCTCTTGAGAATATGAGACTGTGCATGGAAAAAGACAGCAGCTCAGTTTACTCCTCTAGGAGCCCAATTATTTAAGAATATGTGTTTACAAACAAAAGAGGTACGCGTTCACAGAGTAGGTAATTTCGTGTGCGTGCCCGATTGAGTTTGGTACGGTCCTTGAGCTATTCTGATAAGCATAGCACAATGCGCTGCAGCAACTCTCTACATTCTGTATAACACCTTACCTCTATCAGATTAAGCTCTTGGCATAAGTCAAAAATAGCTGCAAACTCTGTTGCAGAAATCTCTTGCAAAGCAATTTGGCTGGTGTCCATGCTGGGTTTATATTAGAAGAAAGTTTTTCGGTATAAATAATGAATGATTGCTTTCGTAAATTTGGTCGAAGTCGTGTAGGTTGATTTAGGCTAATATCGTGGCTATCTATAAATCCCTAAAACGGAGATGTTTGACTTATATTTCTTTGGAGTTACAGAAAAATTCTTGCTTTATCCATCAAGGATGGCTTATTGTGGGCATAATGCTTCTATATAACCTATATTTTTACATGTCTGGAGTAAGATATGCAATTTTGTTTACTTATTTATTTTTGTTTAGTTGCTTCATTCATTAATGTAGGCGCAGCAGAGTTTAATAACTCTTCTACCTTCGAAAATAGCGAAGTTTTTTCAGACTGTATTACCGTAAACTTTGAACAAATTCATTTGACTAATGATGGCATGTTTGTCCATATTGATAGAGAGTACATCCCAATTTACGCGCTTTATTCCAATGGGGCTAACCAATATACAATCCATTTAGATGCTCACAATAGATTGCATTGCCTAAAAACATGCCAATATTGTAACAAAATGTATGATTGTCATCGATACAAGGGCTGTCCTAATGTGAATTGCCCTGGAATGCATTAACGTTAAGAACAATTGACAATCAAGAGATTGAGAATAGTATGATTTTACAAAGTTTTTTTCTTGTTACAGAGGCTCTTTTACGCTAATATGTGTGAGGTTTTTTTAGTGTTTGTTCAAGGGGCCTAATAATTTTATCACTCTGTAAGTTTTTGTAATGTAAGATCTAGAAAATTCTTGTCTTTATAAATTGCTTTTATCGCAACTCTTTCTTTTTTGTAAATATTTACAACAGGATCGATTTCATTATAAGAAACGAAAGATGGTAATTGCAAGTTGTCGATTGTAAATTTTATATGGCCTCTTAATTGCTCGTTGCTGAAGTGTGTTTTAATATTATTACATAATTCATCACAAGATTTGGGGTGATCGAAGTATCTCCAGTGGAAGATCTGTGAATTTGTTTTCCCAAATCCAAATAATAAACCATATAGGTAAGAATTTAGATTTTTCCAAAAAACTGACCCTTTTTGATTTATTTGAAGTGTAAGTTCCATGGGGTGAAAATCAAATCCCAGGGCTTTTTGAAAAGCTTCGTAATTATTTTGAATTATTACTGCTGTTTTTAATATATCTACAAAAACTATGAAAAAGGTATGTGGGTCCTGACCTTCTTGTTTGAAAAGCATAAATCTTTTCATTGGAAAGCGAGGACTAATTTGCTCCCATTTTTCCCACGCTTCAGAAAGTTTATATCCTTCTATTACGTCAACACTCAAACCATCTTTAAAAGCCTCTTGCTTTTCTTCTTCACTAAGTGATTCATATAAGGCTTTGATTTCCTCTTCCGAATAATTGTCAACAGCAATAAGGGTGATAGGCTTATGAGCACCCCATAAAGTATAAATCCCATGCTCAAATAACATTATATCACTAAAAAATTGTGTCAGCCATTCCCTTTCATCGTGGGAGGTTTTATCAGATAATGTTGATTTTTTAGTAGGTTGGCAAGCAGAAAAAAGCAACACAATAAATAGTATAGATAATTTATTAAACTGACAAAAGATATAATAAAATTTAGAAACGATCATAGTACAACCCTTTATCTTTTATCCTCAGGTTAACATAGAGGTATTCGTTTTATTATAAGTGATGAGGGTTGGCCATCACGCAGGCATGGCCCTCATCACTTGATCACAATGTGTTGAGGTGGGCTACCTTTAACATATGTTATCGCAAGGTTGTCGCGGGTTTTGCCTTTGGAGCCGTTTTTGTAGGCATGGACACTTTCATCTCTTCGATTCGGTAGTCCTTGGTTGTAATTTCTACGGTGCCAAGTTTTTCCCGGATGTCATCGCCTTTCTTCATTTGCGAATACCCATCAATCAGGCCTGTTGTATACACATCGCCTGTCTTTAAACCTTTTACTTCTTCCAGGCGCTCTTTAAGCACATGCTCTTGGATGGCTGCCTTTTTTAGCTCCTCTTCAAGGGGTTTTAAGTCTATCTTTTGGTTCTTCTCTTTTTGCTCTTTAATGATGGCATTAATTTGAGCTAACTGTTGTCTTGTCGCTTCGATGCCGCGTTGCAGTTCTAAGGCGATATCGAGTTTTGTGTCCTCAGTAATGATAGCCCTTAGGACCACTTGACGCTTACATAAAATTTGATCTATATCCATATTGTTCTTTTGGGTTTAGGGTTATTATGGTTGTGGTGATGCGCTCGGGTCTTGATTGTTTTTGTCAAAAAGTGCCTCGTATTGAGTTTTCTGCAACAAATAGGTCGTTGCACCATCCCACAAAACATCATACGGTTGACCATCAACTGGCAACTTGTATAATTTTGGGTCTGCAGCTGGATCTTGACGCTGATTATTTATTATTCCAATGTCTAGATTAGGATCTTTACTAGGCGTAGAAAGTGTCACTCTTTTGAACTTTGGATCTAGGGGTACCTGGGATGCAATTGCAAAGTCTCGTAATTCGGCCTTGTCTGACTCATCGAATAATTGTTCTATCCAAGATTGATAATTATTGTATTTGTTTCCTATTGAAGCTCCCTCTCGAATATTAAAAGGGGCTTTAAGGGGGTTTCTATCCGTAAAATTGAAAATCGATTGCCTTTCATCAAGTGGAGCGCTTGCTTGTAAAAGTTTTGTTCCTTCATCTACATCGATAACTGACTTGACTCGAAATTTTTTTAATTTGATTATTTTGGTGGTCACTCCAATTGTTTGATCTGCATCTTCCCACCAGCTATCGTTCGATGGATTGTACCATAATGTGGCTTCAAGCGTCCCCACTAGGAGGCACATGGCGGCAAAAGTAAAGCGACAAGCTAAAAGTATGTTTTGTTTGAAGAGATGTCTCATATTGCTGGGCTCCATATTTTAAGTGTTTAACGAATTTGGACATTAAGCGGTGTGCTTTCCGATCCATCTGCGTTGATACCGACTAAAGTGTAAAGGTACTCTCGCTTGGCTTTTCTATTGTGAAGAGTCAGCGAGAATGGTCCTGTTGAGGCAGTTGTCTTCACAATTGTGCTGCCTTGATAAAGGCGATAGCCAGTAGTTGACGTATCTTGGCTTTGCGTCCATTTCAATAGGTGGATTAGATCGACTTGTGTGGCAAACTTGTTTTTAATCGTTTTCCCACTAAAGTTAGAAGGGGGAGTCGGTCCAAACAAGCCAAGCCCTTGCGCCACTTGAATGGTTTGAATGTTGTTTGCTGATTCTTGCCAAATCGCCACGGCGTTTCCATATGGATCGATCGTCACGAGGGGAAAATCCCCAAATACATTTTGGGAAGAGACGTTAAGTGGGGTAGACCATGTATGCGCGCCCTTTTTCAAAAGAGCTCCTTGAATAACACTCGCTGTCTCAGTAGCCGCTGTCCACACAACGATCCCATTTCCGACAGTATCAAAGGCAAGATGAGGCTCCAAACTAAAAAATGAAGGAGAGGAAATATCGGGGAAAGCGACCCATGTACTAGAATTTTTTGTCAAATACGCCCCTTGAATGATGGCGGAGTCTCCAGGACCTCCAACCCATACGGCGATCGCATTGCCTAAGACGTCAAACTTGATTTGTGGAGTAATTGAATCTTGTAAGGAGACTGAAATAACAGCTGAAGTCCCCCAAGTGGAAGATCCTTTGATAAGGGATGCGGCCTTTATCACGAATAGATTGGCACCTGAATCATATTCTGTCCATACAGCAAGGGTATTTCCTAAATTGTCAATGGCCACTTGTGCGTCATAGGAGAGTTTTAGGGCTTCGGTTAAATCGGAAGTGGCGACAAAGCTTTGGGAGGTATTTTCAAGCGTTGTTCCTTGAATTTTTGAGTGTGTATCATCGATCGATTGTTCCCAAAGGGCCACACAATTGCCTAAAGGGCCAACGGCAAGTTGAGGATCACTCGCTTGACCAGATGATGGGGAAATTGTCCCTTTTTGGGTCCAGGTAGAGCTTCCTTTAGGCAAGATGGCAGATTGGATGACATGGTCGTTTCCAATGTATGCAATCCAAATGGCAATGGCATTGCCGCTTGGATCAAACACGACCTTAGGGTCTATGGAATTGTGGGTACTTGCAGAAAGATCTGCTGTCGGGACCCAAGTATTAGAGCCTTTGGCAAGGGTCGCAGCTTGTACAATAAATACAGATCCATTGAAACGGTACCAAACGGCGATGGCCGATCCATCTGGATTTACTGCGAGTTGTGGGAGTAAAGCGTTACCCGAAGAATTTGAAATTTCTTGATTAAAAAACTCCCATTTAAGCCCATTTTTGGGCAGTTTTGCCCCTTTAATGATGCTGTGATTTCCGTTGTAGTAGGTAAAAATGGCGATCGCATTTCCCTCTGTATCTACACCAATTTGTCCGGGATAGTCATTAGGGCTAATGAGAGATAGGTCTTTTGATAAGGTAATAGAGGGGGCAAAATCTGCAAAAATGAAGCTGTTGATCGATAAAAGAAAGCCACACAGCAAATAGATTAGACGGTGATTCATTAGGGGAATTCCTTTCTTAAAAGGGTTTTGGGTAAGAGCTGCTCCTTTCATCGGAAGCGCTTTAATAAAGCTAAACGAAAAATTCTTCATGGTAATTTCCATTATACGGGATGTAATAGACTCGTATACACTATTCAAGTTTGTATTGTCAATATAAACGGGGGAAAATATTGCATTTTAATTGAATTAATGGTAAAAATACGATAGCTACTTTTTGCCATAGGGCATTGAAGGAGAAACAAACTAACGGGAAGAGAATGCATCCGACTTATATAGGTGACCTTAAGCCTGATAGCAACGATTTATATGCAATGGAGGAGGGGCTTCCATTTCCCGTCAAATCCAATAGACGCAATAGAAATTGTTCTTTCAGCTTTAGCGTTAAGCATGTGCTTTACAGTATGGGTGCTCTTTTAGGAACTGTGGGCGCTGTTTTTTGTGCAAGAAAATATTTTGCAGAGTACCCTCTTGAAGCAAGTTCTGCCCTTGCAAAAATTGAAGACCTTTGGCCAAAGACGATCTCCCATAACATGCACGGCATAGTGCAAACTCGAGATGTGCTGAACGAAACTAATCAGGTGATTCCAGATCAGCTTCTCGATGCAAATAAGGGACTAATATGGCAGCAGGCAGTGATAGGGGCTAATTATTGTAAAGACCTTGCCAATCCTCCACAATTCGTTAAAGTCAAAAATCTTCCCAGCTGGGTTAAAGGGGAGTATTCTCTGATTGGCAGCTTTAAACCTTACGGAACTCCCCAGGATGTGAAAGTTGTAAATGGTTCTATATATCTTACATCAGGAGATACTATCTATGTACTTAAAAGGGCTAATGAGGGAAATATAACCCAGATAGTCAGTTTTCCAGCTAAATTTGCTAAGGAAATGTCATTTAGTGGCAAGACAGCATTTGTATCCAGTTATAATGCTATCTATAAAGTGGATTTTACTAATCAGACAAAACCAAAGCTCATTGCTACCTATAACATGACAAGCAACTTATGGGGATTGACAAGCGTAGACAATCGCATATATACAGGTGATAGTAAAGGTTTCAAACTATTTAAAACCTCTAATGCGACGGCTTTTATATTATTGGGGAATTACTCAACGCCATATACAGCAGATGCAGTGGTCGTTGTGGATAATACAACTTATGTGTCTTCTAGATATAACGGGGTTTTTAAGCTCGATGTGAGCAACCCCATGAATATTAAGCTATTATGGAACTATAAATCTACATCCTATCGATTGCGTGTTTTGGTCGAAGGAAATATTGTCATTATCACTGATTCAAATCTTGGGCTGCTGATTTTCGATAATAGTGACCAAGTCACTTTTAAATTACTTACGACTTACAATCCCAGAGGGGCTGCAAATGGAGCGGCGATACTGGGAGATACTATAATTTTGGCAGTCGGATCGAGTGGGGTAGAATTTATCGATATTAGCAACATTAAAGCACCCCGATTAGTGGGAAACTATGTGACAGGTGGATATGTCACAAAAGTTGTCGTCATGGGCGATACTCTGTTAGTTCTTGACGACAGTAAAGGACTTCTTTTAATTTCCTTAAAGAGCATCAAGTTAAGCGGCATTCCTAATAAGGTTGAACGCACCGTTTTAGATATTCAAGTGAATTGTCTAAAGAATATTGTTGCCGATTCTCCAACAATTACCACGACTAAGTTCCCGCAACGGACAGGGCTTACTTTTTCTGATATCTCAACAGAGCCGAATCAAAATTTTGTTGTCCCTTTTGCGGGTAGTTCTTATTTCACGAGTACAGTGGATCCCTTTTTATCCATTCGAGCCAAACAAGTAAACGGAAAACCACTTTCTCCATGGCTACAGTTGCAAATCACCCCACAGCTTATTCAATCGTATGATTTAACGGATTTTGGTCTAGGTGTTGCCTACGAAGATGGTATGCTGTATGTGGCGGCGGGAACGCAAGGGGTCTTAGCCTTTTATGCTCCCGATCCAGATACTCTGATCTACGTAAGTACCTACGATACGCCGGGTTCGGCGTCTGCACTCGTTGCTCTCGATGGGAATGTGTATGTGGCAGACGGTGTGGGTGGTTTCCTCATCATCAGTTTTAAAGATCCCCAAAATCCGAAATTGTTGCGCAGCTATGTTGATAATAGTCCGAATCTAAACATTCCGGGTGGGAGTAGTGGCAGTTTGGCCGTGAGTCTTGCAGTCGATAAGGGGTTTACGTATGTGGTGGACTTTTATAAAGGACTACAGATTTTTAATACGACGATCCCGGAAAATTTTAAGTACTTAAGTACTGAACAGTTTTCAACCCGTCCTGTTGATCTGCTTATTGATGGCGATCTGGCCCTTGTTCAAACCAACAGCAGAGATTTATACAGAATTGACGTGAGTAACAAAACAGCTCCTAAATACTTAGGCTCGGACGATTTACCCGATTATGTCAGAAAAGCGAGGGGAGTTGTGCCTGTGATTGGCAACACAGCATATGCGGCCTATCGTGAGGAAGGGTTGCTGATTCTCGATGTGGAAGGATTTAACAGTACGGGAATATTAGGTACATTTTTAGCCACATATCCGGTTTATAATGTTGTTGTCGTTGGGCCTACAGCGTATCTTGTCTGTGGAATTGCAGGTTCTGGAGCCGTTATTTCAATTAATTTGGATCGCTGGCAGTTTATTGGGAATCCAAAAGCCTCTGATGTGGGCACTTACAAGATTGCAGTCACTGCTTCGGACGAATATGGGGGTAGTGTGACAGACGTATTCACTAGCAACATTAAAGGTCCTCCCGTCCAGGTACAGCAATTTACACCTATGCCAATTAAGACTGGGGTACCTCTTACTTACTTTGTTCCTCCGGATGCCTTTCAAGCTCCTAATGAGGGGACGCTTCTTGTCTATTCTGCTACTTTGCCAAATGGGCAGCCTCTTACCGGGTGGCTTGGATTTAA
>Ga0206944_1068_pt1 | contig 20409 bp, 13 predicted proteins | sample Alteio_BWOrgHeat_4_FD_152978 | JGI IMG/M metagenome (GOLD analysis project Ga0206944, IMG submission 152978) | Enriched cells from forest soil in Barre Woods Harvard Forest LTER site, Petersham, Massachusetts, United States -... | ecosystem: Environmental > Terrestrial > Soil > Temperate forest > O... | reverse complement strand
ATTCTCAAAAGAACAAACCTTTTCAATCATAAAGGAGATATCTAATGATGAAAAATTTTATCCAGAAAGTCATGGTGATTGCCGTTGTGGCAAGTTCACTTTGTTCTTTAGCTTTTGCTGCAAAGGATTTTCAGGTTGAAAATCAACCGCAAGTCATTGAAAAAGCCGCTCAATTAGAGCTAAAAGGCGTTCTAAAACAAAAAGATAATGGATACCTATACATAGACGTATCTAACGATTTTATTGCGAAGACATTGCCATTGATCGAGGCGCCAGGTAAAATTGCCCCTCCAAGACACTATGCTTGCAAGAAAGGGATCGGTGCGCATATTAGCGTGATGTATGAAAACGAACAGATTACAAACGAAATCTGGGAAATTAAAGAGCTTGGTCAAGAGTTTACTTTCACTGTCAAAGAGTTGCGCACAGTAAAGTTAAATAATCACAATAAGGTCAGAAAACTTTGGCTAATCGCAATCTCTTCACCAGAACTTGAGAAACTCCGAGAAAGTTATGGCCTCTCATCCCTTTTAAAGGACCGTGATTTCCATATCACAATCGGTACGCAAGTTCCGGGTAAACCTACAATTAAGTGCAACGAAAGTTCTCTTAAGACAAACAAAGAAGAACAAAAAGCAGCTTAATACCTGTTTACTGTACATTCTGCACCCCGAATTCGGGGTGCAGTCATCTTTAACAAATCTTAACATGAATTGCGTATACCTTCATGAATGAAAAAAATGTACGTAAAATTGATGAAAAGGATGTTGAAGCTTTTATTATTAATGCTCGTGTTGGCAGTAGATAACGCGGCCGCCTTACCTCATGAAAAAGACAATCTATCGCAAACTCTTTTGCCAAACGGGATGAAGCTTTGGGTAAAGCAAACAGCATTTGATCCACAACAAGTGTACGTGACGCTAACTGCGCCTGGAGGATATGCCCTAGTTCCCCCAGAAGATCGCGTATCGATTGAACTTATTCCAGCGATTGCGTGGGAATCAGGTGTTAACGGATTAAATAGCGATCAGCTTACAGCGCTTTTTCATGATCGCAATATCGAATTTACCCCCAAAATATACCCTTATAAACGATCAATCGAAGGCATGTGTAAAACCGATGACTTAAAGCTGATTTTTCAGTGTGTGCAAGGGATACTCACAAAACAGCAGATCAATGAAGAAGGGGTAAAAAGAGCCAAGGATTCAGCAAAAAGAGCCGTGCAAAAGCTTTTAAATGATCCGGAGTATCTGTATCAAGCGGGATGCCTAAAAGTCAACACAAATGCAAAGAGGGCTTTACAGCTCATGACAGTAGAAGAGATCGATAAAGTTAATATCGATAAATGCATACGCCTTTATGCTGACTTTTTTTTAAATCCAAAAGATTTTGCCATCATTGTCGTTGGAGATATCGATCCCGCTACTGTGAAAAATCTCGCCAACCGATATCTTGCCACTATTGCCAAGAGGGAGATCACTGTTTCTAGAATTAATGAGAAGATAAACGCGTTCCCTCCCGGCACAACTTCTTTGGAACTGACCCTTCCCAAAGAATGCTGCCTTAAAGATACAGTGACCCAGCTCACATTTCCCTGGCAAAGTGCCATTGGACAAGATTCAATATCTGAAATTGCCATTGCTTGCCAAATTGTGAAAACATGTATGAAAAAAATTCTTAAAAATGATATGAAGGCCACTTGCGGCATCGATGTCGCCTATGAGTTTCCCTACTATCCTCTTCTTAGCGATCCATGGGTTTCAATCAAATTTAGGTGCTTGTTAGAAGAAATTCCCCTTGTCAAGGGTCGCCTTATCTCTCTTTTAAAGCGTATGCAAGAAGAAGGTTTAAAGGAAGAGGAGCTATGTGAAATTAAAGAGTTAGAGCGCAGCAGCTGCCTTTTTAGCTTAAACGATAACTTCTTTTGGGTGTCGACTTTAGCTAACTACTATTTGTGGGGCTTTGATCCTTTGTTAATTGAGCGCAATCAGCGCTTTGGACAAGATTTAACAGGCGAGCAAGTAAAATCGATCTTTAAAAGAGGAGTGTCGCTAGACCATTATAGCGAGATCAAAGCTAAAGGAGTCAATCATGCAAACGAACAAAAAAAATAATATCGCGCAAAGACCAAAGAGCCAAGCCCTTTATGAAAGCCTTTCTCAAGCAATTCCGGGAGGTGTCAATTCCCCTTTAAGGGCGTTTAAATCGGCAAATATTCTTCCTTTGATTGCAGAAAGGGGAGATAAAGACATGATTTATGACGTCGATGGAAATGGATATATCGATTATTGCGGTTCATGGGGGCCGCTCATTCATGGCCACTCCCACCCAGCCATTTGCAAGGCAGCTTGTGATCAAATTGCCCTTGGATCGACATTTGGTTTAAGTTGTGAACCTGAAAATACTATTGCACACCTCATTAAAGAAGCTGTGCCCTCTGTTGAAAAGCTGCGCTTTGTCTCATCTGGAACTGAAGCTACGATGAGCGCCATAAGGCTTGCAAGGGGAGTCACGGGTCGCGACCTTCTTGTGAAATTCTCAGGTCATTATCATGGTCACTCAGATATGTTGCTGATGCAAGCAGGTTCTGGACTGATCGGCCTAAACAAAGAGGCAACGTCGGCGGGGATCCCACAAAATGTGATTGCTCATACAGTTAGCCTTGAATATAACAATGTGCAGATGTGTCGCAATTTTTTAATAGATCGCGCAAATAAAGATAAAATTGCTGCCGTCATTCTTGAACCCATTGCCGGCAATATGGGGTGTGTGCCAAGTAGTTTAGAATTTCTCTTGATGCTAAGAGATGTGACATCTGAGATTGGGGCCCTTTTAATCTTTGATGAAGTGATCACAGGTTTTCGCGTGGGACTTAAAGGCGCGCAAGGCCATTATGGAATAACGCCTGATCTTACGTGTTTTGGCAAGATCATTGGAGGAGGTTTTCCTGCGGCGGCATTTGGGGGCCCATCTCGCCTCATGGATCACCTAGCTCCACTTGGAAAAGTCTACCAAGCTGGGACACTGTCTGGTAATCCCGTTGCGATGAGAGCTGGCACCGAATCTTTAAAACTGCTTCAACAAGAGGGGTTTTATGCCGAATTGGAAAGAAAAACAAATGTTATCACAGAGCCTGTTAAAGCGCTTATAACAGAAAAGGGGATTAACGCGTGTCTGCAGCAGGTGGGATCGATGTTTACCTTATTTTTTGGCACTACGTCTGTTTTAAGTGCAAAGGATTTAGAGCAGTGCTCTTCTGAGACCTTTTTTCAGTACTTCCGGTATCTCCTTGAAAGGGGGGTTTATGTCCCCCAACTTCAGCAAGAGTGTTGCTTTGTTTCGATGGCGCATACCGATGAGCATCTCACATATACCCGCGATCTGATCTTGGCATTTTTAAAAACTTGATGGCTAAAAGATGAATCTGATATCATCTAAAGATTACAACATTATTTAGGGTTACTATGGCAGACGATAAGAATCCAGATACGAAAAATGGATACTCAAACAGTTTTATCTGGTTTTTGATGGCGGCATTTTTTTTCGCCCTCATGGTTCAGAATTTCTTTGAAACCAATTTTGCAAAAATATCTTTTAGTTACCAATTAGAGCCGCTTGTCGATTTGCAGCTCATTCAACCAGAAGATAGCCGCAAGACTGCAATCAACGACAATCTAGTGACATTTAGCGGTAAATTTAGAGATAAGCTCACCGATGAGGGGAAAGCGCGCTTTAAGTTTCTTGATTTATTAAACACTAATCATGAACTTGCAGGACAGCTTGAGAGAATAAAAGTTGATTTGGCGGCGCAAAAAATTAAAGTAATGGATGCTATTGACTGGTTTTTGATTCTATCAGGCACCGAAGTTCCTTCTAATGGATATGTGGTCTTAGACGCATTATTTAATCTTCCCAATAAAGACAATAGCATTGCCATCACAACACTTTCAAAGAAGAACATGGTGACTTTTCCAGCTGTGAAGGAATCTTTTGATAAGTTGGGAGCCTCTCCTTCAGAGCCTGTTTTGCAGGAATTTGGAAAGCAATTGACCGATTTAATCAGCGCCTACCGCTCTCCAATGCTTGGGATTGGCAATGAGGCGTTAAAGCAAAAAATTAAAGCGGTTGATACAAGCGTATCCAATGCGCTCACATCGCCATCTTTATCCCCAATAGAAAAAATCAACGCCTTCAATGCCGCCTTAACAGAAATCAAAATTATTAACGATGAGTTAAATCGCAATGAAAGTCATGTGAGATTAGCAGGGCTTAGAAGCGTTCGAAATTATGTCGATTCTCTTGATCAATTCTCCCTTTTGACGACCAAATTAGAAGATAACGAAGCGCAGCTTGAAAAGGCCCGTCAGAGTGTTGGATCCGTAGTTTGGTACTTTAATAACCAAGAAGTTTCTACGCGCACTTTAGAAAAGCAAGATCCAGAAATATTTAGCCACTGGTTCATGACTGCAAAGGCAGAGTGGGAGCAATTTCATCTCAATCACGGCGGCTATTTTAAGGCGCCTGATCAGCCGTTAAATATCGTTCTTGAAAAGACGTTTAAGAGTGAAGAGCCATCTCCAAACTACTTTGGCTACTTACTGACGGCGATGCCGCTTATCCTCATCGCTCTTGTACTTTACTTTGTCTTTTCAAGGCAGATGAAGGGGATGGGGGGTAACGCGTTATCTTTTGGCAAGTCGCCGGCTAAGCTACTTGTAAAAGGGGCTAATAAAATTACATTTAAAGATGTGGCCGGAATTGATGAAGCCAAAGAAGAATTGCAAGAGATTGTTGACTTTTTAAAGAGCCCTCAAAAGTTTACAGCCCTTGGCGGGCACATTCCTAAGGGGGTTCTTTGCATTGGGCCTCCAGGGACTGGTAAGACGCTTATTGCAAAAGCTGTAGCAGGGGAAGCTGATCGACCCTTCTTTTCTATTTCAGGTTCTGATTTTGTCGAGATGTTTGTAGGTGTCGGGGCAAGCAGAATTCGCGATCTGTTTGATCAGGCCAAAAAGAGTGCTCCATGCATTGTCTTTATCGATGAAATTGATGCCGTGGGGCGCCATAGAGGTGCCGGCATTGGCGGTGGGCATGATGAAAGAGAGCAAACGTTAAATCAACTATTAGTAGAGATGGACGGCTTTGATACCAATGAAGGTGTGATCTTAGTCGCTGCGACAAATAGACCAGATGTGCTTGATAAAGCACTTCTTCGGCCGGGCCGTTTTGATAGACGCGTCGTGATTAATCTTCCGGATATTAAAGGGCGCCTTGAAATCTTGAAAGTACACGCGAGAAAAATTAAGTTGGATCCATCTGTTGACCTTATGACCATTGCAAGAAGCACTCCTGGTTGTTCCGGAGCTGATCTTATGAATTTGTTAAATGAAGCAGCGCTTCTTGCCGCAAGAAAAGGTAGATCTGCCGTGACGGCGCTTGAAACTGCCGAGGCGCGCGATAAGGTCTTATATGGCAAAGAGAGACGAAGTCTTGAAATTGATGAAAACGAAAAGAGAACAACAGCTTATCACGAATCGGGTCATACTGTTGTAAGCCTTGTGGTAAAGCATGGCGATCCGGTTGATAAAGTCACAATCATTCCACGAGGGCTTTCTTTGGGCGCAACGATGTTTTTACCTAAGAAAAATAGGGTAAGCTACTGGAGAAAAGAACTATTAGACCAGCTTGCTGTGCTAATGGGAGGACGCGTTGCGGAGGAGATATTTGTCGGCGATGTGTCAAGCGGCGCAAAACAAGACATCGAACAAGCCACACAAATAGCTCGCAGCATGGTGTGTCAGTGGGGGATGAGCGATAAGCTTGGGGCTGTGGCATATAACGACTCACCGGAAAGCTCCTACATGGGAATGGGGATGGGAGGCGATAAGAAGTACTCTGAAGAGACTGCCAAGACCATTGATGATGAAGTTAGACGCCTTTTGGATGAGGCGCATCGCTTGGCTGTTGATATCATCAATGCACATAAAGAGCAAGTGGAACAGATGACGCAAATGTTGATTGAATTTGAAACGCTTGATGCTGATGATGTGCTCATGATTATTCAAGGCAACTGGAGCACTGAAGAAAAAAAAGCGCGCGTGAAACATGCAGAAGAGCTGCATAAGACATTTCAAGAAACGCCGCCACTTCCACCTGATGTAGACAATTTTAAGTCTCCACCATTGCAGGCACCTGCATAAACTGCGAGATTTTTCTTGGAAACAAATGAGATGATCTGTTAAGATTTTGTATTATTTATATTCGTATCGGAGAGTATTATGTCTAGAGTATGTCAAGTCACTAAAAAAAGACCAGTTACTGGCAATCGCTATGCCATTCGTGGGATTGCGAAGAAAAAGAAAGGGATCGGCTTAAAAACGACTGGAATTACAAGAAGAAGATTTCGCCCAAATCTTCATAAAAAGCGCATCTGGTTTGGAGAAGAAAATCGCTTCATTACACTGCGCCTTTGTGCTTCAGCGCTACGAACAATCGATAAGCTAGGTATTAGCAAAGTCGTACGTCAGATGCGTGAGCAAGGTGAGCGCGTCTAATTCTAGTTATTAGAGGGAGCAAAAATTCCCTCTAATAACATTAGACCTCTTGCATAATTATGCAAGAGGTCTATTTAATCAAGAGGCAGCCAGTCGTCTTTGACGTTGAAGCGCTTGTTGATTTGATCTTTGGACTGTTGTTCCACGATCTCTTCATCGGAAGGGAGATTTTCTGCTAGTTTTTCCTTACATTTAATGAGCTTCTCTTTCAGTACACTTAATTTCTCTTTCTCTTCCTTTGTTAAAGGCTTTTCCTCTTGAGTCAAGAGCAGAAATTCGCTTTTTTTAATCCCTAAAAGCTTATAGGGATTTTGCCCCATTTTAATGAGGCCTTTAAATTCTATTTGTAAGAATTTAATCAGTATAGAGTCTTCTTGCGTCATTGTAGAAGGGATTGACGAACTTTTGCGCTTTTGTTTGGAGGCATCGTCTGCCATTTTTAAAAGAGCTTCTCTTTTTATTTTGAGAAGGCCATCACTTAGCGCCTCTTCCACTTTTGTATAATTTTTCTTTGCCATAACCCTTTTCGTTCTCGATTAATTTATACTCAGGCCACCTGAATCCTGGAATTTTGACGACGTCGGCTTGGCTGCAATTTTTTGGTCTTCACTTAGCGCTTGCCTCCCGGCAATGGTCGCTCGTTCCAGACACAAAAACTTGCGCTGCCTCCTTGTCAAATTTTCCAGGATTCAGGTGGCCCGAGTATATTTCAAGAATACCAGAGGCAATATTTTAATTTCCGTCTCTTTTTCAATTTTTCATAAATTTCAAAAGAGGCTGTGAAAAAAATGAGACTTAAAATGGCAATGTAGGTGCAAGTAGGCGCTGAAGGCTAATCCAGGCTTTTTGAGTTTTTTGTTCATTTTGCTTTGCAATGAGAGTATCCATCAAAAAGCCTGCTTGCTCACTGATAAAGCCAGTCTTAACTAGTCTTTCTCCCGTGTATCCCTTTTTCACAAGAGTTTTTAAGTCGGCTTTGCGAAGTTGCTTGCAGACCTTTCTCGCTTTTTTATTATTGAGCAATGGATCGGGCTTAAAAGGGTAGCCGGCGGGCAGTTTTATTCTGGTTTTAAGATGGACATACAAGGCCCATATTGCATCGATGCTTAGGCCGATGAGTAACCCTAAGAGTAGGCCTGAACCTGCGCCGATCAACACCCCTAAAGGGCCAAAAATCGCTCCCACACATATCCCTACACAGTATGATACATATATGGAAAAAAGAGGAATGTAAAAAAGGGGTTCCTTAATATTATTCCATGCCCTTAGCCTCATTTGTCTTGCAGGTCTAAGTAGTGCATCGGTCTCTTGCAGTTTTGTGAGCGCTTCTTGATTTCTTGTGCTGACAATTGCACGCCGTAAGGCAGTATTTAATCCACTTATTTGTCTACCCTTAGGTAATAGCGCTCTTAATTTTGGAAAATCGTCGAAGAGATAAGGGTGCTGAATATTTTCAAATTTTTCAAGTAAGACTGCATTTAAAAGAATCAATTCAGGATTGTTTTCAACCCACCTTTCAATTTTTTGGAAGAGATCTTGGCTGAAAAAAGTATGAGCAAAATGAAGGAGGAGTAAAATGTCATGATCTTTAATCACAATTTCCCCATCTCTCAAATAATTTTGAATGGTTTGAATTTGCTCTTCTGTGATGGGTTCATTTTGTATATAAGGGGAATCTTTTAAATTAATGTTATATGTAGTAGTACCCTGGAACCTCATATCTTCTTCTAAATTAAAAAACACATTGCTAATTGCTTGCGTGACATTTCCCGATTGAAGCGCGATGAGTGGAAAGGTCATGTCGGCTACCGTTTGTGTCTTTGTCAGTAATGTGTTGTGCCCTTGCATGCGTTGGCAGAAATTTAAAATAGCAGAGCGCTGGCCGGAATTGACAATAGGCTTATAAATTTCATTAGATAATAGGGCAATGAGACCATCTAAATTTCTTTCAACAGCTATCAGATCTCTTTGGTAGGGCAATTGATCGATTAATTGATTCCACGCAATCTGGACGATCTCTTGTATCACATTTTGCGCTTTTGTCTGCATCGTACTATGCACTTGCACCCTTTGGCAAAATTCAACAACAGCTGTGCATTCAAAATCGCTAACGGTTGGGCGATGGATTTTATTGGCCATTACTGCAATGATTGCATTTAGCTTATGTTCCATCTCGTTTCTATCCGAAACGTCAGGTAAATTCACAATTAATTGCTGCCATGCATCTTGCTGGCTCTTTGATATTTGAACTGCTGCCATATTAACCTCCAAATAAATAAAAAATTACACTTATTTTATTATATAACATGTTAATTGTCAATTTAATAGTTAAAAATTCATTTGTTTGTATAATAAATTATTATTTAGTACAATATAGAAAGAGAGATTGTTAACAAAAACTAAGGAAGGTGGTTATGCAAACGAAAGATCAAGGACACAAATTACTCGCAGAGTATTTTTTTTATGAAATTTATGGAACAACTTATGATTCATTTCAAAGTCACTCGGTATCAAAAGAGTCGATGATGACGTATGCCAAAATATTGCTTGCCTGCGTCAATGGCGATGGGGAAATTAGCGAGCTGGAACGGGATTGGGTAATGGGCGCATTTTTGGCAAGAGGCTGTCCAAAGGAATGGGTTCAAGAGCTTGAGGATTTAAATCCTGATATTAACGATCTATCTCTTGATAGCAGTTGGACCATGTCTGATCGACTTGGCATTCTCTATAATGCATTAAAAGCTTGTGATGTAGATGGAACTGCAAGCGGTGAAAGGGAAGCCATTTACAAGGCAGCAAAGGTAATGGATGTACCTCAAGAGAAAGTAGAACAACTTGAAGCCATTTATCAGGAAGAAAAAGAGCTGAAAAGCAAATTGATGGAAGTGATCGGGAAAGATTGGTTCCATTTAGTTGCATAAAATTAAAATCTTTTTATAATCTGAAACAATGTTTTTATATCTTAGTAAAAATTGATTTATTTAAAATGCTTTCGATATAATCATTAATTCCCCTGTTCCAAACATGATATCTTCTCGTTATTTCTTTTTTTATATTCTCAAAAGGATTATCCTAAAAACGGCAGTTGGAGACGCTAACTTGACATGAATCTCTTGAACCAGAATCATTTGCAGTGGGGCGGTCCAACACCCTCTGGGAATGTCCCGCCCCACTGCAAAGTGATTCTAATTCAAGATCTTCATGCCAATTTAGCATCTCGAACTGCCGTTTCTAGGATTATGAAATGATCATAAATTGTGGAGATTTTTATGTCTAGCACACAAGCTGTCAGTAGCAAACAGGCGCTGTCTGAAGAAGTCTGTTGCCTTTTAAAAAAAATACCTGAATTAAACTCAGAAGCCATGATAGGTGATGAAATAAAAGCTGATGAAATAAAAAGAATTTGTTATGTAGTGGGCCCAATTTTCAAAGAAGCAACTGAAAAAAAGAAGATCGCATGTGTAACGCGTGAGCTTCGAAGAATAATTGAAGGAAGGGTTCTGAATTTTAGGCTGTTTGAGGAGCCTTTATCCCGCGAGGATCAGCTAAGGGGTGAAGTGTACAAAGTCCTATTAACAACTCTTACTCCAAGACATGAATATATACTAAACTCTTTTTTTCAAATCTATCTCGGAAACGCTAATCCGCTTATTTTAGACAATGAAATGAAGCTGGATGAAAAAATTGCCTCTGCCAATGTGCGTGAGTGTTTGAAATTAAAAGAGGCGATTCTTCGTGATATAAATAGCGATAGTATACATCCTGAAGCGATAGATGTACGTAGTGCAAGAGCTGCTCTTCAAAAGAAGCTAGAAGCTGTGTGCAAAAAAATAGATGAGAATTTAGGTTATAAGAATCATACCTATTATCAAACACTTTATTACCTTGGCATTTCTGCGGAAACATATCAAAAATTCGATTGTGATCGCATCCAAAAAGAAGTCACCGAGCGGTGCTATCAAAAACTTCTTTCTGAAGATCCTCATTGTGTTTTTTCTTGGTATTGGGTGGGCTTAAATGAGGCCTTTCCTTGCCTTGTCGATTTAGGGGTGGATTTTAATGCAAGGCCCTTTCTTTCTGAAGTCATCAGACGTTTTCGGTCTGAAGAAATGGTGCTTATTTTTATACAAGGCTTACGAAAAGCGGGCTTATTCCCTAAGGAGGAGGAAGATCATCGAAAAGCGATCCTACTTGCGATGGATAAGAGATACATCCAAGTAATTGATGAGCTTGGAAAAGAGGCGACTATCAAGCCACTTTTCGGACAGATCGATCCTCACATATGGCAAAGCTATTTTAAAAACCATATAGTGATGGAAAAGTATAATTTTTCAATGTTGAATATCATCCTTAAATTGGCAGTAGACCATCACATTGCAGTAGATTTTAATGAAATTTCCATCCCTTTATTATTGCCATTTAAAACTGCCCGTCTACTCAATTATATCTGTAGGTCAATCTGTGAAGATAAATCTAATCGAAATTGGGCGGCGGTAGAATGCATTTGTAGTATTATTGTAAAAATACAACCCACGGATGCTCAATTAAATATGGCATTAAGGGCAGTATTACAAGCTGCAAAATATGCATTACATTCTGATTTCACTTCATCGCGATATATTGGACCCATTCATTTATTGCTGCAAAAATGTGACCAGTTCGAAATAGATTTTGTGTCTCAGGCAGTCGCTGAGTATGTGCGAGGGGGGATATCTTCTTGGATGCATTATGGATGGCGTGCACGAACTTTTATAGAAAAAAATGAGCAGCTAAAGGAAATTGTTGAAAAAATTACAAAAGAGCAAACAGCTTTAACAAATAGCGGGAAAGATGTTGTGCATTTTGTGTTTCATTTTTTTAAAGTTGGGCATTTGCGAAAGTTCGAATTGTTTATTAAATGGGCAAATGATAATAACATCTTCATTGACTACAATTTAGTATCAAAAATATTAAATAAACCCGTTTCAATTTTTGATTATTTAATTGATGAGATGGAAGAGGATGGTAAACGTAGTTTATCCAAGCGGTTTCATAGTTTAGATGATTATAGAGAAGTGATCACAACTCTTATTAAATCTGGAGGCACATTTATTCAAGATTTAACTGCTTATAAAAGGGTAGTCGTAGAATCTAGGTTAAATTTAACAAGCGGCGCTAAAGATAAGCTTGAAGAGATTAAAAAAATTATTACTTTTTTTAAAGGTTTTCAGAATGCCCCCCACTTAATTATCCCTATTACTGAACTAAAAATTGGCTCTTTTTCTTTGCTTGATTGGGTTCTTTTGCAAATTACGCAGAAGGTTACAGATCTTGCTGCTCTTACGACATACTTACTGGAAAATACTGAATTTGGAAAGGAAGAGCAACGAACTATTGTAAATGAGGCTATGAAAAGGATCGAAATCTATTTAAGTCCAGGAGTTTGTGGCCTTAAGTATGAAACAGAGGCAAAAGAAGTGTTAGGGGCATTATCAACTTTTATTCAGGGGCAGCAAACAGATGCAAAGGATGAAGAAGTTAGAAAAATGGCTCTTCAGCAGGAGGTGACAAAGTTTGTCAAAGCGATTTCTTCTCAGTTATATACGATTTCCGAAGAAGAGGCTTTTAGGTTGATAGAGGAAATGAAAGGGAAATTTGCAGAAGAAAATAGTAAAAGGGAAAGCGTATTATATTTTACGAAAGCTTTAGTGGATAAATGGCTAAAGGATGTCATAAGCCAGCATCAGAAAGAAAGAGATGAATTATCGCAAATTGTTATACCTATTATTACAAACTATGAATTTTTTCGTCTCACTTCAGATCAGATTGCAGAGGTACTTTGTCAATTAGTTACATGGAATGACTATGGTGTGGTAGAGAAGATTATTAACGCTTTGCCAGTCGAGAGGCAAAAAGAAGTATTGCAATATAAACATTATGGCCAAACAGCTTTTGAGATAGCTCATGGAAAGCAATATAAACATATACAAGAGCTCCTCCAGGAGCAGATGAATAAATTTGATGAAAGCCGCTCTCAGACTATTGAAAGCGCGCGTCAAAAAATGGAGAGCGCAAGTGATGCTCAATATGAGCGGGCGCTATAAACACAAAACTCGCTTGTTTATTAGACTTCTTTCGAAACTACAATCTCTTTTCTATCGCTGCGGCAGCAGCGATAGAAAAGATATGGGTAATAGGATGCAGGCACGGGCACAGGCAGAGGCAAGGGATTTTAGTTTCGAATTAGCATCTCGAACTGCCGTTTCTAGGATAATCCTAAAAACGGCAGTTGGAGACGCTAACTTGACATGAATCTCTTGAACCAGAATCATTTGCAGTGGGGCGGTCCTTCACCACTTGGGAATGTCCCGCCCCACTGCAAAGTGATTCTAATTCAAGATCTTGCGCCAATTTAGCATCTCGAACTGCCGTTTTTAGGATAATACGCGTAATGAAGACTTTGATAAGGCGATGATGAAGTGGGCAAAATGCAAAGCACGTGATCTTGGCGTTCCCCTCATCAGCAAAGAAGTGGGAATTAGCAAGGAAGAGGTAAAAAGAGTTTCGTACACAGGAGACGTTCAATATTTGGGCGGCGGCGCTCCATTCGTCTATAGCGACGCGCTAGGCGGTATATTGAATGGGCCTTGTACTGTCAAAGGCTTTTATGTGCTCTGATCAAACCCTTAGCTAAAAAGGCTTGTAAGTCACTCACCTTACATTCGCATTTGTTGGTCCAATATCTGATCCATTTCATTGTTTCCACTTCCAATGCCATCCATTTCGATAGCATTTGTAGGTGGAAACAATAATAACCCAACCCGTTCCTGCTCAATTCTTGTTAAAGAATCGAAGGTGCCATCAAAGGTCGGTGCATCTCCTTCCAATGTTACGTGGAGTAACTCTTTAATAACGCCGCCACTGCCTAATACTCGGATTTGTATATTTCGGTGGCCCATAAGATCAATTTCATCTAGTGGTTTTACTGAATATACTGTATTGACTTCGGTATTATAACCCATCCAGGTTGGCAAACTCGAGGCCAATTCAATATGACGCTCTTTCCCACGTAAGATTTTTTCAGACATTTTTCCCAAGAATCCCTTATCTCTCACATAAGCCTGCAATTTTCGAATATCCTTGGCATTTGTTTTCAGTTCATACATGAAATGCTCTCCCAACCTTACGTTCATCTGATTATTTTTCCATTTCCTTTTGGCAATCTGATCTAAGAGCAATGCCCGATTTTTATACCCAGAGTAAAGCGTCCCTAGCACGGTGAAGGTCGGCCCCACAATCTTAATGACCTTCGCTAAATACGACTCTCCAGTCACTGTTACCATAAATTGCCCTGGCGTTTCTAATTTTCCATCGCTGGCTATAACAGAGACTATCGTCGATTGATCTGCATATGTACCTGTATCCCCGGGGGTGGGAGTTCCTGAAAATGTGCGCTTGCTAGCATCAAAGACGAGCCACTTTGGTAAGCCTTGCGTCTTATAAATCATCGCATCTCCATTCGGATCCACAAACACAATATCTGGCATAACGTATTTGAAGTTTTCGTCCACCATGGCTTTTTGCATGGAAATCGGATTTTGATAGACTGGTGCTAAATTTCCACCTATACTTAAAGCAAAGGAAGTGGTAATAGTTCCTGCAATGGTTGTTCCCTCAAGAGTCACCACATAATTACTTCGGTCCAACACACTGGAGTTTCCTGAAAGTTTGAGTCGATTGAGCCCACTTAAGATTTGTAAACCACTATCGCCAGCCGCCACATACGCAGTAGTTCCTATGACTTGGACTCTAGCTCCTCCAAGGGTATCATAAGTCCCGATCAGAATAGGACTGCTAGGCGTAGCGATGTTAATGATAGCCAGCCTGCCTCCACTATAATCTACTAAATACGCTGTCGCAGTAGTTCCTACGACTTGGACTCCAGCCCCCCCAAGAGGATCATAAGTCCCGATCAGAGTAGGCTTGCTCGGCGTAGCGATGTTAATGATTTTTAAGCCACCACCTAAATACTTCACATAAGCAGCAGTACCTACAACTTGAACACCATTAGCAAATCCAGCAGTATTATAAGCTCCGATCAGAGTAGGATTGCTCGACGTAGTGATGTTAATGATTTGTAAGCCTTTATAAACATCCGTCACATATGCAATATTTCCTACAATTTGGACTCCAGCAGTGTGTCCACGATAAGTCCCGATCAAAGTAGGGCGGCTCGGCGTAGCGATGTTAATAATTTGTAAGCCTCCATTATAATCCGTCACATACGCAGTAGTTCCTACGACTTGGACTTCATTGATCTGTTGTCCAGGAGTATTATAAGTCCCGATCAGAGTAGGGCTGCTCGGCATAGCGACATTAATGATTTCTAAGCCATTAGCCATGCCCGCCACATACGCAGTAGTTCCTATGACTTGGACTCCTTGGGCCTGTTGTCCAGGAGGATTATAAGTTCCGATTAGAGTAGGGCTGCTAGGCGTAGCGATGTTAATGATTTTTAAGCCATTAGGCCCATCCGCCACGTAGGCAGTAGTTCCTACGACTTGGACACTCCAGGCAGTTCCAGGAGTATGATAGTTAGATACGATTGGGTTTAATTGGCTAGTTAACCAACTGGGGCCCTGAATAATTTTTTGCTGAATAAATCCACCCCCTACTTCCGTAAAAAATTGATGACTTACTTGAAATAAAGACCCAGGCAGTGCCACCTGATCTTCAAGAGGCAAAACAGTAGGTATCGCTCTCTCACTCACAAAGCCACGAGAAATGTCCAATCCAGTGCGTTCAATTTGCGAAAAGACGTTTGCATGGATTGGATCATTACCCCCAAAAACCTTACGAACACAATAAATCCCGACTGTCCCCAAAAGAGCAATGGTACTAAGAACCGCAGCTTTGAGGCCTGGTTTGTAAGATGTGGGTGCCTGTTCAATAGACCTTGTGTGCAATGGACGGGTATGATCCAGTCTTATTACCACGTCGGGGCCGATAACTGCCGCTTTGAGGTTTTTTGACCTTGAGTCGCCCTCTTCGAGGGAACGGGAAGATGAATAAAATGGATGTGTGTTTTGTATTGAACTCGTGGTAATTGGCATTTTACTCCTCCTTAAATGAATAAAGTCACGCTCTCATTTGTTTTATCCATCACATCGTTTGAAGTGCCAAAGCCATCCATTTCGATAGAATTTGCCATAGTAGTAGGAAACAATAGTAATCCAATCCGTTCCTGCCTTGCTAAAGAGTCGAAGGTGCCATCTAAGCTCGATGCATCTCCTTCCAATGTTACGTGGAGCAACTCTTTAATAACGCCGCCACTGCTCAGCACCCGAATTTGCATATTTCGGTAGCCTAGCAGATCGATTTCTTCTAGCTTTCTCATTGAATATAGCATATTTACTTGGGGATTATACCCCATCCAGGTTGGCAAGCTCCAGGCTAATGCAATATGACGTTGCTTTCCGCATAAGATTTTTTCAGTCAGTTTCCCCAAGCATCCCTGATCTTTCACATAGGCTTGAACTTTTTGCACATGCTTGGCGTTTGTCTTCAATTCATATATGAAATCCTCTCCCAACCTCACTCGCATCTGATTATTTCTCCATTTCCTCTTGGCAATCTGGTTCAAAAACAACGCCCGATTTTTATACCCAGAATAAGCTGTCCCCAATCCGCTCAAGATGGGTAGCCCGACTCTAATAATCTTCACTAAATATGAATCTCCGGTCACGGTTACCGTGAATTGACCTGCTGTTTCTAACTGCCCATCACTCGCTATCACAGTGACTATCGTCGATCGATCTGTATATGTACCCGTATCTCCCGAAGTAGGCTTCCCAGAAAATGTGCGACTCTTAAGCTCAAAGACGAGCCAATGGGGTAAGTCTTTTACCCTATAGGTCATTGCATCTCCATTCGGGTCAACAAACACATTATCTGGCATGATATAATTGAAGCTTTTATCCACCGAAGTTTGCTGTATAGAAATCGGATTTTGATAGACTGGCGCTATATTGCCCCCTACGCTCAAAGTAAAGGAAGTAGAGGTAGTTCCTGTAGTCGTGGTTCCGATTAGAGTCACCATATAATTACTTTGGTCTAATGCACTGGCAGTTCCTGAAAGTTTGAGTCGATTGAGCCCGCTTAAGATTTGTAAGCCACTATTCATATCCGCCACATACGCAGTAGTTCCTACGACTTGGATTCCATAGGCCTGTCCAGGCGTATCATAAGTCGCGATCAGATTAGGGCTACTCGGCTTAGTGATGTTAATGATATGTAAACCACTAGTACCACCCGTTACATACACAATATTTCCTACAATTTGAACTCCATTGACAGCCCCAAGATAAGTCCCGATCAGAGTAGGTTTGCTCGGTTTGGTAATGTTAATGATTTGTAAACCACTATCTTCATCCACCACATACGCAGTAGTTCCTACAACTTGGACTCCCAAGGCCACGCCAGAAAAAGCATAAGTCCCGATCAGAGTAGGTTTGCTCGGCGTAGTGATGTTAATGATAGTAAAGCTACTATCGCCCCCCGCCACGTACGCAGTAGTTCCTACAACTTGGACTCCATAGGCAGTTCCAAAATAAGTCCCGATCAGAGTAGGGCTGTTCGGCTTAGTGATGTTAATGATTTGTAAGCCTCCATTATAATCCGCCACATACGCAGTAGTTCCTACGACTTGGACTTCATAGGACTGTCCAGGAGTATCATAAGTCCCAATTAGAGTAGGCTTGCTCGGCGTAGCGATATTAATGATTTGTAAACCACTACTACTATCCGCTACATACGCAATATTTCCTACAACTTGGACTCCATAGACAGTTCCAAGATAAGTCCCGATCAGAGTAGGCCTGCTCAGTGTAGTGATGTTAATGATTTGCAAACCACTAGTACGACTCGCTACATACGCAATATTTCCTACGACTTGGACTTGATAGACAGCTCCAGAAGTACTATAGTTAGATACTATTGGGTTGAATTGGCTAGTTAACCAACTGGGACCCTGTGCAATTTTTTGCTGAATAAACCCATCATCCGCATCCGTAAAAAATTCGTGACTCACTTGAAATAAAGTTCCAGGTAGTACTACTTGATCTTCAAGCGGCAAAGCGGTAGGTAGTGCTCTAACTCTTACCATGTGATGAGAAATGTCTGATCCAGTGCGTTCCACTTTTGACAAAGCGTCAAGAGAGATTGGATCACTATCGCCAAAAACCTTACGCGCGCAATAAATCCCAGCTGTGCCCAAAAAAGCAATGGTAGCAAGAATAACAGCTTTAAGGCCTGGTTTGAAAGATGTTGATGTCTGTTCAATAAACCTTGTATGCAATGGACGGGTGTGATCTAATGTGATAACCGCATAGGCGTTGATAACTGCGGCTTTGAGGTTTGACTCAGATTCGCTTTCTCTTAGGAAATGTGACTCTCTGAGAGAACGTGAAGCCGTATCAAGTGGAAGGATGTTTTGTATTGAACTATTGATACTTGGCATTTTCTACTTCTCCCTAAGTGAATGAAATCAAATCGCGCTATCCAAAAAACCTCAAAAGTTGGATTTTTGGGTATACAAAGAGATTACACCTGCATTTGATTCATTGCATTATTTGAAAGAGCAATCCCATCCATTTCGATAAAGTTTGCTGTAGGATTAGTAGGAAACAATAACAATCCAATCCGTTCCTGTCTTGCCAAAGAGTCGAAAGTAGCATCTAAGGTCAGTGCATCCCCTTCGAATTCTAATTTCAATAGCTCCTTAATAACACGGCCTCCGCCCAACACCCGAATTTGCATGTTTTGGTGGCCCTTGAAGTCAATTGCTTTTAGTTTTTTAATTGAATATAATGCATTGATTTCGGTATTATACTTCATCCAGACGGGCAAGCCCAAGGCCAATTCAACATGACGCTCTTTTCCACACAAGATTTTTTCAGATATTTTGCCAAAGCCCCCTCTATCTCTCACATAGGCTTGCACTTTCCGCACATCCTTGACATTTGTCTTCAATGCATACATGAAATTCTCTCCCAACTTCACGCACATCTGATTGTTTTTCCATTTCCGCTTAGCAATCTGGTTCAAAAACAACGCCCGATTTTTATATGCTGAATAGAGCATCCCGAGTGCAGTGAAAGTGGGTCCTACAATCTTAATGACCTTCGCTAAATACGACTCTCCAGTCACGGTGACCGTAAATTGCCCTTTTGTTTCTAATTTTCCATCGCTTGCTACCACAGTAACAATCGTCGATCGACCTGCATACGTATCCGTATCCCCCGGAGTGGGGTTTCCTGAAAATGTGCGACTCCCCGCATCGAAGCTGAGCCACTGGGGTAAGTCTTGTGCCTTATAAGTCATCGCATCCCCATTCGGGTCAACAAATACATTGTCTGGCATGATACAATTGAAGTTTTCATCCACCATAGCGTTCTGCGTAGAAATCGGATTTTGATAGACCGGTGGTAACTCGCCTCCTACATTTAAGGCAAAGGAAGTGGAAGCAGTTCCTGCAGTCGTAGTTCCCTCTAGAGTCACCATATAATTACTTCGGTCTAACGCACTGGGGGTCCCTGAAAGTTTGAGTCGATTGAGCTCACTTAAGATTTGTAAGCCACTATCACCATCCGCTACATACGCAGTATTTCCTACGACTTGGATTCCATAGGCCTCTCCAGGCGTATCATAGGTCGTGATCAGATTAGGGCTACTCGGCTTAGTGATGTTAATGATATGTAAACCACTAGTACCACCTGCTACATACGCAATATTTCCTACGACTTGGACTCCCTGGGCATTTCCAGGAGTATCACAAGTTCCGATCAGAGTAGGCTTGCTCGGCGTAGTGATGTTAATGATAGTCAAGCCACTATATGCTGCTGCCAGATACGCAGTAGTACCTACGACTTGGACACCCCTGGCACTTCCAATATTGTAAGTCCCGATTAGAGTGGGGCGGCTCGGCATCACGATGTTAATGATTTGTAATCCACTAGTATAATCTGCCACATATGCAGTATTTCCTATGACTTGGACTCCATAGACCGCGCCAGGAGCAGTATAATTCCCGATCAGAGTAGGGCTGCTTGGCGTTACGATGTTAATGATTTGTAATCCACCAATCCCATCTGCCACATAGGCAGTCTTTCCTACGACTTGGACTCCTACACCTGATCCAGGAGTAGTATAATTCCCGATCAGATTAGGGCTGCTAGGCGTTGAGATGTTAATGATTTGTAATCCACTAGTATCTGTCACATAAGCAGTATTTCCTATGACTTGGACTCCCTGGGCATATTCAGGAGTATTATAAGTCCCGATCAGAGTTGGACTGCTTGGCGTAGTGATGTTAATGATAGTCAAGCCACTACTACCCTCCGCTATGTAGGCAATAGTACCAACGATTTGGATTCCAAGGGCCGATCTAGTATCATAGTTAGATACTATTGGGTTTAATTGGCAGGTTAACCAACTTGGGCTATGAGTCATTTTTTGCTGAATAAATCCGCCGTCTGCTTCTGTAAAAAATTCGTGACTTACTTGAAATAAAGCCCCGGGTACTGCCACCTGCTCTTCAAGCGGCAAAGCAGTCGGTATTGCTCTTTCACTCACCCTACGATGAGCAGTGTCCAATCCAGTGTGTTCAACTGTTGATAAAGCGTCCGTATAAGTTGGACTACTACCGCTAAAAACCTTACGAGCACAATAAATCCCAGCTGTTCCAACAAGAGCAATAAAGCCAAGAATGGCAGCTTTGAGACCTGGCTTGAAGGTAGAGGAAACCTGCTTGATAGACCTGGTGTGCAATGGACGAGCGTGATCCAGTGTCCCCGTATTGGGGCAGATAACTGCGGTT
>Ga0206944_1067_pt1 | contig 20559 bp, 14 predicted proteins | sample Alteio_BWOrgHeat_4_FD_152978 | JGI IMG/M metagenome (GOLD analysis project Ga0206944, IMG submission 152978) | Enriched cells from forest soil in Barre Woods Harvard Forest LTER site, Petersham, Massachusetts, United States -... | ecosystem: Environmental > Terrestrial > Soil > Temperate forest > O... | reverse complement strand
TTTTGGGAAGAAAGATACTTTTTTGCCCCTTCTAGATTTGGCCTAGAGACAGAAAATCCTCCATAACCTCCTTGCCAGGCAAAATCGCGATAACGATCTCCTTTGGTTTTAATCCATCGAGAGGAACTTGATTTCATTTCTGATATGAGTTTACTGATAGGTATTGTTTTTCCTAATTGTAGAAGCACATGGATATGGTCTTCGACTCCATTGATTTTTATTACTGGAGAATCGAGATTACGGCAAACACCACTGATATACTGATATAACTCTTCTTCAACATCAGATTGGATCCAAGGATTGCGCCCTTTAGTACTAAAAACAAAATGTAGAATAACATCTGCTAAAGATTGTGACATTGATACCTCCTCGATTATACAGTCTTTTCAGAACTCGACACTTTTTATTGTTACTAGAGGTCTTGCCCCGCTCAACCGGAGCTGTAATATTATGACCTTCCGGGTCTAAAAAAAATCTCCAAGGCCCAAATTTGTATTGAAAAAGATACAATATCAGATCTCTAAGCTAATTCAAAAAATTTATTTTCGCAGTCTATGAATTTAGGCAGTACTGTCCACATTTAAACTTTTAGTCTTTCGTGATGAAAACTTCAGCACTGGGTTGTGAATCTTAGCATCTCATAGGAGCTTGCCTGTTTTTAGGCCAAATTCTCCTCATTCGGGAATATCGCATTGGCTTTTTTCTCTCCTTTATTGCGTTCTTTTCGCTTCCAGATGCCTTCGCGATGACTTCAGAGTTATTTTTCCGTAAAGCATCTCCCTTAATGTTTCCCCCGGGTTTTTTAGAGGCCAATGAGGACTGCTTTTCTTCATTCATTTTAAATTTTCTAATGAGTGGTTGGGAAGGTCTTTGTCCAACTTTGACGCCAGTTTGCCTTCCAGGCGATTTTCCACGAGGTTTGGGAATAGCGGCAGGTGTGCCAATCCCCCGGATTATTCGATTATAATCTCTTTGTACTTGAGAAGGTCGCTGTGTTGGTGTGATAATATGAACCTTGCGTTTTTCCCATGGATGGGCAACTCCTTGACCATGCTCTTTAGCATGGTACAGCATGTTGTAGGTTAAAACCCCTATCCAATGCCAGTTCTCTTCATGACGTGTTTCACTAGTTTGTGATCTTACCAAACTTAGCCTTTGTTTTCCAAAGCGAAAATAATGTTCGATGTCATACCTTCGTCCATAACTGGTATGTGCCTGCAAACTCGATACTTCTCTTCGCTTTATCCCTGTGATCATCAACCAAAGCGGACGTCGATATACCAACTTACCATTTTTTTCCTTGACGATCACTCTTAGCATGTCAAATGGATATTCGTTGGTTCGCTCTTCATCAGATCCATGCATGATGACATCATTCCATCGAGTCAAATTAACGTGAAGAATGCGCCCCTTACGATTAGTAACCGTGGTTATTTCCTCTAGATCCGGCTGAGATGGGTCACTTAATAAAATCTCATCACCATAAAGAATGGGTCTACCTCTTTTCTTCTTAATTTCAAAGGACGGCATTCGATAAACTTTTCTATTACCTCTCATCCTAGCAATGTGAACGACATTGGACCATTTACTCACCTCAATAATCCATTTTCGATTGCTATAAGCTGCATCGGATACATTTACACAAAACTGATTTTTGAAGATGGTTTCGTGTGATATTTCTTCCAGCTGAGCAAGACCAACTTTTGGACCTGATTCGTTAGATTCGACTCTTCTAACTGACAATGGAACGACCCAGTGCAATTCTTGCTCTATTGGCTTATCCGGCAAATGAACTAAAACGCTATATTCATGACCGACTGTGATAGGTTTTTGGCCTGGTACATGATTAGGAGCGTGCACGAAAGTCCTGTCACAAACTTTTTCCGCATAAATCCTAGGATTGGCTGTACAGTCTATTGCAAACAAGGCAAAGCCTTTTTCCTGTGGTAAAGAGCATTCTTCAGCCAAAAGTTGGGTGATTTTGAGAGTTTTTTTTAGTGTATCTTCTTTTGTAGGCAACTTTTTCAAATCAGATCGAAAGAGGCAATCAAGAACGTCTGTAATGCTGGAATACGTCCTTCTGAATAGATCTGAGAGGCTGATTTTGACGATACTAGTTGCATTTGTTGCGGCAGAGACTGCATCAATCAAATCCATCGTGGCACAGGCTCTATACTGGAAAATGCCGAACAAACGGTTGCGAAAAGTTTGAAATTTGGTTACGATAGGATTGATCATGAGCGACTCCATGTTTTTTAGTAGAAACACAAAATGTCAGCTCATGATCTTTTTTTTTAAAGAGATTTTTTGATTTTTCCCAAGAAAACTTTGCTCTTAGGTGTCTTGGTAGTTTAAGAGTTTTTGAAGCCAAATGCCAAAAGGCTCTTAAATCGTTACCGTGGCTAGATGTTTCATTTACATATCCCACGTTCTAGCGCAGGGGTGCCCATCCTATTATAAGTGACGCGATGAACGAATTTTTATGCCGTCCTTACAGGACTCAGTGCTTTTTTATGGTTACCCAGGCCTCGCTCCGCTCGACCTGGGCTGTAATATTGCGACCTTCCAGGTCTAACAAAAAAACTCTAAGCCTTAAATTTGCATTGGAAAAGATAAAATAGCAGACCCAAGCTAATTCAAATTAGTCCAAACTCCAGATCTGGTCTTTGAATGGTTATATGTTACGTAAATGCAATTACTTGGAGGAAAATTATGTTTAGCACTGATATTAAGATGGTAGGGGGATGTACACCAAGTTCTCCGTCGTTGCCAGGAAAAAATAAACTAGACCCTGTTGTAAAGGCTTATTGGGTGGGGCGCATGGATACAAATTTAAAGAATATACGTGTTGCGTGTGCTGACTTAAGACAAACCCAACAGGTGCGCCGCGAGCTAAATGCAGATATTGTGAGTCTTAAGCTGCAGCAAGGAGAAATCGATGCCGCAATGCAAGAAAATGCCGCTGCAATACAAGAAAACGCCGCCGCAATACAAGTAAATGAAGCTAAAAGACAAGCAAACACTGCTAAAAGGCAAGTAAATGCAGCTAAAAGGCAAGCAAATGAAGCTCGCAAGCAACAATTGCAGGAACAATTAGCGGCAAATGCTGCGAATCTAAATGAAATTCAAGAACTGAAAAGAGCAGTTGAGGAGTTACAAAAAACTGCAGAGCTGTTGGCAGTTAGAGCTAAAGCCACTTTTTCAAATACTGATAACGATTCTGATGATGATTTAGAGGCCTTCATGGCAAATGTAGAGCTCAAAGTAGCTGCAAGAGCTAGCGAAAAAGCGGGGGCAAGTGCAGTGTTGGTATAGTTTTAAAGTGCACATGATTCTAGTAGGGTTACTAATGAATTTTACGTTTGTAGATAACGTTTAAGGTCTTTTATCAAAATATTATCATTTGGCTTTGCTTGTGGCTGGACATCCTCGTCGCAGTGTTTCTTTTATTGAATTATTGAAAAAAAAGCGCTCCGTTAGACCTTAAAATTGATATCATTGAAGGTCTCTCCAGTTTTGATGTAATTTTGAATCACATTCGGTAATCTTTCACCCGGCAGCGTATTCATTTTTTTTGACAAGTTACATTCAGTACTGTAATATCGAGCAATTTCTTTGCGGCAACCAGTATTAAAGCGGATATCATGTTACTAGGACTCAAAAGATTTATCTATCATCGAAATTCATCTGGCTTAACAAAATGGCTAGCTTTTTTGTTAACATTTTTTGTAATGACTATACATGCTGATTCTCCTCACAACGCTCCCACCTGTAACTGCTTTACTCCTATGGCTTTGCCGTATAATCGCTTCATAAAGTTTGTCATGACAGACGATGGATTACCTAAGGACAAAAATGACCCTTTTTATGACATCACTGTAAAAAGCTTGATCCAGGATAAAAAGATGATCAAAGGCGCAAGATATTATTCTGAGCATCGTCATAATCTCCCTATCTGCAATCAATCTCTTATGCTTTGGATGGAATACAGTATCCTAGAAACCTTACTTTATCCAAAAACCTATAAAAAAACTCGGGAAGAGCTTAAGACAGAAGCTCTGGAGGCAATAGAGAAAAATTATGCAACTGACGCCAAACTACGCGAAACTTATCGAAATCTCTACAGAAAATGCACCTACGCAGGGCATCAGAACCATCTTGCTGATTACGACCGAGGCTTTCTTGAATATATCGAAGGCAATGTAGAAGCAGCTGCAATTTACGGAGAAAAATATCTCTCTGCTCGTATCAGAAACAACATGGAAGCACATATTCTCCCTTCGGAGTTAGTCACCTTAGGTGAAATCAATATTGAACACGGAGAATATGCCAAAGCAATTGACCTCTTGTCAAAAGCCATTGAAAAAGACCCGGCAAACAAAACAGCCTATTTTCATCGTTCGGCAGCAAATTTTGAGCTCGGCAATTTTGAAAAAGCTCTTTCCGATTACCTGAAGTCTGACCGGTTGGCGCATCTGGAAGCCTCGAAAAGTCCGATCGACAACTCCTTCACTGAAGCTCTTTTGTACCACATGGGACGGGGAACAACAGAAGCAGCACTGGAGTTCTTCCCCACACTTGGCAATACAGCATATGGTGTTGGCGAGGTTCTCTGGTTTACTGCTCAACATCCCGTTGAGAGTGTGAATCAATTCTCTGCGGCCTGTTATGAACTCGGAGATGGTTTTGTCAAATATTGTAAAAAAGTCGATTGGGAACAAATAGAAGGACATGTTGAGCAAGTGAAGATGTTGTACGAACGTTACAAGGAGCTCACTCCAGCTGAGAAAGGAGCTTTAATCGGATATTCCATCGGAAAATACGGCGTGGATATCTTTGCTGGAGGAGCCGCTGTAAAGGGGGTATCAGCTATACGTAATTTGAAAAATGCTAACCGCGTATGTAATTTTGAGGCAATGGCAATATCTTCAGCAAACAATGAGGCTGTTGTAGCAAATGCTCTAAATCATACGTCGCAAAGAACAGATTTTTTTAAAAATGTCAAAGTTCATGTCGATCGACAAAACAAACACGTGCTAGGGCAACATAACTTCCAAACATGGAAAAGTATTTTAACTCATCAAGAGCCTCAAAAATTACTAGAGAAATTTGCAGGTAAAGGAGAAAAAGTCCGAGGAAAGATAGGAGAATCGGGTTATCAAGAAATTATTGATTTTGGGGAGCACATTGGTTACAATTTAGATCAAAATGGGGTTCAATCTCTTACGACATGGGGGAAGGTCCACTATTCTATAGATGGAGCTCATATTGTTCCAACCTTGCCGAGAAAACCATGAATTTATTTAAGACATCTTTGCCCACTCAAAAAGTTGGTCTAAATCCACTAATTTACCCCTCACCTCTTGGTAAAATTCATTTCTCTCTTATTATCAATGAAAAAAGAATTGAAAATTTCAAACCTTTAGAAACGAGGTGTTTTCAAAAAACGATTGTTTCAACTTGGGAAATAGAAAGTTGCCATATTGAACTTTTGCAAACTCATTTTGAACCAAAAATCCCTTCCTCTATGAAAGTTGATGATTGCTTGGCTGGAATTTGGAGAATTAAGTGTTTTGCTGAAGAAGTTAAACCTATTTTTAAAGTGATTTTGAGTTCTAATTCATCTTTAGAACTTAATGGTATCGTCGAAAGTGGTGAAGGCCTAGTTTCAATAAGCTTTGAGAATACTGACATGTACTTGTCTATAGGAACTGAAGACGAGGATTATCTTAATAATCGAGCACTTGAAAACCAAGGGATGCCTAATCATTTTTTTGGAAAAATTTTTAGCAGTGCCATAGAAATTTTAGCTAACGGCATTGCAGTCTCCTTGCCTTGTTTAAAAGTACAAGATTGTATTCAAATTCAATTTATAGTTGCTTTATCATCCAAGAAACATCACAAAGACTCATGCTGGTTTTCCGTAGAACAATCTCCTGAACATATTCTTAAGAGAGCAGGCGTTGTTTAATCAAAGAGTTTCAGCTATCACTGCTGCAAACCCTCATTTGGAGAAAATCCCGATCTTTTTCGAGGAGATTTAGTTGAACAGAACAGCATAAAAAACAAAGTTTATCATTAGACCTCTAGCGTAATTACATTTGTTGGCTAAAATTGTCTTGTTTGGCGGCTTTATTTTTTATCTGGAAGCTTTTGCGGTATGGAGTCACTTTTGGGACAATACCCTGCAAGCAGGCTTAATGTTGCTCCTAAAAAATCTTTGTCTTTGTAGTAATCCATTACTCTTTGTTTGGTCAAAAGGTATTCAGTTTTAAGTGCTAATGATTCTTCAGAATTTGGGTCTCTTGCGAAACTGGGGCAAGAATAAAGGGATAAATAATAATCGGTCAAACTAACTTCTGATCCTATAGATTCTTCGAGGGAAGAATTATCCACCTTTCCCCAAACACAACCAATAGGTGTTGAAGAAAACAAATGTTGGTACTTCTTCCATGTTTCCCATCCCTCGCCTAAAGTACAATCATACTTTGAACCCTAACTCCGCCGACCATTACGTAATATGACAATTCAACTTGGCTAGCAACCGTTTTGTCTTCTCCGTAATTTCAGCAAGATGCCAGCAACCATTGATTCTGACCTTTCGGATGTACGACAAGTGCATAGCCAAGTCGGTAATTGAGAATTTTGTCAACAATTCCTTTTCCATTAGCACCTTCAGCATCCTCCAATAGGCCAGTAGGGCTAGATAGTTAATGAACATCCACCCTTCGAAACTCTGATCGCTTTGCATATAGCTACGGTCTGCTTCCAGGGTGTTCTTAAAGGCATCAAAAGCCGTCTCTATCTCCATTCTAGCTTTATACATTTTGTAAACATCCTGAGGCTGCTTCTCTTTCAAATTAGTAATGATACTAAATGTTCCAAGCGTGTGTATTCTTTCGTGAAAGTCCACGATCGTGAGTTTTTCTTCTTTTTGCGTTTCCATACGATTAAGAAACGACCGCTCTTCCTCAAGTCTAAGGTGATCATCTAAAAATGTATACAGGGTCTTGCCATCGTTGAGTTGTCTGAAAGCACAGAAAATAAATCGATCTTGAAACTTGAAAAAATTATCGAAACCGCTCTTGCCTCCCTTCTTAAGGGGCTCGTAGTCTATCAAAGAGCTGTTCCTTTTTAAAGGAATGACATACTGAAGATGTGCCTGCTCCATCTCTTCAATATTAGACTCGGAATAAAACCCTTTGTCTGCCACAAACACAGTGTCAGCAGTCCCAGTTTCCTTCAACGTGAGCTGCACAGACTTTACGTCTCGAATGTTGCCTGGGAGCATGCGGTAGTAAACAGGCTCATGCCTACTTTGGGAGAATAATAGTAAAAGGTTCGCTTGGGGATCAAAACTGCCTTGTGAATTATACCCTCGCTGGTTAATGCTCATCTGTTCGGATTTGGAGTGAATCGCCGTGATGTCCATGAGGATATTTTCTCCGGCACGAGAAAACTCCCTAAAGAAGGCATTGATGCGTTCCCGATCGGACCCAATGTCTTTTAGCAGAGACGAAACTTTTTTATCTGCTAGTGAAAGCTCTGGAAAGGACTCCGAGAGAAAGTTTTCCTTTAAATGAACGTTCATGTTCTTCAAAGGCGTCTGGTATGCCAATCGCATTAAACCGGCGCAGTAAATGGCGTCTGCATTCTCATCAAAATGTTTTCTGAGTGCTGCTAAAACATCGGCCAGCAATGGTTCTAGAAAACATCCAAAGCCAGCGCTCTTGGTAGAAATGGATTTAATGGTAGGCATCGACGCATTTTCACTCTTAGATTTTCCTTCTAGAACCTGTCTGCGAGCCGATTCGATAAATCCGTTTTCAGTTACTTTTCCAAGGATTTTTCCTGTTACTTTTTGCGCTCGCTTCTTTTCTTTGTTCCATTTGCTGGAAACACCGTATAGATAGTAATTGCCTCGAATATAGCGAAGCTCTGTTCCTGGTCTTTTTTGTTTCAATGCCCAATCTGGGTGCGCTCTTTTAGATTTACTCATTACCCCTCAATATTACGTGATCACGTAATACGAATTGTGCCAAAAAAAACCAATAACATCAAGAGCTTATTGATGTTATTGGAAAAATATTACGTGAAGGCCGGCGGAGTTAGGGTTAGAAATTAAGTCCTTTGTCAGAACCCTCACCTGCTACATTTGAACATCAAATGTAAGCAGCTGTTTCGCAACAGCTGCTTGATCACAATATGTAGTGATGCTGTGGGGCAACCTTTAACATATGTTAACACAAAGAGGTTGCGGATTCCTTTTGAGCTGTGTTTTCCGGCATCATGACTTTCCCCTCTTCGAAAAGAAATTTTTTTTGTTAAGAGGTTGTGGCGACAGGGCTGCCGGATTTTGATTGGATTTATCAAAAAGTGTCGTGTACTGATCTATTAGCAATAAATAGGTTGTATCACCATCCCAATAGACATCATAAGAGGTGTCAGTATCGGGCAAAGCGTAAAAATTCAAATTTTTTCGTTGCTCATTAATTTTGCCAATGTTTAGGGTCGGATCTGAACTTGTAGTAGAGAGTGTGACTCTTTTAAATCCTGTCGGCTGTGGTATTTGAGAAGCAATTGCATAGTCTTTGGTTTCGGCTTTTGCTGAAGTATCGTATAAGTCACTCAACCATTTATTTGGATCGCTAATGTATTTCTCCCCTATTAAGGCTCCCCCCGGGATGCTAAAAGGCGAGTGAATTGACTTTTTGTCGATAAACTTGAAAATCGATATCCTTTCATCAAGGGGAGCTGCGGCTTTTAAAAGTTTTGTGCCTTCACCTTGGTCGACAATTGCATCGACTCGAGTAGACTGAAAAACGATCATTTTGGTGGTAATCCCAATAGTGTTCTCTGTGTCCTCCCACCATGTATTGCTCAATATATTGTACCATAATGTGCCTTCAAGCGATCCCATCAGAATGCACATGATGGCAAAACCAAGGCTGCTAATTAAAAACATTTTTTGTTTTAAGAGATGTCTCATAATGAATTGGCTCCACATGTTAAGAGTTTAATGAATTTGGGCATTAGGTATGCTTACCGAATACACTATTCAAGTTCCTATTGTCAATAAAAATTGAGAAATATTGCTTTTTAATTGAATAAATGATAAAAGTATGATATCTGCTTTTTGCCTTAGGGGATTAGAGAGACATCAATTGACGAGGAGAGAATGAATCCTACACATGTAGATTGCATTAAGTCTGATAGTAGAGATTTAAGGACACTGGAAGAGGGTCTTCCATTTACCGTCAAATCCAGTAGCCGCTGTTCTCTTAGCTTTAGCGTTAAGCACGCGCTTTACAGTATTAGTGCTCTTTTAGGAACGGCGGGCGCCGTTTTTTGTGCAAGAAAATATTTTGCAGATTCTCCTTCAGAAGCAAGTTCAGCTCTCGCAAAAATTGAAGATCTTTGGCCAAAGACCATGTCGCATGTGACTCACGGTATTGTTCAAACTCGGGATGTGCAGACCGAAACCATGCGGGTTATCCCTGATCAGCTCCTCGATGCAAATAAAGGATTGATGTGGCAACAGGACGTGACAGGGGAGAGTTATTGTAAAGACCCAGCGAATCCCACCCAACTTGTTAAAGTAAAAAATTTACCCAGCTGGATAAAAGGAGAGTATTCTCTCATTGGCAACTACAAACTAGCAGCAAGAACGAATGCGCTCGATGTGCAAGTTGTAGGGGATACTATATTTCTTGCTACAGGAAGCAATAATATCGAAGTTCTTAATGGTCGCAATAAGGCTAACATCACCACATTATTGAGCTATAAAGTGGGATCTAATCTTCGAGCCTTTTCGATGCTTAATAACATAGCAACTGTATGTAGCACTGAAGCAGTATATGAAGTGGATTTCACCGATCAGATGAAGCCCAAGGTTATCTCTACTAATAAAATGAGAACTGATCCGCGTGGAACAGCAAGAGTAAATAATCTCATCTACATGGTGGACGACCAAGGTTTAAAGTTATTTAATGCCTCTAGTTTGGCAACTTTTGTGCCATTGGGAAATTTTACAACGCCAGATGTAGCTTATGCAGTGGTTGTTGTGGGCACTACAGCTTATGTATCTTGTAGTCGCATTGGACTTTTTAAGTTCGACGTGAGTAATTCTACTAACTTTAAGTTATTATGGAGCTATAAATCATCGGCCTATCAAGTCCGCGTTTTAGTAGTGGGCAATACTGTCTTTTTAACAGATTCAAATAGTGGGCTGCAGATCTTCGATAATAGTGATCAGGTAAATTTTAAGTTGCTTGCGACGTATAAGCCACGCGGAGGTGCAACTGGAGCGGCGATACTGGGAGATACCTTAATTTTGGCAGTGGGCGCGAGCGGAGTAGAATTACTCGATATTAGCACCATTACACAGCCACGGCTAATTGGAAATTATTACACAGGGGGATATGTTACAAAACTAGTCATTGTTGGGGATACGTTGTATATAGTAGATCGAGACAAAGGACTATTTTTGCTTTCTTTAAAGAGCGTTAAGTTGAGCGGCATTCCAAGTAAAGTCGAGCGTTCTGTTTTAAATGTGCAGGCGAACTGTTTAAATACAATTGTCCTCGATAACCCGATGATTACCACGACAAAATTTCCTCAACGAACAGGGCTTACCTTTTCTGATATCTCAAAAGAGCCAAATCAAAATTTTGTTATTCCTTTTGCGGGTCGCTCCTATTTTACGAGTACAGTGGATCCTTTTTTATCCATTCGAGCCAAACAAGAAAATGGACAGCCGCTTCCCCCATGGCTGCAGTTGCAAATCACCCCTCAACTCATTCAATCGTATGATTTAATGGATTATGGTGTAGGTGTTGCATATGCTGATAGTATGCTGTATGTGGCGGCAGGGGCGCAAGGGGTTTTAGCCTTTTACGCTCCTGATCCCGATACTCTTATATACGTAAGCACTTACGATACATCAGGTACAGCATTCGCGCTCTCTGTTGTCGATGGTATTGCGTATGTGGCGGACTGTGCTGGTGGTTTAGTGATTATCAGTTTTCAAGATCCGACAATTCCAAAGCTTTTGGCAAGCTTTATCGATAGGAGTGGAGATGATCCAACCCGCTATGCCTATGCCACATATGTGTCCGTCGTGGATGGGTTTGCATATGTGGCGGACTTTTATAGAGGTCTTCAAATTTATAATGTGACGATTCCGGTAAATCCAAGGCTAATCTACTCTCGAAAATTATCAGACCCAGCATCTGAATTAAGTGTAGAAAACAATCTTGTGTCTGTGCAAACCAATTCCAAGAGTGTATACTACTTCGATGTTAACAATAAAACAGTCCCCGTATTTTTAGGATGGAATGACTTACCTGATTATATCAGAAAAGCGAGAGGAATAGTACCGGTCATTGGCAACACAGCGTATGCGGCTTATCGTGAAGAGGGGATGCTGATTCTCGATATTGAAGGGGTTAATAGTACGGATGTATTAGGGGCTTTTACAACCACATATCCGGTGTACAGTATTGCGGTCGTAGGTCCCACGGCCTATCTTGCCTGTGGAACTACCGGGACGGGAGCCCTTATTTCAGTGAATTTGGATCGCTGGCGATTTATTGGAAATCCTAAGGCCTCTGATGTGGGCACTTACAAAATTGCAGTCACGGCCATGGACGAATATGGCGGTTTTGTGACAGACGTATTCACTATTAGCGTGGAAGGCCCTCCTGTTCAGGTACAACAATTTGCACCTCTCCAAATTAAGACTGGGATGCCTCTTACCTACTTTGTTCCTCTTGATGCCTTTTCAGACCCTAATGAAGGCACTATTATTGTCTATTCTGCCTCCTTACCAAACGGGCAGCCTCTTACGGGGTGGTTAGCCTTTAATCCCTATAGTTCGGTATTTTCTGGCACTCCTGGGCAAAAAGATGTCGGCATGTATAATGTGATCCTTCGCGCATCTGATGGGTATTTCCCACCTGTACCTGCTAATTTACAATTTATCATTACCCATGACAATAGGCCTCCACAACTCGCAACTCCAATTCCTTCTGCTATTGCCAATGTGAACAATAATTTTGAATGGCAAATTCCTAGAACTGCCATTGTCGATCCTGACGGCGATCCAATCGCGATGAAAGCAACGCTTGATGGCAATGCGCTTCCCTCGTGGCTTAGCTTTGATGCAAACACTTGGACGTTTAAGGGGACCCCTACGACCATTTATAAAACGATCCCCTTTGATGATATGCGTCTAAACATCGTCATGACAGCGAGTGATCCGAGTGCTGCAAGTATAACGACAAATGTTGTGATCTCTCTTAAAGGGCAATCGTTGCTAGAGTGGTTTATCAATGTGGGAACACCGACTATTACGGTATTATCAGCTCTTTTGGCGGGTTGGAAAAAACGTGCCATCTATTGGAATTATAAAAACAAAGCCAAATATACCAAAGATGATCAACGCATACAAGAAGGGGACAAGCACTTCTCGTATGCTTTTACATGCGACCCAAAAGACATTCATCATGTGAAATTTGAAACGGTATCGCCGCAAAAGGGGACGACGACGCGTATCTTTACATTGCTAGATGGCACCAAAATTTGTTGTAAGAGAAAGCGAGGACCAACGTATAAGGCTGTGCCCAATGGTACCCCATCGTGGATTGTCTTTCATGCGAGTTCCGGCATGCTCCGATCAGTTTTAAATGGCCCTGAAGGTTCTGATATCGGCTCTCTTCGAGTTAGAGCTTATAACAATAAAGGCTTTATTTTAGAGCAATTGAACATCTGTGTTGTGGCGTCTCCAGAAGGATCTCTTGGAAGTTCGCCGCTAACCTCCACCCCAAGAGAGTCTTCCCTTCTAGGATCTTCTAACGATCAGAGCCCTCCATTTACAGCCATTGTACCTAACGAAATTGCGCTGCCAAGTGATGTTGCGCCATCACAAGATATTGAGCTGGCTGAGATATCCCGTCTCCCAGCATCTGCTGATAGTAGCCGATCCTTCCATTCGTTTTATAGCGATGGTTCCAAACCCAAAACACCCGCATTTCCAGGTCATATCGATCGCATAGTGCTAGAACTGCCGTCTAGTTTTACTCTTTCAACGAATGAAGGCAGCTTATCGACCGGCCGTAAATACAGCTCCACTCCAAGATCAGATAAAGAGCCGCGTACTCTGACTGTTTAATCAAGCAGCCTTGGGGCTGTTTACTTCTTACAGCGATAAGCTTTGGTCGCTTTTTGGCCCAAACTTCACTTAGGCGATGACTCTCTCGTTCATATACTCATAATGGGGTAAGGGCCCTTAGCTCAAGATAAGCGAGCTTGCGAGAGCAACCTTGGGGAAAATGAGCAAAAGTTACGCACTCCCTCAGAGGAGTGCGGACCAAAAAGTGATTAGTACAGAAAAAAATGTATTGCAAACATAATAATAATTGCTAAAATGGTGGGTGTTTAAACAACACGGACGTTATACATCTAGTAAGGAAAAAATGAAAACAGTCGTCATTAGACAAAAAATAAAGCCAAATGCTATCAATGAAGTGAAACAATGGTTTCAAACGTTAAGAGAAAGAAAAACAGAAGTACTTGAATCCATGAAAAATGAAGGTATCGTAGTAGAATCAGCATTCCTTGACAATCACGGCGAAGAATTTTTTTTGATTTACTATATAAAAGCTGAAAATATCGAACATGCTTATGAGGTTTTTAATAAATCAACATTGGAAATAGATATCTATTTTAAAAACAAATGGGACCAACTTCTTTCTAAAGGCAGAGTCGTATTAGAAGAATTACTAGATCTAAACAATTTATCCCTTTAACACCACAATCAATGAAATGAAAGGACTTGACAAATGGCATTTCCAACCACACTTTCATGTTGAATGTTTGGATGATGAACGGGTACTTTTGTTTTCTGAAGATCAACATTATTTATTGAGAGGAAAAATACATCGAAAAATTGCATCAATATTTCTCAACAGCAGTGTAGACGAAAGTACCCTTTTTGCAAACTTATCAACCAATTTTCGTCATGAGGATATAAAAAAAGCTTTTTTAAACCTAAAAGAAAAAGGCTTTATTGCAAAACATATTGAAAATGTCCCTGTTAATGTTGCTGGATTTTGGGCCGGTATGAATTTTCCGTTAACCAGAATAAAACGCAGTCGTGTCACTTTAATTAATTTTAGTGATCACAAAAACGATGACCTGATTGGTGAATTTTCAGATATTGAATTTTCTTCAAATGATGACGCAAATTTTTTTCTTGTATTAACTGAGAACTATATAAGTAAGGATATTGAAAATTTTAATACAGAAAGATTAAAAGATAATAAACCGTGGATGTTGGTTAAACCTTCTGGGAAACGTGTTTGGATAGGACCTATTTTCGAACCTCAAAAAACAGGATGCTGGAATTGTTTAGCTGAGAGAATGAAAGAAAATAGGCGTGTTGAAGTCGATGCTTTTGGCGTAGACAATGAAAATTTATACATCCCAGAAAAATCTTACCTGCTTGCGAGCCGGCGCATTGCTTTCAATTTAGCGTCAATTGAAGTTGAAAAGTGGTTGAGATCCAGTGATTCACATATTCTATGCAGCAATTTGTTTACATTTGATTTAGAATCCTTAGAAACACATTTACATCCTTTTAAGAGACTTACATACTGTAAAATATGCCAGCAAGGCAATACAATATTCGAACAGCGGCCTCTTATACTCAAATCGTGTATAAAAAAGTATGAATATGAGAACGGTGAAAGAGCCTGCTCCGTCGATGCCACATTAAATAATCTTGGAAATATTGTAAGCCCCATTACCGGTGTTATTTCTACTGTGCGCACTAAAATAGTTAACGATGAATATATCTGCTATACGGTCAGAAATCTGCCTGTACCAGTAACTACTGATACTGATCGTCTCTTTAGGATACCCGACGTAGCCACAGGTAAAGGAAAAACAAAGACACAAGCATTCATGGGTTGTCTTGGAGAGGCAATAGAACGCTATAATTCTACTTTTACTAAACAGCTGGAAATTCGATCGTCATATTCAAGTATCATGGATTGTGCTATTCACCCTCATGAACTACTTAATTTTAGCGAACATCAATACGATAACAGAGATCAGATAAATGCATGTAGGGATGGCTTTAATCAAATTCCTAAGCGCTATGAAGATACAAATATTGGATGGACACCAGTTTACTCTCTTATAGATAAAAATTTTAAATATGTCCCTTCATCATTTTGCTATATGAGTTATCCGATTATGCAAGATGTTGAAGTATGTCCAGGCAATAGCAATGGATGTGCCAGTGGAAACACACTTGAAGAAGCTATTTTTTACGGACTTTTAGAGCTCATAGAACGAGATGCTGTAGCTATATGGTGGTATAACCGTATAAGAAGACCTTGTATCGATCTGAATTCATTTGAGGCATCACTTTTTCTTCAAACAGTCAATACATTCAAGAAAAACAATCGAGAATTGTATGTATTAGATCTAACAAGCGATCTTCAAATTCCTAGTTATATTGCAATTTCATGTGACGCAAAAGGCAAAAACATATTTTTTGGTACTGGATCTCATTTTAATTCTCGAATTGGCGTTGCAAGAGCTCTTAGCGAACTAAATCAGATTATGGTACGTTCCAATATACCAGATAATATAGACTTAATGAAAATTCCTCCTTTAGAAAGAGACCTACTTAAATGGTCACTAACCCAATCGATAGACAATCATCAGTACTTAATTCCTTATCATATGGTAAAACATCCATCAGCAACACAAGTCTCTGATGATTTTTTAGATGATATCAACTATTGCTTGTCGATTTTAAAACTAGCAGGATTAGATGTTTTAATTTTGAATCTTAGCAACCCAGACATCAATCTGTGTTCGGTTAGAGTAATTGTTCCCAAACTGCGCCATTTTTGGTCTCGATTAGGTCCTGGTAGACTCTATGAAGTACCAGTAAAACTTGGTTGGCTTTTAGGGCCAACTCTTGAAAAAGATCTTAATCCCACCCCATATTTTTTATAAATAAATGCCAGTAAATTACAAATTAAATTCCAGAATTAAATTAGAATCTCAAAATCATACATCGTTAACATTTACAATTGATGGAAAAAGAACAGCGGTTTTTCATGCTCAAAGCCAAAGTATTTGCGATGAAATATGTAAATGTACAACAAACTACATTAATATCGAAAACATACATAAAAAAACCGACATCTCGAAAAAAGATTTAATTAGGCTTAAACATTTTTTTTTAAAACTTGAAAACAACAATCTTCTTGATTATTTAATTTTATTAAAAACAGATGAACATGCAAGAATTGTCCCAAAATTATCTATCTTTAAAAATAACATTTTAAAAGACAGCGAATTTTTGATAGAAGATAATTGTTACATGTTTTCTCGATTTTCATTTTTTTACCAAAAAAATAATTCTATTGTTTTGGAAAATCCTCTTTCATCTTTTAATACTGTAATTTCTGAAATGTTATTTAAAAAACTGTTAAACTTAACAAATAGCGTTACCAGTATTTATGATTTCAAAAAAGAATTTGAAGATTGCAAAACAGAAATCGACTTACTTCTCGTTTTTTTAATTAAAGGCAATATTATCCATCCCGTTACTTATTCTGAACCCGATTATTTAGCTAGTTGGGAGCCTCACGACCTCTTTTTTCATTTCAAAAGCAGACAAGGAATATTGATTGATAATGGGCAGTTTGGCGGGACGTATAGATTTTTGAATACTGCTATTCAACCGCCAAATGAGTTTAAAGAAAGGGACTCAAAAATACAAATCTATTTGGATAAACCTGATACAAATACATTGACTGATAATAATCCATCTTTTTCAAACGTTTTAGAAAATCGACGATCACGTAGAATGTTTGATAGTAAAAATTTAATCATGATGGAAGAGATTGGTGCTTTTTTATATAGATCTATTGGAATTCGTGAAGTGATTCCAATGAAACCGCAAACAGCTGTTTTTCGTCCCTATCCAAGTGCTGGGGCAATTCATGAAATTGAGTGTTATTTAGTCGTTAACAGGTGTGTGAATCTAAAAAAAGGTATATATTATTATTGTCCTTTAGAGCATTGTTTAGATCAATTAATAATAGGGGATGAATATGTGTCAGATATGATATCGAATGCATGTGTAGCACTCGGAAATAGCTCAGATATGGCACCTCATGTCTTATTTGTATTTACCTCTAATTTTCAAAAAATTTCATGGAAATATGAAAAAATGGCATATAGGAGCACTTTGATTTCTCTAGGGGCTCTAATGCAAACTATGTCTTTGGTTGCAACCTCAATGAATCTTTCATCATGTATTGTGGGTTCAGGTGATTCATTATTGTTTGCAGAAGCTCTAAAATTAGATATTTTTAAGGAAGGGGCTATAGGGGAATTTGCATTAGGAACATGTATCAGAAACAATGAGTAACCCTTTTTTGTACGTTAGGCCATTTAATATTTTGAATTAAGAATCTAAAATTGACGGTTTTAGGCGTTCAATTAGTGCAATGTTTGGACTTAGAATCCCTGTGGGATGGGAAGCAACATTCCCGTAGACATCCAAATGACAATCACAAAGATGTTTATTACAATTTTGTGATTGTCAAAATATTTCCGATAGATCACCAAAAGCGTGTTGAAAGGTTTGAAATCACTGACTAGTGATTATTCACAGTTTCTGAAAGCCAAGTCCTTTTTAAATTTTTCGAGTTCCGGGACACGAACTAGCGTTTCCCGAACATAACCCATGTAGTGCCGCATAGAAGGACAGATCAACTTCTGAAATTTCTTCGAAAACATGTTGGGGTGATTGGCTGTCACTGATGTGAACGCTTTGTACTTCTTGGGCAACGATTATATTGTCTACTGGAAAATCGAACATAGCAAACTCCTTTAAATAAGGTTAAAATTAGGACGGCTTCATTATAACTTATTGGAATTTTTTTTCAATAGAAAATGGAATGAGGGGTGTAAATAAAAGTGTGGGTAATTCTCGTTTAGCGGCAGCTCTCTGGGACTCCCAATAAGATGAGTTACAATCCATGAAAATTGCAGATATGATAGAGTCTATAGAAAAACAGTTTTATAAGCAGCCTCTTTAGTGAGAAAAATCATGAACACCAATATTATTGAAGTCAAAAACCTTAGCCATTCTTATCGAACATTTAAAAAAGATTCTGGATTTTTTAACGCATTAAAGGATTTTATTAACAGGTCTGTAGTATATAAGCAAGCCGTTAAAGACATTTCATTTCATATTTCATCGGGAGAAATTGTAGGTTTACTCGGAGCTAATGGGGCTGGGAAAACTACGTTACTGAAAATTTTATCTGGATTGATTTATCCCTCTTCAGGATGCGTGAAGGTGATGGGTAAAATTCCGTATAATAAAGAAAAATCTTTTCTAAAGCAGATCGGAATGGTCATGGGCCAGAAAAGCCAGCTTCTTTGGGATATCCCTGCTTTAGATAGTCTGTATATTATTCGCGAGCTTTATGAAATAGCACCCTTAATTTTTGAAGCTAGACTTGATCGCTTCAAGAATCTTCTTTCGATCGGCGATCTAATGTACACACCTGTCCGTAATCTTTCCTTGGGTGAAAGAATGAAGTTTGAATTAGTAGCTGCATTGATTCATAACCCTAAGGTATTATTTTTGGATGAGCCCACTATAGGGCTAGATATTATAAGTCAACGAGCTATCAGAGATTTTTTACTAAATATCAATCAGAGTGAAGGAACAACAATTATCGTCACCAGCCATTACATGAGGGATATTGAAGTTTTAGCAAAACGACTGCTTATCATGGAAAAAGGGGCTATTCTATACGATGGGTCACCAGGACAAATTATGAAAAAGTTTGAGCTCACTCAAAAAAGAATAATATGAATATTAAACCGTATATTCTGATTTTTAAGTCTAATCTTTCAAAGGAGATGACGTACCGCTTTAATTTCATATTTACTTATTTATTACAAATGACTCGATTATTCATAGCTTTGGCTGTATGGTCATTAATTTTTTCTCAACATGAACGTATTCAAGATTATACATGGAATGGAATTGCATGGTATTATGGGTTTAGCGCTATTCTCCTAGTTCTATATTATCCTTCTAATATGTTCGAGTTGCAATCTTTAATTCGAAAAGGAACATTGAGTTCGTTAATTATAAAGCCAATTAATATCGAGGCTAATATTTTTGTTAAGTTCTTAGCGAATAAAATTTCCTCTTTAATTGTTTTATCCGTTTTGATATCCTCATCTTTTTATTTTATTGGAATAAAATTTTACGTATCCTTGTCTGTGTCGACAGTAATCTTTTTATCAATAAGCTTATTTCTAGCTTTTTTCTTTGGGTTATTTATGAGTGTACTTGCATTTTGGTTGATAGAGATGTGGCCATTAAGAAGAATTTATCAAGGTTGTATGACTTTATTGGGTGGGGGAGTTGCCCCATTGGATCTCCTTCCTGATTATGTGAGATCCGTCGCTTCATATACTCCGTTTCCTTATCTAGGATATTATAATGTCAAGGCTATTCAAGGAACGTTTTCTGAAAACGAATTATTTGGGCATTGTTTGATGGCTTTAGGATGGACAATTCTATTTGCGCTATTATTTAAAATTTTGTGGAAAGCAGGATTGAAAAGGTATGAAGCGGTCAATCTTTAATCATATTGCTAAATTTGTAAGGCTCCATTGTTTGTACTTGAAAATCAGTTTTAAGTGCCTACAAGTGTATAGAATATCCGCTCTTCTTACAATTGTATTTTCTGTCGTTTTTTTTATCGCGGAAATTTTAACAGTAAATGTTTATTATCAGTTTAGTGATCATATCGGAGACTGGGACAAAAGTTCATTTTATATATTGCTTGGGTCGTTTAACATTATGATATGTTTATACACATATTTATTTGAAATAGCCCATGATGAATTTGTTTGTAAAATTCGCTTTGGTGAACTCGACTGTGATTTAATTAAACCGATAGACTCTCAGGTATTTTCAGCCATTAAACGTGTTGATTATCCAAGTTTATTGAATCTTCCTATCCCTATTTGGATTGTCTATCAAGGAGTTTCTGGTCTTGAACTCAAAACAACTTTAGTGAATATGTTTTTATACAAAATAGTTTTAATGTTCGGCGTATTCATTATCTATTTAATTAATCAGTTTTCAGTTAACTTTTCTTTTTGGTTTACAGATGCAAGTAGTCTTGTCTCAGCTTCGGATCAGGTTACCCAACTAGGCTCCAAGCCCCTTCAAGTATATCCTAAGATTCTTAGATTGGGATTTTCTTATATTATTCCTATTGTTTTAAGCACCAATTTGTCAGTTGATGCGATACAAGGCAACCTTACAATCAATAATTTTCTAGTACTTATGTTAGCGACCTCCTTATTCTTTTTGCTTGTGAGATTACAATGGACCTTAGGGTTACGGAAGTACTCAAGTGCAAGTTCCTAAAGTAACCTGAGTTTTGAATTGAAGAGGTAAAAATCTCTGAGAATGACGCATTGTCGATCCTT
>Ga0206944_1044_pt1 | contig 20888 bp, 19 predicted proteins | sample Alteio_BWOrgHeat_4_FD_152978 | JGI IMG/M metagenome (GOLD analysis project Ga0206944, IMG submission 152978) | Enriched cells from forest soil in Barre Woods Harvard Forest LTER site, Petersham, Massachusetts, United States -... | ecosystem: Environmental > Terrestrial > Soil > Temperate forest > O... | reverse complement strand
TAGCACTTGCTTGCGGTTGCAATGTTTATCACGAAAACTGGGATGGCTATGGCTCCAATAAAAATAAGGGTATTGCGTTTGCAAAATACGATTGGATATTAAGTATTGACGCTGACGAGGTTGCTGACGAAGAGCTGATCGGCTCGTTACATGAATTGAAGCTTGATAATCCAAAAATTGTATATGATATAGATTTTAAGTCCTACTTCGGGCAAAAGCCAATAAATTTCGGTACCTGGGGCAGAGATCATCATATCCGTTTGTTTAACCGGCTGTTGATAAAATGGTCGGAGCCGCTTGTGCACGAAACATTGATACTGCCGGCGGGCATCACTACAAAAAAATTAAAGGGCCATCTGCACCATTATTCAGCTAGAGACAGCCAGGAGTATTTGAATAAAACCATTTACTATGCAAGGCTAAGCGCCGGGAAATATTTATTATGCGGTAAAAAGGCAACTTTTGTTAAACTATATCTTGCCCCTGCCTTTCACTTCTTCAAAAATTACATTGCGTTTTTAGGCTTCCTTGATGGCCACGAGGGCTGGATCATTTCGCGGATGATAGCAAAACATACCGCAATGAAGTATCATTTGCTGAAAGAACATGCAGGGCGCAGCTACCAGGAACGGCAAAAAATCCAGGAAAGTTTAGGGTGGAATACCGATCTGCAACCTAAAGTAACCATGGTATCAACTCATCAATAAATAATCCTGCTTCGTTATCCCCACAGGCAACCAATTGAATTTCCGGGACGTAACCTCATGTGTTAACTATTTGAGAATACCGAATGATTATCAGCACTGATTTTTTAAATTTTAAGAAACTAAAGAGCCTGGTAGATTGGAAGCTATTGCTTTTCCTTGTGCTTTTCTTAAATGTAAAATTAGTCGTAAAAATCCCCGCTATCATTATCATTTACCTGTTGCAGTTTAATTTCAAATTCGGGTTTAGCCTCAAAAATTCGAGATTGCCACTTTTTTACCTGCTTGTTATTAGCATAGCCGTTTTCAACTGGCTTATCAGCAGGGAGCACTGGAATTTTAATTATAGTCTCGTACTGCTTACCGGGATAGGCGTCTGGAGCTTATGCATACTGGCTATGCACCAGGTAAAATTGAGTGTTGAGCAGGATGATACCGAAATTATTCACCGAACCATAGTTGCCTTTTTTGTGTTGAATGCAGTACTTTCCCTGTTCAACCTCGGCGCTATTATTATTGAAACCGGCTCCTTTAATCCATACACTTACCAGGGGCAGTATCAAAAGTACTTTATTGGCACCGGCGATTATATTAAGGGACTGACCTTCGATACCTCAACAACCAACGCGGTGCTGAACGCTTTTGGAGTGATCTATTTTCTGACCAAAAAAAACATGCCGATGCTGTTTATCTGCATGGCCGTTATGCTTTTTACGGGCAGTAACTATATCGATATGGTGCTGCTTCTCATTCTGCTTGGCTTGTTCATTTTTAAAAGCAGCCGCGATCAAAAAAGCCAGATTGTGATCTGCCTTGTGTTCCTCGTGGTTTTTATGGCGAAGATATCACCCCAAAACAACATCTATGTAAACGAAACCTTTAAGAACACATTTCACCTTAAATTTTTGCAGAGGCCGGTATCCTACGAGTTAAAAACGCCTATAACACTAACGCCCGACAGCTTACTTAGCCCTGAACAAAGGAGGGAAAAGGTGGCCTACCGCTATCTCGACAGTTTCTATGTTATTACGCATCCAAAAATACTCGCGGCTTCCAAAACAGTTTTAAAAACAGATGCGGGCAGGATTTATATTCCCGAACCCCGCATCAACACAAAACTCTTTCAACATATTGCCGATACAACGCCATATCAAAGGCATTTATTAGCGTTTATCAGCACACATAAGGCCAGTTTGCCGCTTTCGGCAAAAAACGACTATCCGTCGACGGTACCTGGAAAGGCTATCGGCTTTATGCAAACCGTTAATTTCCTGCGGGAGCATCCTGCCAAAATATTAACGGGAGATGGTACGGGTAATTTTTCGTCGAAACTTGCCTTCAGGGCCAGCGGCTTTGGCGATGCAGGTGGTTATCCTAAAAAGTATGCTTACTTCAGTCCAGATTTTATTTCAAACCACCTGGATATTTATCTTGATTTCTTTAGCAAAAAGACCGATTTCCACTCACTAACCAATAATCCCGATTCGGTATATGATCAGTTATTGGCCGAATATGGGGTACTTGGTTTGCTGGCTTTCCTGGTTTATTATCTCGGCTATTTCCTGAAGCATTATAAATTGCTGACTTACGGCCTGCCTATCCTGCTGGTCTTATTAGCGATTTTTTGTACTGAATACTGGTTTGAGCAATTGTCCGTCGTCCTTTTCTTCGAGCTGCTGCTGCTGCTCAATATCAAGGAGTCGTCCATCCAAAAAATAGCAAGCTATGCCAGTTAATCACCCTAAAATAACGGTTTTGATGCCTGCCTATAATGCGGAGAAGTATATCCATGAGGCAGTAGCGTCGGTATTGGCACAAACCTTCACTGATTTTGAGTTGATAGTGATCAATGACGGGTCGACTGATGAAACAGAAAATATAGTAAGCTCCTTCCGCGATCATCGCATTATGCTGGTAAACAAAGAACATGCCGGCATTGCTTCAGCCCTAAATACAGGCTTGAGATTGGCCAGCGCTCAATATATCGCCCGGTTTGATGCGGATGACATTTGCCTGCCACAGCGACTGGAAAGGCAGTTCAATTTTTTGGAGGATCACCCCGATTATGTTTTGGTTGGCAGCGATGCCGAATACATATTGGAGAATGGTGATTTCCTGTTCAGCTTTCAATGCATCGCCCATTCTAACGAGGAAGTGCAAAGGAACTTGTATGTGTATTGCCCTTTCATTCACGCGGCCGTAATGTATAAAAGAGATGAGGTGATAAAGGCGGGGGGATACAATGTGCACGCTCACAATTTCGAAGATTACTTATTGTGGACCAGCCTGGCAAAAATGGGCAAACTGCAAAACCTGCGCGAACCCCTGATCAGGGTAAGGCTGAATGCCGGGTCGGTAACTATTGATGAAAAATGGCGAGGGGAACGGTTTAGGCAATTAAAGCGGCAGGCTACTACGCGGGGTTCAATTACGGAAGAGGAAGGCGAGGAAATATTAAGCATCATAAAGCGGCAGAATGTGAGCAAAATAAAGGAGGGCGCATACCATGCCTTATGCGGAAAGAAGTTCCTGGCCAATAATTATCAGCCCGAAAAGGCCCGCAGGCATGTACTTAAAGCCATCAGCGTAAGGCCATTGAGGCTTGATAATTACCTGCTGTATGCGGTGAGTTATTTTCCGGAAACATTTATTGCATGGCTTCATAAACAAAGCCCCAACAGGTTGTAAAGCATTGACATGAAGGTAGCCATCATCACACGATCAACATTAAATACTGTCCCCGGCGGCGATACGGTACAGGCTGTGCAAACCGCACGGCACCTGGAAGACATGGGCGTTGCTGCTGAAATAAGGCTATGCAATGAAGCGATCGACTACCGGCAATTTGACCTATTGCACTTTTTTAACTTGACACGGCCCGCAGATATTCTGCGTCACAGCAAAAAATCCGGAAAACCTTTCGTGGTTTCCACAATACTGGTCAATTACAGTGAATATGATAAGTATCATCGTAAGGGAATTGGCCTGTTGTTTAGTTTCTTATCTGCCGACCGTATTGAATACCTGAAAACCGTTGCCCGCTGGCTCCTTGGCAAGGATCATTTGGTAAGCGGTGATTATTTATGGAAGGGGCAGCGCAAAAGTATTGGCGAAATATTGAAAACCGCTGCAATGATATTGCCGAATTCCATATCGGAGTACAGACGCCTTACCAACACCTACCCCTGCAATGTAAAATACTGGGTGGTACCAAACGGTATAGATACCAACTTATTTCAGCGAAACTTCGTGGTAAAAAAGAAGGACAATATGGTATTGTGTGTAGCAAGGATAGAAGGGATAAAAAACCAGCTGAACCTGATCAGGGCATTGAACAATACCCGGTTCAATTTATTCCTGATCGGTTCGTTTGCGCCTAACCAGAAAGCTTATTACAGGGAGTGCCTGAACATAGCTGCCGAAAATATAAGCTTTATTAACCATATCCCGCAGGAGCAATTGGTAAAGTATTACGAACAGGCCAAGGTGCATATTTTGCCCAGCTGGTTTGAAACAACAGGCTTAAGCTCGATAGAAGCCGCAGTGATGGGCTGCAATATTGTGATAACTGATAAGGGCGATGCAAAGGAATATTTTGGCCAGAATGCCTTTTACTGCGATCCGGGAAATCCGAAAAGCATCCTTGCCGCTGTTGAAAAAGCCAGCGACTCGCCTTATAATGAAAACTTATACAGAATGATACTGAAGAGATATACATGGGAACAGGCTGCGATACAAACATTAAAAGCCTATAAAACAATAGAGATATGAGAAATTTAAGAATAGCCATATTAGGCACAAGAGGTATCCCGAATCACTATGGGGGATTTGAGCACATATCAGAATATGTTTCGGAAGGATTGGTTAAAAGAGGGCATTCGGTAACGGTTTACAATTCACATAACCACCCTTACACTGCCGATAACTGGAACGGTGTTAAGATACAGCATTGCTACGACCCGGAATACCTGGTAGGCACGGCAGGCCAGTTTATTTATGACCTGAATTGTTTGATGGATGCGAGAAGGCAAAACTACGATGTAGTGCTGCTGATGGGTTATACCAGCTGCTCGATATGGGGCAACCTGTATCCAAAGAAAAGCACCATCATCACCAATATGGATGGGCTGGAATGGAAACGGTCGAAGTATTCGAAAAAAGTGCAGCAGTTTTTGAAATATGCCGAGAAGCTTGCGATTAAACATAGCCAGTTTTACATATCCGACTCAAGAGTGATCAAAGAATACCTTGAAGGCAAATACCATATCCACAGTGAGTATATCCCTTACGGTGCGGATGTTTTTACCGACCAGGAGCGCGAGCAGTTTGATACCGCAGAGGCTCTAAAAGAGGATTACTTTTTGTTGATGGCCCGCATGGAGCCCGAGAACAATATTGAAACCATACTGGAAGGGTTTAACAACAGCAATTCGCGAAAAAAATTTAAGGTGCTGGGCGATACTGGTAACCGGTTCGGGAAGTTTATCACCCACAGGTTTAAGAATGATGACCGCATTGAGTTTAAGGGGTCGATATTTGATACTACGAGAGTACGCTCGCTGCAAAACAACTCCTACCTGTATTTTCACGGGCATAGCGTGGGAGGTACCAACCCATCCTTATTGGAAGCAATGGCCAGTGAGGCATTGATAGCTGCACATAACAATCCCTTTAACAAATCGGTACTGCACTCGGATGCCTTTTACTTTTCTGATGCTACCGAGGTACAGCAAATTGTAGAGAACGTACAGCGTAAGGAAACAGAAAGAAATATGGTGCAGAACAACCTGCATAAAATTGCAGACCAGTTTAACTGGGAAAAGATTATCAATGAATACGAATCATTTATACTGGAATGCCACGGGCGCAAATCATGACAGAACTGCTCAGGATAAAGGATACACTCGCGAACAAGATCAGCTATTATCACTTAATGCTGTTCCTGCTCAGTCTTCCTTTTGACCGATTCTACAGTCATGTCATATTGATAAGCTTTGCCATCCATACGCTCATTCACCTGGATAAAAAACAAATAAAGCCCATATTTACGCTGCGGATGCTTGTATTGCAGGCCGTATTTTTTGTAACTGTGATTAGCACGATCTATACGGTGAACCGGCCCGCGGCATTCAAAGATTGGGAATTGTACATCCCTATTGCATTGTTTCCCATATTGTTCTGCCTCAACCCGCTCGACCTGAAAAAACATCAACCGCAATTGTTTCTTGCCTTTGCACTGGGGTGTGCAGCTACCATCATTTATCTTTATTTTGATGCCTTTGTTATCATAGTGCATTATGGCCTGCCGTTATCAACCATTTTATCGCATGCCTTTACCAATCAGAATTTTTCTGTGCCGATTGATATGCATGCTACGTTTTTTTCCATGCAGATCATAGTGGCGCTGGTTTATATGCTATCGCTGTTAATCAGGGAATGGCGCACCTCAAACAAAATATTTTACAGCATATGCTTTCTTATACTTGCTGCAGGTGTTATACAATTGAGTTCAAAATCGGCTGTAGTTGCCTTGTTTTTGGTTATTAATATCGCATTCCCTTATTTCCTGTTGAAGGGGCTTATGCGTAAGCGATTTGTAATGATTGCGGCATCCATCTCCATTTTACTCATTGCCGGAATTTTTAGCTCACACACGTTTAGGGCCCGCTATTTAACCGAACTGAAAGATGATCTTTCCAAATCAACCATTGGTGAAACTACCGACTCGCGCCTGTCAAGATGGGAAATCGCTGCTGATCTGATCAAAAAGGCACCATTAATTGGCTATGGAGCAGGTTCAGAGATCGAGCTTTTGAGGGACCAGTATTTTGCTAAAAAATATTACCGATCGTACATCAATCACCTCAATGCGCACAACGAATACCTAAGCTTTATGATAAAATCCGGGGTGTGGGGGCTGGCCGTTTACCTGGGAATACTGGTTTATGGGTTCAAAAAGGCGATACGTAAAAAGGACATTGTCTTCTTCAGTTTTATGATGTTGCTGGCGATAGTTTCACTATCGGAAAACATCCTTGATGTGGATAAGGGCGTAATGTTTTACAGCTTTTTCTTTTCACTTTTTGTTTTTGTATCCGAACAGCCGGACAAATTGCAAATACCTATAAAACGACATAAATATTTAAGAAAGGTGGCAACCAATCCTATCGTTGTTCCGTCATGATTATAGAAAAAGATATCGTTCCGTTAACTTCTAAGGCATTGTCAGACATCAAAAAAAATATCTTAGCAACCCTTGCTTATTTTGATCTGTTCAATTACCCATTGACAATGGAGGAAATATTCCTGTTTATGCCGGTTAAGTACGACCAGGAAAAATTTGGATATGCCCTGCGTTACCTGCTTATTGAGCGGTTCGTCCATAAATTCGACAAGTTTTATACCTTAAAGAACGATTATTTTTTAATTGAGCGCCGCGAAAAAGGCAATATAAAGGCCGCCGAGCTGATAGCCATTGCAAAGAAAGTAAGTAACCTGCTGATCAGGTTTCCATATGTGAAGGGGATTGCTATTTCGGGATCGCTATCCAAGAATTTTGCTGATGAAAGCTCGGATATCGACCTGTTTATCATCACTGCAAAGAACAGGCTCTGGGTAGCACGTACCATAATGCACTTCTTTAAGAAATTAACTTTCCTGGTTAATAAGCAGCATTATTTTTGCATGAACTATTATATTGATGAGCAGGAATTGCAAATCCGCGAGAAAAACATTTACACCGCCATTGAGATAGCCACGCTTATGCCCCTGCATGGCGACACAGTTTTTGAACAATTTTATGCAGCCAATGCCTGGTCGAGAGAATATTTGCCTAATAAATGCATGCGGTTGACCACAGCAAAAAGTGTAAAAGCATCGTATCTCAAAAATTTTATCGAATGGATATTTGGAAACCGTTTAGGGAACAAGCTTGATGATTTGCTGATGAAGATCACGGCCAAAAGATGGGTTAAAAAGATGCAAATGAAAAAGCTGAACACCCGCGGCATTGTGATGGCAATGGACACAGGCAAGCATTATGCAAAACCTGATCCGAAGAACTTCCAGATCAAGCTGATTGAAAAGTACACCAGCAAGGTTACTTCATTATTAGAGCGCTGTGAGGATAGCATGGCGCATTAAAAAGTGGCAGTATATAGTGGCAGTGGCAGTTTACGATCTGTAGCAATTACTGCAGCTGCCAGTGCGGCTGCAACTAAAACTATTTCTTCCTCAACGAAATAATATAATAATCCCCGATATATTTCCAGGGCCACTTGGTTTTTAGCTTATCTTCCTGCCTTTTCATAAATTCATAAGTTGAGGAATGTTTTTCGGCAAAATTTTCGATGTAGGATGGTGGTACGATGGTGCACAATCCCTCAATGCTTAATACATCAAACTGATTTTTCAGCCTCGATATGATATAGGATGGGTTGTAATACCAGCATTTAAAGTAACTACCCTCAATGTGTGCCTTGCGCCCATTCGAACTAAAAAAACGGCGGAATGCCGTACGAAACTTTCCTTTGAATAATAACATGGTTTCCCAAAGGCAAAATTTTGGCAATATTACCAGGGTGACTACGCCACTTGGATTGAGCAAGGGTGATAACGAAGATAAAACCTTATCCAACTCATCGGTACAATTGAGGCCTGCAAAGTTGGAGAATATCAGATCGTATGGCCCTTTGTTATCCAGGTGGCTTAAATTGGTATAGGAGCATAGTTCGTTGCTTACCCTATCACCTAATTGATGCTTTTCGACCTTTAACTTCAACTGGTTTTGCATGCCTGCCGATATATCGGTAGCATGCACCCTATGACCTTTCGCGGCAAAGTAAATAGCGTCTTCTCCTGTGCCGCTGTTGAGCTCGAGAATAGTGCCGCCGGGATTTAAATATTGCAAAACATGGGCGCGTACACGTTCGCGCTTGTAGTTGATGATGGTATTGGAGCCATACAGATCGTCGAATATATCCGACTGCGCAGTAAAGGCATTGGCGGTATTTGATTCATTGATATCGTTGGCGGTTATCTCCATTTATAGCGCTTTTTCCAATCGTTCGAGTTTCAGTTTTTCCAGTAATGCTGCCGGGGTATGGTAAAAGACCGATAGCGCCTTTCTCAGGCTTTTGGCATTGGCGTGGAACGGGCGTTTTATCAATTCGATCAGGCTATTCTGGGCCAGGTGCTGATGGTAATTCTGATGTACATAGCGGTGCAATTGCTTGTAATAGGATGGCGGAAAAGTGTTGGTAAACATCAGCGCCATTTCATCAGAGTCGGTCCAGTTGGTTTTCTTTTTCAGATCGGCCTTTACCCTTTCGTAAAATAAGGTCCCAGGCAGAGGGTAAGAAACTGAAATGCCGATCTCAAAAGGGAGCAGATCATTGATCATTTTGATCGTCTTTTTGATGTCTTCCTTTAATTCGCCGGGATAACCAAACTGGATAAAGAATGACGGTTTGATGCCATGTTTCTTCATCAGTTTTGTGGATTGATGAATTTGTTCAACCGTCGTTCCCTTATCCATCGCATCAAGTATTTGCTGCGAGCCACTTTCGGCACCTATCCATACATTTTCGCAACCTGACTTTGCAAGAGCCTCTACCAAATCATCCTCCAAAAGCAGGTCGGCGCGCGACTGTATCTTAAACCTGATGTTGATATTTTCTTGCTGTATCAACCTTGCAAATTCAATTACCCAGCCAGGCTTCAATCCAAAAATATCATCACAAAACCAGATATGATCCATTTCAAAGCGGCTTTTAAGCAGCTTGATTTCCTGCACCACATTCTCCGGACTGCGTGAATTATAGCGATTGCCATAAATAGGCTTCGCGCACCAGTTGCATTTAAAGGGGCAGCCCCTTGTAGTACCCATGTTTAAGGAAAAAAAGCCTGCATGCTTTAACCAGCTTTGCCGGTATTGTTCCATATCAACCAGGTCCCAGGCGGGAATAGGTAAACTATCCAGATCTTTTAGCACTGGGCGACCCGGTGTTTTAACGGCCTGACCATCTTTAATATAGGCAAGACCCATGATGGCTGAGAAATTGGTAACGCCCATTTTAATTGCTTCTGCCAGTTCAAGCAGGGTATGTTCACCTTCGCCAATGATCACGAAATCGGCACCTTCCTTTAAATATTCTTCGTAGCGGTCTGTAGAATCTGAGCTTGAAACGATCACCTTACAACCCTTTGCTCTTGCCAGTTTGCACATGTCAAAGGCAGCCTGGCGCATATTGGTAAGACACATTTTGGTGAGATAATTGAAGCCGTCATCATAGATCACAAAAAGGCCGGGGTTATTTTCCTCAATTGCCTCTTTCACCCCAACAGGACCACTAACAAACATCACATCATAAAGCGAAACTTTGTAGCCATTATGGCGCATTAATGAAGCCGCATACAAGGTACTTAAGGGCGGATATGGCTGCCCCAGCGCCCATTGCTTTGGATCGAACCGCAAAAAATAGGAGTGTGTGAATAGTATGCTATTTTGCTTCTTCATTATAGCGACTACGTTTGTATGGGTTAATGGGTTGCTTGATAAATAGAATAATGCCTAAACCCGCGTAAATTGTTGCGTACCTACGGCACGCAAATTGACCTGAATATTTTTCTACAAACCTTTTGCACCTACGGGGCAATTGTAGTACCAAATTAACGGAAGAAATTAACCCCATCGGGGTTACACGTTTGTAGAAGATAGATTTAAAGACACCGTGCCGTAGGTACGGAACAATGACGTATTATTTCTTTATCCTGTACACATTGTAATTATACATGCAGCCCTCCAAATTATAATCCTTTGCCACCAGATCATTCACAAACTGTTGCATATCCTTTCCTACTTGTTGCCGATATTCAGGAAATAAAGGAATGAGGATCATTTCGGGTTTCCCCGATCTCAAATCTACAAAAAATCGCTCTTTGGCAATTTGCGTTTGTGTCACATTAAAATAAACGGTTGGTGATAATCTTTCTGTGTACACTTGTACCTGTGCACCAAAGCCCGCTACCAATACCCTGTCCTTTTCTGTAGTGTTGTCCCTCACCCACCAGCCGAGCTTTTTGCGCGTGCCTTCATCAGGAATGAAATATGGCGGTCGGCAATAGCTTACTTTATCAAATGCACTACTTCCTAATAATACTTTTATGTTGGATAATGCTTCGGATAGCCGTGGCAAAAATATCACCACAATAAAAAGGAAAGCCAATTTTACCGGCACATTATAAGCGTTGATTAAATATGAGGTAGCAACGGCACTCATCAGTGATAATGCAGGAAGCACTTCTTTTAAGTGTACCACATCGTAAATTCCAACTGCGTTTATGCCGATAAAGGCAAAGATGAGCCATAGTGCCAGCCAGTCGATTTTTCTTTTGATGATGAAATAAACCAGCACCAGGGGATAGAATAACGCCATGCCTGAAAACAGGAATTTAGCGGAGAAGTTTTGAACTTTCCAGGCCAGATCATGATCGGTAGGACTGGCGGAGCCGAAATTATCGGCAAAGGTGTAAATGAATAAATTATGGAGATCGATCCCGGCAAATAGTCCAGTCAGCATAAGAAAAACAATGGCTGATAATACACCTGCACAATACGTTAAAACATTGGCTCTACCCTTTCTTATGGTCGAAATAAATATAGCAGTGATACCAAATATTGCTGTTATGCGAAAGCCAAACGCCATACCGGCAAGAAAACCGCTGATGAAATAGCCCTTTCCATTTTGTGCCATAAGGAATTGATAAAAGGCAAGGATGATGAACGTTACCCCGTAGGTTTCGGTGTAAGAAACGTATTTGCCACCTGTTGCGTGCCAGAGCAATGCGAGGCCATAAAGTACTGTAGCCAGCATGCCAACCTGTTCATCTGCAATATGTTTTCCTATTTTATAAACGTAGTATAACCCTACCGACTGGCATACTGTACCCAATACTCTCGGGAACCAATAGTTTACACCGAAAAGCTTGTCGGATAGTCCGAAAATTGCAAAGATCAGGGGTGATTTATTATCCACTCCGCCTGAATAGGGTTCGAGCCCATGCCGAAACCAATTGCGGCCGATGTAATGCCACATGGCTTCGTCAAACGACAGGGCAAAACCATCAGTTAAAAGCGTTACGAATAACTGCAGGAGCGCGAATAATATAATCAGATGCAGGATGTGAGGCTTCCAGCCTTTAAATGTTCCTGTCAGGGTCATACCATATTCATGAAATTATATGCCGGGCTTACGGGTTCATCCGGGGCGGCAAATTCAATGAGCATACGCATTTTACACAAGTACTGTTGGTACTCATGTTCAATGTTTTTCTGAAATTAATAATTTCTTCGCTATTTAATATGGATGTCAGGGAAGCATCCCTGATATTGCCGATCACTTCGTGAAAAAAGCAAGGCCGCACGTTGCCATCGGCCTCAATAACGGTTGATACCCAGGGCGCGTTGCATTTTTTGAATGGGAAAGGATTCAATCCGTAATATGCTGCATAATAGTGGTAGATGTCCTGAATTTTCTCCCGCGATTCGGCAATAAAACCGTTGTCAAAATCTTCCTTATAATCAACAAACAGCTTGTTGATGATACTTTGCAGTTCGGGCAGTTCCCTTTCGGATAATAATATTTCGTTCTGCTTGGGTTCTTCCCAGGCCATTTGCCGGTTAAAGGCGTGGCTGCTTACATCGGCAGGTAAAAAGCTGATCTGATCAAGTCCTATTAATTTAGCCTCACGGATAATGGATGCCCAGTTCCAGAAATTAAGGCGATGGATCACCGTGCGGGCGGTTATCCTGTATTTTGGATTGATGGCCTGGATATATTGTACACCATCCTTTAGTTTATGAAAGGCACCTGGAATGTTACGTATGGAATCGTGCAACGGCTGGTCGCCATCTAAGGAAACGATGATATCATTTACCCATGTCAATAACTCTTCCGCATGATTCTTTAAGGTTAACCCAGTGGAAAGCAGCGATACCTTGATACCCGCATTTTTAAGTATGCGGCAAAGGCTGAAGAAATTTTTATTCAGCAACGCCTCACCTCCAGACATCACCACTTGCTTTGTGCCGAATTGCTTCAGAGAATCAAGCAAACCGCTGATATCTTTTTCCGTTAATTGCTTGAGGTTTTTATTATCCTTCCAGATGTCGCACATCACGCAGCGGCAGTTGCAGGCGCTATGAGGCATTAGGATCACGATGGGTAATGCCGAGATGCGATGCGTTTGCAAGGTGCGGTATCGCTTTAAAGTATGATCTAATGACTGCAACAGCATTTTTATGTTTTTATCACGTTTTAAGTGGTAAGCCTTATTATATATAGTCCGCATAGCGGACGGAATATTTTATAACCATGGGTTTTAACCCATGGCAGATAAATCAAAAAAACAAGAGTCCGCATAGCGGACGGTACATATCTTGCCCCGCAAAGGTTCGATCAATATTTTATATGAGCCGTCCGTTATGCGGACTTATCATTGCCGTTACATTTTTCAACGGATTAAAATCCGTTGTTACAATATTAGCCGGGGCTACGCCCCTTGTCATTCTTAATAATAGAATAATAACAAACCTACCCATACCAAGCATCATTGAACTATTCTTATTTTCTGATAGTGATCCAGTAAAATGGGTCCTTTTTAAATAATCGGTTAATAATACTATGCGGGTTAAATAACACCCGGTATTTAAAGCCCCAAAACTCACTTATGGAGTGGTGATAATAATAATCGGCCATTTCAGGAAAGCCAAGCTCCGTATAATAATTGCGGCTTCTCTGTTCGGCTTCAGCAGCATCTTCCGAATCGTAAAAGGGGGTATCAATGATATGTATTTCGCCGCGCTGGCTCAGTATGGCCTGTGCCTGCTTCAATACGTTGATCAATGACGGAAAATATTGCAGCGATGCCGCAAAAACAATCACGTCAAATGTTTCACCCTCAAATGTGCTATCGTTAAAGGTGTCATAAACGAATTGAAGATTATCCACCCTGAAAACCCTGGTAGCCTGATTAATTTCAACCTGGTTTATATCAAGTCCTACCACTTTGGTATCGTTTATACCTGCCATTTTTGACGACAGCCAGCCATTGCCACAGCCTATCTCCAATATTTTTAAATTCCTGCGTTTTCGTTCAAGGTAAGTAATCAGCCTTTCAGCAGAATGCTTTCTTATCTGCCATTCATTATAATAAGGATGTAAGGAATCTATATCCGGCAGCCGCATTAACTGCTCATCGGTATACAGTCGTTTTTCCTGCTTCCTGGCCGCAATATACAGGTCCTCAAAATCCGGTTTGGTGATTCTGTTATGTTTCCCGGTAATATTTTTTACGGTCAATTGCATGTGGTTTAAAATCCCTGTATTTCGGGCTGGCGGTATTTCCAGGCCCTCTGTAAAAATTTTATCTCATAAGGGTAGCTGTAAAGGTTGATTTTGTAGCGCAGGGCCGATATCGCTTTTATCGTCCTACGCTTCAAATCATTCAAACGGATGTCGGTTACCGTTGGGTAAACGCCATTTAATACCGTTTCAAAATTCCTTATCCTATCTATCATTTCCGGGGTGAGCCATGGGGTGAGCGGGTTTTTGCGCATATCAAAATTTTCCCAGGCCGGGCTTACCCAATCGTCCAGCGTTTGGGGATATTGAAAACCAGATTCAAGCACCTGTTTATATAATTCCGAACCCTCTGTGGGCACCGGGCTATAGGTATACAGCACGATTTCGGTGCGTGGGTTTACCGCTTTTACTTTCTTTATAAAATCTATATCAAAATCTATCTGCGCCTGCACTTTCTGTGGTGTTGGCGCAGGTGTACCCAGCACAAAAGAGTATTCAGGTATGATATCAAATTTCTTCAACCTTTCGGCAAAGCGAATGATCTGTTCACCGGTTTGTGTGCCGCCTTTGTCCAGTTGCTTCAGGACATTGTCATTCCCGCTTTCGGCGCCGAAAAAGATAATTTTGCAGCCGCCTTCCCGTACAGCATCGAGGGAAGCATCACTGAATTTATCCATGGTATCAATGCGGGCCATCCCCCACCACGACATTTTTTCGGGCGCTATCAGCTTTGAAAACTCAACTGTACGTTTCTCAGATACAAAGAAATTATTATCATGAAACTCGATGGCATCGGCTCCCCATTTATCCTTAATATATTTTACATCCTTATATACCGTTTGGGCTGATTTAGCCTTCCACCGCGCTTCATAAATTGGTACAACAGCGCAAAAAGAACAAGTGAACGGGCAACCTATACTGGAATGATAAGCCAGCGTATGTTCACCCAGATAAGTGCGCCCCAGGTATTTCTCCATCGGGTAAAAATCGGTGAGTTTATTATAGGGTAACGGCGGCAGGGTTTCCTGGTCTATCAGATCTTCCTTGGCATTTTTTACTATCCCTGTTGCCCCTAAATAAATGATGTTTTTTATGAATTCAAATGGTTTACCGTCCTCCAAAGCATCTATTAATTGCGGAAAAGCGTGGTCGCCTGGGCCATTAATAATGAAGTCAACATAACCCGAGGTTAATACCGCAGCAGGCTGTGTTGAAGGGAAATAGCCACCCCATATCATTTTTGTATGCGGATATTTTTCCTTGATAGCCTTACAAAGCGGTACCGATTCCCTCAATTGCGGGCCGGGCATTACGGTAAAGCCAAGGTATTTATATTCGCCTGTATTAAGGTAGCTTTCTATTTTGGCCAATGGATCGGTTTCGCAATTACCATCAACAATTGCCCATTCGTATTTACCCTCAACAGAGGCCGCAATATTTAAAATAGAGTTGGGCACGCGATGTTTCGCAACTGCACTTTTGGGGTTGAATAATAATATCTTATTCATTCTTGAAGATTGGTCAGTTTAAAAGTAAATGGCTTTATAGCGGTGAGCCGCAGACCCACCGCTACTAAAACCATCGCTATTATCAATTAACAATCCACACACACAAGATTGTTAACCCAAATACGCTTCGTTATAAGTCCGGGTTGCCTGCTAAATGAAATAAAAAGTTGCTGGCAACCATTATTAACAGCAGCCCGTATTTATTCAAAAACTTACACAGATTGGCCCCAGCAGTATTAAACTATATCAGGAAGCGTCTTTTTAAAAGCCCTGTAATCGAGAAAAGTTCTTCAGAAGCTTACGACCTTTGGTCTGAAGATTATGACGTGCAACCGGGTAACCTGATGCTTGACCTGGATGAAATGCTGTTTACAGCTTTGTTGTCAGAAATAGATATTAAGGACAAAGAAATAGCTGATATTGGTTGTGGTACAGGCAGGCACTGGCCCAGGATATTTCAAAAACATCCATTGAATCTTACTGGCTTTGATGTTTCTGAGGGAATGCTAAACAAGCTCGAAGAAAAATTTCCGAAGGCGAATACCCATCAGATAACGGATGATCTGTTTTTGACCGTCAAAGATGCTTCCTTTGATACCATTATCTCAACACTTACTGTTGCGCATATTGAAAATATTGAAGATGCCTTACAGGCCTGGAGCAGAATGCTGAAGCCAGACGGAGAAATTATAATTACCGATTTTCATCCAAAATTGCTGGCGTTTGGTGGCAAAAGAACATTCAAGCATAATAACGTTCAATTATCAGTTCGTAATTTTGTACACTCCATTAATACAATCAAGGATATATTAAAGGACAATGATTTCAGGGTAATTGCTGAGGAAGAAATGCAGATTGATGAGACCGTGAGGCACTATTACGAACAGCAAAATGCTTTGCCGGTGTACGAGCAATTTAAAGGCTTCCCGGTAATCTACGGCATTCATTTAAAACGCGGAAATGATCCTGAATAATGTAAGAGTAGCTTTAACAGATAATCTGGTCAACATCAGCGTAAAGGATGGTAAAATAGCACGGGTTTCGCCAGCTCCTTTTAATGATGAAACCGGAAGCTTTGATTTTGATCCCGATAGCTATCGGGATGCCGTTATTTTCCCGGGGCTGATCAACTCACACGATCACCTGGATTTTAATCTCTTCCCTGCTTTAGGAGATAAAAAATATAATAATTATACGGAATGGGGCAGACATATCCACAAAACTTACAAGGATAAAATTGCTGCAGTATTAAATGTGCCTGAAGCATTGCGCGTGCAATGGGGTATTTACAAAAATCTGCTTTGCGGTGTTACCACAGTGGTAAATCATGGCAAAAAAATAAAAACACAGAACGAATTAATCACTATTTACCAGGACTGCCATAGTATCCATTCCGTACGGTTTGAAAAAAAATGGAAGTTCGCACTAAATAATCCGTTAAAAAAAAGTAAGCCAGTTGCCATTCACGCCGGTGAGGGTATCGACGAAGTGGCGTCACTGGAAATTGACCAATTGATCGGCTGGAACCTGCTAAAAAGGGATATGATAGCTATACACGGCGTAGCTATGGACGAAAGCCAGGTAAAAGCATTTAAAGCATTGGTTTGGTGCCCGGAATCCAATTATTTTTTATTGGATAAAACTGCACCTGCCGATCGCCTTAAAAAACATACTTCAATGCTTTTTGGCACCGATTCGACATTAACCGGCAACTGGAACATTTGGGATCATATCCGCCTTGCGCGAAAAACAAAATTGGTGACCGACGGTGAGCTATATAACGCTCTTACATCAAACGCGGCAGATATATGGAAGCTGAACGGAGGTGGAATTGCGGAAGGCAGGGATGCCGACCTCGTTATGGCAAGGCTGAAAAACAATATCCCCGCAACAGATACTTTTTTCGAACTTAATCCTCAGGACATATTGATGGTATTACATAATGGGAATATCAGACTTTTTGATGAGGAGCTATATCCGCAAATGAAAGGAATGAACCTGGAGAGCTACAGCAAAATATACATTAACGGAACCTGTAAATATGTACAGGGTAATTTACCGGAGCTGATGCAAAAAATAAAACATTATTACCCCGAAGCAAGTTTTCCTGTGATATAATGCCGGTATTAACAGCTATTGAGTAAATGAGCATATCCCCAAAATATGTATTATCTTTAGTAGACCAATATCAAACGCCTGCGCTATTTTATTACCGCTATGGGAGATGCGGGTTGTGATGCGCAACAACCAGGAAATATGAGTGATGGTGTTGAAAAAAGCGAATTGGTGATTGAACGGCTAAGTAAAGCAAACCTTGCCGATTTGGATAAACTATATTATTCCATTTACCGTAAATCACAACCAACAGGTTATTTCGCAAAAAAATATGATACCGCTTATACCGGTGTTGAATACCTGGGCTTCATTGCTTATAATGAGAAACACGAGCCCATCGCCTTTTACGGGGTTATTCCCTGTTTTATACGTTATGGAGAGCAATTACTCTTGGCCGCCCAATCGGCCGACACAATGACCCATCCGAAATACCAGTTTAAGGGGCTGTTTGTAAAACTTGCCACAATCACCTTCGATTGGTGCAAGGAGGAGGGAATAAGTTTCGTTTTTGGTTTCCCCAATCAAAATTCCCTTCATGGCTTCCTTGTTAAATTAAGATGGCATATCACCGAAACGATGAGTTGTTATATTATACCAACCGGTATGATCTCTGTTGAACAGCTATTAAAGCGATTGCCATTCTTTGGGGAATTTTATAAAACCTACCAGCAGCGGGTGTTAAAAAAATATTTGCAGCCACAAAAGGGGATTGAAAATTCGGTGTTGAAAGACGGCTTCGGCGGATTGAACCGGAATGCACATTACCTGAATTATAAAACGTATCATGATACACAGGTGATCAGAGTGAGGGATGCATTGTTGTGGATCAGGATCAAAAATGGGTTCATTATCGGTGATATCAACTGTTCTGAAGAAGATTTTGAGGCTACGATGGCCGAGGTGAAACAACTTGCGTTCAAGCTGGGTTTAAGCGAGATACAGTTCCACACCAGCCATCAAACCAAACTGTCGGATTTATTTTCGGACCGATACAACGCCATCTCCTCATTTCACGTATTGTTTAAAGATTTGGGGTCGAATATCGCTATGGATAAAATTAAATTTACGTACGCGGATGTCGACACCTTTTGAGCATATCATATGGGTTTGCTAAACAAAATTTTTTTCAACGGCACTAAGATCCAAACTTTTGCCATTACCCGTCTGTCTGCCGAAGAGGTTGAGGAACGGGTATTCTTAAAAAATGGCATTGAAAGTTTTGACATAAGCAGACATCACGCCATGATCTGTCTCGATCCTTTTTGTGTTGCGGCCTGGCTGCCAAATGAGGACTTAAATCTTTTTGATCCGGCAACGGCAAGCATGCAATTCACCAAAGGGAACAAGCTAAATGCTTCTATTAAAGTCTCTCTCATAGAAAAAATCGCAACAGGACATGGTGCCTTACTTTTGTATAAGATCGATAAAGCAAAAAACTATCAGTTAAGCCCCCTGCACCGGCTGATGCTTTTCGGGCATTTTCTAAGGTCTAAAAAGAACACTTATCATCACCGTAAAACCATCAGCGCACTTTACTCTTACCCAAGAAATATCATTATTGTATCTTATAAGGACGATGATTATTACAACATTTTCCCGATGGATATACATGGTTATATTGAGGAGGAGGGCTTGTATATCCTTGGATTAAGAACGACCAATGTCACCCTGAATAAAATACTTGCGGCGAAAAAAGTGGTGATTTGTGATACGGATTCGGTAGATATCAAGACCGTTTATGATTTGGGGAAGCACTCAAGCAAGGAGCCGACAAAAATCGAGGATATGCCATTCACTACCACTAAAAGTGAGCAGTTTGGCTTTTATATCCCCGATTTTGTAGGCAGCTATAAGGAGATCGAGATCATTCAGCATAAAAAGATGGGCTATCATATGCTGATGGTGGGCAAGGTTGTAAATTTGAAGAAGATCAAACCAAAATCATCGTCGCTGTATCATGTTGGTTTTTTACAATACCAAATGGGTGATTATAAAAATATCGACGGGTTATTTTAGGCCTGACACATAAATATGATCTACGTTTCCGTCACTTATTATCCCTCGTTTGATGTCGACACGCCCGAAAGCTGGTTTAAACGGACTGAAGTCTATTCGGGTATATTACAATGCATGGCCAAGGAAAATACGGTAATCAATCTAAAACAGATCAATTATGAGGGTGAACTTGCTTATAAAGGCATCCGTTATATTTTCTTCAATTTTGGTAAAGAGCCAACTCGTTTCCCATGGAAGCTGAACAGGTTTATCAAAAGCCTAAAACCAGATGTGGTACTTGTACAGGGCTTGCATGTACCCTTACAGGTGATCCAGCTTCGGCTGATATTGGGCGGAAAAATAAAGATCATCGCACAAAACCACGCCGAGAAGCCAATGACAGACTTTAAAAAATATCTGCAGCGACTGGCAAGCCGGTGCATTGATGCTTATTTATTTGCTTCCCGTGATATGGGAATTGATTGGGTGAAAAGGGGCAACTTAATAAATGCGGGTAAGATACATGAGGTGATGGAGGTCTCGTCAGTATTTTATCCAATCGAAAGACCATTGGCAATAGAAAAGACGGGATTATCTGGCGATCCGGTTTTTTTGTGGGTGGGCAGATTGAATGATAATAAGGACCCGATAAATGTGATCAAGGCGTTTCTAAAATTTGTTGATATCAAGCCAAATGCTCGATTATACATGATCTACCATACCGATGAGTTGCTTTTCTTGATAAAAGAGCTATTGAAAAGTTCCATAAATGGCCATGCTGTTACTTTAGTCGGCAAGGTTGAGCATGATGAATTGCTTTACTGGTTCAACAGTGCTGATTTTATCCTGTCGGGCTCATTTTATGAGGGGAGTGGCACGGCGATTTGTGAAGCCATGTCGTGCAGGTGTGTGCCGATTGTTACGGACATTTTTTCTTTCAGAATGATCACCGATAACGGGCGATGTGGGTTATTATACGAGGCAGGGAATGAGGATGCATTGTTATCAGCATTAAAGCAAACACAGCAAATGGACGTAGGCGAAAAGCAAAGGATGGCGCTGGATTATTTCAGGACAAACCTTTCATTTGAAGCCATAGCCGGCAAAATTCAGACGATAGCGGCTTCGCTGTAATCAAATAACTTCATCATCGCTTTAGCGCTTTCGCTAACCGGGTATGGCAATACCTGGCTGTGGTCAGT
>Ga0206944_1065_pt1 | contig 21006 bp, 19 predicted proteins | sample Alteio_BWOrgHeat_4_FD_152978 | JGI IMG/M metagenome (GOLD analysis project Ga0206944, IMG submission 152978) | Enriched cells from forest soil in Barre Woods Harvard Forest LTER site, Petersham, Massachusetts, United States -... | ecosystem: Environmental > Terrestrial > Soil > Temperate forest > O... | reverse complement strand
GCATATTGCCCTGCTACTTTTGCCATAAGAGGTCTTTTTGAAAGGTCGCGATTGCCGCCGCAACCAAAGACGACGATTAATCTTGCTTTGGCAGTTTTAAGTTCTTGCAAGGTTTCAAGGATGTTTTGTAAAGCGTCATTTGAATGGGCAAAGTCGATGTAAACCTTGATATTTAAACCATTCGGCACTTCTTGAAGGCGTCCGGGAATAGGGGGAATAATAGAGATAATATCTGCAAGAGCTGCAAGAGGGACCTTTTGTGAAATCCCAACGGCAATTGCGGCTAAACAGTTATAGATATTGAATCGCCCCACAAGTGGAGAGTGAAATTGTTGAACTTGACCTAAATAAGTGACTATAAATTGTGTTCCGTTTGAGCTAAATGAAATATTTTCAGCTTTTATGTCTGCAGCATTGTTGATGGCAAAGGTCATGACTGAAGCTTTTGTGTCTTTTAAATCTTCATGCCAAGGGCTATCGGCATTTAAGATGGCTACTTTAGTTTCTGGTTGGGAAGTTATTTCTTGAGAAGCCCCTAACCTTAAAAATAGTTTTTTTTTCGCTGCAAAATAGGCTTGAAAACTATGGTGATAATCGAGGTGATCAAGGGTTAGATTTGTGAAGATAGCGATATCAAAGTCTATTGCAGAAACCCTATCTTGGTCTAGGGCATGGGATGTGACCTCCATCACGACAGATGTACACCCTTCTCCAATCATATCATGAAGCAGTTTGTGATTGGATTCAATATCAGGCGTTGTCCTTGTAGCGAGATAGCGGTGATTGCCCGCAATGTATTCGATAGTTCCAATGAGTCCAGCAGGCTTATTGATGTTGTCTAAAAGATGTTTTATGATATAGGAAGTTGTCGTTTTTCCATTTGTTCCAGTGATTCCTATTGTTAAAAGGTGATCTGATGGATGCCCGTAGTACGTTGAGGCGATGATCCCTTGAAGAGCGTTGACATCATTTGAAATCACTTGCGCAATGTTTTTATCTAAAAGGGGATCATAAATGTCGGTTAAAATTGCGACAGCTCCAGCCTCTATTGCTTTGGGAATGTATAAGGCGCCATTTTCCGTGAGGCCTTTCCTTGCGATGAACAAATTTCCAGGAGCTACGCAGCGCGAATTGCTACATATACCGCTGATTTCAGGATCCTTAGATCCTTTGATTTGCACCCCGGCAATTTTTTTAAATAATTTCTTTAGCTTCATAAATATTTTAGATAATCCTTGCTTTAAGGATTTTTTTGCAACAGATTCCATTTGTCATAGAGTTCTTTTATTTCTTTAAGTTCAAGAAGCCAATCGGCTTTTGATGGATCATAGCGCGGATCACCGACGGGATATCCAAAAGGATCGTCCGGATCGATGCCAAGGTACTCTAATGAGCGCGTAGCGATCTCTCTAAAGACAGGGGAAGAAGATGTGCCTCCAAAGTGCATCCTTCCGATGCCCGGGATATAGCCATATTGTGGCTCATCGATTGTCACGATAAGGACAAAGGCAGGATTTGTCGTTGGAGTAAAACCGACAAAAGAAGAAGCTACAAATCTTGGGTCGTAAAACCCATTGATTGCTTTATCTCCTGTTCCAGTCTTTCCAGCTTCTGAATATCCAAAGACGTCAGCGCGCTTTGCAGTCCCCCCTATTTTTGTCGTGTATTTCATCGCGCGCACAACATCTTTGGCATATGCTTCGCTTACTATGCGCTCTTGATTTGCGTAAGTCTTATGCTCGTAAAGAATTTCTTCTGATCCATCAGCCATTGGTTTTACAATCTTGCGCACAAGGGTTGGCTTGACAAGGTAGCCGCCATTGGCAAAACTGGCAATTGCAACAGCTATTTGTAGGCTTGTCGTTTGGATATTATGTCCCATGGCAAGAGAATAGGGGGTGGCAAGCGACCATTCCAAAGCTCCATTTGGATGGCTCTTGCCTGGGGTCGGAACACGGCCGGCACTTTCTGAAGGGAGTTCAATTCCTGTTTTTTTGCCAAATCCAAATTCAGCAAGTGCATTCCTATACCATTCAACCCCAAGGCGGGCGATAATCCTTTCTACAAGTCTTGCTACGTAGATATTTGATGACTTTTGAATTGCGAGATTCATATTTAAAAATCGATGGAACGAGGTGTCTTTAAGAGGTTTTCTCCTTCCGGGAAAGTGAGAGTTTGATGTTTCCATCATTTCATTTGGATCAAAAAGTCTTGGTTTCCCTCTTTTAATGAGCTCATCATTGGCTTTAAGCGCTATGGCAATGGTGATCGGCTTCATGATGGAGCCTGGTTCATTTGCGTCTGTAATGGCCTTTACTTTCGTATGTTCTGTTAAAAGGGGATTATTAAAGTAGGATTGATAATCGGCGGGATTAAAAAATGGATATTGGGCAAGTGCTAAAATTTCTCCCGAATATGGGTCTAGCATCACGGCCCAGCCGCTTTTGGCTTTGCTATTTTGGACACCTTTTGCAATCTCTTCTTCAGCAATGGCCTGCAAGCAGTGATTGATGGTAAGGTAAATATTTGCGCCATGCTGAGGCTTGGCAATGACTTCGCCAATTTCTAAGCTGTTGCGTGGAGAGCGCATTAGCTTTCTTTTGCCTTGTTTACCCTGTAAAATATCGTTGAAGTAAAGTTCAAGTCCTCCTGTTGGTTTGCCTTGAGCTGTAGCTTCATCTTTAACGCTTTGCAGTGTATGAAGGACTTGTCCTAAGAGTTTACCAAAGGGGTAAGATCTTTGATAGTCGCAGGTAAAGAAAAGGGCGTTTCTTGGGATTTTATACCCTTTGGCAAATGGATACCACCACTTGAGGATGGCTCCTTGTTCATTTTTGTTTAGCCACATGCGCAACTTGCGGCTTCTTGTTTGAATATTTAATTGTGTAAGAAGATCAGTTTCTTCTGAAAGGGTAAATTTGAGAATGGCAGCAATGTTTTTTGCAACCTCTTGCCTATTTTCTTCTGGAATTGCCATGGGATCTGCATAAAGGTGAAATTTTTGCACGTCGATCACAAAGTTTTGCGCAAGTTCTGGATGACCTTTTTTTATTGAGGTATTAGAGATAAAGATCCCCCGCATGAAGGGTTCACTAATTGTAAAGTAGTGTTGCTTTTCTGCTTTTTTACTCCATATGTCACCTTCGATGATTTGTATGTGGTAGTATTGGACAATTAAGATAGCAAAAAGAGCAAAAAGAAAAAGAGAAAGGAAAAGAAGGCGTTTTCGATCTAAAGAATTAGTCTTTCTATATGGCATTTAAGAGCCTTTTGGTAGAAAAATTTGCTGAGAGTGATAGGGAAATTTAAGGTGGCTATATTCTGGTTTTCTCATCAGTTCCATCAGGTGGATTGGACTTTCAAATCTGTCTATTTCGTAGCGCAGCCGAATATTTTCTTCTTGTAATTCCTTTACTTCTTTTGCAAGGACGGGAATTGCGAGTCTTAGTTCTGTTAGCTCATTTTGTTTATCGATGTACGCGTATAGCGTCATGCCGGCGATTGCAATGCAAAGAAAAATATTAAAGGTGACAAAGCGATCTCTTTTGGTCGCTTTAGAAGTTAGCATTTTTTTATTTAACACTTTTCAATGATGCGCAGTTTAGCGCTGCGGCTTCTTGGGTTATTTGCAATCTCTTGTTCAGAGGGCATGATGGGCTTTTTGGTGATAAGGATTATTTCTTTTTCTTTATTTAAGAATAACCCACCTCCAAGTCCTGAGGTGTCCATTTTATCACTTGCCGAAAATCTTGTCAGCGTTTTAACGATCAGATCTTCTAGGCTATGAAAGCTAATGACGGCCATACGGCCTTTTGGGGCAAGGTGCTTGATCGCAAGAGGCAGAGTCGATTGTATGACTTTTAACTCATCGTTGACGGCAATTCTTAAGGCTTGAAAGATTAACGTAGCCGGGTGAATGTGGGGTTTTTTAGAAAATAGCTTTTGACTTAAAAAATTTGCAAGTTGTGTGGTCGTTTTAAATGGAGTTATCATTCTTTGTTCCACAATACATTTTGCAGCAAAGCGCCATTTTTTTTCATCTCCAAAGTCCCTAAAAACTTTGGCTAACTCTTCTTCTTTCCAAGTGTTAACGATTTCTTCGGCAGTGAGGGGATTTTCCTCGTCCATCCGCATATCAAGAGGCCCTTCGCGCATGAAGCTAAATCCTTTTTCAGGCATATCGAGTTGCATCGATGAGACGCCTAAGTCAAAGAGAATTCCATCAAATGTTTCAATGTTAAGTTGCTTTAAATAATCGCTTAAATGGGAAAAATTGCCTTCTACAATTGTGACTTTTTCTTTCCATGGAGATAACCTCTCTTTTGCAATTGCTCTTGCAACCTTGTCTTGATCGATGCCGATGAAGCGCTTTATTTCCGGATGAGCTTTTAATATGGCTTCAGAATGTCCTCCGGCTCCAAGTGTCCCATCGATAAATGTGTGAAGGTAAGTCTCCTTAAAAGCCTCTATGACTTCTTCTAAAAGGACGGACTGATGTGGTTTGTTCATATAAATGTTATACACAAACACCTGAAAAATTGATAGACGAAAACTGCACTTTTAGTTTAGCATCTCGTGGATGGTAAGTTTTTCAAAACATGAGTATCTATCTCATTCAAAGAAGAGTAAATGCATACATACCTATATCTAAATAACAGCATAATATACGATTGATATGCGATGATTGCATTTACAGTAGGACTTATCACAGGTTTTTTTATGAGTATCCCGATTGGGCCTATTAATGTGATGGTGATTAATACCCAAATTAAAAAAAATTCAGCGCATGCTTTGGCTATAGCTTTGGGAGGTTCTGTGATGGATTTTTTTTATTTTTTTGTGATCTTATCGGGATTGTCGTTGTTTTCTTTTAGTCAAAATATGAAGACAGCGCTGCAAGTCGGTGCCATTTTGCTCATTTTTATTTTAGGAGCAAAGGAGTTTTTTTTTGCAATTGGGTCACTGCCTTCAAATTTGGGAACTCAAAAGTTTAGTCGTGGTAGGTTTTCCGCTTTTTTTTGGGGGGTCGTAATCTATGTTTGTAATCCGACCTTGATCGTCACGATCACAGGGCTTGGTGCTTTTATTAAATCGCTATCGATATTTGAATTTAGTAGAGCAAATGTTATGTTAGTCTCGCTAGGAGTTGCGTTTGGAGGTTTTGCCTGGTTTGTTTTGCTAGGTAAAATCGTCGCTCATTTTGAGGGGAAAATTAGGATGAATTATCTTACTCGTTTTAACAAAATAAGCGGATTATTAATGGTGAGCTTTGCCATTTATATGGGAGTGCGGCTACTATCCCAAATTTAGATTCTTATCGCTGATGATCCTAGAAACGGCAGTTCGAGATGCTAAATTGGCATGAAGATCTTGAATTAGAATCACTTTGCAGTGGGGCGGGACATTCCCGATTGGTGAAGGACCGCCCCACTGCAAATGATTCTGGTTCAAGAGATTCATGTCAAGTTAGCGTCTCCAACTGCCGTTTTTAGGATGATACTTTACCAGCAATTCGCGCTAAAAATTGCAGTCTGAAGAGGCTGCAATATTTACTCCGCATTAGGGAAAATTTAAGTCGGCATCTACAAAAAGCGGCAAATTTAGATCCTTATCGCTGATGATTCTTTCGCAAGCTGCAAACTTTAAGTCGATGGCAAGGAAAGGGTCAGCAACGTTTATGCCTTTATCAAGGGATGGGTTATAGGGAGTATCGACTTTGTACGTCAGGTGAGCATCCTCTAAGGCGATGAAGCCATGGGCAAAGCGGGGAGGGATGTAGAGCATTTTGGAAGCGCTTTGGCTTAAAATGCAAGATCCCCATTTGCCAAAGGTTTTGCTCTCTTTTCTTAAGTCTAAAAAGATATCGAGCACACTGCCGGATAGGCAGCGCACTAGTTTTGCTTGTCCATCTAGTTGATAGTGAAGGCCTCGTATCGTCCCTTTATATGAAAAGGAGTGATTGTCTTGCACCCAATTGTTTGCAATGCCAAGTTTTTCCATTTCCATTTTATTCCAAGACTCTAAAAAAAAGCCCCTTTTATCCGGATATGCCTTTATAATGATCTCTTTAGGAGATGAGATTTCGTGATGAGCTTCTTTACAAATTTGAGTCATAGCACTGTTCCTTCCTGTAAGGAGTAAGGAAGTGCCACCTTAGGTTTCCACCACTTTTGGTTTTGCAAATACCACTCAATGGTGCCTTGTAATCCCACCTCAAAGGGAATTTCTGGCTGCCAGCCTAGCTCTTTTTTTGATTTTGCAAAGTTGACAGCATAGGTCATGTCATGCCCTTTTCTATCTTCAACAAATGAGATTAGCGTTTCTGTTTTTTGCTGTTTGTGGATTACTTTTTTTACAAGGTCAATGTTGGGGATGCAGCAAGCGCCTCCAAAATTATACACCTCACCTGCTTTGCCATTGATGGCCGCAAGGTAAATCCCTTTGCAATGATCGCTTACATGGATCCAATCGCGTTTATTTAACCCGCTGCCATAGACGGGAATTTGATTGTCAAGATGGGCGTTGATGATGCATTTGGGCAGCAATTTTTCCGGGTGTTGATAGGGGCCGTAATTATTAGAGCATCTAGTGATCAGGGCATCCATTTTATACGTATGGACGAAGCTTTTAAGGAGAAGATCGGCAGAGGCTTTTGATGCGCTGTATGGGCTACTTGGTATAAGCGCCATCGTTTCATTAAAAGCAACTCCTCCTTGTTGCTCTACGCTTCCGTATACTTCGTCGGTAGAGATTTGAACAAACCTTGTAAAAGATTGCAAGCTTAGAGTCAAAAGGACAGATGTGCCAAGCACATTAGACTTAATGAAAACTTGTGGTCCTTCAATGCTTCTATCGACATGGCTCTCTGCTGCAAAGTTGATGACGATGTTGGGTTTTTCTAGGTCGAAAATGGTTTTCATGTGTTCATAATTGGAGATATCGACCGTATAAGTTTTTAGATTTAAATCGGCTAAATTTGTAGGATCTGCTGCATAGGTATTGCAATCGACAATCGCGATCTCTTTTGTATGAGAGTGCAAAAACCTAACGAAATTGGTCCCAATAAATCCATGCGCTCCTGTGATTAACCAGCGCATGATGGCGTCCCCATTCTCATTAAGTCATTGGCTTTGGCAAAACTTTCATGCGTGCCGGCATCGGTCCACCATCCATTTAAAAAGTCATGATAAAGTGTCCCTTGCTTAACGTAGTAGTTATTGACATCTGTGATTTCCAATTCACCTCTAGCGCTTGGTTTTAAGGTGCTAATGATATCAAATACTTGGTATGGGTAAAAGTAGATGCCGGTTACGGCGTGATGGCTAATGAACTCTTGTGGCTTTTCGACGATTTGCACGATTTTATTATCGCAAAGCGCTGCCACTCCAAAGCGAGAGGGGTCTTCTATCTCTTTTAGCAATACCATGGCAGATGGGTCTTTTTTTTCTTGCACATGGGCGATGTAATTCTTTACGTAAGGCTTTAAGCTGTCTTCAAAAATATTGTCTCCAAGTAGTACGCACATCAGTTCATGAGGGTTAATGAACCCCTTTGCAAGGTCTAAAGCCTCTGCAATGCCACCCGCTTTCTCTTGTACCCTGTATGTCAAATTGCAATTGAATTCTTTCCCGCTGCCGAGAAACTCGGCAATGCCTCCTAAATGCTCACCGCCGGTAATGACGAGGATATCATGAATACTCGCCTCTGTCATTTTATCGACGCAGTGATGCAACATAGAGCGCCCATGCACCGGCAAAAGATGTTTGTTGACAGCCTTTGTAAGGGGGTAAAGCCGTGTGCCATTGCCGCCTGCAAGAATAATGCCTTTCATGACTCTTCTTCCTTTAAGTTAAGAGTTCTTTTAATAGGGGTTGGTTCTTCTTCTGTCGTGGCTTCTAGCTTACTGACAAAGCTTCCGAACGAAGATTTTCTCCGAGTTAAGTGAGATATGGGAGGAAATGGCCCTTTCCCATCTATAGTTGAAGTAGGGGAATGATTCATCATCCTTGTCCTAGAACTGCTATCACTGCTTTCAAAAGTAGAGCTTGCTTCATAGTCTTTTTTAAAGAGAATAAGAGTGATTGTTTTGTGCTCTTGAAGCTTTAGCTTTAGATGCTCGATTCTTTTTTCAAGAGTTGCTAAATTTGAGCTTTGAGTGTTTGATTGTGATAAGTCAATCGAAGCTGCCATGCGAGCTGATAATGCGGCGCTTTCAGAGTCCATAAGAAAACGCGCTGCCGTTAAAGTCTTTGTGATTGCCTTGTTAAGGTCAGCAGATTGGATGCCCACATATGGGTTAAGAGAGGAGACAGATATTAATTTACTCAGCAAATGTTGATCGTGTATCTCTTTTAGCTGTAATGTGTCTTCTTCAAGTTGCCTTTCCATGTGAGTTAAAAGTTCTATATAACTTGTGCAAGCGGCAGCGCTTAGAGCGGTGATTGTATGAAAGCATGCATTAGCTAAGGTGTCAGCTTTGAGAATAGAACCAGATGGTGAATGGGGGGGCCTCACCTTTACAACTTCCCCGTTCTTAAGGTTTTTGGCTGCATTTTGTTCCATGACGAATTTTGCAAGAGATTCGTGCGTGTAGAATAGAGGTGGGACATTGCCAAAGCTCATTTTATTCCCCAATTTTTGAAACGTGAGAATACTATTTTGTTATATATTTATACAAGCCAGACCATAAGTAAAAAATATATTTGTCAGCGTAGGCGACACCCAATTCGTAAACTTGTTGAATTGTATACCGAAAGAATTCAAAATTCGGTATAAATTCTTTTGCAGAAATTGTTAAATTGCTTACACTTCGTTAAACCTAAAAACGGCAGTTGGAGACGCTAACTTGACATGAATCTCTTGAACCAGAATCATTTGCAGTGGGGCGGTCCAACACCCTTTGGGAATGTCCCACCCCATTGCAAAGTAATTCTAATTCAAGATCTTCATGCCAATTTAGCATCTCGAACTGCCGTTTCTAGGTTAAAAAAGTAAACAAGTTGGATTGGTAAGAGATGAAAAATCAAGGTGAAATTTCTTTTGGTGGCGCTGTTCTCATGAGTATTAACATCATGGTAGGAGCAGGTATCCTTTTTGCTGTGGGAACGATGACAGAGCTTGCCGGAAGTGTTAGCTTTCTCGGATGGCCCCTTACGGCGCTGCTTTTATTCCCTATCATATGGGGTCTTTCTAAAGCGACCCATCTCTTTCCTGGTAGTGGCGGCTTTTATCAGTATTGCTCAGTTGGGATTTCGCCTATTGCTGGTGTGATTGCGCATTGGGGGTATTTTCTTGGGTATATGGGAACAGTGGCAAGTCTTGCGACGGTGTTAAGAAATGGAATAATAGTCAATACGGGTAGCAATTTTCTAGATGATTACCCCATGATTTTAAACGTAGCCATTGTCGCTGTTTATGCTCTTCTTAACTTAATTTCTGTCGATAAGATCAGTAAAATTCAAAGTACTGGTACCTTGCTAAAGATTACTCCGATTCTCTTTGTTATAGTCATATTTGCATTTTTCTTTGAAAGAGGGCTCCATATTGATTTGCAAAACATTAATAAAATCGGGATGACAGTTTCAACAGTGATTTTTGCATTTCTTGGCTTTGAAGCCTGCTGCAGTATTTCAGGTCTTATCAAAGGAGGACCTCAAAAGGTTGGAGGTGTTGTCTTAGTTGCCTTTTTCATCACGATGGTGCTTTATACAACCTTTCATATCGGGGCTTTATTCATCATGGGACCTGAAAAGCTAGGTAGCGAGGGTGTGATGTCATTTCCTCTTTATTTGGGCTTATCACCAGCTCTTGGCGCGGCGCTGCAAGTTGGAATTTCTTCTGCTATTTTACTGAGCTGGGCAAATTCTATTTTGGGGGCGTCTCTTGCCAATATTTCTAACTTGCATACGATGGCGGTCAACAAGTTAATCCTTGGCGATAAAATTTTAACGCGCGTCAATAGTAGCAATCGCCCAATTTATGCAGTGGCTCTTTTTTCTTTGCTGATGCTAGCCTTTATTACCTTTATCACTGACGTCAATATCCTTTTTTCACTCACAAACTTAGGTGTGATCACAGCGTTGACGCTGACGATGGTGGCAGTCTTTTTAACTTACCTTAGGCAAAAAAATTATTTCCAAGCCGCAATTACCTTTGTTTCGTTTGGCTCGTGCGGCGCTTGGATTTACTATAGTTTATTGCAGATTCCAAGCTTTTTGTTTATTTTACCCCTTTTGATTGGGCTTCTTTGCGGTGTGGCGATGTATAAAGTGCATCAAAGGCGCATAGACACCTCTGTGACATAAAGATGTGTAAAGAGTGTGATTGGAAAAATTCTTTAGATGAAGCTCTTATTCTTGAAAGGTGCGATTGCGGCCATAACCATTATGTAAGAGGCTATCAGCCAAAGGCTTCAACAGATGAGCTAAAAGGCGCATCCATCCTTTTTCGCTGCACAAAATGCGACGGCTTAAGATATGTAGCCTCAGGCTCTTAGGGCTTTAGCCAAAGCTTTTTCTTCTCGATGTGATTTAAATAGCGCGTTTCAGCAGCGCGCATCTCTTGGCGGTCCTCTTCTTCGATATCGTCATATCCAAGAAGGTGTAGCAAACCGTGAATTAGGTATAGTGTCGTTTCTTTATAGGCATCTTCGCCATGTTTTTTGACATAATCGATCGCTGTTGCCGGGCAGACGAACACATCACCCATGCAGCGATATCCTTCTTCACTTGCGCTATCCATAGGAAATGAGAGGCAGTCGGTAGTGGTAGGGTCGTCGCAGTATTTTTCATGCAGCTTTGCAATGGCTTGGCTATTTACAAAATGAATGGAAACTTCATCAAAGGTTACTTCTGCAATAGCTAAAAAACCCTTCACCAAAGACTTAATAGACCTTGTGCTAATTGGTAGATCGACTTGAGCATTTTCTATTAGAATTTCCATAATTTGCGCTTGTCCAATCAGACAATTTAGCATCTCGAACTGCCGTTTCTAGGAGAATGGGGCTAAAACCGTAGAACATTCTAAAATTCTACGGTTTATAAAAGAATTAAGCCGTTACAGGCGTTTTAGGAAGGCCTTTGACACTTGTTCTCGCTTCATCCCAACGACCGAGTTTGCGTAAAACGTCGATTCTTTCAAAACGCTTCAGTACGTTGCGTTTTTTTGCGCCTTTGTTGGCTTTTCCATAGCTTGCATGTCTAGACATTGTACATCACCTTTAAAATTTACTATATTTGTTATCTAATTTTTGGAATGAAGGCAAGGGCTGCAAGATCGCCTTCGAGGGCATTTGCATGCTCTTTATACCCTTTTGCTAAATTGTCTTTAAGGGCTCCAGTCTTTTTTGCAGGGGCTCTATGTTTTCTTGGGGATTGCGCCCTTCTTTCTGCTTGCTTTGCGATACGTACCATAAGCTTCTCTTGCTCCTTAACAGGGTAAAGTTCATTTGCTGCACATTATACGCATTTACTGAAATTTTTGGCAACCACAATTTCGATGAAAATCTTTATAACATCTTTATTGAAATATGCTAACATCATATTAGTCAATTAAACCTAGAAACGGCAGTTCGAGATGCTAAATTGGCGCAAGATCTTGAATTAGAATCACTTTGCAGTGGGGCGGGACATTCCCGGTTGGTGAAGGACCGCCCCACTGCAAATGATTCTGGTTCAAGAGATTCATGTCAAGTTAGCGTCTCCAACTGCCGTTTTTAGGTTAAACGAGGGAAAAAATGTCAAGACCAGTGTCGCGAGATTCTTTAAGCCGGTGTGAGCCGTCACCCATGTCATACGATGCAATTAGACGCCCAAACGAGCGTCCAAATCAGACAATGAAGACGTCTTTAGATACCCAAGAATCAACGCAAGAAAGGCTCAATAGAGAGATGCTTGAAAGGTTGCGACCAGATAGCAAAACTCTTTCGCACGACACCTTTGTAAGCGTTGTTCAAGTTGGAAAATATTTATTTTTAGCGATCATGTTGCCCCCATATCTCCTCCTTTATGGCATTCCTAAATGGTTTATGATGACGGCAATTCCTGAACTTGCTCTTTTGGTCAAAAGTTTTTTTGTCCAAATCGGTCGCTATATCCAAGAAAGTAGCAATAAAATTGCCGATCTGATGAAAGGCTTAATGCAGCAGATGATTGGCAATTCATTAAAACTTTTATCTCAAAAGTCCAAAAATTTCCATATTATCTTTAAGGAAGCGATCTCCTCGATTTTAAATGGTGTTGCCTTAAAGGTTAAGCTAGGTTTTGTAGCTGCAAAAGAGTTGATAGGAAATATTGTACATCCCATTGCAGATGGACTTTTGCACGCGCTTTACTCTCTTAAAGAGATAGTAAAAAAGATGTTTAATGGGATGAAAAATGTAGCGTCTCCACTTATAGCTGAGTGTTTGAATCCCCTTTCTCAAGTAGTGTCTTCAATGAGAGCATTTATGGGGTCTTTACTCAATGTTAGATCTTTAAAGATCCAAACGGGCTTAAAAACCATGGCAAAAGCTGTAAACAATGCAGCAAAACTTGCAGGAAAGTCTCTTTCAATGGTTCGTCGGCATTTACAAGGTATTTTGGAAGGGGCTGTTAAACGCTCTTTAAAAGGAAAAGAGCAGATATCAAATCTGCAAAAAAAACTGACAAAGCGTTTAAATAAAAGTATTAAGCCTATCCTTCATAAGGTTAAAAATGCTTTTGATCAGGTATATGACCCTATCTCTATTAAAGTTCAAGCAGTGACTCAAATGGTTGCACAAGTTCCTCAAGTAATACTATCTGCAGCTTATTGGCTTATGCCATCCACATTTATTTCAAATTATAAGCGTTTAGGAGGCCTATTTGGCGATGGGCAAAGGGGTAAACGATTTTTTGCCACAATCAAGGCTAGCTTTAATGGAACGGTGAAAGCTTCTAAAGCAATATTATATATTGCCCTTCATCGCGTAGGCTCTTTTTGGCAAACTATTAAGGGCGCCATAAAACGCCTTTTCTTTAGTATCAAGAATTTCTTAATCGAATTTCCCCATCTTGCCATGAGGGCTATTTTGCGTTTATGGACAGTTGCCAAAAAGATAGGGGTTCATTTGCTTTTGGCATTGCAAATTTCTTTTGCGTGTATCCGTGCGTTTTTTTATTTCAGCATGCAGCTAGTTCGCGAGACGGCTTCTCAAATCATTCTCTGGAAATCATAACGTTTATACACAAATTACCTCTTTTGCGGTAATTTGTGTATAGCATAGACAGCGTGGCGTTTTAGGCTAAGCTCTGTTTTGTCCGGGTGTGTATGATCGAGTAAGTCGTAGATAAGATGAAAGGTGTCTAGGTGCAATGGAGCTGTTGGAAGTAGATTGATCAACACGGTTGCCTGATTAATATTTTCCTCTAGTGTCGTGATGGCGATCATCTCTTTAAGTGTTATTTTTTCAAGCTTTTCTTCTTCATGAGCCCTTATGATCGCATGAGGAAGAAAACTTTCCGCAGGAGTTTGCCAAAGGAGATTGTCAATGTAGCTTGCGGCAGTCTCGTTTGGTACCATGATCAAAACCCCGTCCCCTTTAAAAAAGTGGGTATGAACAACGTCAATAATTTGGTTTAATTTAGATCGATTGTCCATTACGCGAAGAATGGAAATTGTAGGAGATGTCGGTTTCATTTTTTTACGTTAAATTCCATAGATATCATCCCGCAGGAGACGATAAATTTAACGGCCTCTTCCACCTTCATGTCAAGATAAATCAGATCTTTTGATGAGCAAGAGATCATAAAGCCACCTGTTGGATTGGGAGAGCCCGGAATAAATACGGATGTCTCTTCAGGACGTGTAAGAGAGTTTTTTTCGTGTAGGGTTTCTTGTGGAACGAGTCCTAAGGTGTAGATCCCTTTGCTTGGAAAGGGGGCAAATACCACATCTGAAAAGGCTTTTCCTTTAGAACTAAAAACCGTATTGACGATCTCTTGGATTTTTTTATAAAGGGTCCTTACGAACGGAATTCTTCCGATCATCCAATCGGCAAGTGAGAGCAATGAATTTGTAATGAAGAGCTTTGCGAAAAATCCCACAAAGCAAAGAAAGCTTGCAATGCAAAATAAAATAATGATCTTGCCAAAAAGATAGAGCATCTGCTCTTTTGAAAAGATAAAAAATGTACCCTCAATTACATTGTAATTGCTTAACGCCCTTTCAACAATATTTTGAAAAGGGGAGGTGAGTAGATCGATAATCCATGCCACAAAAAAAAGTGTTATCGTAAGCGGCAATATAAGGGCAAGACCTGTTAAAAAATTTTTTTTCATTAACTTGAACCCTTAGCAGCTGAGCTTGCTATTATACCGCACGATACTATGTAAGAGAGAGCGTCATCGACTTTCATATCGACATACTTGACATCTTTTTCCCCATAAAACATTAAAAACCCGGACGTTGGATTAGGCGTTGTCGGCACAAATACGGCGGTGAATGTAATCTCTTCTTGATGAGCGTGTAACAATACATTCTTAGATATAAATCCAATAGAAGACAATTCTTTGGAGGGAAAGGGGACTATGGCTACTTGTTTAAAAGCCTTGCTATCTTGTGAAAATAAAGTTTCAATAACGTCTTGGGCTGTTTTATGTACTGTGCCTATGAATGGAATTTTATGGAGGATGGTGTGCCATTTGTTAAGAAAGTAGTGAAAAAGAAACCATCTTCCTATATAGCCAAGAAGCGAGATGGAAAAAAATAAAACAATCAAAATTATGAATTGGCTTAAGAAGCGTTGAACTTGCTCTGCACTTAAGAAAAGAAATCCATAATCTAAAATGTGATTATTATCAAGAATGTTGCCGACCCAGCCAACGAGTGGGTGGGTGAGAAAATCGATCAAAAATAACACGATCATAAGCGTTAAAGTCACAGGCAATACAATCACAAGTCCTGTGAGCAAATATTTTTTCATTAAAATCCTGTTTTTTTACGCGATTTTTTCGTTTGCATCTCTTGAAAAACATCTTTGGCAGAAAGAGGGGCAGGGGTGCGTTTTCCTCTTGTGGGTGGGTTTTCTTCTCTATTTAATTTGCTTTGTGGTTTACTTTGGACTTCTTGCTTAAATTTCCCTTTGACCTTGTTGCGATCTTTTGCCTCTTTTCGATCATGTTTTCTTTTTGATTTTTTATGGTCTCTTTTTTTTCTATGGTCTTGCCTAGATGACTCTTCCATTTCTTCTTCAGGTGGAGAGGAGGGGACTAAGTCCCATTTGGTTTCAAGAGTGATCAAATCAACTGTTTTTAAGAGAACAGTTAACTTATCACCTGCTTTATAAGAGTATCCATTATAGGCACCTTTAAGGCTCATTGTCACTTCGTCGTAGTTAAAGTAGTCATTGTCAAGTTCAGATACATGTAAGTAACCTTCTAGCATGTATTCAATCACTTCAAAATAAATGCCAAAGTTTTTTACGCGCGTCACAATGCCTTCATAAGCTCTAAAGGGCTCTTGTCTTTTGTTTGCGTCGAGCATTCTTAATTTTTTTAATAAGACGACGCTATTTTCAGCTTTTGCACTAATTCTTTCCTTTGCAGAACACTCTTGAGCAAGTTTTTCAAGTGTTTCCTTATCTTCTGTTTCATTGAAGAGGATTCGATGGGCTACAAGATCGACATAGCGTCTTATGGGGCTTGTAAAGTGGCAGTAGTGTGTTAGGTTTAATCCGTAATGGCCGATGTTATCTGATGAATAGATGGCAAGGCGCATTTTGCGGATATAGCTTGTTGCCAAATACTCCCCATAAGGAGTATGCATCGCCTCATCGAAGAGCTTTTGAATTTCCTTAGGCGTAGGTGTTGGAGATAGGGTAAATCCAAATGCCATGGCAAGTAAAGAAAAGTCTTTTAAGTTATCTTCAGAGGGCTTGTCGTGGATCCTATATGTCAAAGCCTTGCCTTCTTTGGCAATGTGCGTTGCCACGACTTCGTTGGCCTTTAACATAAACTCTTCGATGAGCTGATGGGTGATGTCGTAGACGATGTAGTCAGTTCCGGTTGGCACTCCCTTGTCATCGACTAAAACGACAAGTTCTGGCAAGCCAAACTCAACACTACCTCTTTCATAGCGCTTTTTCTTAAGAAGGGCGCACATTTCAACCATTAGATCAAGTGTTTTGGCATGAGGGCTTTCCTTCTTTCCATCTAAAACAGCTTTTGCCTCTTTATAGGTGAACCGTTTAACGCTTTTAATGACGCTTTTTGTCATCCGGTAGTCGATCATATCCCCATTTTTATTAAACTCCATTAGGATTGATACGGTGAGGCGATTGACATTGGGTTTTAAGCTGCATAGATTGGAGGATAGTTCATGAGGGAGCATGGGTAGGCAAAACCCGGGGAAATAGGTGGAGTTGCAACGCATAGCAGCTTCATCATCAAGTGCACTCCCAGGTTTTACATAGAATGAGACATCGGCGATATGTACACCTAAGTGGTAGTGCCCCTTTTTGTCTTTAGAAAGATTAACTGCATCGTCAAAGTCTTTGGCAGTATCTGGGTCAATGGTGATACAGGGGAGGTGGCGAAGATCTTCTCTATTTTTAATTTCTTGTAGAGGAACTCGGTCTCCAAAGGCTTTTGCTTCTTTAAGAGCAATGGCTGGAAATTTTTGTCTAAGCTCAAATTCCTCAAGTGCTGCGGTGATATCGCAAGAAGGATCTGAGATGCTCCCCAGATGTTTTGAAAAGTTGGCAAGTGTCAAACCATCTTTTCCTCCCCATTCCGCAACTTCCATGACGATGCGATCGCCCCTTTTTAGCTCTTCTTTAGTTGACTTAACGCGAATTTTTTGAGAGAAACCAAGAAGTGGGGAAAAAGCGTAGTAGACCTCTTGAGGGCGCACTTCAGTGATAATGCCGGCAAGATGCCTGCGTCCTCTTGAAATAATGGAGACGATTTTGCCCTCCGGTCCCTTATTCGAGATAACATCGCAATTGATAAGGACTTCAACAGTATCGCCATCAACGCCATTCATGGTAAAGGGTTTGGGGATAAAGACGTCGTCCATTTTAGCTTCGTTGACTTTGACGAAGCCAAAGCCTCTAGGGTGAAGACTTAAAGTGCCCGTAAGTGTGTTTTTGGCTTTTAAGTAGCAACAGTAGCGCCCATCTTTTATAATGGCATTATTTTGCTTGACCAATTCATCAAGAGCGTCTTTAAAAATATCTGCGTGTTGGTCTGGAATCCGAAGTCTTAAAATGAATTCTTGAAGTGTTAAAGGGGTATACCCTTTGCCTTGTATGCATTGCTCTGCTGTCTTCATGAGACTTTGCATCAGGCGCATCTCTTTAGCTGTTCTTACTCGGCTTTCTTTTTTTGCCTCTATGACAGCTGTCTGCAGCGTGTCAGTAATCTTTTTTTTAGGGGACTTTTTTTTTACCATCGTGTATATATCTTGTTTCATGTTATATTTTCATTCTAACATAACAACACTAAAACAAGAAATATTAAATTTTATGAAGTACGATCATTCTAAAATTGAGGCTAAGTGGCAAAAATACTGGTTGCAGAATAAGACTTTTAAGTCTGAAGTCGATTTAAGCAAGCCAAAGTATTACGTTCTGGATATGTTTCCCTATCCTTCCGGTTCAGGGCTTCATGTTGGGCACGTCGAAGGATATACTGCAACAGATATTGTGGCGCGGTATAAAAGGCAAAAGGGTTTTAATGTTCTTCATCCTATGGGCTGGGATAGCTTTGGTCTACCTGCAGAGCAGTACGCCATTCGCACTGGAACACACCCGGCCGATACAACTGCTGCAAATATCGATAACTTCAGAAAGCAGCTTCGCTCTCTTGGGTTTAGCTATGACTGGGACCTGGAAGTGGCGACAAGTGACGCTACCTATTATAAGTGGACGCAGTGGATCTTTACAAAGCTGTATGAAAAAGGACTTGCATATGAAGCAGAAGCTATCGTAAACTATTGCCCATTTTTGGGGACAGTGCTTGCTAATGAGGAAGTGGAAGAGGGTAAATCCAAAGAGGGGGGGCATCCGGTTGAAAGAAAACCTCTTAGACAGTGGGTGTTGAAAATCACCGAATACGCAGAGCGATTACTTGAAGATTTAAATTTGCTCGATTGGCCAGAGAGTTTAAAGAAGTTGCAAATTAATTGGATTGGAAAAAGTGAAGGGGCAGAAATTGCATTTAAAATTGCAGGGTGTGATGAGTCAGTCACTGTTTTTACAACGCGAGCAGATACTTTGTTTGGCGCAAGCTTTTTAGTGCTATCGCCTGAGCACCCTTTAGCTAATAAGATTGTATCAGACCAGCAAAGGCCAGCTGTGATTGCTTATCAAAAGATGGCAGCTGCTGAAACAGATCTATTTAGAGCGCAGCTCAATCAAGAAAAAACAGGTGTATTTCTTGGCGCAAACGCCATTAATCCGGTCACAGGTAGACCTATTCCGATTTGGATTGCCGATTATGTTCTCATGAGCTATGGAACAGGGGCAATCATGGCGGTGCCCTCGCATGATGAAAGGGATTTTGCCTTTGCAAAAAAATATGACTTGCCAATTCAAGCTGTGATCTGTCCTAAAGTATCTGAGATACCGTTGCACTATCCCGATATGGCATCTGATAAAGTGAGTGAGCAAGTACTTGCTGGAAATCTTTGCTGGAGAGGAGATGGAGAGTATATAAATTCCTCTCATAATGGCGTATCTCTTAAAGGCTTAAACTTTGAAGAAGCTAAAGTTGCTGTGGTCCGTTTTCTTGAAAGTAAGGGACAAGCCAAGAGAGTGATTTGCTATAAGCTGCGCGATTGGCTATTTTCAAGGCAGCGCTATTGGGGTGAGCCGTTTCCAATACTTCATTACGAAGATGGTTCAAAAAGAGCATTGGAATTAGATGAGCTTCCCTTGACGCCGCCTCAAATGATCGATTTTAAACCGACAGGTGATGGGCAAAGTCCTTTGGCAAGAGTGCGCAATTGGATGGAAGTATTTGATGAAAAAACGGGGAAAAAAGCCCTTCGAGAAAGCAATACGATGCCTCAATGGGCTGGATCTTGCTGGTATTACCTTCGCTTTTGCGATCCGCATAATACAGAAAAAGCTTTTGATGCAGAGGCAGAACAGTATTGGATGCCTGTTGACTTGTATGTAGGAGGCGTTGAACATGCCGTCTTGCACCTTCTTTATTCTAGATTTTGGCATAAAGTGCTTTATGATCTCAAACTCGTTTCAACATTAGAGCCCTTTCAATCCCTTCGCAATCAAGGACTAATTGTTGCAAGGTCATACCAAAAGGGCGGCGGCGGCTATGTCGAGCCTGAAGAGGTGCAAGAAAAGCTTGGCAAATATATTTGGAGTAAAACTGGGGAAGAGCTAAAGAGCCAAGTGGAAAAGATGTCAAAGTCTAAGCTAAATGGAATTACTCCTGATGATATCATCACTGAATATGGAGCCGATGCTTTAAGGCTTTATGAGATGTTCATGGGACCGTTAGAGAAAGAAAAGGTGTGGAATACAGATGCCGTAAGCGGCTGTTATCGCTTCTTATCTAGAGTGTATGACTTGGCTCAATCAGATAAGCTTTCAGATGAAGGGATGAAAGAGGCAACCATTTTATCTGATCGATTAGTGGCAGGCGTTGAAAAGGACTTAGAGCTTTTGCAGTTTAATACAGCGATAGCCAAGATGATGGAGTTTATGAACGACTTTACGAAGTTAAGTGCCTATCCACGATCTGCTGTAAGAGTCTTAGCGCAGCTTTTAATGCCGTTTGCTCCCCATATGGCAGAAGAGGTGTGGCATCTATTAAAAGGACAAGGCGAGCTTTCATACGCCACTTTTCCAAAGTATGCTGAAGCCTCATTATATGATGCGACGATCACTTATGTCGTGCAAGTTAACGGCAAACTCCGCGGGCGCTTTGAATTGCCAAAAGATGAGACCGAAGATAATGTGATGCAGGCTGCAAGGAGCCATCCCGGCATTAGCCGCTTTATCAATGGACACAAGATTGCAAAAGTTGTCTTTGTGCCCAATAAGCTGCTCAATATCGTGATCGCATAAGCAAGAGTTTTAGTACACGTTCACGAAATTAGACATCTTTCGAAACTAGAATCCCGTGCCTCTGCCTGTGCCCGATTGTACTTGATAGGGTCCTTGAGCCATGAAGATAGGGTTTTACGTAGGGTGCTTCGAGTGATCGACACCTCTACTCAATGGGGCATAGTTTGCTTGTTGATTTTTTTTTGCATGGATGGTATCAATAGATTTTTTAACATTGGGGGTGTTTATGCAGAAGAAAGTAAAAATACTTGGAATTGCCGGAAGCTTGCGCAAACAGTCATATAACCGCGAGCTTATAAGAGTTGCTTTGGAAGTAGCCCCAGCTAACTGTACCATCGAAATATTCGATTTAGAGGGGATTCCCATCTACAATCAAGACCATGAAACAAACCTTCCTAAAATTGTCGTAAGTTTTAAGGAAAAAATCCGGCAGGCAGACGCGATTTTAATCGCCACACCCGAATATAATTACTCTTTCCCAGGTGTATTAAAGAATGCAATCGATTGGGGGTCAAGACCCTATGGAGAAAGTGCTTGGAACGATAAAATCGTCGCTGTGATGGGGGCATCTCCAGCTATTCAGGGCACTTCGCGCGCGCAATATCAACTCCGCCAAGTCTTTATCACTCTTAACATGCATGCTCTCAATCAGCCAGAGCTCATGATTGGAGAAGCTCAAAATAAGTTCGATGGAGCTGGTAAGCTGATAGATCCAAAAGCTCGCCAAAAGATTGCCGAACTTGTGGCAGCTCTTGTAGAAGCTGCAAGCGGATGAATAGACAAAAGAAAATCGATCGCTTCAGTTTATTTCTTTGCAGTCCCTATTAACCTAGAAACGGCAGTTGGAGACGCTAACTTGACACAATCTCTTGAACCAGAATCATTTGCAATGGGGTGGTCCTTCACCATTTGGGAATGTCCCACCCCATTGCAAAGTGATTCTAATTCAAGATCTT
>Ga0206944_1064_pt1 | contig 21076 bp, 16 predicted proteins | sample Alteio_BWOrgHeat_4_FD_152978 | JGI IMG/M metagenome (GOLD analysis project Ga0206944, IMG submission 152978) | Enriched cells from forest soil in Barre Woods Harvard Forest LTER site, Petersham, Massachusetts, United States -... | ecosystem: Environmental > Terrestrial > Soil > Temperate forest > O... | reverse complement strand
ATCCAACCAGCTTGATCTTTCTTCATCAGTTTGCTGTCCATAAAACCAGGAAATACTTCTTTGATAAGAGACTACGTCTTTTAAAAACTGGTTAATAGCAACAGAAAGTAGTTTGTCTTGATCTAAAGCTTGCGTTTGGGCATCGACAAGATCGACAACGCTTGAAGTCCCGGCTGAATAGCGATCTTTTACAATCAGTAAGTTACTTTGCGCTTTCTCAACACCTACTTTTGCAAGTGCAATTCTTGGATAAGAAGACTCCATTCTATGGATACTATCTAAAGTTCTTAGCTCAATCAATTCAGACGCTTGCGTTCTGCTTTGAATGATCTTTTGTAAATCAGCCTCAGCTTGTCTTACGCGATGCACCCGTCCATTTCCATCATAAATTGGGATCGACATCGCCACATTGACAATCCACTGATCTCTTGGAATTCCGATTGCTTTGGCAAAAATCCCCGTATCATTGAGTTGATACCCATACTTAAACTGCGCATAGACTTTAGGCACCACGTTGCTTCTTCTGTTGCGAGCCAGTTGCATATACTGCGCCTCAACTAACCTATCCACGGCCATTAAAGTCGGATCTACTTCTTTTGCATAATCGATGCTAAACTTTGTAAAGCACTTTAAAGCGGAATCAGTTTTGATTTTATCAAGGACATTTGTGTAAAAGAAATTGATACTTTTATCTTCTAAAGTGACCGGTTGTGTAATCCAAGTGGCCATTCCATTTATTGCAAGCACTTGGTTTAAGGCCGATTCGGCCCTTTTAATTAAAGATTCCCCATTTACGATTGAAGATCTTCTTAAGGCGATCTCAACTTCCCATCTAAAAACGTCTTCTCTTCCTGACACCCCAATGCCATAGCGCAAATTGGCAAGCTCTAAATTATCGCGAATGAGTTCAAAGTTTTCTTTTTCGATCCTGTTTATGTCTCTTGCTAACAATAAATCCAAATAGCGATTCGATACATTTTCAATTGTATCTAACCTATTTTGGGCATCATCATAGACTGCCTTTTCTGCGGCTTTACCCGCAATGTAATACCCTGTAATGACGTCGTCATCAAATAAAATTTGCGAGATATCAAATCCAATTAAAGCCACTTTTCCAGGAGGTAAAATTGCATGGGGATCGTCCGTATTAATGTAAAGAGAACTTAAATTAATCTGTGGACGCAGCGCACTTAACACCTTTTCAGGATTTTCCAAAGAGCTTGCAAGATTTGCCTGACTAATCGCAAGTCCCGTATTCCTTTCCAAGGCGATGTCAATCGCCTTGTCAAAAGTCAAAACATCTCCAGGTCTCACTTTATCTTCATTGAGTAATACAGCCTCATCCATCACTTTAATTGTGGGCTCAAAACCGATTTGCTTAGCTGTCAGTAGATTAATCTCTAGACGCCCTTCTAAGGGAAGTATAACGCTTAAATCATTCGGTATTTCCCCTTCCACTACCTGCAAGATATTTAAGGCAGCTCTTCTTGCGATTCGCTGAAGCAATCTTGGGCTCAAACCTCCTAAAACGCCTGTCTTAACATCTGTATGGCCAAGTAGTGAGAATGAAGGGATACGCCTTTGATTAATCCCATTGATCAGTTTCACGTGCTCATCTTCTGCCATTTCCGAAAGAGTTGTCAAATAAACAGCTTCCACATTATTTGACAACTTCTCAAGTGCAAGATCCGCTGTAATGACGGGAATTGGAACGATTTTAAAACCCACCTGTTTTTCTAAAAGAGCAATTGTCGCGCTGGCAAGTTCGGTATCGGCCCTTAAGAAAATCTCATCAAAAAGGACGTGTAACTTTTTAAAGTGAACAAGCTCTTGAAATGCTTTTAAGTCCTTTGAGAGTCCATTGGGAATGACTGTAAAAACAAGATTTGGAACGATTGATTTTCCATTTTTACTAAATGCATCGCCGATAAAATTTTCTTTTTGAATAAATCCGCTAATCACTGGCTTTTTTAAAGTGATTTTAGGAGATGTCGCAAGTTCTGTAATCAATAAGCTTGGTGTCAAAATCAAATCGACAGAAGGGTCTTCTAAGGCATTTTTTAAAACTTGCTCTAGGCGCGCTAAGTCGTAGTTTGCATTAAACTGCGGGGCGTTTTTAAATTCAATTTTGACATCGGATAAATTTAAAGCCTTTAGCTCATGTTGAATCATCTCAAAATATGTGGCAAAAAGACGAGAGTCTCCTTCATGGACAATGGCCACCGTGACGCGATTATTTTTCACTTGAATGGGCTTTGGTACAAAAGGTTTTTGAGAAATCTTCTCGTCAGTTTGATGAGATTTTAATCCATCAGATAATTTCCCATCAATTTTCTCGATCTGCAATTTGAGCGCGTCTTTACAAGCCCCAAAACACAGATTTTTCTCTTTGTCATTTTCGTCTTCCCCCCCTTCTACTCCAGATTGAGTTGCTTTCAGAGTAAAACATGGGGCTAATATAAAAAAAATAACCAAACAGGAACATAAAATAGACCTGCAACGGCTAAATTTTTCAAATAATTTATACACACCCTGATTTTCCATACCAAATCCTAAAAATTCCTGCGAAAACATTCACATTTTAATTTTTTTTTGTCAACTCTCAATCTAAATTTCCAAAAATTTACCCATCACTCCAATTTTTCTTTATTTTTTAGATAATAAAATTTAATGTAAGGGTTTTAACATTTTCTTTGCCTGTAGGATAAAATTGATGAAAATACTTTTAAAAGCATCTTTAGCTTGTGTTGTTTTACAGAGTTTTAGCTTTAGCGTATTGCAAGCAGATCAAAACGATGAGGGTTGTCAAGACTTAAGCCAAGAGCTAAGTGTATTTTACAGCAACTGCTGGAGCAATCCGTACGATAACTCTCAAGCTACTAATTTTTCAAATTGTTGCATGTTTGGCAAAGATAATGAAGGGGTAGGCGCAAGATTTGATGCGTCATTTCTTTACTTATACCCAGAAGTCAGCGGCATTAATCAAAAATTTGTCTGTAAGGATTCAACCGATTGCCATGAGTTAGAGGGCATTCCTTTAAGGTCTCGTTTTAATCCTAATGGTAATTTTGGCTTTAGGTTATTAGCAGGCCTTGATTTCCCATGCGATCGCTTCTCCATTTTTTCCGTTTGGACCCATCAAGCCAATAGTTGCTTAGGCGCATTCTTTAACCAAAAAGGAAAATGGAAGTTTCATTACGACACTGCCGACTTACTCATTGAGTGGAAAAAGCGTCCTGCGACCTGGCTCGTTTTAAATCCATATTTTGGGGCGAGGATCGCTTGGACGAATCAGTTGTTAAGAGTCATTTTACCAACGGGCACATCGCTTCTTCCATTTAATTCGTTCTTTACGAGATATCCTCAGATTGCGCTTCACTACACAGGTGGTGGAGCCTTATTAGGCTGTGAGGCAGAACTGTTTAAAAGCGAATGTGGATCTTGCGGAATATTCTGGGCAAGTGCATCTTTCACAGCGACTGCTCTTTATGGGGTTCAAGAAAAGGAGATTAAACATATCGACTTATTCACCATTTTGTCTCCAAAACAAAAGTGGCGCCAAAACACACATCGCCTATTAGCTGGTATTGAAGCAAGTGGCGCGCTCCATTATGAGGTTGTAGGACTTCGTTTTGGGATTGGTTGTGAATATCATCGCTATTTCAATGCGCAAGGTATTTTTAAGGAAGGCGATTTTGAATTACTTGGCGCCAACCTATCGATTGGCACAAGCTTTTAATTGTTTATTAAATTTTATTGACAAAAACCATTATTAATGTTATTTGAAATAGGGCAGAGTTTATTGCCTGGTGTCACTCAAGATGAAAAATTAATACATGTAGTCACCAGAATAACCCGACAGAGAATGGAAGCAGAAAAAGAGTATAAAGCAAATGAGTTGGAAATTAGCGAAAAGTTTCTTTCCAAAATTACGCTAGCTCCCACGACTGGTCCCTTTGCTGGCTTTACTCGTAGAGTTCGTTCTTTTCTTGACAATTTTTGAATTTTTGCCTAGACTACACCAGACCTCTTGATTATGCAAGAGGTCTACTGGTAAAACTCCCTTAAAAGGCTATAAAAATTTTCAAAAATCTTCATGCGCGACTGATTACCCTTTTTTTCTTTGGTTTATCAAGCGCAATTCCAGTTGTACTTACCGCATCCACCCTTACGATGAGAATGACTGAACTTGGGTACTCTAATACCCTAATTGGCTTATTCTCTATATTCCATCTCCCCTATAGCATGAGGATTTGCTGGGGTCCTATAATCGATAATTTTAAATGCCCCTTTTTCTTTCCTCAAGCAGCCCAAAAACAGGTAACGAGGAGAAGCTGGACTCTGATGAGTTTGATTTTTACCTTTTTATCGATGATAGGACTTGGGGTGGTAGATCCTTTGCACTCCCCCATTGCCTTTGCAACCCTTGTGACTTTATCTTGCCTTTTCACAGGCTGCGTCTACATGGCTGGGCTTGCGTATGAACTCGATAGCCTCGATCAAACTGAGTACCTTGCAGGATCTGCCTCTGTAAATGCCGGATATAGAATTGGACTATTAGTTGGCGGCGCTGGAACTTTGTATCTTGCCTCATATTTTTCTTGGGAAGAGGCCTACATAATGGCAGCAGCATTTATGCTTCTTGGCATTCTTGCCGTTTATTTACAGCAAGAGCCGTATAAAAACCTTCAAAGAGAAGACATCACAATCTATCAATCTTTTACATCGCTTCTTTATCAAGGCCTTAGCTATCCTGTTTACGACTTTCTTAAAAAAAACAATATCTTGAGTCTACTTGCCTTTGTTTTGCTGTATCGCCTTGGCGATGACTTGACCCATAGCTTTCTTTACCCATTTTATTTGCAGATCGGATTTACAAAGACTGAAATTGCGAGTATTGTGAAAATACTTGGCATGGGAGGCACATTATTTGGCGTTCTTTTAGGTGGCACCTTCGGCCGCAAGCTACCTATTGATCGCGCATTGTTGTACTTTGGGGCGTTGCACGCTCTTTCTTACATATTATACATGCGCCTATCAATAGTTGGTTATGATCTTAATCTCTTCTGCGTCACCATCGCTTATGAGCATATCACATCTGGACTTGTCATCACGACCTTTATTGCCTATCTTTGGAAAATCTCATCTCCAAAGCACGCCGCCATGCAATATGCTCTTCTTTGGTCGCTTCTTTCATGTAAACAGGTCGTCATCAATGCAGTAGGCGGCGTTTTAGCTGATACTCTTGAATGGCATATCTTCTTTTTTATCGCTATACTCCTTTTTATTCCAGGACTTGCAATGCTGCAATTGAGGGCTGCCAGATTAAGGGACTGTCCATCAACCTAAAAACGGCAGTTGGAGACGGCAACTTAACGCAATCTCTTGAACCAGAATCATTTGCAATGGGGTGGTCCAACACCCTCTGGGAATGTCCCACCCCATTGCAAAGTGATTCTAATTCAAGATCTTGCATTAATTTGCCATCTCGAACTGCCGTTTCTAGGATCAATAAATTAGCACCCAGAAGATCTGTAATACTTAACACCAAAGTGCCAAAACTTACAGGAAAGAAATAGAAAGATTAGCCCAGCTATTGGTGCTATGATCCCAAGTATCAACGATACGCTATCGCGATGTAGAACCGATGCAATCGGATAGTAGGCAGCGCACCCAATGGGCACAAACACAGTAAAAAAATAGCTGATAAATTTATTGTAAATACTTAACGGGTATTGACCTGTTTCAACGCCCCCATAAGTGACGATATTCATAAATTCAAGCGATTCAAATATCCAAAAAGACAAGGCCCCTTGAATGACAAAAAGCCCATAAAAAAGTGCTGATGTGCTAATAACAGCAAAGGCGATCACAACCGTTTGATATGAAAAAAAGGCAATATGGCTTTGGCTAGCTCCCCAAAGTAAGATGATGAACCCTTGCAAAAATCGACCAAAACGCATCGCTTGAAAGTCACTTGCCGAAACTTGCAATAAGGTGCTGCATGGACGAAGGAGGATGCGATCAAAATCTCCAGACTTTACCAAGCGATGGAAATTATCAAAGGCCTTTGCCGTGCATTCTGCAACGGCAAATCCCATATGTACAACTCCAGAGATGATGGCCACTTCATAAAGGTGCCATCCATTAAGCTCTTTAAAGCGCTCAAATAGAATCCAAATCATGACAATTTGAACGAATGCGCCGATAAAATTGGAAAAAAAGAGCATTAAAAAAGAAGCTCTATGTTGCATTTGCGATCGCATCGAAATGGAAATTAAGCGCATATAGAGCGAAAAATTTGTCAAGTTATCCTCCATGAATCACAAAGCGCTTCATTGCTAAATTAATTAAAAGCCTGCCAAACGCGATTAAAACAGCTGTCCAGATGAGTTGTAATACTAAATAAATAAGTATCTTTTCGCCAGCTATTGCTCCCAAATAGATTCTTACTGGGACGTCGATGATATATCTAAAAGGTTGAAATTCGATAAACAACTGCATCCAATCTGGAAATAAGGGAAGTGGAATGGCAATGCCCGTCAATACTAGCGCGATATGGGGCATCAATCTTTCAATTCCATCGCCTGCAATTGTCCAAAACAATGAGATGATGATCAATGTGGTAATGGCAGAAGATAAAAGAAGGGCATTGACACATGAAAGAGCAAAAGCAATTAAGGAAAATATGGAAAAAGGCATTGGGAGGGTAAAAAATACCCCGATAACGAGAAAAAATGGCAAACTTCTAAGTATTGTTGGAATTATTCGCATGGCAACAGCTCTTGTATACCAGTACCAATAGATATCGATTGGCCTTATCATTTCAATAGCCACTTGACCGCTTCTCACTTGCGCCTCAATTTCCTTATCAAGACTCCATGGGATGAGAGGAAGTAGAGATTGAGAAATCAAGACAAAAGCGATCGCAGTCTCAAGTGTAATGGGAGGCACATCCTTTGCTTGAGCGTAAAAAGCTTCTAGAATCATGATTTTTAAAATGCCCCAAAAAATTTGGGTTACAACTCCTGCTATTGCTGCGGCTTTATACTGAAAAAGAATGGACAGCCTAGCTTTAAGGATAGCGATATAAGGAGATGCGATCCCGATCATACATTTACGCCGCGATAAAGTTTTGCGATGATCTCTTCAATTGATGGATTTTCAACAAATAAATCTGTGATCGCATGATCTTTAGTCACGCGGCTAATAAGATCTGCTGTATTGCACTCTGTTGGATTATAGCTTAAAGTCACTTTGTGTCCCTCTTGCTTAATCACTTTTGCTTGTATATCTGAAACCCTATCGCGCTCACGTTTTAAATCTACGATAAGCCTTCTTTCAGGAAGAAGCCTTTTCCTTAAGTCGGCTAAACTGCCGTCTAGATAAACTTGTCCCTCATTTAAGATTAAAACCCTTTTGCATAATGACTCTATATCATCCATGTCATGAGTTGTTAAGATGATGGTCACTTTTTGCTCTTCATTTAAACAGCGAATAAAATCTCTTAAGGCAAGTTTACTCGAAGCATCAAGACCAATCGTCGGTTCATCTAGGAAAAGAATCTTTGGTGAGTGAATTAGGGCTGCAGCAATATCACATCTCATCCTTTGCCCAAGGCTTAATTGGCGCACTGGGACATGGCATAGCTTTGAAAGCTCTAATACCTCGATAAGAGTGTTTAACTGCCTTTTATAATCGGCATCTTGCACGCGATAAATTTCTTTTAAAAGCTCAAAAGAATCAATGACCGGTAAATCCCACCAAAGTTGCGTGCGCTGCCCAAAGACGACGCCAAGGTGCTTAACCGTTTCAACGCGGTGCTCCCAAGGGGTTTTTCCAAGAACAGTCACGCTTCCCATATCCGGGACCAAGATGCCAGAAAGAATTTTAACTGTTGTGCTTTTTCCAGCGCCATTTGGCCCTATATACCCAAAAAGCTCTCCATCAGCTACCTCAAATGAGATCCCTTTGAGAGCTTCTTTGATCTCATATTCCCTTTTGAAAAGGGAAAGAGCAGAATGCAAAATCCCTTTCTTTCCTTTAGGAATATAAAAAGACTTTGTCAAGTTTTTTACAGAAATGACCATATACCCAATTTATTAATAGACTTTTATCACACCGTTTGATATAAATTTAATCAACCTTCACTTATGAGGAAATAACGATGAATAAATTAATATACAAATTGATGCTGTTTCCAATTGCTGGCTTTTGCCTACTATCGACCCATTTAAGTGCAGCTCTTCCCCCATTTTATCAAAGCTTAAAAGAATATAAAGCCTTGATTAATGGGAACGAATTGCCTATGCACTTAGATCCATCCGATTTAATCACCGACATCACAAGAAATGACGATGTTTTTATCGTCACAACATCAAAACACCAATTAAAAGTTGATGTCGTGTACGATCCTCCGGAGCACCAAGGATTTGTAGGTCCTGCGCGTTTTCATCTAGTATTTCATGAAAGAGAAGCTCTTTCCGAAAGCTAAAATTACATGCCGAACATGCCGAGTTTACCAAGTGGTGAGCCGCCCGGCATGTTTGGCAATTGCGATTGCTCCTGGACTTTAGCTTTTGCATCTTTAAAAGCTGCTTTAATTAAATCTTGAAGCCCTTCTACATCTTCTGGATCGATACATTCTGGCTTAATGACAACAGATTTTACATCAAAATCGCCACTTAACGTCACTGTGACAAGACCACTGCCGGCACTTCCAGTGACTTCAGTGTGTTCAAGTTTGTCTTGCATTTGACTAAACTGCTGTTGCAGCATTTTAGCTTGTTTCTTTTTTTTGGAAAATCCTGTGCCCATATTCTAAATTCCTTTATTTGACCTCTTGCATAATTACATTTGCTTGCTAAAATTGCACTTTTTGGCGAATGAATTGCTATTTTATTTTTTACGAATCGTTCCCTCAAGTTCAACGGCAGCAAATTGTAAAATTGTATCATAGCGGTGCTGCGGGTTCTTTGGCGGATGAGAGGGGGTTATGCTCGCCGAAGGGGCAATCGCATCCGCAACAATTGTTTTTTTTCCAAGATCTGCTTGCGACGGTGTCGGATCTTCGGCAATGACGCCATTAAACACCTCTTCAGGCTTTGAAACTTTCACATCAGGAGGCGTTGCAGCTTGCTTTTCTTGTGGAGCTGGCGCGCTAATTTTTACTGGAGTTGCATGCAAAATATGCGTATCGCTCAGATTGCCATTTGATAATGGAGACACCCCTTCTTTTATTTGAATCGAATTTTCAAGTTCGATGAGTTTTTTAACCAAAAATTCAATCGGCACCCTTTGGTGAGTGCGCATGATCTTAATTAAAAGACTTTCAAGAGAGACGCGCCCTGAAAGTTGAGAGCGCATCTGATTTTGACATTCTAGCCCCAACTCAATAATTAAAAGAAGCTGCTCTTGAGTATAAAGCCTGGAAGAAGATTCGTAGCGAGCTTTCTCTCTTTCTGCAATGGCCATATATGACGATAGCGAACTTGATACCTTAAGCAATAGAAGCGTGCGGAAATGTTCGATTAACCCTTGTAAAAAGTGGGAAAGATCTTTGCCTTGGGAAAAAATCGTGTTAACCACATCAAAAGCCACTGCATAGCGCTCACTTTTTCCAGCTTCATCGAGCATGAAAAACGTCTCTTTGGGCATGACACCAAGAACATCGCTCACAATTTGAACATCAATTTTTCCACTATTGAAGGCGATAATTTGATCAAGTAGCGATTCGGCGTCGCGAAATGCTCCATCGGCCCTATCTGCTAGCATAAAAAGTGCTTCTTCCTCGATTACAATCCCCTGATCTAATGTGATTATCTTAAGCTTTTCTACAATTTTATCAAAGGGGATTCTGTTTAAATTAAACCGCTGGCAACGGCTTAAAATGGTGGGAAGAACTTTGTGTGGCTCTGTCGTTGCAAAAATAAATAATACTTTCTCTGGTGGCTCCTCAAGCGTCTTTAATAATGCATTAAATGCCTCTTTTGTGAGCATATGCACTTCATCGATGATGTAGATCTTGTGCTTGCCGCAAGAAGAGGCGTAAGCGACCGTATCATTGATTTGCCTGACATCATCAATTCCCCTATTAGAGGCGCCATCAATTTCTAAGACATCAAGACTTGACCCTGCCGCAATTTCTCGGCACGAGGCACATTGATTGCACGGCTCTTGGGAAGAATTTGGGTTTAAGCAATTAATCGCTTTAGCAAAGACTCGCGCAAGTGTCGTCTTGCCAGTGCCCCTTGAGCCGCAAAAAAGATAGGCATGCGCTATGCGCCCATTCTTGATGGCATTTTTTAGCGTCACAACAATAGCATCTTGTCCCAGCACTTCGTTAAATGACTGAGGGCGATACTTTCTTGCGATAACTTGATAGCTTTTCGTCATTAGCATGATATACTAAAAGGGGTTCTTAAGTTGAACCTAAATCCGGCAGTTGGAGACGGCAACTTAACGCAATCTCTTGAACCAGAATCATTTGCAATGGGGTGGTCCTTCACCGTTTGGGAATGTCCCACCCCATTGCAAAGTGATTCTGGTTCAAGATCTTGCATTAATTTGCCATCTCGAACTGCCGGATCTAGGTTGAATGAGATAAGAGTAACACAACCAGTGAATTCTTGACAAATTCACATAGCAGGATGCAGCAGTTCCTTGTGAACGCGTACCAGCAAGGCATCTAAAATTCTGTTTTCTTTTAATCTTTAAGCAAATAAACTACTGGCTGGAAAGCTGTCGTCTTTACAGTTTTTCAAGCTCTCTTAAAATTGATGGAGAAAACTTATGAGTATTCAGATTGCACCGGGTGTTTTTGATATCCTCCCCCTTAGTTCAAGCGAAGATTGGAGAGCAAGTCACCTTTGGCAATATGTAGAAGCAGTCATAAGAAAAACAGCGCGCGAATACGGCTATCAAGAGATGCGCACTCCCCTCTTTGAAAGAACAGAATTATTTCAACGCAGCGTTGGGGAAGATACCGATATTGTCTCTAAAGAGATGTACACTTTCCTCGATAAAGGCAATCGATCGATGTCATTAAGGCCAGAAGGCACAGCGCCTGCGATGCGCTCGATCATAGAAAATAATTTATCCCAAACTTGCCCGCACGAGAAATTCTTCTACATAGGCCCGATGTTTCGCTACGAGCGCTCGCAAGCGGGTCGCTATCGCCAGCACAACCAATTTGGCGCTGAAGCCATTGGAAATGGCAGCCCAGAGCAAGATGTAGAGCTTATCGATCTTCTTTACACCCTTTATCAAAGGCTTGGATTAAAACACCTTCAAGTGTATATTAACTCCATCGGAGATAGTACAAGTCGCCTCACCTTTAAAGAAAAACTAAAAGAGTATTTCTCTAACCACTATAATTCCTTATCAGAAGATAGTAAAGTGCGCTTAGAGAAAAATCCCCTTCGCATTTTAGATTCTAAAGATCCAGGAGATATCAAAATCAACGCAAATGCCCCTTCAATTTTGGATGACTTAAGTCCAGAATCAAAAGAGCACTTTGAAACAGTGAAACGGTTGCTTTTGCAACTAAATATCCCCTTCATTGTCAATCCCATGTTAGTACGAGGTCTTGACTATTATAACAAGACTGTCTTCGAAGTCACTGCTGGAGAGCTCGGCGCGCAAAATAGCGTTGCAGGTGGAGGAAGATACGATGGCTTACTCAAATCACTTGGAGGACCAGACATTCCTTCAGCTGGTTTTGGCACTGGAATTGAAAGAGTGATTCAGACGATGATTAAGCAACAAGTTGCCCTTCCATCTCCTCATGCCCCAGATGTGTCGTTAATTGCCATGGGGCAAGAGGCCAAAACGCTTAGCTTTTCACTTTTACACGATTTGCGTTGCCAAGGCATCTCTACCCATATGGACTTTGGGTCCAAAAAACTTGGCAAGGCGATGCAGCAGGCCAATCAACTCCACGCAAAGTATGCCGTCGTCATCGGCGATGAGGAGATAGCCACACAAACTGTGCAACTGAAAAATATGGACACGGGAGAGACGCGCTTAGTCCAGCTAAGCGATCTTGGGGCAGCAATAAAAGCACAAAGCGCAGCGCCTTGCAAAGGAGCGCTTCATGTTTGACTACAGAAGGTCTCACACTTGCGCAGCTTTAAGAAAAACCGATATCGGAGAAAATGTCACGCTGTCAGGCTGGGTGGATAGAAGACGCGATCATGGCGGATTTATCTTTATCGATTTACGAGATCGCTTTGGGATCACGCAACTTGTCATCAACCCGCAAAAAAATGCAAAAGCCCATGAATTAGCAGAAAAACTCAGGTCTGAGTGGGTGATTTCTATCAAAGGTAAGGTGATCTCAAGAGCCCCTGGGATGGCAAATCCAAAAATTGATACAGGCGATATTGAAATCGACGTATTGGATCTTCAGGTATTGTCTAAAGCCAAAACGCCCCCCTTTTCCATCTGCGATGAGTCAATCGATGTCAATGAAGAGCTGCGTTTAAAATATCGCTACCTCGATATCAGAAGAGGAGAAGTTGCGAAAAAGCTGATCACAAGGCATAAGGCAATGCTTGCGACAAGACAGTTTTTAGATAGTGTCGGCTTTATTGAGATCACAACACCGATCCTTGGAAAATCTACACCTGAGGGCGCAAGGGATTATCTTGTCCCTTCAAGAGTTCATCCTGAAAATTTTTATGCACTTCCTCAATCGCCACAAATATATAAGCAGTTGCTCATGGTCGCCGGGATGGACCGCTACTTTCAAATTGCGCAGTGCTTTCGCGATGAAGACTTAAGAGCCGATAGACAACCTGAATTTACGCAAATTGACATGGAGATAAGCTTTGGCCATCCTACAGATCTCATGCAAATCGTAGAAAAACTTGTAGCCATCTTATTTAAAGAGTGTAATGGCCTAAATATTGCCACCCCATTTCGCCATATCCCCCATTGCGTCTGTATGGATAGATATGGGTGTGATCGGCCAGATCTTCGCTTTGACATGGAACTTGTTCAAATCAACGACATTGCAAAGAAAACGACATTTTCTATATTTTTAGATCAACTTAATGCAAATGGATTGATTAAAGCTCTCACAGTAAAAGGAGGAGCTGATATTTCTAGAAAAGGAATTGAGGAATACACAGAATTTGTACAGCGCCTTGGAATAAAGGGACTTGCTTGGCTTAAGATGCAAGATGGGGTCTTAACGTCAAGCATTGCCAAGTACTTTCCAGATGAGGTGCAACAAGAGCTTATCAAGAAAACAAACGCAGAAGATGGGGACCTTATCTTCATGATTGCAGATCAAGCATCTAAGACGAACCAAGGGCTTGATCACTTAAGGCGCCGCATCGCAAAAGATCGCCATTTGATCGACCAAAAACGCTGCGAATTTTTATGGGTCACTGATTTTCCTTTGTTCAATTGGGACAATGATAACCAAAGACTTGCAAGTGAACACCACCCTTTTACCTCACCTCATCCAGAGGACATTGATCTCATCGATACCGATCCTTTAAAAATGAGATCATCAGGTTACGACTTAGTCCTCAATGGATATGAAATTGGAGGAGGCTCTCAGCGCATTCATAATGGGGATTTGCAGAAAAAGATCTTTGAAAAGCTAAATCTAACTGAAGAGCAGCTAAAGACTAATTTTGGATTTTTTATTGAGGCATTAAGTTACGGCACTCCTCCACATCTAGGCCTAGCTCTTGGCCTTGATCGCCTCATCATGATTTTAACAGAAACCGATAACATACGAGATGTGATCGCATTTCCAAAGACACAACGCGCAAGCGATCTGATGATGGATTGCCCATCCACTGTGAGTCACACTCAACTTAAAGAACTTCATATTTCAACCGATGTGCCAGAAGCCATCTATTTCTAAATCTTTTAAAAATGTTTAAGGAGAAACCAAACATGCAAAAGAAAAATCATATTCTGCTAGCTGTGGCGACATTTTCAACGCTTTTCAGCTCTGCAGTAACGTCAGCAGAAAGTCCTCGTGACAAGCTTGCTGAAACACAAACGAAAGTCGCAAAGAGCGAGGGGTTTGATGCTGAGAAGGCAGATGATTCCCAAGAAGTCGACATTAAAAAAGTCTCCCAAGCTCTTGGTAACTTTATCGGCCGCAATCTAAAGGCTCCCGGCATCACTTTTGATACAGAAAGTATAATCGTCGGGATCCGCGAAGGATCAGAAGGCAAGCCATCGCCTCTTAGCGATGAAGCGTATGAGCAGGCGATGACGACACTGCAGCAAAAGGCAGTTCATGTACTTGCTGATACAAACCTTCAAGCAGCAGACAAATTCATGAAGGAAAATAAAGATGCAAAAGGCGTTGTAGAAATCGTTCCTCTTAAGCTGCAATACCAGATTTTAACGGAAGGCAACGGACCTGTCGTGCCAGCTAATGGCACACCGCTCATTAATTACACCGGTAAATACAGCGATGGCTCAGTATTTGGGTGTTCAGAAGGAGCAGGGGGCCCTATTGCAGTGCCGATCGATCAGACGATTCCTGGATTTAGCAAAGGGATCGCGGGAATGAAAGAAGGGGAAAAAAGACGCCTTTTCATCCACCCAGAATTTGGCTATGGAACATCTGGTCAACTCCCTCCTAACTCATTGCTTATTTTTGACATTGAAGTTGTAAAAGCAACAGCTCCTGCTAAGGATTTGGCAGATCAAGATATGATGATGATGGAAGAAGATGATATCGTCATCACAAAAGAAGTTGCGCCCGTTGCAACAGACAAAAAAGCAGCAGATAACAAAGCAGCTGATACAAAAGTATCCCCTACTGCGACAAAACCTGCCGCAAAATAAGGCAAAGTCATAACCAATTGCGAAAAACGTTCACGTTTTTCGCAATTGGCTTTCCATTCTTTATGCGCATCACTATTTTTCACCACAAAATCATAAAATTTCTTTTTTCTGCACTTGTCATTATATTAGTGGGCGCATCTGCTGCGATTTACTTTACAATGAGAGCGAGTTTACCGACTGTAAGGGGCAAAATAAAGGTTGATCATCTTAAGGCTAAGGTCATAGTAGAAAGAGATGCCCTCGGCATTCCAACCATCAATGCAGATAACCGTGAAGATGTCGCTTTTGCTTTAGGCTTTATCCATGCACAAGATCGCTTTTTTCAAATGGATCTTTTAAGAAGGTCAGCTGCAGGAGAGCTCTCAGAACTGTTTGGCCCAAAAGCTGTTGATGCCGATAAGGCTAAAAGATTGCACCGCTTCCGCTTTCTATCAAAGCAAATTTTAAAAAGCCTCTCCCCTGAAAAACTTGCTATTATCAGGGCATATACCGCGGGCGTTAACCAAGGATTAAATGCACTAAGCGCTTGGCCCGTTGAATATCTTCTCCTATTGCAGGGGCCATCACCATGGCTTCTTGAAGACACCTTACTTGTTAGCTACGCCCTGTTTTTTGAATTGCAAGATTCAAATGGCGATCTGGATTTGGCGCGCGGTTATATGAAAAATACATTGCCATCTGACGTATACGATTTTTTAATTAATAATGGGTCTAAGTGGGACTCAACGCTTGATCACACCAAATTGCCAATTCTTCCAATTCCAGATGAGAAGTCCTTTGCCTATGTCAGCAAAGGCAAACACAGAATAAGTCAAGAAGCCATTGATCATACCGATCTTGGAGGCAGCAACAGTTGGGTGGCAGCTTATGATAATAAAGCCACTCTTGCTTGCGATATGCATCTTAGGCTAACAGTGCCCAACATCTGGTATCGCGCATCCTTCATCTACAAAAACGAGCGAAAAAGCATTACAAAAATATATGGGGCCACATTTCCCGGCATTCCCTTTATGATCGTCGGAAGCAACACAAAAATCGCATGGGGTTTTACAAATGCATTCGTCGATACGACAGATCTTATCATTTTGGAAAACGATGAAAAAGATCCAAATCTCTACCTTACAAAAGAGGGACCAAAATCAATTGAAAAAACGCTTGAGCGCATTTACGTCAAAGGACAATATCCCATTGATTTTGTGATCGAATCGACCCTCTATGGTCCCATCATCGATCATCTCTATTTTAAAAAGCGCTTAGCGCTGCAATGGATTGCCCACAACAAGGAAGCACTTAATCTCAATCTATTTGCTTTAGAGGAGATAGAAAGTGTAGAAAGTGCTTTGAAAATTGCAGCAGATGTGGGTGTTCCGGTGCTTAACTTCATGATTGCCGACCATAAAGGGCATATTGGATGGACGCTGCTTGGAAAAGTGCCAAAAAGAGCGGGCTATGATGGTACCTATCCTGTATCTTTTAACGACGGGACAAAAAAATGGCTGGGGTTAAAAGATTTTCGTGAATATCCATTCCTTTACGATTCGCAAGAGGCCTATTTATGGACCGCTAACAATCGACAAATGGGAGGCAAGTGGGAGGATTTTTTTGGAAAAAGCGGCTATCGCAATGGCATTCGAGGCTTTCAAATTGAGCAAGCGCTGAGTCAAAATAAAGAATTCACAGAAAAGGATCATTTAGCCATTCAGTTAGACATAAAGGCAATTTTTTTTCGCCGTTGGCAAAGCCTAATGCTCCGCGAGCTGCAAAAAGGGCAAGGTAATCCTCAACGTGACGCTCTTAAGGAGACTGTTGAAAATTGGGATGGGACGTGCGATAAACTTTCTACTGGTTACTATTGGACTCGGGCCTTTCGCGAAAGTGTTGTAAAAAAAACTTTAGGTAAATTGCTTGCGCCATGCTACGCTGCAAATCCCAAATTTACATATGCAGGCCTTGACTTTGAAGAGCCGGTATGGATGATAGCAAGTGAGCAACCCCTCTATTTAAAGGCCCCCCAATTTGCGACGTGGAATGAGGAATTATTAGATATCGTCGATGATATAATCAGCAAAGCACCGTTGCAGAAAATAAAGACGATGACTTGGGGAGAGCGCAATATTCTCAATCTACAACACCCGATCAGTAAGGCAATAAGTTTTCTTGCCCCCCTCTTTGACATGCCAAAGGTTCAGCTATCTGGAGATACGTATGTACCCAGGGTAAGTGGTCCATCAGAGGGGGCTTCACAAAGACTTATCGTAACTCCCGGCCAAGAAGAAAATGGGATTTTTCATGCCCCGTGCGGCCAATCGGGTCATCCCCTTTCCCCACACTACCGCGATGGAGAGTCTGCCTGGCTTGAAGGGCTTGCAACGCCTTTTCTTCCGAGTCAACCTATCAACAGGTTGATTTTAGAATCAAAGTGAGGCTATCTAGCCCGAGTTTTCTAGTTAAGTTTCAACATCTTAACCACTGCTGAGGCTTTTTCTTCAGGCGGCGTTTGATCGTTTCTCTGAAAGACTTGAAACTTCACTTTCACCTTAGCATTTTCCAAAGCTCTTTCATATTCAATTGCAGCATCATAAAAGGCTTGTGCGATTATGTGCGGCTCATTGCCAAACATACCGAGGCCCATGCCTACAGCCTTTAATTCGACGGGCTTGCCTGTATCGCGATTGAGTTTTAAGGCAGCTTCAAACTGTGCTCTATAGCTATGAAGAGCGACAAGATATTGGATTTCTCGTTTTTGCTCTTCCGTTTGTCCCCCTAAATCATACCTTCCAAAAGCCGCTGCTGAAACGAAAACTTGGTACACTTTATTTGTGCCGGCATTTTCTGGAACTGCTCCAACGTAAGGCACCCGGATTCTTGCGCCTTTTACTTTCAATTCTTCGGTGAGACGAGCTGCTTGTTCTTTACTAGTAGGGGTTAAGTAACCACCTTGCACAGCTGTTTTTGTCTCTTCACTTAAGATATGAATGGCGTAATTAACTCCCCGATGAGCCCCTAAATTGATGAGTTCAAGAATTTCATCAGAATTAGTGAGTTGCGCAGCCGGCCCTTGCGTTCCATCCGCTTCATAGGCAAAACGTACAATACCAGGTGAAACTAATGTTCTTAATTGCGATTCAGCGCCGTTGAGCTGACTTGCGGCAACAACTGCGGTCACGACATCGGTTTTCTCGCTTGCTTCTTTTATGGTGCGTGCAACGCCCCTTGTTATCTCCATTGAGAAAACATTCTGATTTAAGGTATTTACGATGTGAGTTTCGTTCTCAATCTCATCATCTGTCCAGAACTTAATCGTGTGGACCTCTCTTAAAGTAGGGGTTACAACTTGATAGTCTCCCCCAACCTTTCCTAAATCTTCCTTAAGAAAATTTTGTGCATTGCGATGCGCTTCTAATTGAGCGTCATAGGGAGTTGCATTGTAGTTATTCTCCATTTCTTTTGTCTCTGCAGTCGCCTTTTGGACTAGTGCTTCTGCGTCTGCTTTTGACAACTGAGGTTGCGAAGGACTCGCAGGAGCATCGGCTAAAGCAGCAGCTGGCCCCTTGCTTTGATCAACTTGCACACCGCTATTATAACGACTCTTTAGGTGCGTTTCAACATCATCTAAATCACTTTTAGGAAAGATATACCTTTCCCCCTTTCTTTGAAATGCTAAATGACCATCAGGCCCCATGGCTAAATACGTTCCTTTATACCTTCCATTTTCGTCCTTTGTTTTGTTCTGGTAATCAAAAGCGCTCTGCACGGCAACCCCATCTTTTACTCTTGCGATCACAAAGATTTCAGTGCCAGCTTCAAAGAATTCTATGGAGTCATGATCTGGATGATCTTTGAACCACTTGTCTAAAAGAGAAATTGCAGGATGATGATATAATTGATCAGGTGTTCCAACCGAACCACGAGGTGGGGCTACGGGTTTAGGTTTCGGTTGACTTACCTCCTGATGCATACTCTCTATTATCGCTATTGCACTATCTACAGCTTTTTCACTTCCCTGTTGTCTTAAGCCCTTGATATTTGTTTTTAATTGATCTAATGTCTCTCCAATACCATCTAAACCCATACGACTTCCCCCTTGCATGTGGAAGGTCTCAAAGGCAGTGTTCATGATTTTTGCAGTAATCTTAGTTGAACCAAGCTTTTCCATTTCTTTTATAGCATTATCTCTTGGTGCTCCTGCTGGAATTCCCTCTAAAAACGCATCCCGAAACGCTGCAAATGCAGTTTCTCTACTTGTAACGTGACCATAATTTCCTGAAGACATATAACCTCCATTTTTTCAATATAATTTTTGTAAATACAATTAATTGAGTCTATTACAAAAAAACTCCTGATTCGCGTCTTTTGCAAAAGTCTATAACATCTATATTTATATTAATTTAATAAACAAAAAAAAGCAACAAACAAAATTTTTGCTGAATATTCAGGAACTAAATTTCCTAAACAAGAACGAGGTCCGGCAGCTACCCTAGCTATACTAGTCATGAGCTTTACGTTTCTTGAGGCTGTACGCCCTGGCTATTTTGATCTTTGGGCTCGTTTGCCACCATTTGACCATGCATATAATATCCATGACCATGACCATCTTGTCCCATCATCATCGGATGCATTGTTTGAGCCGTCATAGGCATGCCAACCATACCCGGTTGCATACCATTCATACCTGGATGGTATGAGCCCATATATTGGCCATAATGCATTTGCGACGTATCCATTTCCCCGTCACTATATTGATATTGCGCGGGATACCACAACATTTGCTGGGCTTGAAACCCCTGATACTGCATCGCTACTTGAGAACGTCGAAGTTGCTCGTTTTCCCATTCAAGTTTCTCGTGTTTCTCTTTAAGTTTATCATGTTTTTCTTGAAGCGCGTCAAATCTAATTCCGAGTCGACCTTTATCAGATACAAGTCGCATTTTTTCTTCTTCCAGGGCTGCCCTAGCGGATTTTTCCTTCTCAAGCTCACCCCCAATAATTGCTAGTTTACCTCTGTAAAACTCAACTTCTACATGGTTACTCTGAGATGGAGTTGCACTTGCGCCATATGTAGGACTGGATTGCTCCGCCCACGTCTTTTCTTTGTGTTGGAATATAACAATTTGCGTTTCTAATTGTACAATTTTTGATCTTAACTCTGAGATGGTTATCTTACTCTGACACTCTAGTTTAGTGTATGCCTCTTTTCCATTAGCCATTTCCCTTTGCCAGATGAGTTTATTTACACTGTAATCTTTCTGGGCTTGTGCGTAATCTTTCTGGGCTTGTGCAAGTCGTTCATTTGCTGCTTGAAGTTCAGCTTTATGCTCAGCAAGTTCCCCTTTTAGCCTATCCCGTGTCGCTTTTTGACTGGCCCGATACCTTTTTCTACTTGCACTTTGGCGCGCTCTCGTGCCTTCATCTTCAGAATCGGCGTAATTGTTAGCCCTTGCCACTTGTCGCTGTTGCTGTCTTGTTTCTTGATTCCTTGCTTCTTGAACAGGAGCTGCTGGGGCGGGAGCTGCTTGATTAGATGTGGCGGGCGCCCTAGCAGCCGCTGCTGCAGGTTGTAGTGCTACAGGTCTTGCGGAGGCAACTGTTGCAAAACCCTTTTGTGGTTGAACTAAACTCTCTACAGCTTTTGGATTTGGCGCCGTATTATTTGATTGAGAAGATGACTCTTGTAACTTCGCCACAGCTTCTCTGACTTCCCTTGCAGCCATTTCTTGCCATGTTTCATTATGGGCCTCCTTATCCTTTACCTCACTGTTATTTAACGCACCATGAGTCACCTTATCTGGATTGACTATGCGATCAATAAACTTAAGCTTCTTAGTATAATTTGGCACTAGATAAAGCTTATCCAAATCCTCATTCCTTTTAGGAAATTTATTATCTCGTATTAGTATTAAGGCATTTAAGAACAATGGCTTTAGATTCGCCTGATTCTGAGCGCGTGTCACAAGTTCCCGTAAATCACGTGTCACAAGTTTCCGTAAATCAGTAGTAACAGTCTTGTTGCCAGTATAAACATGTGCCGTTCCCGATCCAGATACAGATGATGCGCTCATGATAAAACCTTCTTTTTAAATATATCTATTAAAGATAATTAGTAATGAAAACGGATTATACATTTTTTTTACATGTTAATCAACTACTTTTTCGCTAGAAATTATTTCTTATTATTTTTTTTCTTGCCACGAACCAGGGTTTTTTCATTAAAAATACAAAACCTTAAAACATCTCTTGATGATGATTCAAAGTA
>Ga0206944_1063_pt1 | contig 21092 bp, 18 predicted proteins | sample Alteio_BWOrgHeat_4_FD_152978 | JGI IMG/M metagenome (GOLD analysis project Ga0206944, IMG submission 152978) | Enriched cells from forest soil in Barre Woods Harvard Forest LTER site, Petersham, Massachusetts, United States -... | ecosystem: Environmental > Terrestrial > Soil > Temperate forest > O... | reverse complement strand
ATCAGTACTATGCGAGTCGGGGGATAAGGAAGAATAGATTTATTATTCGAAATTTGCCGGCTTTGTTCTCAACATAAAGGAAGGAACTCCAAAATGCTCAAACACTTAATAGGCCTTATTTCTGGCATGACATGCATTTTTTTTGCTACTTGTCATGCAAATCCAGCTGTCCTAAAAACGCCCGCTCAAGATCATAAATTAATCCAAAATTGTGAAATTGACTTAGCGAAATTAAATCAAATTATACCGGATTCATATCCTGAAGTTTATAATATAAATCCACTTCTACCCTTTGATCCACATGGATGGTTTCGCCATGCGTCAAATTTTAAACAATCGTTTGCTACAACGCGTATTAAGATAGCTATAGAAGTTGGTAGCTGGCTTGGGAAATCCGCCCGCTTTATTGCCAACCACTTGCCTGAAGGAAGTATCCTTCTTGCTATCGACACCTGGCGTGGTTCAGAGGAGCACCAAGCAGAAGCCCGTTGTTTTCACATGCCGATTGATCAGTTATTTGCACAATTTTTATCTAATGTTGTACATGCAAATCTTCAAAATAAAATCATTCCCATCAGAATGCCTAGCATCGAGGCAGCAGCCAGGTTGGCAGACCTCAATTTCAAAGCCGATTTCATTTACATTGACGCAGCTCATGATTACGAATCAGTTACCCAAGACTTATGCGCATGGTACCCATATTTGAACAAAGGGGGTGTCTTTTGTGGAGATGATTGGAAGTGGCCAGGTGTTAGCCGAGCTGTAAAAGACTTCGCAAAGGATAACCACCTCAATATTACGGTGACCAATACGACTGGTTGGGTGTTATCCGAACTTTGAACAATTAATCAAGCAAACGAAGAGGGGTAGGTTCCAATTGTGTATGGTGCTATCCGAATTTATCGATTGTCACATGCTCGGTCAGCCAAAAGGGTCGGCTAACATGTGATGGTCGATCTCCACTTATTGAGGCTTTTGTAAAACCCCTCACCTGTTACTTATACCGAAAGTGTTTCAAAATTTGTTTTTTTGCAAAGAGAAAAATCCAAATTTTCCAGGATTCAGGTGGCTTGAGTATAGGTTAAAATTAATAAGGAACTTCGATATGAACAAATACCTAATAAGTCTTATTTTTTGTGCTACATGTTTTCTTTTTGCTACTTGCCATTCGAATTCCGCTGTCCTGACAACACAAGTTCAAGATCATAAACTCAGCCAAAATGGCTACGTGTTATCCGAACGTAAGAAGTATTTATCAAGCACATTAGAAATATGCAAAAACGATCCGAATGCCATTTGTAAATATATTGTAAACCCATTTATGGGATATTATATCTCAGATCAATATATTGGTGATGATTATGAACGAAGTAAAGGGTATAAGGTCGGGCTTCCAGAGCCCGATGGTATTAATATTTTGAAATCTGGATTTAAGCATGTTCAATTTTTAGATGTGATATACGTTCAGGTTGATTATTTCCAATTTTTTTGCGAACAAATTTTACCAAAAATAGATAAAAAGTTCATTCTAATCACTGGGCAGTATCATCTTCCTCAATTGTATCCTAATCAATTAACTGAAAGTATACTCGATCATCCACTTTTGCATATGTGGTATTCACAAAATCCAATTTATACACATCCGAAATATGCACCCATCCCCTATGGAATCCGATATACAAATTTATCAACGTATGTAAAGGCTTTGAACAACAAAGACCAAAATCAAAAGACGTCTAACTTAATTCATCTGCATGTGACTATGCGGACAAATCGATGTAGAAAAAAGTTACCGGATGTGCCACGCTTACCTTTGGAGAAATTTTATCAAACCGTAAGTGATGCAAGGTTTATTTTATCTCCAGAAGGAGATCGCCCCGATTGTTACAGGCATTGGGAAGCTATCGGTTTAGGGACGATGCCAATTTCCAATATTTCCAATTTATATAAACCCCTATTTGGTGAAAACTTGATCTTTGTGAATGATATAGAGGAAATGTTAGACTTGTTGGCTGATCCGAGTAAACTGCAATACATCGTCCCTAATGAAGACATGGTTTGTGTCGATTATTGGAAAGATAAAATTTTGTTGGTAAAAAATCAGCAGTGATTATCCTGGAAATGTCAATTTGCCATCTCCAACTGCCGTTTTTAGGATTATTATATTTCTTCTTAGAATGCTTAAAATTTTTTATTTACGGGAGCTGCTGTAGGATTTGGTAATTTATTGTATTTTATACCTCACCGTTTTAGACTTAGCAAAATACACCTACAATTCACGCGATAGCCTAGGCCTTACGGCCTAGGCTATCATATAGAGGGCTTTCAGCCCTAAAAAATTTCCAGGATTCAGGTGGTCTAAGTATATATAACCCGATCAAAACTAGGAAAAGGGGCTATGAATAAAGCTTTTTACGTCATGATTTTGTATTTGCTTATAAATGGAAAGTTGATTGCAGAGGTAGAGCGTTTCGTTTTTACCCAAGAAGAATTCCAAACAAAACTTGATTTAGCAGCAGCCAATGTGATAGTTGCAAGTCCTGGTCGTTCAGGGAGCACGGTTTTATTTAATTCTTTAAAAAAGAAGTGTCCGAGAGGTTATAAAGTTCTGAAGACACATTGCCTTGTCCCTAAGAAGTCTTACAGCGGGAAGATAATCTATGTTTATTCCGACCCGGATAAGGCAGCCGAATCTGTTTTACATAAATGTATAAATGACGAACCTTGGGGAGAATCGCACTTTACACATGTGGAAAGTTCTGATATTTCGTGGTTGCAAGACATTGGTGCAACGACACGTCAAACTATAGAAAATAATCTTTTAGCTTACGATGCATTGGGGTGTACGAAGCAGTTATTCTATTGGCTGCATGGTAAAACAAAGCCTTGTGAATTCAATCAAGCGCAGATTTTAGCAATCAAATATGAAAATTTATGGGACGAAACAACGCAAGAGGCGATTAGAACATTCCTTGGGTTGGATGGATTTAAACTACCAGAAAAGAAAAATAGAGGACAATGGGAGTCATTAACTGAATTTGAAATTTCAGCTAAAACATACCATAATAAGGGTACTATAGATGAACCTCGTTATCCAGCCTATGCAAGTGCAAGGGCTCTATGGGAAAATGCTCCGCCTTTGCAGTATCTTTTAATTAAAGATTAGCGTATACACAAACAACCTCAAAAGTTGGGTTTAAATCTGCACAAAAATCATCGTTTTTTCAAGCCAAGCAGCTTATGCATGAAGTCTATTATATGAAGTCTATTATCCTAAGATCCGGCAGTTCGAGATGGCAAATTAATGCAAGATCTTGAATTAGAATCACTTTGCAATGGGGTGGGACATTCCCAAATGGTGAAGGACCACCCCATTGCAAATGATTCTGGTTCAAGAGATTGCGTTAAGTTGCCGTCTCCAACTGCCGGATTTAGGATTATTTGTCTGGTCTGATTTTGCTATTTTTTCGGAAGTTTTGCGTTGAACATCCCGGGTGAGGCAACTTCGTGAATCATCGGCACCCCTTCTGCAAAATAAATAGCAACATGACTCACATTCGAAGGCCCAATTAACAGATGGCCGCAACGCGCAAGCAATAGCGTATCGATAAGCACTTCGCGTCCTAAATTGTATTTGTGCAGAGGGCGTGCTGCTTCATGCAGCCAGGATTTGAGTGGGTCATCTAAATTAGTTAGCGCCGAAACGCGATAGGCTTTTGTAACAATCAGGCGATCGCTAAAAACTTGTTTGAACATCTCTACAGTTTCCAATTCATCGCATGCAAGGTAGATTTGCGAAAACTGATAAATTTCATTTAGTTTCTTCGCTTCTTCAAGATAGACGTCTACGCTGGAAGTAAGAAAATGATGGTCTGTTCCTTGACGCCTATCGGTACCCCGCACATGAACACCCAAGATATTTTCATGAATTCCTGGTTCGATATAACCATCTACTTCATCAAGAATATATTTTTTAACTTTGATATATTTTGTTATTAACTCCTTAGCTCTTCTTACGTCTTTTTCTTTTGGTTGAACAGTGTATGCTCGAGAAAATACACGCCCATTTCCACCACCGTTATACATTGCATGAGGCCCAATAACTTGATCTAAAGTCATTCCTCCCGGCTGTTCAAAAAAATATTCCCATGCATTCATCGTGTTTAAAACACGTGTAGATTCGTTATAAAGAGTTTGATTATTTTCCATATCTACAACAGGAATCCAGCCGCGCTTATCTGCTTGGTCAATACCGGCTAAGATAACGAGAAAGTTGGACCAAAATCCTGCGCCGGTAGAGGGTGGTGTGCGAGATATGATGCATGGGCGCAACTCTGAAGCTTGTCCGAGCAAACTAGTACCGTCCGAACATCCGTTTTTCATTGTTTCTGAAGATGACTCTGCTGAAAGAGAAGAAAAGATAAATACTGCCAAACATATAGAGAATTTTTGCATATATAACCTCTGAATAGTCGGCTAAAGGTAAATCCATTTTCATTTTTTGGCAATAGAAATGAAAATGGGTAAATGTGTAAGATCCAGATATACTTAAAGCATGTTCAAAAATTGGATTTTTGAAGGTGCTGTGATTAAGCCAAAAACATTGAGGTCAATATTATGTTTCATTCATCTAAAAAGCTGCTATATAGCTTGCTGTTTTCTCTTGTGTTTTTAAGCCAGTGGGCTGAGGCACACACACCTAAAATAGTCGGTTTGATGCAAGTGAGAAATGAGGAAATGTTTATAGAGCAATGCTTACGAGCTTTGTCATTATATGTCGATGCTATCGTGGTTCTTGAGGACGCTTCTGAGGATCACACATTAGAAATTTTACAGCAGTTAAGGAAAGAGCTTCCTATTGAACGCATTATCATTCACGATCAGTCTTCTTGGCAAGTGAGAGACGAGCGATACAATAGACAAGCTCTTTTAGATGCGGGAAGGGCTATTGAGGGGACACATTTTATCATGATTGATGCCGATGAAATGTTTACGGCAGAGTGCGCCACCAATAATTGGCTTCGCAATAAAATATTAGCCTTGGAACCTGGACAAATTATGACATTTCCTATGATGCATGTCTGGAATAGTGTCGATTTATATCGAGATGATAAAAAATGTCATCCTCTTATGCCTCGTTGGAGTGTGAATTCTGTTTTATGCGATGATGGGGTCTGTAACTATAATGAGAATAGGTCAGGGGTGACTGGAATTGTGCATGTTTCACGTTGTCCTCAAAATAGGGTATGTTCCGCTGAGAATAGTACCATTGCCATTCAAGACATTAATCGAGGCATGATTCATTTCAAATGTGCAAACACGGATAATATTGTTGTAAAGCGCGTTTGGTATATGTGTCTTGAATTTATAAGAGCTTGTGCTGCTGCAAAGGATCCTATCGATAGTGCCAAAATCATTAATAAATGCTATGACGGTCATATATATAATGGGATGTTCCCGACCATGGAGGAAATGATTTTGAAAGAAGTTCCTAAGGGATGGTACAAAGGGTATGCGTTCTTTGATAAAAAGGCTTTTACAGCCTTTAATCAATACCGTAAAGATGAGGTTCTTTTATGGTTTGATACTTATGGCCTTGATTTTTTTAAGCTTCTCAATATTTGGGATGTTGATTGGGTGGTAGAATATAAAAATGGTCAAGTGAATGAAAAAATATAGGATCGAAAGCGATAGCTTCGGGAAAGTAGAGATTCCAGAAGGCAGATATTGGGGCGCAGCCACAGAGCGCTCCCTTTGCCATTTTGCGATCGGCCACGAGCTAATGCCAAAAAGCATGATAAGGGCTCTTGGCACCCTGAAAAAATGTGCAGCAAAGGCCAATCAACAGCTTAAAGTTCTTTCTAAAGAAAAAGCGAGTCTGATCATCCAAGCAGCTGATGAAGTGATTGCAGGGACACTTGATGATCATTTTCCTTTACGAATTTGGCAGACGGGAAGCGGCACGCAGACCAATATGAACGCAAATGAAGTGATTGCCAACCGCGCCATTGAAATGGCAAAGGGAGTGCTTGGGAGTAAAAGTCCTATCCATCCAAATGACGATGTTAATATGTCCCAATCATCTAACGATGTGTTTCCAGCCGCCATGCATATTGCAGCAGCTGAAGAGGTGAGCCATAAGCTTCTCCCAAGTCTTGAAAGGATGAAAGAGGCGCTGCAAGAGAAAGTCGTTTTATTTAAGGATATTATTAAGATCGGGCGCACCCATTTAATGGACGCAGTGCCATTGACAGTGGGACAAGAGTTTTCCGGATATGTCGCGCAGTTAACTCAAGACATCGAAAGGATCTTATTTTGTCTTCTCGATATCTATGAACTTCCATTGGGAGGAACAGCGGTTGGGACGGGTCTTAATTCTCCAAAGGAATTTGGACCTCTTGCCTCATCTTTTGTTGCCGAAGAGACAAAGCTTAAGTTTATCCCTTCTAAAAATAAGTTTGCAGGCATTGCTGCACATGACCCTTTAGTTTTTTTAAGCGGCGGGCTAAAGACGATTGCCGCCACATTTATGAAAATTGCAAATGACTTTCGCATGATGGGCTCAGGTCCTAGGTGCGGTTTGAATGAACTTTTTTTACCGGCAAATGAAGCTGGATCTTCCATCATGCCTGGAAAAGTCAATCCTACCCAATGTGAAGCGATGATGATGGTGGCTACTCAAGTGATGGGAAATGATGTGGCGATCACCATTGCCGGCTCGCAAGGCAACTTTGAACTTAATGTCTTTAAACCATTAATTGCCCATAATGTGCTCAATTCAATACAATTACTATCAGATACTGCTTCCCATTTTACAAGATTTTTAATCGAGGGTGTGCAAGTCAATACAAAAAAAATAGAGCAAGACCTTTCCCGATCACTTATGCTTGTGACAGCGCTAAATTCCCATATTGGCTATGATAAGGCGGCAAGTCTTGCGCGCTTTGCACACCAAAATGATCTTACCCTAAAAGATGCCTGCTGCCAGCTGCAGATTCTTTCAGCAGATGAGTTCGATCGGATCGTAGATCCAAAGAAAATGATTTTACAAAATTAAAAGGATATTATATGCGAGAGCCTCTTTTTCGTTCAGCTTTCATGACATTTTTAAAAGTTCTCTTTGGAACTTTAGGACTTATTTTTGCGATTACAATCGGCGTTTTAATGCTGTCTGGATCAGGGGGAGCGCTTGATGGAAACCCTGAAATTAAATACAAATTTAAGCCGGAAATTTTACCCAATGCCGATGGGGTAAGAAAGGAATTTAAAAGCGATACAGCTGTCATTTTACAGATCAATATCCATGGAGTTATCGGTCTTCATCATTTAACTCACGATAACATCGCTAAGCAATTAGTGGAGGCAAATGAGAGGCAATTAAAAGGAAAAGTAAAGGCAATTTTGCTCAATATGAATACTCCAGGAGGAGCTGCTATTGATGCAGATGGCATTTATAGAGAGATATTAAAATATAAAGAAGAGCATAAAATTCCAGTTTTTGTCTATGTCGATGGGATGTGCGCGTCCGGTGGAATGTATGTAGCAGCTGCAGCTGATAAGGTATTTGCAAGTGATACCAGCATTTTTGGAAGCGTTGGGGTGATTATCCCTACCCTGTTCAATTTTTCTAAGCTATTGGATAAAGTGGGCATTGACACAATGACAATATACGACGGTAAAGGCAAAGATGCTTTAAATCCGATGCGCCCATGGGTAGCGGGGGAAGAAGACAATATTAAGGATCTGACTAAGTTTTACTACAATACGTTTGTCGACGTGGTGATAAAGGGAAGAAAAGGGCTTGATAGGCAAAAGCTAATTGATGTGTATGGCGCAAATATTTATCCAGCCCCTATTGCAAAAGAGTATGGCTTTATCGATGAAACAGGCGCCAATTTATCTTCAACGCTTAAACACCTTGTCGAAACGCTAGGCATCCAAGATAATCACTACCATGTGATTACATTAAAAGATAGCTCCTGGTTTTTTGATTATTTCGGTGAAAAGGAAAGCGTTATGTCTGGACAAGTGACGCACAGGCTCGATTTACCACAAGAGTTGGATGCGAAGCTATCTAACCAATACCTTTACTTGTATCGCCCGTGAATAAGCTTTTCGTAATCGATGCATCAGGCTATCTTTTTAGCAGCTACTTTGCGATTCGAGGGATGTCAAATAGCAAAGGAGAGTCTACCAATGCGCTTTTTGGCTTTATCCGTTCAGCCTTAAAGTTGATTGCAGATTTTCAGCCAACGCATATGATCGCCGTATTCGATGGCCCAGATAACGCCAAGGCAAGAACTGCTATATATCCTGAATATAAGGCTCACCGTTCTAAAGTGCCCGAAGATCTACCTCCTCAAATTGATTTGGCAAGGTCTTTTTGCGCCTTATATGGCATTCCTACCTTAAATATCGAAGGGGTAGAAGCTGACGATGTCATGGGAGCTATTGCCAAATGGGCGACGGCAAGTTCTCTTGCAACCGTTTATCTTTGCACGAGCGATAAAGACATGTGTCAGCTTGTCAATGAGAATGTGCTTATCTTAAATACAAGAAAAGATAATCTCGTCATCGGACCCAAAGAGGTCGAAGAGATCCATGGCGTAAGTCCTAATCAAATCGTCGATTATTTGGCAATGACTGGCGATGCTTCCGATAATATCCCGGGACTTCCCGGGATTGGTCCAAAGACGGCGGCAGAGCTTTTGAAAAAATTTGGCAGTTTAGAGGCGCTTTTTGCCAATGCCGATCAAGTTGAGGGGGCAAAAAAAAGGTCTGCCATTATTGAAAATAAAGAAAAGGGGCTTTTAAGTAAACGCCTTGTCACAATCGATACAGAAGTGGGTGTGCCACAAGAGGAGGAATTTTATCGCTTAAAGCCGTTGCAGTACAATGAACTTAAAGCATTTTATCAAGAAAAGAATTTCAACTCTCTTCTTAAAGAGCTTGAGGTGCTTCACAAAGGAGAAAATGATGCCCCTTTGATGGAAGCAAATGAGCCTTATCACCTCATTGACGATGATGAGTGGCTTCTGCAGTTAGTAGAAACGCTAAAACAAGCGCAAGAAATTTGCTTTGATACCGAAACGACAGGCATCAATGTGCAGACGGCACACCTTGTGGGGATGAGCTTTTCTGTAAATGGATTTACTGGGTATGTGCCTGTCAATGGAAAGCTTGGATTGCAAAAGGTGATCCATGCGCTAAAACCCTTATTTGAAGATCCTCAGCTGAAATTTTTTGGGCATAACGTTAAGTATGACTTACATATCCTTTTAAATTTAGGGATACAAATTGTAAATCTCTCTTTTGATACGATTTTAGCCTCTTTTATCTTGCACTCTGAAAGTCGGCGTCACTCATTAGATGTCCTCACTGAGCAGTATTTCGATAAAACCATGATCGAAATTACCGATTTGATAGGGAAGGGTAGGCTTGCGATTACGATGCAAGAGGTGCCAATTGAAAAGGTGCTCCCTTATGCTTGCGATGATGCTGCCTATACGAGGCGCTTAAAAATTCTTTTTGAAAGCGAACTTGAAAAGCGCTCATTAGCCGGTATCATGTTTTCAATTGAGCTTCCTCTTCTCAAAGTACTTGCCGGTATGGAAAGTAAAGGAATTTATTTAGATATACCGTGTTTGCAAATACAGGCGATGCAGATTCAACAAAAAATCCATGACATTCAACATGAAGTTTATGTCCTTGTCGGAAGAGAGTTTAATTTAAATTCACCCAAGCAGTTAAGCGAGGTGTTGCAACAAGATTTAAAGATTATGCTTCCCAAAAAGACGAAAGAGGGGTTTTCTACAAGTAAAGAGGTGTTAGAAACAATAGCAGATAAACATCCTGCCATCGGGCGTATGTTAGAATATCGCACTTTAGAAAAATTGCGCTCGACTTATTTAGAAAGCCTTCCGGGGCAGGTCAGTCCGCGTACAGGGCGTATCCATTGCACCTTTAATCAATCTGTTGCTGCAACGGGTAGGCTTTCTTGCCAAGACCCTAACTTGCAAAATATTCCTCTACATTCTTTAGAGGGGAAAAGGATACGCACAGCCTTTCGTCCAGAGCTAAACGGATGGAGCTATCTATCAGCTGATTACTCTCAAATCGAGCTTCGCCTGTTAGCGCATATGAGTGAAGATCAAAATCTTATACAAGCATTTCATTCAGGAGAAGATATCCATCAATATACGGCATCGCTTATGTTTGATATGCCTCTTCATGAAGTGACAAAAGAGATGCGCCAGCAAGCAAAAGCTGTGAACTATGGGATTGTGTATGGGCAGCAGGCGTTTGGACTCTCGCAAGAGCTTAAAGTCGATATGAGAAATGCGCAAAGTTTTATCGAAACTTACTTTAAGCGCTATCCAAAGGTGAAAGAATACATAGAATCGCAAAAAGCCTATGCAAGGCAACATGGCAAAAGTGTCACTTTAGTCGGAAGAGAGCGCCTCATCCCAGAGATCCACAGTAAAAATATCCCCTTGCGCAATTTTGCAGAGCGCCTTGCAGTCAATAGTCCATTGCAAGGGACAGCAGCTGACCTCATCAAAATAGCAATGCTTAGGATTGATGAAAAATTAAAAAAAGAAAGTCTTAAGAGTTATATGATATTGCAAATCCACGATGAGCTGCTCTTTGAAGTTCCAGATGAAGAGATTTTTATCCTCACTTCCCTTGTAAAAGAGGCAATGGAAACGGTTTTTCAATTGAAAGTTCCCTTAATTGTCGATATATCTGTTGGCAAAAATTGGGGAGAGTGTTAATGTTATTACAGATAGCCGTTACCGGTGGTCTTTCGAGTGGTAAGTCTTCTGTCTGTAGATTTTTAGGCGATCTTGGAGCACATGTGGTAAGTGCCGATCAGATCGTACATTCGCTTTTGAAATCCCCGAAAACTAAAATTGGTAAACAGGTTGTCGATCTATTAGGTTTAGACATCGTCATAGGTGACGAGATTAGCCGCCAGGCAGTGTCAAATGTTGTGTTTGCTAATCCTGCCTTGCTTTCAGAATTAGAAGCTATTTTACATCCGGCAGTAAGAGAAGAAGTTAAGAGGCAATTTTCAATCCTTTCTGCTAAAGAGCAAAGTGACGATGTAGATGTAAAAAAATTATTTGTGGTCGAAATTCCCTTGTTGTTTGAAGTGGAAAAAGAAGGCGGGGAGAAGCGAGGCGATCATTTCGATTATACGGTAGCAGTGATTGCTTCTGAAAGCGCGTGTCAAGAACGTTTTATGACAAAAATGGGGCTGACCTTAGAAGATTTTCGCAACCGGACGGCAAGGCAACTTCCACCAGAAGTAAAAAAAATGCGCGCAGATTATACCATTGAAAATAATGGAAATTTAAATGACTTGCGCTTAGCAGTAGAAAAACTTTATAGAACACTCTATTCTTAACAATTCCTTTAACCCATAGGCGTAAATTTTTTAATCAACTAAAATTTATAGTCTAATCAACTTAGGAGCAAGATTCTTCAATGAATCCTGAAAACCCTTCAGAAACGTCTTCAACATATGATGAGGTGCAAGCTGGTGCTCGCGACTCACAAGAACATGAGCAAGCAGCTCAGCAGACTCAATCAGTCACTAAAATAGCTGAAATTCAGCGGATGAATATCGATCAGCTAAATCTTTTCGGTAAGAAATTTGGACTGCGCCACCTTGGATCCTTAACTAAATCGCAAATGGTATTTGAAATTGTCAAAGCCATTTCTGAAAAGGCCAATGAAGTCTTAGTGGGAGAAGGGGTTCTTGAAATACTCTCTGATGGTTTCGGATTTCTTAGATCCCCCTATTACAATTATTTGCCATCAGCAGAAGATATCTATGTTTCGCCTGCGCAAATTAGGCGTTTTGACTTAAAAAAAGGGGATACCATTTGCGGGACCATCAGGTCACCAAAGGAGAAAGAAAAATATTTTGCTCTTCTTAGAGTCGATAGCATTAATGGCAGAGCCCCTGAGAAGGTTAAAGAGAGAATTCTTTTTGAGAACTTAACACCCCTTTATCCCGACGCGCGCATTGTGATGGAGACGACTAAAGATAAGCTATCGATGCGCGTCTTAGATCTTGCAGCCCCTATTGGTAAGGGGCAACGCGGACTTATCGTCGCACCTCCTAGGACCGGTAAGACGATTATCTTGCAAAATATTGCCAATTCTATCGCACACAATAATCCTGAAATCACATTGCTTGTACTTCTTATCGATGAACGGCCAGAAGAAGTCACCGATATGCAGCGCGTCGTGAAAGGAGAAGTTGTGGCATCGACCTTTGATGAGCCCCCAGAGCGCCATGTGCAAGTAGCTGAAATGGTCATCGAAAAGGCAAGACGCCTTGTGGAGTATGGTCATGATGTTGTCATTTTATTGGACTCACTTACAAGACTTGCGCGCGCTTATAACACGATACAGCCCCACTCTGGTAAGATTTTAACAGGAGGTATCGATGCCAATGCGTTACATAAGCCAAAACGCTTTTTTGGCGCTGCAAGAAACATCGAAGAAGGGGGATCGCTCACCATCATCGCCACAGCCTTAATTGACACAGGCTCTCGCATGGATGAGGTGATTTTTGAAGAGTTTAAGGGAACGGGCAATATGGAGCTTGTCTTAGACAGGCGCCTTGCCGATCGCCGCATCTATCCTGCGATCGATATCGTCAAGAGCGGCACGAGAAAAGAAGAGCTTCTCTACGATCCGCGCGAACTTGAAAAGATTTACCCTATACGTCAGGCAGTGGCTGACCTATCTCCAATTGATGCGATGAACCTTTTGCTTGGGCGCTTAAAGAAAACAAGTAGCAACGCAGAATTTTTACTCTCGATGAAAGAATAAATTAGGAAAGAATAGATTTGAAGATGAGAAAGGCAATATTATATCTTTTCATAGCAGCTCTAATCGCAGGGGGTGTCTTCTTATATCAAGAGAGCGATCATCTCCCAAGTGCGCTGCAACAGTATGTTGAAAACGGGGAGTTCGTGACGTTTAAGGCACGGTTTACTCCCGAGCAAATCATGCAGGCGCATAAGGGAGAGCTTTTAGAAGATAATAAGCACTCCTTTGGCGCTGCAAGTGTCAAATATTACCCCTATCTTTTAATGGAGATTAAGTACGTCCAGCCAGATAAAAAAACGCGCGAAGGTGTATCTCTTTGGAGTATGGTGGATGGGGAAATGGTGCTTGATACGTCTACATGGGAAATCACTCATGGGTTTCAAGATGCAATTGAGGCTCAAGCGATTCGCAATGATTATAAGCTGATGCAAGTGCTTGCCAAAACTAAATCAAGCACTTTTGAGCGCCTTCAAAAGGATTTAGGCCTTGAGAAAGAGACGTTGCAGCAATGGATAAAAAGCGCTCTTGATAAGCATCTGATCGTGCAAAAGGGGGGGGATATTCAGCTCCATTTTCAAAATCCGAAAATTGCCGTATTGCCAGAGACAAAGATGGGGGATTCTTTTGTCAAGCAGCCATACAGTTATTCGCAGCATGTGGCTAAGAAGTATACCACTAAGCAAATTCAAAATGCAGGCAAAGCCGCATTTGGATCTGATTTTACTGTAAGATCATCTACAGAGGTATTTTTGCCTGTGTATGCGATCGAGGTTAAAAATCCCGATGGCAGCATCTTAACGACATATTGGAACGCCTTAAATGGCGAAAGAATGACACCTCGCCTTGGAAGCACTGGTTGGTAGGGGATGGGTTATAGTAAATTGATTTTAGGAAGGTATGTCTTACGCTTACATTACACGCTGAGTCGTTAAGAGTATGTCGCGCTATCCCTGCAAGTTTCCAACAAATCCACGTATTCTTCAATATTTGACTCGTTTGGTGAATCCGCTTGAACAAGCTTAATTATCTCTTTAATGACATAATTAAGGGTGAGAACAAATCTCAATGACAGTGATCTGGCGTTTTTCCGGTCCATAATACCAGAAAATTCGATATGCCCCTGGCGTGTTATTTTGAGCATAGGACTCAAAAACTTCTTCTCCATTTGGTCCACTTAGCTCGTCATATTTATGCGTATTAAGGGATGGATGTTTGAGATTATGCACCATCAGGCCTATGCTTTTTGCAACAGCTTTTGCTACCCCTTTTTTCGATGGGTCTTTTTTTAATTGTATCAGTTTATCAAGGGAGTATTGGGTAAAATTGATGTGAAATTCATGACTTTTCATCTTCTACAAATTCCTCAAGTTCATGCAGGGTCATTGTAGTGACTTTACCTTCTTTCGCTTGCTGGATAGATTTTTTTAATTTTTCCAAAAATTCTTTCTTTTTTAAATCTTTTAGAGCTGAGAGCACAATTGCGTGCAAGAAGTCCTTCATAGACACCTGTGCTTTAGCACATTCTATTTTAATTGCTATATGCTCATCAACCGACACTTCGAAACTAACTCGCGCAGAATTTGACATATATCCCCCCCTTCTATTTTTTTATTTTAGCACAAATGGGATTAAATGAATATGTGTAAAAGTGTTTTGCTTATACAAGTGTCTAATACTAGCCCAAGTTTACGAGTTATTTAGAGCTCGTCGGGAATTGCTGCAAAAAGCTCACATACAAGTTACGTATAATCGTGAAAGTCGTTAATTTTTCTGGATTTTTCACGATTAATGGGAGATTCAATATATACTGCTTCTAGTTGAAACCTGGAATTTTGACGGCGTCAGATTGACTGCACTTTTTTGGTCTTCATTCGCGCCTTGCCAAAGGCAATGGTCGTTTCCTCCAGACCAAAAAATGGCGTCGCCTTCTTGCTAAAATTCCAATTTTTGAAACACGTTCGGTATAGATATATGAAATCGTTTTGCAAATGCCTTAAGTCTAATTACACACTTAGTTGTTCAGAATATGTCGCGCTATCCCTGCTAGTTTCCAACAAATCCATGTATTCTTCAATATTTGACTCGTTTGGTGAATCCACATGAACAAGCTTAATTACCTCTTTAATGACACCTCCGCTGCCCTGTATGCGCATTTGCATCTCTCGACCCTCATCAAAGTCTCTTATAGTGAGTTTCCTAGTTGAATATAAGACATTCCTTTTATCATCGTATCTCATCCATTGTGGGAACTGAGTCGGGAATTCAACATGGTACCGTTTGCCACAAAATAATTTTTCAAAACACTGTCCAAAATGCCCTTTATCTCTTACATAGGCCTGAATTTTCTGAAAATTGTCTTTTTTTGTCTGTAATTTATAGATAAAATGCTCCCCATTACACATATATCCTTCATAACTCCACTTGCGTTTGGCATATCGATTTATAAACAGCGCCCGATTTCTATACAATGTCAGAGTACTTAAGATAGGTCCGATAATCTTAATGAATTTCAGTAGATTTGCTGCATAAGAATCACCAGACACGGATACCTTAAATTGCCCCGTTGTTTCCAATGTTCCATCGCTTGCGATCACACTGGCAACTGTTATTTGATCAGTATACATGCCGGTATCCCCAGTTTGAGGCTGACCATAAAATGTGCGATTGGCAGGATTGAAAGTTAACCACTTTGGCAAATCTTTTGTCTTGTAGGTCAGCTCCCCTCCGTTCGGATTCGCAAACACGTTGTTTGGCATGACATACTCAAAGTATTGATCAACTTCTGCCCTTTGCATAGAGATCGGATTTTGATAGATCGGTGCTTGAGGTGACCTAACATGCATGTTAAATGAAGTTGAGGCAACTCCTCCACTTGTAATTCCATTGAGAGTGACAGCAAATGTTCCTGCATTAGTTGGACCCGGGGTGCCTGAAAGTTTGAGTTGGTTAAGGTTAGTTAATATTCGCAGCTCACCGTTACTTATGGCTAAATAGGCAGTAGTTCCTACAACATGGACTGCGTCGACAGGTGATGGAACACTTGAAGTCGCAGCTATGTAAGTCCAGAACAAAGTCGGGTTGGTTGGAGAAGAAACATCAATAACCTGTAAGCTCGAAGTGGAATCTGCTACAAAGGCAGCGGTACCAACTACTTGAACTTCCATGGCCTCACCAGGGGTGTCGTAAAACCCGATACGAGAAGGACTACTTGGCGAAGCCACGTTAATGATTTGTAGGCCGCTTGCCCCATCAGCCACGTAGGCGGTTGTCCCCACGACTTGGACATGACGGGCCCGATCAGGAGTATCGTAAGTTCCGATCAGAATAGGACTGCTTAGCGAAGAAATGTCAAGAATTTGTAATCCGTTATTAAGGGCTGCTACATAAGCCTTAGTGCCCACAACTTGGACTTTCATGGTCAAACCAAGTGGTCCGAAAGTGCTGATTAGGGAAGGACTGCTCGGCGTCGTGATATCAATGATTTGTAATCCTTTAGTCCCATCCGCTACATACGCAGTATTTCCTACAACTTCGACTCCATATGCTTCTCCTGGAGTATCATAAGTGCCGATCAAAGTAGGGCTACTCGGCGTTGTGATATCAAGGATTTGTAATCCTTTATCCCCATCTGCAACATAGGCGGTTGTTCCGACGATTTGAACTTTGTAAGTGCGTCTTCATTACTAGTTATTTAGAGCTTGGCGGGAATTGCTGCAAAAAACTCACTTACAAGCTACGTATAATCGTGAAAAAAATGGGCTTTATTTATTTTTTCACGATTATGGATTGTAAATCGTGAAAATCGTGGATGTTTATTGATGTTTTCACTGTTATGTAGTATAAATCGTGAAAATCGTTGCTTTTTCTTAGTTTTTCACGATTAATGGGAGATTCAATATTATGACCAGAACCGCTGTAACTTTTAAAAAAATCGCATTTTTGCGCGATCGTTATTACAAAGCTGCGATCCATAAGGCAGAACTCATTAAATTAATTTCTGAGTCTGAAGTCGCAGAGCAGGTCTATAATTCCAATGCTATCGAAAATAACACCTTAACTTTGGAAGAGACCGAAAAGATTCTATTACAGATAGATCTCGATCGCTATCTTAATGAACGGGAAATTTTTGAAGCTAAAAATCTTGCCCGAGTTGTTCTCTACATTGACAAAAAGGCAAAAGAACAAGAACTGACACTTGATGTAGTGCTGCTGCTACATAAAATGTTATTATCAAACATTACAGATGAAATTGCAGGACGCTTTAGGCAACATAACGAATATGTCCGAGTGGCCAATCATATCGCCCCGCATCCCAAAGAAATCCTTCCACGCCTTGAAAGCTGCTTTATTGAATATCACGCGAGCAGCTCTCTCAATATTATTTGCCGAATTGCCAAGCTCCACTTAAACTTTGAGCACATTCATCCTTTCATCGATGGCAATGGGCGGATTGGAAGAGTGATCAACAATTACTTGTTGATAAGAGAAGGATTTGTGCCGATCAATATCAAGTTTATCGATCGCAAGACCTATTATGATGCGTTCAAAGAGTTTGATACAAAACAGCGTACCTCTATCATGGAGGATATTGTTGGAAAAGCCCTGACCAATAGTTATCATAAGCGACTCGCTTATTTGGAAGGCAAAGAAATTATCACCTTATCTGAGTATGCGAAGAGAAGAAAAATCTCCCATTCAAATTTACTCAATAAAGCCCATAGGCAAACAATAGAAGCATTTCTTGATAAGGGGACTTGGATGATTGGAGCTTAGCGTATGTCACCTCTATCTTGAGAGTGATGGCTGGGAAACGTGGTGTTAGCCTCAAAATTTGTCGATAAATTTACTCAAAAATCAAAGCAAATTTGAAAGAAATCTAATAGACCTCTTTCGAAACTCCATTTGGTCGCTAAAATTGTGCTTTTTGGCATCTTTGCTGCAAAATTTTTCAACCAGGTGTATACACATGCTTTCAAAATTTTGCAGCAAATCTGCACAAAAATCCCAAATTTTATCAACCAAAGCGAGTTTCGAAAGAAATCTAATGTTAGAGTTTATGGATGAAGTGAGAGAAGAATGCGGCATTCCAAAGATCAAGACTCTGAAGCTCTCTTGGTTTTATAAAATTTTCCACATCTTTTGTTGCAAGTTTCCAGTCTATAGTCAGCACCTTTTTTTCTAGCTCCTGAACAATCCAGGGCATATCAATCAAAATTTTTGTCCCACTCAACTTGCCCTTCCATGGGCCCTGCTGATCGAGAGCGTTTGAAAGAAAAGTAAAATTGATCTCTGTTTTTCTTGTGACATACCAAATGAAGTCGTACCAATCTCTCCCCTTTACATAATCTCTGCAAAGCAGGGCGTGTAATTTACCTGCAAATAGGCTAGAAGGGGTTTGGAGGACGGCCGAAAATGGCGTTGGGAAATCGATAAGCTTCGCCTCAAAAGCCGATCCTAGGGGTGGATTAGTATCAACCTCTAGTTTGATTTGAATATTTTGAGCATCAGCACGATCTCTGGCATAGGATAGTTGAAGCACCTTTCCAAAGGAAGTTTCTTTAAGAAATGCTTTTTTGACTGCTGTATTTGCTTCCGAACGATCTTTGACTTCTGCAGTTAACCCAAACGATTCAAACTCTAATTTAATCTCGTTCAAAAACGGGTGCCAGAGAAAATTTGAAGTTGGATTAAAAAGGATGAAATCAAGATCTTCAGAAAATCTAGGGAGACCGTACAAAATTCTTAAAGCAGTTCCACCTTGGAAGGCACCATGTTTAAAAAATTCACTTCGACTGAGAGCTAGCAGAGTGATTTCTTGAGCAATTTCTTTAAAAGCATTAAGTTCATCTCTTTTTGATTGGGGATTATATGTTCGAATACGCTCTTCGATGATGCGAATATCCATTAATGAATGTCCTTTTCAAGTTTAAGTAAGATTTTGCGAACAGTTTGACTTCCGTAGTTTTTAGCAATATGCGACAAACTTTGAAGATCTGAATTTTTGATGTCATCCAGCTCAATTCTTAAATCGGATGAGAGATCGTGAATGGATGACCAATTCTTTTTGTAGCAATAAATCATGTCTGCAATGGCCTTCCAAGGTTCTGCCATAATAAAGATCGATCCATTACTTTCGATTCTTTCAACATTCAAGAAAAATGGGGCGCTCGGAACGTGTGAATAGCGAAAAACACCAAGAGGGGTTTCAAATGTCTTTGACCTCTTGGCAGAAACCGAGGTTGTTGTATATACAGCTTCAGGAATCCAACTATGATAAGAAAGAGCAGATTCTAAGCTAATATAAGAGGGACCGTAAATCACCCCAGCTATTTCAAAAGGATCTGGTTGCTTTTTTGTATAAGGGGGGCCAATAAGGTAAAGGCCTCTTCTCAAACCAATTAAAACCCCCTTTTTGAGGGCAAGTTTTACAGCGTCGTAGCGTCTTGTTTCTTCGCCAAGATAGATAACAGCTAAATCTTGATCCCGAATAAACGGTTTTCCCCATGCAAACAACTGTTGTTCGAATCGAGTGTCCATATCTATATCTTGCTCGAAACTGGAATTTTTTTCCAGTTTTGTGCAAAATTTTGCATAAAATTATAAAAACCAAAAGATTGCGTTAGGCGAAGTAAAATAACTTGTAAAATCGGGTTAGATCAGGCCATGCAAGTGGCCTCTATTTGGGCGACAAGGTCTACAGCTTCTGGCATTGAGGGATCTGCTGTGAGCTTCCCCGTTTCGCGGTTAAATGCCAACCCCTCGTCCTTTAACGCTGTCGCAAACTCATTCCAAGAGGATTCAACAAATGCGGAATCAATTTTAAGAGCTTGTATCAAAGTTTCTAGTTTACTGTCATGAGGCTCTGATTCTTCAACAAATAAGCGACTTATACGTGCGTTTGTAAGCGCAATGCCTTGCTTATCCAATTCACAACATTTTGTTAAGAGCGTTTTCATTACGAGCGTGACAGCCTCATTTTGTACAGCGTCGAATTGTTCCCAATCTATTTTCGCAAACTTTTCCGCTTGTTGCTTAGTATTGATCTCGCCGAATTTAAGAATCAATCTGAATTTTAGAGCCAATCCGCCATTCCCTAAAGTATCTAAAGAGATGGAAAGGATCTTTGATAGAAATGAGGTCCATAAAGGCAATTCAGTCTCTCCTCGATGCATAAAATAAGCCATTCGATATGCTTTTAACTCTTCAGGTGCAGCATCTGAACTTAGGATAGATGAGAACTCTTGCAGACCTTTATCAAAAGATTTCTTCGCTTCAGAAAGCGCAAATTGTTCGCCCTTCCACTTTAATTGAGATTGTAGATGTTCTAAAACGGGTGCCCACATTTGGTTAAAGAGACCTAAGTTTCGGAGTTCTAGCCGTTGTTGATCAGTAGGTAGCACAGCCATCTGATCAAAATATTGAGCAGCTAGGACAGATCCTTTAGCATCCATTAACAATGAATGTAGCACTAAGCTATAAGCCTTACTCATTTGGATGGACGCCGCTTCACAATCTTTATATATTGTTTCTAAAGCTAACTTCTGCCATTTGGTCGAAGCCTTGAACATTTCCGCATGACAGGCTTCGGATCGGAAAAAATTATCTATTATTTGTTGAACTTTTTCTTTTCTATTCTTTACTCCGCTATCTTCTATATACAAGGTTTCAAGCGCCCCATCGAGCGCGGCTGTTTCTGTAGGCGTCACGCTCACGATATTGCGCCCACCAAAACCTGGATAACGCGATTGCAGCATAGAAAGAGCCGATTGAGCCCTTGTGAATAAATGGCTAAGCTCATCTGTTGTCTCTTTGTCTTGGCCACTTGATTGAGTCACTCTAGAAGAGTCTCCAAGGTCAAGATGGGGAAAGCTTTGAGTGACGGAGCCGCTTGAGTTAAAGAGCGCATTTACCACTTTTATCGCGGGGATAATGCGATCATCCCACTCTTGACTTGAAATAACGGGGTCGTCATTTGAGTGGTGGCAAAGTGCTCTATTTGTAAATGTTTCTAAAGTAGAGACCGCGTCCTGTAAAGATAAATGGTTCATTTTTTCTCCGTATAAAATATATTATGTAAAAAATAATACTACAAAATCTATCTGAAATTACAATTAAATTCAATAGACTTTTTTCAAAACCAGCATTCCCGCTAATTTTGTTGCAGTCTTTCGAGGCTGACAATAAATGAAGTTTTGAAAAGAGTCTATTGAGTGTTAGCGATAAACATCTTTTCGATGGTCAAT
>Ga0206944_1061_pt2 | contig 21102 bp, 20 predicted proteins | sample Alteio_BWOrgHeat_4_FD_152978 | JGI IMG/M metagenome (GOLD analysis project Ga0206944, IMG submission 152978) | Enriched cells from forest soil in Barre Woods Harvard Forest LTER site, Petersham, Massachusetts, United States -... | ecosystem: Environmental > Terrestrial > Soil > Temperate forest > O... | reverse complement strand
GAAAAACATTTGTCCTCTACCGCTGAAGGCCAGACACTCAGGAAGACTGCGCTTAATGCGACGCACCGCAAGCTCGGCGCCAAAATGGTGGATTTTGGCGGCTGGGACATGCCGGTGGAGTATCCCGCGAGCGGCGGGCTGGTAAAAGAGCATCTGGCCGTGCGTACCGGCGTGGGCATGTTTGACGTCTCGCACATGGGAGACATCCTGATCCGCGGGCCACAGGCGCTGGACGCCGTTCAGTGGATCAGCATGAATGATGCTTCCAAACTTCAGGAAGGCCAGGCGCACTATTCTGCGCTGCTGTATCCCGAGGGGACGTTTGTGGATGACGTGATCGTCCACAAAATGGGACAAAATGATTACCTGCTTGTGATCAACGCCGGCACGCGGGAAAAAGACCACAGCTGGGTCCGCAAGAACGTAAGCAAGTTCCGCTGCCATGCTGATGACGTGGGCGACTACTACACGCAGATCGCCATACAAGGCCCGAAGGCAGAAGCCACGCTGCAAAAGCTGACCAACGTCGATCTCTCACAGATCAAGAATTACTGGTTCAAGCACGGAACGGTCTGCAACCTGCCCAATACCTTGATCGCAAGGACTGGCTACACGGCGGAAGACGGATTCGAGATTTACGTTCCCTCCGATGTGCCGACCAGCGAACGCGTGTGGAACGAAGTGACTGAGGCAGGCAAGGAGTTTGGCCTTGTCCCCTGCGGGCTGGGCGCACGCAACACGCTGCGCCTGGAAGGCAAGATGGCACTTTACAGCCACGAGATTTCAGATTCGATCAATGTCTTTGAAGCGGCGCTAGATCGTTACAGCAAGATGGAGAAGCCGGATTTCATCGGCAAGGCGGCGCTGGAGAAGGTGAAGGCCGCTGGAGTGAAGCGCATTCTGGTGGGTCTGGAGGCGGTCGATCGAGGAATCCCGCGCGATGGTTATAAGGTTTTTGATGAAGCGGGAAGTGAAATCGGCTACGTGACCAGTGGTTCGCCCGCGCCGTTTTTGAAAAAGAACATTGCGCTGGCGTATGTGCCGCTGCAGCATTCAGCGATTGGGCACGAAGTGTTTGTAGAGATCAGAGGGCAGAAGGTTAAGTGCAAGGTTGTGCCAACACCGTTTTACAAGCGACCGAAAAAGTCTTAAAGCGCAATTCTGGGCTTTCGACGATATCCAAGGTTTCAGAAACATAAATCCAGGCGGGTGAAATGCGGAGAGAGCGTTGGCCCGCGCGAAAACTGCCCCGGCAAGACCAACATCAGGCTTGCCGGGGACCCCAAGGAGCATAAGGGCGAAACAATGAAGCGTTGTGGAGCCCTGGAATAAAGACATGGCATATCCGAAGGATTACAAGTACACCAAAGAGCATGAGTGGATCCAGGTAAAGGGCAACACCGCCACCGTAGGAATCACCGATCACGCGCAGGAATCACTGGGCGACATTGTGTTTGTTGAGCTGCCCAAAGTGGGCGCGCAGGTGGAAGCAGGCAAGAGCTTTGGCACAGTGGAATCAGTAAAGGCTGTGTCAGAACTCTATGCGCCCGCATCAGGCAAGGTGGTTGAGATTAATGAGAGCCTGAATCAGGGGCCGGAAGCCGTGAACCAGGATGCGCATAAGGCATGGATGATCAAGCTGGAGCTTTCGAACCCGGGCCAGGCGGACGGGCTAATGTCAGCCGACGATTACGAGAAGTACATCGCGGAAGAAAAGTAACGTCGTGAAATCCCGAGCAGAGCGAGGGAACCCTACACTCACGAAGAATCTTAAGGTTATGAAGGAGTAAGTTGAGGTCTCGGCAGCGATGAAGGGAATAGAGATCCCTCGTTGCGCTCGGGACTTCGGAGAGCCATGCGCTACTTACCAAAATCCCCCGCCGACCGTGCACAGATGATGCGCGAGATCGGATGCAAGTCTATTGATGACCTGTTCGCGCCGATTCCGGCGGAATACCGGCTAAACCGTGATCTGAAAGTGCCGCGGCAGATGGCGGAATCAGAGATCATCGACTATTTCCATGCCCGAGCCGACCACAACGCCGCTGGCTACGCGCTGTTTCTGGGCGCCGGAGCTTACCATCATTACCGTCCAGTGGTGATTGATGCCATGGTTTCACGCGGCGAATTTTTAACGTCATACACGCCATACCAGGCGGAGATTGCGCAGGGAACACTGCAGGCGATCTTTGAGTTCCAAACCATGATCTGTGAATTGACAGGAATGGAAGTGGCGAACGCCTCAATGTATGACGGCTCAACAGGTGCAGCGGAAGCTATGCTAATGGCAGTACGCATTACCGGCAGGAAGGCAGCAGTGGTGGCGCGGAGCGTGCATCCGGAATATCGCGAGGTAATGCATACATACACGCAGCATCAGGGCCTGCCCATCACGGAATGCAACTACCTGGAAAACGGCCGCGTTGACATGGCTGATCTGGAGAAGAAGATCACCAGTGACACGGCGTGCGTGCTAATCCAGTCGCCCAACTTTTTTGGCACGATTGAAGACGTTGCGGCTGTGGCCGACCTGGTGCACAAGAAAGGCGCGTTGCTGATCGTGTCCATTGCAGAAGCGCTGTCTCTGGGAATTGTGAAACCGCCGGTGGAAGCCGATATCGTTTCTATGGAGACGCAGTCTTTCGGCGTGCCACTGGGATACGGCGGGCCATACGCGGGTGTGATGGCGACGAAAGAGAAATTCGTCCGGCAGATTCCCGGTCGGCTGGTGGGAGAGACGAAAGATAAAGATGGCAAGCGTGGGTTCGTGCTGACGCTCTCTACGCGCGAGCAGCACATCCGCCGCGAGAAGGCGACGTCGAACATTTGTACCAATCAGGCGCTGATTGCCACAATGGCGACGATCTACCTGACGATTTATGGCCGCGAAGGGCTGAAAGAGCTGGCCGCACAGAACCTGGCCAAGGCGACGTATGCATCCGGGGAATTTGCGAAGAAAGGCAAGATTCTCTTTGCTGGCGCGCCGCGCTTCAATGAGTTTGTGGTGCAGACGAAAGACGATCCGCATGCAATCAACAAACGCCTGCTGGAGAAGAAGATGATTGGCGGCTTCCCGCTGAACTGGCACTATCCTGAGCTGGGCAACGCATCACTGTGGTGTTGCACAGAACTGAACAGCAAAAAGCAGATTGACGCAGCGGCGCAGGCGGTGGGCCAATGAGCAATAAAGACATCAAGAAAGCGACACACCACGTTAACCAGAATGAAGGGCTGATCTTTGAGCGGTCGTCACCGGGGAAGAAGGGCTACCGGCTGGCCCCGCTGGATGTTCCGGAGGTCGATTACACAAAAGCGCTTGGCACCTCGGCGCGCGCCGACCTAGGCAATATGCCGGAGGTGAGCGAGATGGAAATCATACGCCACTTCACGCGGCTTTCCACGTGGAATTACGCGATCGATCTGGGAATGTATCCGCTAGGCTCCTGCACTATGAAATATAACGCGCGCGTGAATGAAGTTGTTGCGCGGTTTCCCGGGCTGGCCAATGCGCATCCTTACCAGCCGGCTGAAGTTTCACAGGGCGCGATGCGGGTGATGAAGACGCTCTCAGACTGCCTGCTGGACATTACCGGGATGGATGCGATCACGCTACAACCCGCAGCAGGCGCGCATGGCGAGATGACCGGAATCCTGCTGATGCATGCTTATCTGCAATCAAAAGGGAACCCGCGCAAGAAGATCCTGATACCAGATTCAGCGCACGGCACCAACCCCGCTACGGCAGCGATTTGCGGTTACGCCGTGGAAAATTTGAAGTCGAACTCACGTGGGATGGTAGACGTGAGCGCGCTGGCGGCACAGATGAATGAAGACGTCGCCGGGCTTATGCTTACCAATCCCAACACGCTGGGAATTTTTGAGCAGGAGATCCATAAGATCGCGGACATTCTGCACGAAAAGGGCGGTCTTCTATATATGGACGGCGCGAACATGAACGCGCTGGTGGGCAAGACGCGCCCCGGTGATTTTGGCGTGGACGTGATGCACCTGAACCTGCACAAAACGTTTTCAACGCCGCATGGGGGAGGCGGACCGGGATCAGGACCAGTGGCGTGCAAGAAAATTCTGGAGCCGTTCCTGCCCAAGCCGGTGATTGTGGAACGGGCCGACGGCACGCTGGCGTTCGACTATGATCGGCCGAAGTCGGTGGGCCGCGTGCGCATGTTTTATGGAAACTTTGGCATGCACGTTCGCGCGCTGGCTTACACGCTGGCCAATGGTCCTGACGGCCTGCGGCAGACGACAGAAGACGCGGTGCTCAATGCGAACTACATCCGCAAGAAACTGGAAGGCGACTTTACTTTGCCGTACCAGAGCCCGTCGATGCATGAAGTGGTTTTCAGTGACAGTATCCAGGAACAAAAGGGTGTGAAAACCGGCGACATTGCGAAGCGGCTGATCGATTATGGTTTCCATCCTTATACAGTGTCTTTCCCGCTGGTGGTACATGGCGCAATCATGATTGAACCGACGGAAAGCGAGTCGCTGGAGGAACTGGATTTGCTGGTAGACGCGATGAAATCAATTGCGCGCGAAGCGGAGGAAGATCCGGAGTTCGTGAAGAACGCACCGCACACCACGAGGGTTAAGCGGCTGGATGAGACCGCCGCGGCCAGAAAGCCGATATTAAGGTGGAAGCCGGCTTCGGCGAAGACTGCGGGGGAATGAGCGAGGGGTCGGGAGGCAAATGAATTTCACCGCAGAGGTCGCAGAGAAGCGCGAAAATCAGATCAGCTCAATTATTCTGGATGCTGCAATTGCCGTCCACACTGCTTTGGGGCCTGGGCTGCTGGAGAGTGCGTATCAAGCGTGTCTCGCTTACGAACTTAACAGCAGAGGTTTAAAGGTTCAGACACAAGTTCCACTTCCAATCACCTATCGGGGTGTTCTGATTGATGCCGCATATCGTCTTAATCTTGTCATCGAGGACTTGGTGATCGCCGAACTGAAGGCTGTCGAGCGATTAATACCTATCCATGAAGCACAACTTCTTTCATATCTTAAGCTCAGCGGCAAGCGCCTTGGGCTTACTGATCAACTTTCATGTTTTGCGTCTTAAAGACGGATATAAGCGCATTGTAAATGGGCTTAATCTCAGGTCTCTGCGCTCTCTGCGTTCTCTGCGGTAAACGCCTTAAAGAAGTTGTAAAGCGGTTAAGAACGGTAAACCAAGGCTAAGGTAACATTTCCGGTGTCTAAAGCTTGAGGTACACTTCTGTTAGCCATGTCATCTCTGAAGTCATATTTTCTCGGCCTACTTCTATCTTTGTCTGCGCCGGCGATGCTGGGCCAGACAGCTGCAGCCGGCGCCAACGACCCGGTATTGCTGCATACGCTGCAGCAGGAACTTGATCGTGCGATGAGTTCGCTCAGCAAAACCGATCCCGCGCCATATTTCATCAGCTACGCCGGAAACGAAGATTTTGGTTCTGTCATCATGGCCAGCAATGGCGCGTTGATGGCCAACATCAAACGGCACGACCGCACGGTGGATGTTTCTGTCCGCGTGGGAAGCCGCGAGCTGGACAACACGCACGGCGAGAACCGCTTTAACGCTGTCACCACGGCATCTTTGCCGCTGGAGGACAAGCCCGATGCGATTGCGCGCGTGCTGTGGATCAACACCGATCGCATGTACAAGAAAGCCGCGCAGGGATTCCTGGAGGTGAAGACCAATACCAAGGTCCGCGCGGATGAAGAGGATTCGTCGCCGGATTTTTCAGCGGAGAAGCCGCAAATCTATATCGGCAAAGAAATTATTCCGCCGAAATTTGATCAGCATGAGTGGGAAGAAAGAGTCCGAAGGCTCTCTTCAATCTTCAAGAAATATCCTGACATTGAAAGCTCGACGGTAGTGTTGCTGGTGGAGGATACAACGCGCTACTTTGTTTCCAGCGAAGGCTCGCGATTGGTGGACTCGCGTCCGTTGATCCGGGTGCTGGCGCTGGGAAGCACGCGCTCATCTGACGGGATGGAGCTGGCCAGGTCAGAGACGTTTGATGCTTCCACGTTTGACAAGCTGGCGCCGGAGCAGGAAATCGCGGCGAAGATCGAAAAGATCGCGCAGGACCTGCAAAAGCTGAAGAAAGCGCCGGTCGTCGAGCCATTCAACGGTCCAGCGCTGCTTTCTGGGCGCGCAGCAGCGGTGTTCTTCCATGAGGTGGTGGGGCATCGGCTGGAAGGGCAGCGGCAGCGCGGAGAGAATGAAGGCCAGACGTTTACCAAGATGATTGGGCAGCCGGTTTTGCCGAAATTTTTGAGCGTGGAAGACGATCCGACTCTGGCGAAACTGGACGGCGTGGAGCTGAGCGGTAACTACAGCTACGATGAAGAAGGCGAGAAGAGCAAGAAGGTAGAGTTGATCTCGAACGGCATATTGAAGCAGTTCCTGATGTCGCGCATGCCGGTGAAGGGCTTTCTGCAATCGAACGGGCACGGCCGCGGGCAGGCAGGCATGATGCCGGTGGGACGGCAGGGCAATTTAATTGTCCGTTCTAACAAGACCGTGGCGGATTCACAGCTGCGGCAGGAACTGATCAACGAGATCAGGAAACAGAAGAAGCCGTTTGGGCTTTACTTTGAAGATATCGCCGGCGGCTTTACGCTGACCATGCGCAATATGCCGCAGGCGTTCCAGGTGATGCCGCTGATGGTGTGGAAGGTATATCCGGACGGGCGTCCGGACGAACTGGTGCGCGGCGTGGACATTATTGGAACGCCGCTGAACGCGCTGAACCGGATCGTTCTGACGGGACAGAAAATGGATGTATTCAACGGCGAGTGCGGAGCTGAATCCGGTTCTGTTCCGGTGGCCGCGGCTGCGCCGGCCATGTTGTTTTCAGAGATTGAGGTGCAGAAAGTTTCGCAGGGACATGAGCGACCGCCGCTGCTGCCGCCGCCAGGTGTAGAAAAGGCCGAGGTTGCGACCCAGCAATCCGGCAAGCCGGGGGTGCGCTAATGCGTCGGCTGATCCCCACTCTTCTTCTGATGGTTGTTTTTTCAGCGGCTGCGATGGCAGGCGACAACAATGCCGCGCCTGCGGCGGCTTCGGTTTCTACGAACGATCATGGCGATGCGGTGCTGAAAGCGATGCTGGCGGAGTTGAAGCGATCGCAGGAAAAGCTGCAACTGGGGCAGTTGCAGAGACCGTATTACATCGATTACCAGGTTACGGAAATTCAGGACAATATTGCCGATGCAACACTGGGCGCACTGCGTACAGACCAGGTGAACAGCGGCCGGCTGGTGCGCGTGGTCGTCCGCATTGGCGACTACAAACAGGACAGCTACTTTGGCGAAGGAACGGGTGCAGTGGAAGTGATGCCCACAGACAATGACGAACTGGCGCTCAGGCGACAGCTTTGGCTGGCCACCGACAAAGCATATAAATCCGCGCTCAGCGGCTTTACGGAAAAGCAGGCGGCGCTCAAGAGCGTAGAGACCGAAAATGACATGGCGGACTTCTCACAGGAGAAACCGGCGCAGTCAGTACGCGACCTGGCCAAGCTGGATGTGGAACTGGACAAATGGAAGCAGGAGGTCCGCGCGACTTCTGATTTGTTCCGCAGCGATCCCAGCCTGGAGATGAGCAGCGCCATGCTGAACTTCCGCGTGCTGAACCGCTACTTCGTGAATACAGAAGGCACGGTGGCACGCAATGGCAAGAGCATTTACACGCTGCTGTTCTCCGCTTCTGATCAGGCTGATGATGGCATGCACCTGGAGCGCAGCCATGGCTGGGTGGTGATCAAAGGGAATGAACTGCCCAAGAAGGAAGAAGTGGCGGAGGAAGCCAAGAAGTTGATTGGCAGCTTTGCGGCGCTCAAGAAAGCGCCGCTGGTGGAAGACGACTATCGCGGGCCGGTGCTGTTTTCAGCCGATGCGGCAACGTCAATATTTGAGCGGCTGATTGTTCCCAACATTCTGGGGATTCGTCCTGACCTGGGAAATCCTGCTCGCACGAACGGAGAATTTGCCTCCTACTATAAGGGCCGTGTGCTGCCGGAGACGTTTACGGTGGTGGATGATCCGAAGGCCAAAGAGTTTGATCACCAGTCGCTGGCAGGCTTTTACGACGTGGACGACGAAGGCGTGGAAGCACAAAAAGTCACGGTGATCGAAAAAGGCATGCTGACGAATTATCTGCTAGGCCGCGAACCGATCCGTGATTTCCCGCACTCGAACGGGCACGGCCGGACCGCGCTCGCAGGAGCGCCGCGTCCGCAGATATCGAACCTGATCTTTAAGGCGGAGCACAGCGTTTCTTTTGACGAGTTGAAGAAGAAACTGATTCAGATGTGCAAAGACCAGGGGCGTCCCTACGGATACTTTGTGGAGACCACAGGACCACAGCTTTCACCGCGGCTGCTGTGGAGAATTTATGTAAACGATGGACATCAGGAACTGGTGCGCGGAGCGGTTTTCAAACAGCTTGATACACGCGCTCTGCGCAGTGACATCGTGGCTACGGGTACTGACAATTACGTTTACAACCGGGCAGAACCGCTGCCCAGCGCAATTGTTGCGCCATCAATTTTGTTTGGCGAGCTGGATATTCAACGGGCTAATAGGACGCGGGAGAAATTGCCACAGTATCCGGCTCCGGCGTTGAGTTCGGAGACCGCCGCCCGATAGGAACTTAACCACAAAGGACACAAAGGGGCACGAAGGTAAAATCAAACCTTTGTGTTCCTTTGTGTCCTTTGTGGTTAAATTGAGTTTCCTCTCATGGGGCGAATCCACATACTTTCCGAGCATGTTGCCAACAAGATCGCCGCGGGCGAGGTGGTGGAGCGTCCGGCATCGGTGTTGAAAGAGTTGCTGGAGAATGCGCTGGATGCGGGTGCAACGCGCATTCGTGTGCAGGTGGAAGCGGGCGGCAGGAAGCTGATTCAGGTCACCGATAATGGCTGTGGCATGGTGCGCGACGATGCTCTGCTGGCGTTCGAACGCCATGCGACTTCCAAGATCAAAGACGCCGAAGATCTGCTGAACATACACACGCTGGGGTTTCGCGGGGAGGCGCTTCCATCGATTGCGTCGGTGGGCCGCGTCTTGCTTGAGACGCGGGCGATAGAAGAAGACGGCGGCACGGTGCTGGAGATTGCCGGCGGAAAAATTCTGCGGGTTGAAGAAGCCGGGCTACCGCAAGGGACTTCGCTAGCGGTGCGCGATCTGTTCTTCAATACCCCGGCGCGCAAGAAGTTTCTGAAAGCGGAGTCGACCGAGCTTTCGCATATTGCGTCGCTGGTGACGCACTACGCGCTGGCGCATCCTGACAAGCATTTTGAGTTGCACTCTGCCACGGAAGCGATGCTAGTGGCTGCGCCGGTAAAGTCGCATTTAGACCGGATATATCAAATTTTTGGCCGCGAGACGCTGGACCAGCTTGTCCCGCTGGCGGCAACCATGAAGCTGGAACGCGTGGGAATCCCGGAGCCTCCGCCGTGGCGTCGAGGAGAAGATTACGAAGCGCCCGTTCCGGGCGATATTCGTGTTCATGGATTTATTTCCAAGCCCGAATTGCAGAAACTGAACCGCAACTCAATTTATGTGTTTGTGAATGGGCGGCTGATTCGCGATCGCATGGTCCAACACGCAATTATCGAAGGCTACAGGAATATTCTGCCGCCGACGGTTTTTCCGGTGGTGCTGCTGTTCATCGAACTGCCGAATGAAGAAGTGGATGCCAACGTGCATCCATCCAAGATTGAAGTAAGGTTCCGGCAGCATACGCTGGTGCACGATTTTGTTCGCGAATCAGTGCGGGCGGCGCTGATGAAGGCGCGTCCTGTGCCGGAGTTCACGCGCGAGATCACGGCGCAGCCCACGGCCGCACCCGGACTGAGTCCGGGTGCGATGATGATGGCAGCCCAGAACCAGTTTGAGCTGCTCTCACAGGTGCAGCCGCCGGTAACCGAACGGCTGCAATTTGGCGGGGAAGCGATCGCCGTGGAAGGGAACATGGCAATCAGCGGTTTTGGGGCGGTCGGCCTCCCCTCCATAGTTCAGAGCGTGAATGGTCACGCTGATACCTGCGGCAATGTACTGGAAGACGAGCCGCAAGCAGTGGTCGATCAACTGGCATTGGCCAGCCTGAAACCGGTGGGACAGGTTCGTGACTCGTTCATTCTGGCGGTGAACGCCGACGGGCTGTGGATCATTGATCAGCATGTGGCGCATGAGCGCGTGCTGTTCGAGAAGATCCTGCGGGAACGTGGCCAGAACGATGCTACGCGGGATGGCCAGCGGCTGCTGATGCCTCTGCTGGTGGAACTTACACCTGGACAGCAAGCGGTGTTTGCCGAGATTTCAGAAGAGTTGCGGCGCAACGGATTTGAGGTTGAGTTGTTCGGAACACGAACGGTGGCGGTAAAGACAGCGCCGGGCGGCGTGCGTCCAGCGGACGTTGAGAAGATGCTGGTCGAGTTGCTGGACCAGTTCCAACAGGAAGAGCAGGCGCTGAACCTGGATAGAATCCGGGGGAAGATTGCAGCGAGCATCGCATGCCATGCGGCTATCAAGATCAATATGCCGCTGGAGCAGAACAAGATGGAATGGCTGCTGAAAGAGCTGGCAAAGACGGAGTGTCCTATGACGTGCCCGCACGGAAGACCGATAGTGCTGCGGTATTCTGTGAAAGAGATACAGAAGGCGTTTAAGAGGATTTAGCAGTCAGCACTCAGCTGTTAGAACTCAAAACCAGAAGCAGCAGCACTACATATCATTTTCGCTTCGACGCCGGCTTGGCGGCGCGAGGAGCGGCTTGCGGGGCATACAGGTCATTGGCAACTTTATGCGCGATGGAAGCAAGCGTATTGCTGTTGTAAATCCACTCCAGATCAGCCAGGCGTTCAGGACAGGTAGCCGGCGCGTCTCCGACCAGCCGGGCAGATAGGCCCCCGCTGCCACTGCTCTTGAAGAGCGGCGCTCCATCCGAGTTCACAATCTTGATGTCATAAACGGCCTCATCTTCCTCGACTGGCAGCTTCTGTGTCAGCAGAGTGATCTGTAAGGCGATATCGGCAGGGCCGGATTGCACCATCGTCAAGCCGGAGGTTTTCAGTTCGGACGGAAATTCGGCGGCAAACTGCCGGGATGCAGCCAAGTCGCTCGCCGGTTCGAGACGTATCGTCCGCGCGTCGTGATACCTGTTACGTATCTCTGACACTGCACTGGCTGCGGACTGTTCGTACAAGTTGCTATCTCCGATTGCACTGAGGTTCCGACAGGAATCGATTGTTTGGAAGCCACGTTGGCTATTGATGTACATCTTGACTACACCCATACTAAGAGTGATGTGTTCGACCTGGGCCTTGAGTTCTCCACGGAGCACGCCGTCGGCGTCATGCTCGCTGCCAGTTACAGCGATACCAGCATTCTCCAGTTCGGCGTTGAGAAGACCGGAAAAATAATGGACCAATTTTGGCTCGCCCTTGAGAGCCAGGAAAACCCGCGCGATCCGGGGTGGAGGGCTGGGTAGAGGAGTGGGACTGAGTAGACTAGGGTGGCGGCTGACTGGTGTTTGGGCATGCACATATTCCAGGATTGCATAACCCATGACTGCATTTCTGCGCACCTGCATCACGATGGTGAAAAGGATGACTAGCGGCACAGCGGCAAACTGCCATACCCGGCGCTGCCGCGCCGCTCGTTCTTCAGGAGACAGCCGGAAAGTCCGCGCGAGCAGGATGCCAATCCCGAAACCACACAATATTCCGCCAAGGTGGGCCGCATAGCCCGTCCGTTTCGAGACATGCCCCCAGAGCAGCTCGATGGGCATTAATAAAATAATCCAGAGAAGAAGGTTTCGAATATCGCGCCGGGAAAAGTTGGATCGGGCAAAGCAAAGCAAGGCGATCAGCACTCCGGCCTGGCCGTAGATCGCGCCAGAAGCTCCGGCGGAGATCGCCAATGGGCTCCAAGCCAGGCTGAAGATGGAGCTGGCCATGCCCGTTAATAGATATAAGGCCAATGTTTGGGTCCGGGTAAAGAGGCGGTCCAGATATCGGCCGAGACCAAAGAGAAAGAGCATATTCATGCACAGGTGCCATCCATTCCAATGCAGGAAGGTAGATGTAATGATCCGCCAGAACTGGCCGGTTAAGGTGAGCGGACCATAGTCGCCTCCCCATTTCTGTAACAGCGCTGAATCAAAATCGGAAAAGACGAGGGCGTCGCCAGCTGCTTTGGCCATAATGTAGTCGGAGTGGACCAGCATGGCAGAGAAGATCAGCGAGTTGGCGAGGAGCAAAAGAAAGGTAGCGGACATCCGCTTGGGACGCGGAGGAAGAGAGGACGTTTCCCGGGCAACCATTTCTTGCAGGGCCGCGGAGACCGCCGTGGCATCAGAACCGTTGAAATTCGCAGGCGTGGACATCGGCTTTCAGGCCGCTATTGTAAAGCGAAAACGCAATTTTTGGGGTAAAGGATTTCTTACTTATGTGTGTGCCGGCCAGTAATATAACAGGCTAATGGTGGCCGCCAGCGGAACCCAATTCATTTTTAAGACGCTGTTAAGTTAAACTATCGCTTTATGGAGATACAATTCAGTCCGGAGTTTGAAGACAAACTGCGGCGTGCCGCATCAGAAAGCGGACGCGGCCCCGAGCAGCTTGTCAAGGAAATTGTGCAAACCTACGTTGAGCATAATCTATGGTTCAAGGCTGAAGTCAAGAAGGGGCTTGCGCAATTGGACCGTGGAGAGTTTGTCGAGCACGATGAGGTAATGGCCCAGATCGAGAAAATCTTTCAGTCTTAAATGAAGATTCATTGGTCGCCTGAAGCCTCCGCAGATTTCACAGCAATCATTCAATATATCCATCAGGAGAACCCTACAGCGTCCCGTCGCGTCGCCGTGCGGATATCCCGCACATTGAATCAATTGAAAGCATTTCCTCATCTCGGACGTCCTGGCCGTTTGGAAGAACACGCGAGCTGGTTTTCTCACCGCTGCCATTTGTCGTGGTTTATCGTGTAAAAGAGGAGATAGTCGAAATTGCCCGCGTCTTACACGGCGCGCAGCTATGGCCGGTGAAAGGTCCCCATCCAAAATGACTGAACAAGAACTCGAGCAGCAGCGGGCGGCGAACTGGCGGATTGACGGCAACGCTGTCCACACGGTGGAAGAAGCACGAAGTTTTGTTGAGGCTGTGGGCTTTTGTTTGATGTATCCGGAGCGGACGCTGCCGCGCGTAGCGAGTTTTATGGGAGCATATGTTGGATCGGCGGCGGGATTGCCGTTGGCAAAAAATGCTTTTGCCGATCCCAGGGCACAGCAGGCAACGGAACTGATGGTGCGTCTGCTGCGCGAGCGCACGGCATTTGAAATGATTTTGTTTGGAGAAACGACGCTGGTTGTCTCGGCGGCGGCATTTCCTTTTTTCTATGGGTTGGTGGGCGACCGCACGCCGAAGGCGCTGCCGCAGAAAAAAGCCCAAGGCGCGGCTGTTTCTGAGCTTTCAGCCAAGGTTTTTGAAGCGCTGCAGAACCATGGGCCACTGACCAAGACGCAGTTGCAGGAGCATGTGGGACGCGAAAGCAGCCAGGCGGCGCTGGATCGTGCGCTAGCCGAACTGTGGTCGATTTTGAAGATTACGCGGGTAGATTACAGCGCGGGCGCAGGCGCTTCCTGGGACGTGCTGTATCGCTGGGCGCCGACGCCGGTAAAAGAAGGAATCAATATTTCCGTGCCGGAAGCGTTGACTGCGCTGGTGAGCAAATATCTTGAAACGGCGATCGCCGTGGAGCAGGAAGAAATTGAACAGTTCTTTTTGCATTTGACATCTCGATCCAAAGTGCGCGAGGCGGTGGGAGCGCTCTTGCAGGCGCGTGAATTGAACCTGGTAACGATTGGAACCAAGAGCCTCATCCGGCTGACTCCGCCACCGGACACGCAACGGAGACGCAACTAATGCGTGATGATGCCTTGGCCGGAGGAAAGTCCGGCGGCAGAAAACTAGTGATCGCCATTGATGGGCCTGCCGGTTCCGGCAAGAGCACGCTGGCTGCTCTGCTGGCGCGACGATTCAACTACACCAACATTGAAACCGGCGCAATGTATCGCGCGCTGGCGTTTAAGGCGCTTGAGAGCGGCGCTTCACTGGATGATGAGAAGAAGCTGGCAGCGCTGGCGGACAAGTCGCGGATTGAACTGGTACCAAATCCGGAGGGCAATCGCGTGCTACTTGATGGGGCTGACGTGACGGAGTGCCTGCGTAGCCAAGAGGTCACGGATGCCGCGTCAAAGGTGTCAGTGCATCCGGCGGTGCGGGAATGGATGGTGGCAGCACAACGAAAGATGGGAGCGGGTGGCGGCATTGTGATGGAAGGCCGTGACATTGGCACAAAAGTTTTTCCTGACGCTGAAGTGAAGATCTTTCTGGATGCAGCGCCAGAGATACGCGGCACGCGGCGGTTTCAGCAAAGCCCGGCTGCGGCGACGCACGAAGCCTCCGTGGTAGCGGAGTTGCAGGCGCGAGACCAGCGCGACCGCACGCGAGCCAATTCACCACTTGTGCCGGCGGCGGATGCTGTACTGATAGATTCAACGTATTTGACACTGGACCAGGTGTTGGCGCAAGCGGTTGAAGTGATTGAAGCCAGGCTGGAGAAACAGACTTCTTCGCGAGCTTGATGTCGAACATATTGGCCCAAACGTAATCGCCAAAAACACAAGATCCTTCGGGCCTACTCGTACGCTCTGCCCATTCACGCCAAGGACGGTCGTGAACGGGGCCCCGAGAGCCCGTGCTCGCTTAAGGGCCGTCAGGAATGACGAACTTAACCAAAATCAATCGAGCTTCCGGAGCCTACTGTTTGCGAATCTGAATCGTTCCGCGATCGGTACGCAGGTGAATATCTGGCCCACCTTTGCCGACGGTGGCACGGGCAGTAGCGTCGCGGCGCTGGTTATCGACGCTGATGCTGAAGTCATTGACATCAATAGTGCCGTCTTTGCTCTCGGCGTCGAGTCGGAAGCCGGGAACCGGAGGCAATTCCAGTTCGATTCCCCCGCGCACATTGTTGATATCGATATTTCCGAGAGGCGTTTTGGGGCGGATAGAAACTATTCCATTGCGGTTTTCCACCTCAACTTGACCGCTGACCTCGTCGAAATGCACTTCATTGGAGCGCGTATTGAGCTTGACTGGCCCGGCAAGAGCGGTGGCGCGGATATCGCCATGGCCCATGGAGATTTCGCCATCGAGCTTGGCGATTTGGAGATCAGTGCGCACTGATTTGATGTGGAGCCGGTCACCGATATGGGTAAGCTGCACAGTGCCGTTGTATCCGGCATTAAATTCCAGGGTGCCATTCACATCAGACACGCTTCCGTCTTCGACTTCGCCATCGACTTGAACATTTCCGGTGACGGTTTTTACATTGACCGATCCATTGCGTATGTGGAGAGACGTGGCGCCTTTCACGTTTTCAGCGCTTAGATTGCCGCGCTCAGTGCTTAGGTCCACATTGCCTTCACGCTGTGAGACGCTCAGGTTGCCGCGGCGGGTGGACATGGAAAGAGCAAGCTGCCTGGGCAACTGCAAGTCGAGATCGAAACGCGCTTTGTCAAAATCACCGCTGGTCAGGTCCAGGAGCCAGACGCTTCCTTGCTGGGTAAACTTTGGATGAGTGGAATCATTCAGGTGGTTCGCGTTTTCCTGCGAGTCACTACGCACGGACTTCCGGACTACGGCGTGGACCTGATTGTCATCACTTGGTGTGACGGTGATATCGCCCTGCGCGGAGAGGATTTTTATTTCAGAACCGCCGGCAATAGGTTGGGCGAAATTGTCAGTAAAGTCATAGTGATTGCCAAACATGTTTTCCCAGTCGTCGTCTACGCCGATGTCCGTGCCGATGCCGCGCCAGTTCCAGTCTGCGGTCCGTGTGACTCCCGTACCAAACAAGATTACAAAGATCAGGAGCACAACGCCGCCCGCACCCAGACGCGGCGTTGGTTCGCCGTGCTGACGAGCCCAAACGTATTCCAGGAGTTTGGCGACGCCCCAGAAAATGAGCAGCAGAGGCCAGTAGTGGACCATCCAGTTGCGAAATGACCCGAGGGATATAACGCCGGTGGTGCGCAGCAGGAAAATTACGCCAATAGTGATAAGGACGAGTGGACCAACGATGGAACGCGGTCGTGGACGATAGTACGGAACTTGTGGCGGAGCACTCATGGTTTCACCTGCGAATCATTCTGATCGGAGGAAGATGGCGGATTATCCGCGCCAGAAGCCCATTGCTGGGATGGCGGAGGCGGAGGAGGAGTAGTGGTTGTCGGCCACTGTTGCGCGGGCGGTTGAGCGATAGAGCCCTGTGTCCAGCCGGGTTGAATATGTCCTTCAGTAGAACCGGTGCGCGAAACTAAAAGCACGCAGCCAATGACCAGCAGCAGCATAGGGAAGCTGCGGTCGAACGAGATGACATTGTAGCTTTCCATAAGAAAGAGCACGCCGAGCGTGATGAGAACCGCGGCGCCCATTAGTCCGTGAGCGCGACAGCGCACACAATGACAATTTCGGTTGCGCATATAGGGCGTCATTGCGGACCTCCAATGGTGGGCCGCACAGTGCGCTTGTAGGCGATCCAGAGGCCTATCCCGATGAGGAACAGCGGCCACAGGTGATGCATGCGAAGAAAGCCCAGATTGTCGAGAAGGAAGATCACTCCCAGAGCAATGAGCACAATGGCGCCAATGGGAGCGTTGTCCTGAGGCGAAGGAGGAGGCGGCTCAACCTGAAGAGGCGGAGTTGCCTGCGGCGATTGTGGCGGCACAGGCGGATACGCAGCACTTGTGTTGATAGTGGTCGGGACGCCGGTGGAATGAATGTTAGTTTCCTGAAGGCCAAACATTTTGTCCAGGCCTAGAGGATCTGGCGCGGGCAAGCCATGGCGCTTTGCTTCGGCAGTCTTATAGGCCTCAAACGCCATGTAAAACACGAAGAAGGCGATGAGCACGCCGAACACTCCCGAGATGTTGCTAGCCGCGATAATCAACATGACAAAGATCAAGACGTGCGCAAAGGCCTTAACAAATTGCCCGTTATACATGGCCCCCACGCCGGGCACGAAACCTAACAGGCCTGCAATCATCGGGTTGGGCGCGCCTGGAGCGCCAACTGGCGGCGCTGGCGGAACTGCGCCAGGAACCGATGCTCCTGGAGCTCCTCCTTGCAGTCTTGCGGCGATGCACGGTTCGCAATAGATGGCGCCCATGACGTCGCGTTTGCATTCTTCGCAAAGCGCTTTGCCGCACGTACGGCAGTACGCTACTGCCTGGGTCTGATTGTGTACGGCGCAGTTCATATCCGGGCTCCTTCATGCCACATAAAAGTTTGGGCGATCAAACTACCATCGCGCTCCATGCTGTAATCTTCATTCGGTTTCTCGCGTCCATCTGGCGCAGATTTCCTGTTCTGTTGCCGATTCTCCCCCGGCCCCGATACCGGCGCTGCGCTCTTCTTCAGCTCTCGGACTTTGGCTTGCATCTGATACACGAACCGCAAGTTTTCGTAATAGCTTGTTACCTTGGCTTCGACGTGGGTATATCCCAGCACGGCGTTCTTGCGCAGCAACTCCGGGTGTTCGGCCATATTTTTCACGTCGGTAATTTTCACTCCAGCCAGTGTGAGCGTGATGCTGAGTGAAAAGAACGCCATGGCAAATGACATGGCAAAGCGCGAATGCAGCAACCCGCCGACCTGCGGCCTCAAGCTCCGCCGCAGACGATCCGTCCAGCCCAGCTTCGCTTCTTCCGCGATTTGCTCTGCTGTAGCTTCTTTTCTGCTCGTCGCCGCCAGAATGTTATGGACAAGGTTCTTAGGCGGCTCCAGCTCAGCCAGCTCCCTGACCATCACCATGCCTTCCAGCGCCTCAGCCAGCATCGGCCCACAGACCTCGCAGCTCCGGCCATGCTCATCAAACGCCTGCCGCGCGTTGGCGGCCAAGGTGTTATCAAGCGCGTCCGCCAGCAGGGCTTCAAACTCGCTGCATGCCATCCCGTTTTTTGCTTCGTTATTCATTGCTTGCCTGCCTTTTATTACGAGAAAGTAATCGCGCTAGTTCCATTCTTCCTCTGTTTATTCGCGACTTCACCGTTCCCTCCGGCACCCGCAAAACCTGGGCAATTTCTTTGTAGTCCATATCCTGTAAGTCCCTTAGAATCAATGCTTCCCGCAGGTCCGGACTGATCCTTGCCAGCGCCATCTGCACCATTTTCTGGGTCTCCTTGCTGGCCAGCCGATCATCCGGGTTCGGTCTCGGGTCCTCCAGCCGGTCGCCCAGAGAGAGCGAATCGTCCTCTTCCCTCAGCCCTGCGTCTATCGAATCCGTCACCCGGTCCTGCTTGCTCTTGCGGAAATGGTCTACCAGCAGGTTCCGCGTCAGCGTGGTCAGCCAGGTGGTAAACGCCCCTTTTTCAACGTGATAGCTGGCCATCGACTTGTAAACGCGGATAAAAACCTCCTGCGTCAGGTCCTGGGCGTCGTCCGGGGAGTTCGTAAACCGATAGCACAAGTTGTAGATCCGCCTGTTATGCAGACGCACAATCTCCTCCCATGCCGCGGCATCGCCTGCCAGGCATCGGCGAACAAGTGCCCCTGTTTGTTGCTCTTCCAAGCAGTCTCCCCGTCGAAAGGATACGTACCGGCCCCGGTTTTAGTTCAATTGGCCCCGCGAGCAATGAGATCAATTTCTGTAAGTGAAAAGGTTTACAGGAAAGAAGGGTGAGGCGCAAATGGGAGACGCGCGTCCATTAGGCTTTCTTGCGATGTTTGCCTAATCTTAGCTCTGGCCCGCCGACAGTGATCCGGGAATGGCGAACATCCCTTATCATTTCTAAATCGACGATCACGGGAACATGATCGCTAAGACGCCCCCATTCCTCGAATGAACCAACTTGTACCGACCGCACAGGCCATACTCTCGGAGCAAAAATATAGTCAATATGAAATGGCTTATCCTGCCGATGGTGAAAATAATAAGTGGGACGCGTTTCGGCTCCCTGCTTCTCTCCAAAGTGCGCGTGATAAGCGCTTAGCGTGCCGTAGGCCTCTAAAAGGCGAACCACCTCGGTGTGATTGCGCCCGGGACGCTCTTTGTCCCACCTTGCATTGCTGTTAAAGTCGCCTGCCACCACCACAGGCTTGCGATTAAACCAGGTCGCATGATCGGCCACGCATCGGTAAACCTGTCCAATGTAGTTGTCCAGATGATTTCCGGCTGGACAAGCCCATACCCCTACAAGATTGAATCTGGTCGGTCCCTTGACTTGAATGGTAGTCACCCACTTGGCAAGAGCCTCATCTGAAGGCACGGCCGTCAAGTCATTGCGGCAAAAAACCGCCAGGCCCTTCTGCGGATTGGATCCCACCCACAGCCCCGAATACCCATACTTACGCACCTCTGGCAGGGCACTCTTCGAGCATTCCGGCACAATCGCAATGTCTGGATGAAGGCCAAACAAATACTGTGCCTTGCGGGCAAAACCCATGCAGCAGTTCCAGGTGACAAATCGCATCCATCACAATGTACCGCAACGCTGCACAAGAATGCGATCCGTCAAGGGAATGAGTCTTATCAACCGCCCGATTTCTGATCCGCGTTTATCCGCGTCGATCCGCGGTAAGTCGCGGTTCTTTTTTGCTCCACTCCGAGTCGCTTTTGTGAAGCCATGGGATTCAAAACGGCTCCCATCTACCTCCGTGCTAACCTGCTTACGTTCCGTCAATCCTCTTGCTGAGGCCACCAATGTGCTCAAACCGATGCTTGCTTTCCTTCTTCTCTGTCCCATGCTCCCAGCCCAGACCGTCCCTCACGCCACCGGCGTCGCCCATGCTGAGCAGGTTGATCTCGCGTATGAAACTTTTGGCGCAAAGGGAACGGCGCTGCCCATCATCGCCGTCAATGGCGGTCCCGGACTCTCCCACGCCTACATGATGCAGAACGATCTTTGGCAGCGCGTCGGCAGAAACCGCCTTGTCGTTTTATACGATCAGCGCGGTACAGGTGGATCCAAGCGCATGCAAAATGGCGCATCGCAATCAATGGACGCTCAAGTTGCCGATCTTGACGCCGTTCGCCAGGCCCTTAGTCTTACCAAATTTGCGTTGCTAGGCGACTCCTACGGCGGGCTTGTCGTCATGGCCTATGCCGCCGCTCATCCTGAACACGTCGCCAAGCTGATACTCTCTGACTTCATGGCATGAGATCGTCCACCTGCTGCCTGATGTCTTTCCTGATATCGAGGAAGAGAACAAACAGGAAGCGCAAAAGCTGAGCCCGGAAACTGAAGCTGCCGCCCGCGCTGGCCTGCGCAATCATTTCCGCATGATCTTTTATTCCACGCAGAAACGCGACGCCTACATGAGCCACATGGGCGATCTCGGGTACGAGCCTGCCGTCGGCGAAGCCGTGGCCAAAGCCACTGAAAATCTCGATCTTACCGCAAAGCTTGGCGGCTTCAAGTTTCCCACGCTGGTGATCGACGGACGCTATGACATGAACGTCGCGCCGCTCACCGCCTGGCGGCTGGCGCACGCCATCCCCGGCGCAAAGCTCGTATTCTTTGAGCAAAGCGGCCACTTGCCGTCTTACGAAGAGCCGGAAAAATATATTGAGGTACTTGAAAATTTCTTGAACGGTCAATGAGTGTGAGTAGGTTATGGTTCAATACTGCTTTGTTTAGCTCCCTCTGTTTTCGGCCAGACTCTCCAGGTCCACAGGGTGGAGCAGGCCTTCCAGGCCTGCGGAAAAGCTGCTATAGAATTTGTTCGGCTTCAACCGCCTAGGGTCGAACCATCATCGCTCGCCATCTTGCGCCGTTCACACTTCCGCCTTTACCATTCCGCAGATGAATCGACGCGACTTTCTTGCTTCTGCCCCGCTGGCCCTTGCCGCAACCGCTTTGCCCTCTACTGAAGTTTTTGCCGAGACTGCTTCTTCATTGAGTTCTGCGCGGCAGAACTCTTCGCCATCGGCACCCGGCCAAGCCGCCGTGCCGGTCGCGCATGAACTCGATTTCGCCACGGCCTTGCAGGCTGCGGAAGCCATTCGCGGAAAGAAAGTCTCGTCCGT
>Ga0206944_1062_pt1 | contig 21110 bp, 20 predicted proteins | sample Alteio_BWOrgHeat_4_FD_152978 | JGI IMG/M metagenome (GOLD analysis project Ga0206944, IMG submission 152978) | Enriched cells from forest soil in Barre Woods Harvard Forest LTER site, Petersham, Massachusetts, United States -... | ecosystem: Environmental > Terrestrial > Soil > Temperate forest > O... | reverse complement strand
AAAAAGTTCTCTTTTTTTATGCACATATTCTTTACTATGCACGCATAACATTATTTTTGACCGTCTATTTTTTTCATCCTTATGCATTTCGAATTATCCGAAGAACACTTAATGATACGACAGGCTGCCAGGGATTTTGCGCAGACTGAACTTAAACCCGGTGTAATTGAGCGTGATGAGCACCAGAAATTTCCGGCTGAACAAATAAGGAAACTTGGCGAATTAGGTTTCCTTGGTATGATGGTTTCGCCACAATATGGTGGCAGCGGGATGGATGCAGTATCTTATGTTTTGGCGATGGAGGAACTCTCCAAAGTTGATGCTTCGGCTTCTGTAGTGGTTTCGGTTAACAATTCATTGGTGTGCTTTGGCCTCGAAAAGTATGGCTCGGAGGCTCAAAAGGAAAAATATCTTGTCCCCCTCGCCAAAGGCGAAAAAATAGGCGCCTTCTGCTTATCCGAACCGGAAGCGGGCTCTGATGCTACCTCGCAAAAAACTACCGCTATTGACATGGGCGACCATTACCTGGTTAACGGTACTAAAAACTGGATTACCAATGGAAGTTCGGCATCTACCTACCTTGTAATAGCGCAAACAGACGCTGCCAAGAAGCATCATGGTATCAACGCGCTCATCCTCGAAAAAGGTATGGAGGGTTTTACCATCGGCCCAAAAGAAAATAAATTGGGCATACGTGGCTCTGATACGCATTCCCTTATGTTTACCGATGTTAAGGTGCCGAAGGAAAACCGGATAGGCGAAGATGGATTTGGTTTTAAGTTTGCCATGCAAACACTTGACGGTGGCCGTATCGGTATTGCCTCGCAAGCTTTGGGTATCGCATCAGGTGCCTATGAACTTGCTTTACAATATTCAAAGGAGCGTAAGGCATTTGGTAAAACAATTTCTGACCTGCAGGCTATTCAGTTTAAGTTAGCCGATATGGCAACTCAGATTGAAGCCGCCCGTTTGCTATGCTTAAAAGCCGCCTGGTTAAAGGACCAGGGCTTACCTTATGGCCAGGCCAGTTCAATGGCTAAGCTTTATGCATCAGATGTGGCGATGAAGATCACAATTGAGGCTGTGCAAATACATGGCGGGTATGGGTTTGTAAAGGAATACCATGTGGAGCGCTTAATGCGCGATGCCAAGATCACCCAGATATATGAAGGTACATCGGAAATTCAGAAGATTGTCATTTCGCGTGAAGTACTGAAATAATTAGAATAGTTTTCGTTTACTTTGAAAAAAGTATATTAATTTAATAGACTATTCAAATGCGTTATAAATATTTGTTGATCATAATCCTAACAATTCTATCGGTCAACGCAAGCCTTGCCCAAAGCAAATTAAAAACTGGTATCTGGCGCGGTGCCTTGAAAACCTCATCTGGTAACGAACTTCCCTTTAATTTTGAAGTAACAGCTATTGCGGGTAAGCAATATCTTGCCATTATTAATGGTGCTGAAAGATTTAAAGTGACCGACGTTCGCCAAAAAGGTGATTCCGTTTTTATACACATGCCTTTATTCAATTCGGAATTTAAATTAAAATATGATGGCAGTGCTTTAAAGGGAAAATGGATAAAGCATTTGGCCGATAAAGATGCTACAATGGATTTTACCGCAGTACCCGGCCAGGCATGGCGCTTTTTTAACAGCGCCGAAAAACCGGCATTCAACGTTACTGGAAGATGGTCGGCAATATTTGGCGAGGATGACAAAAAGGACACCACAGTCGGCGAGTTTAAACAAGTAGGCTCAAAACTGACAGGCACCTTTTTAACCACTACCGGCGACGATCGTTTTTTAGAAGGTACTGTTGTGGGCAATAAATTATATCTATCCACCTTTGATGGCGGCCATGCCTTTTTATTTACAGCAGATATAAGCAATGCCAAAACCATTATAAATGGCAAATATTATTCAGGCTACTCAAGCGTGGATAAATGGACAGCCGTTAGAAATAATAAGGCCAAATTGCCCGATGCATACTCATTAACTTATTTAAAGCCCGGGTATAAAACAATTGCCTTTACCTTTCCTGATATTAATGGCAAAAAGGTATCATTAAGCGATGCCAGATTTAAAAATAAGGTAGTGATCGTCCAGATATTAGGCTCATGGTGCCCTAATTGTATGGACGAAACATCATACCTGATCAATTATTACAAGAAGTTCCATTCAAAAGGCGTTGAGATTGTAGGTCTGGCTTATGAACGTACTATCGATTTCGCAAAATCCAAACCGACAGTAGAACAATTAAAAGCCAGGTTTAATATCCCATATCCATTATTGATCACCGGCTTTACTCCAAACAAGGGCGACCCGCAGAAAAGCCTGCCTATGCTGGCTGATTTCAAAGGATTTCCCACTACCATTATCATTGATAAAAAAGGCGAGGTACGTAAGATACATACCGGTTTCAGTGGTCCGGGTACAGGCAAATATTATACCGAGTTTGTTGCCGAATTTGAAAAGCTGACAAACGATCTGCTGGCAGAAAAATAAACGTAGAGACGCAAGATCTTGCGTCTCTGTGAATTTTATTAGAGGCACCTGAGAGACGCAATATCTTGCGTCTCTACGACTTTTCTTCCCAAATCGCGCACAAATGCAAAATGGTTTCCACAGCCTTTTGCATATCCTGTACCGATACCCATTCGTGTTTACTATGAAATGCATGCTCGCCTGCAAAAATATTGGGGCAGGGCAAACCCATAAAGGAAAGCCTGGAACCATCTGTGCCGCCTCGTATGCTGCACAAGCGGGCATTTAACCCTGCACGCCGCATTGCCTCCATTCCGTATTCCACAATTTGCGGATGCTGGTCGAGCACGCTCTTCATATTGCGGTATTGGGCGTGTGTTTGCAGCTCATAACTACAGCCATGGAATTTTTTTAATACGTCTTCTGTGATCTTCCTGATCACAGAAGCATGCTGACTTAGCAGTTCATCCTTAAAATCGCGGATTATAAAATTGATCACGGCAGTTTCAATATGCCCCTCAATACTCACCGGGTGAACAAATCCCTGCATACTCTCAGTTCCTTCTGGCGAGAGGTTGTAAGGTAAAGCAGCTACTATCTGTCCGGCTATTTTAATAGCACTCTGCATTTTACCCTTTGCGAAACCGGGATGCGCGCTGATACCGTGAATAATCAATTTTGCACCATCGGCTGAAAAGTTTTCATTTTCCATATTGCCCGCACTCTCACCATCCATTGTATAGCCCGCAAATGCCCCCAGCTTTTGCATATCTACCTTATCCACTCCGCGGCCGATCTCCTCATCAGGCGTAAAAAGTATTCGTATTTGCCCGTGCTTTATTTCAGGGTGATGCATTAAATGATGACAGGCATCCATAATTTCGGCAACACCCGCTTTATTATCCGCGCCCAAAAGCGTCGTTCCGCTGGCTGTGATCACATCGTTTCCTATTTGTTCGTTTAGATGAGGATGGTCGGCAAGCCTGATAATTTGCGAGGGGTCATCTGGTAATATCAGGTCTTGCCCCAGGTAATTTTTATGTATGATAGGTTTAACACCTTTCCCGCTGCAATCAGGTGCCGTATCCATGTGTGAGCAAAAGCAAATGACGGGAATATTGTCCTTATCCGTGTTTGCCGGTACGCTTGCATACACATATCCGTGCTCATCTATTTGCGAATCTTGTAACCCAATCTCAATTAATTCGTTTACAAGTAATCTGCCCAGGTCTTTCTGTTTTTCGGTAGACGGACAGGTATCAGAACCGGGATCAGATTGTGTATCAATGGTTACATAACGCATAAAGCGCTCAGTAACTGTAAAATTTAATGGCTAATTTAAGCTCATATATAACGTTTATATTGGTATAAATTTTATTTTTGGCAATACTTAGTTAAGCCGCTGTAAAAATTGTAAAATATTGATTAAAATTAAGCATTGAAAAAACTCATTTTATTCTTCGTTTTTGCATTCGCTGCAATGGCTGTAAAAGCCCAGCAGGGTTATAACTATAAGGAATTCGGCATCGGGTTGGATGTAAGTTATGAACGGGGCTACACCAACGTTCAAAGGCAGGATAACCATATCTCAGAAAATATCAATTTTACTTACAATTACAGCCCGTATATCCCGGTAACTGCCGAATTACAATTTGGAACATTATCGGGCGGCGGTACTACCGCTAATCTCGACAAGTATGGCCGTATGTACACTAATAAATATGAGGCTTTTGTTGTTCATGGTGATTTCCAGTTGGGTGAGGTGATTGATTATTCGGAAAGCGGCTTTTTGAATATTGTAAAAAATTTCTATTTCGGTAGCGGGGGCGGCATAGTATTTAATAATAACACTGTGCAGCGGACTAATACAATACCTGCTAATGGCCCTACCAGCGGTCCTAATGTTTATGTATTCCCTGGCGCTGATAACAGCATCAACTTAACAATTCCCCTTAGGTTCGGCTACGAATTTAAAATTTATAATGACTTCCAGGAACCGTATATGGCTATTGATCTCGGCTATGTGCATAATATGGTATTCGGCGAGGGCCTCGATGGTTATGACGACCCATCCACCAAGTTTAAAAACAATGCCACCAACCAGTACCGGCAGATCGTTATAGGAGTTAAATTTAATTTTGGTAACGTAACTTCGTTTAATAAGTTAATAAGGCGTTTCTAACAGCTTGAATATTGAAGAAATACGCGATTACTGCCTCGCAAAGCCTGGCGTAACTGAGGGCCTGCCCTTTGGAGAAGATACATTGGTGTTTAAGGTCGGCGAAAAGATCTTCCTGCTTACAGGTCTTTCCCAGGGCGACCGCTTCAACGTAAAATGCGACCCCGAACTGGCCATTGAACTCCGCGAACAACACCCTGAAGTGCTGCCGGGATTCCACATGAATAAAAAACACTGGAACACTGTGCATACCGATGGCAATCTGACCCGCAAAGAACTATGCAGCATGATCGATCATTCTTATGATCTGATATTAAAAAGCCTCCCTAAAAATATTCAGGTGCAGATAATCAATGCCTGAGTGTCCATTTTTCAGGTCTAATTGACTCTTGTATGGGTGTTCCATTTAGAGAGTGGAACATTTGGAACACCAGGAACGTTTTGGAACACCCTGACTCGTCCTGAAGAAGGTTGACAGTGAATTTTGATAAAGTTAAAACTATTTATTGTTTGTTTGGCGTGTCAGGATGTGGGGAACGTGGAGCGTTGTCCACATCCGGACACGTTTTTCTTTTTTTGCTTCTTTTTTTCTTTTTAAAAGCCTCCTCTTTTTTGTTGATAACTATATCCGCTATGTTCTTCCTTGTTGTGCGGTAGTAGTTTTTCCAGCAGCGTTTTACGTTCAGGTTCCTGCCATGCACCAGGGCGGGGGTCAGCATGGATATGCTGCTGTGCGGCCTGAGGTAATTATAAGTGTTCACAGCCTGTGTCACGGCCACGGTAGCTGCCTGCAGATCGGTAAATACAGGTTGCAGTAATTCCATTTTAAGAATCCCGTTCACCCGCTCTGCTATCGCATTATCTCTCGGGTCTCCACCCTGGGTCATGCTGATGCTAATCTGACGAGCCCTAAGTTCAGTCACATAATTATCACAGCAATACTGAACTCCCCGGTCTGAATGGTGGATAAGCCCCGGGATCTCCTTACGGCCACCAATAGCCATTTTAAGCGCCAGGATAGTCCCATCGGCGCTAAGGCTGTTACTTACATGAAAACCGATGATCTTCCGGCTGTAGGCATCTGTCACCAGGCTCACAAAGGCATCCCTGTCGCTTAACTCAAGGTAGGTTATATCGCTCACCCATAGCTGATCTGAGACCGTAGGGGTCATTTCTCCGGTCAGGTTAGGGTGTTTGCTCATCCAGTGATCAGAGTCAGTAGTGCGTGGTTTGCGCCTGTGCCTTTTGTTCAGCAGCCCATATTTGCCCAACATCGTAAAAAAGGCATCCCTGCCCATCTCTATATGATGATCTTTCATAAAGGCGGTAGTCAATAAGAATAGTTTCCGCCCGCCCATACGGGGCTGAAGGTACCGGTGTTTAAGCACTTGCTGAATAATGAGTTCTTCCTTTAGCGGCTCTTTTTCTGCCTGCAAACGGCGTTTATAATAAGCCTGACGGCTATAACCAGACAGTAAACAAAGCAGGGATAAACTACTTCCCCGGCTTTGTTCTACCTTCATGACTGCCTGGTGCCAGCTTTTTTTCGGATGTCAGTACCAAACTGCTCATCAGAAATATCTATCATCGCTTCCAGCAAGTCGACCTTCAGCCGGGATAACCGTAAAGCTTCCTGAAGTCCTTCAATATCTTCAGGCATAGACTCGCCCCCTTCCAAAATAGCTTTTGAAACCCCAAGCGCTTGCTTTTTTCCGTACTTCTTATGTGCCATAACCCATCTCGATATCGTAATATGGCTATAACCATATTTGTTCCCTAATTTACGCGTACTGACCCCTCCTGACAAGTATTCCGCGATGATCTCCTGCTTTTCTTTTCGTTTGTCCATTTTTGATTGACTCTTTTGTCAACCTATATCAGGACAAGTCACCCGCAATAGTTATAAATATTAACCATTAGATAAATTCTCCTGCCCTGAAACAATGGCTGATTGTAATTTGTAACCCCAAATACTTAAAGCAGCAATAATGATATAAGGGATGGTCATTATTATATTGATCTTCCAGCTCCCAGCTATCCAAAAGATATAATAAAAAGTAAGCATCATCTCAATAAAAGCCAGTGCCGAAATATAAGCTTTCTTTCCTGTAGCGGACATCGGCTTCCGGTTAATGATGGTTATAAATATCCACAGCATAATCGCTCCCGGCAAAGAAAAGATCAAGCCGTATAACCCCGAAAGCTCATAATATTCAACATAACTAAGGCTCATTTGCGCGATAGGCAAACCAAATACCCATGCCATCAACAGCCGCAACGCCGGAGTGAGCACAATGATAGTTAACCAAACTTTTAAAGTATAGATGAGTGCCTGCTTCATGCGTAGCTAAGATACAATTATAAATATTAGTCTCCCGTCAGCAGAAAAGCTTCGGGCGAAATCGGGCAAAACGATGGTGGCCACGCGCACAGGCAAGGGCATTAGCAAACTTTTGCAGAAGCGCAGGTTTGAGCAGCGAGCGAAGCAGGGCAAAAGTATTGCAGCCCGTGGTCCCGATAGCTATCGGGATGCCTGATTTAAAGTGCAAAGCCAGTGCGGCAAAGAAGCCTCTCTGATGACAAACACTTTTGGTTACTTTTGGTGCTTCAAAAGTAACAGCCCAGCGGCAACTGAGCGGTACGGATTATATTATTTAAAACAATATTCATTTCAACACCAGATCACTACACACCGGATAATGATCCGACAATCTTTTTTCAATAATATGATAACTTTTTACATCAAATTGCCCACTGGCCATAATATAATCTATCTGGAAATTGGGGAAGCTGCCATTATACGTGCGCCCCAGTCCCGAGCCTTTTTCGACAAAGGCGTTCTTTAGTCCACGGCTCATCTGATTTACTGCGTAGGATGCCGGCGTATCGTTGAAATCCCCTGAAATGATATATGGATACTTACACGAATCGGCACTATTCTTTATTTTTAATACTTGCACGCTTCGTTTCAGGAATGCAGTTTTTAGTTTGCTACCCAATCTTTTAGTCGAACCCACATCTGGTTTGCCTTGTTGCGATACCTCGTTAAGATAGCGGTAATCTTCCGGATCGAACTTAATTGACTGCAGATGGACGCTATATACCCTGATTGTTTGCATCCCCTTTTTTATATCGATATAAATACATTGATTTTCGCTGAGCCCCTCTGATAACCGGATAAACCCGTGTGATACCAGCGGAAATTTTGAAAACAGGGCCATCCCTATGGACTCCGTCTTGTTCCCAATTATCGACTCAAAATAATACCCGTTGCTTTTAAGAATGTTCTGAACTGAGTCCAGCATATCATATTGCCCGCGCGCACGTGTATAAAACTCCTGGAAGCCGATAACATCCGGCTGCTCCCCGGCAATGATCCCTAATATTTCGTGTTTGGTAGATATATCATTTTTAGCACCGTAATGTTTAAAGTTATGGACATTGTAGGTCATGATACGCACCGTATTCGCACCGGAAACAGGACCCGCTGACTGCGGAAAGCGGAGGCCAATGTTCCTGTTCAGCATGTTCCATCCAATCGCTATGCAAATCAGGGGCAAAAATACCCAGATGTTTTTTCGTAGCAGCCAGTAAACTACCAGGATGCCATTAGCCAGCAATAAAAAAGGATAGGCCAAACCAAAAAAGGCGATCATCCAGAATTTTGTGGGATTGATAACCGGCGCGAGATAGCTTAAAAGCAAACCGGCACATAACAGGAAAGTTATCCAAAGAAATACCTTGTCAATAAAATTTAGCTTTTTTTTAGCCTTCATTATCCTTGCTGGCGCGAAATAGTACCTCTTTTTCCTGCTTGTTCAGACTCTCATAGCCCGATTGCGAAATTTTATCTAAGATACGGTCTATTTCTTCTTGTCGCGGAAGGTCGTTTAAATTTTTGGCTGAACTTTTTGAAACCACCTTTAACTTGGGCTTTGGTGCAAATAGTTTATTGATGGAGCCTATCCAGTCGTGTCCGCGCTGTAGTTGTTTAATATAAATAAAGCCAAAAAAGGCGCCGCCAATATGACTTATTTCACCACCGGGGTTTGCCCCTGCTATCAGTATAAAATCAAGGATCACATAAAATATAGCGAGCCATTTAAGCTTCACCGGGCCAATGAGCATCATGTAAATAGTATAGTCGGGCAACAGGGTTGCAGTGGCAACAATCACCGCCATCACTGCCGCCGAAGCGCCTACCACTACGGCACCAACAGCCACGTTGGAGTGTGCAAACACCGGGATATAATTATATGCCAGCACAAAGAACAATGCTCCGGTGAGCCCGCCAAACAAATAAAGGCCTATGGTGCGCTTATTACCCAGGTACTCTTCAAAAATTTGCCCTATCCAGTACAGCCACAGCATATTAAAAAAGATATGCAACGGCCCGGCATGCATAAACATATAAGTAAGCGGTGTCCAGAAGCGGGTAGCGAGTTTGGGCAGATAAGCAGGAAGCAAAAGATACTCGTCGGCATAATAGGATATCAGGTTATTGCGGGTGAACAACCATTCAATAACCCCAGGCACATTAATGGCAACGTATACGATAATATTGATACCTATCAACAACCCTATCTTACTGCCCGAGTGCAGCATCTTATACCGTATTTCCTTCCAAAGCGTGTTCATAATCAGTTTCTATTAACGATAACGCATGAACATTAGAAAAAGTTGTTTGGCTTTTGTAATCGCCAGATTTTTACCATAATAAAACCAAGTATTGCCCCGCCTATATGCGCGAAATGTGCCACATTATCCCCTCCATACTGACCAACGCCAAGCCATAATTCAATTACTATATATACAGGTATAATATATTTTGCCTTTACAGGAACCGGGATGAAAAGTATCATCAGTTCCATGTTAGGATATAACATTCCGAAAGCTACTAACAAGCCAAAAATAGCGCCTGAGGCACCAACCAGCGGTGTATTATAAATATCGAATAATTTTTGCGCACTTGCACCATATTGGAGATAGGAAGATTGCAGATCAGGATCAGGTATGATAAATCCCCCGGTTATGCCATGCACCTCTATCGCCTGAACCAGCCATTGAAAGCCAATAGCGCCAATCCCGCAAATAAAATAAAGATTAAGAAACTTTTTTGGCCCGATACTATACTCAACAATAGGCCCAAACATAAACAGCGCAAGCATATTAAAGAAAATATGTGCTATGCCGCCATGCATAAACATATAAGATATGATCTGCCACAATCTGAATTGTGATGAATTAAAATAATATACAGCAAGCCATCTGTTCATATCAAAAACATGATTGATGATAAATGGGGCTATAAAGAATATTATATTAATAATAATAAGGTTTTTTACAACCGGCGTTAGGTTTGAAAAGGGCGATTGCCTGTATGCGCTCATATTAGTTTAAATACTATAATTTATTTTTCAAATCGTTCTGCTAACTCACTTAACGTAAATGTACTGATAATCGGTTTTCCGTTCAGGGCTAAATTTGGCATCTGGCAGGCAAAAAGCTGGTCTATCAGTATATTCATTTCTTCCAATGATAGCCTGGTACCTGTTTTAATGGCGGCGTTTCGCGCCAGTGCCCGGGCTAAATTATCACGTTTATCCAGCTTTAAAATAGCGAGGTTATTTTTAAAGCCCTCCAGTAAATGCTCCAGTAATGAATGTTCGGCAACGTTACTCAATTCAGCCGGAATACCCTCAACTACAACAGTATTTTTACCAAACTCTCGGATATCAAAGCCTAATGCCCTTATATCCGGCAGAAGTTCCTTCAACAATTCAAAATCGCTGCCCTGCAGGGTAACTGACTGTGGAAACAGGCTTTGCTGGCTCACCCCCGAATGATTTTCCAACTGATGTAAAAATCGCTCATATAAAATACGCTCATGTGCGGCTTGCTGACTGATCAGCATAAACCCCGACTTGATCTGCGATAAAATAAACCGGTTATGTATCTGGAACAGTTGCCGCTCGCTCGATTTGCTTACTTCCTGGTCCTCCACCTCTATCATTTTCTCAGCATGCATTTCCTGTTGGGTGATGGTTTCCCGCTTGCTGATCTCGTACAAGGTATCCCAATTTTGAGGGATCGATGTTCTATGCTGATCGCCCGCGCTTCGCAAAAAGGGAATTTCACGGTCAGCTTTTTTAACTTCAGGAGCAAATGGGTTAAAATCCGGATTAAAAGCAATGCTGGGCTGAACAATTTCCTCGAATGGTTTTGGGGTGATCAGGTGCTCAATGCTGTTTTCCTGGTCAAAATCCAAACTTGGGGTAATATTATACCTGCCCAATGAACGCTTTACCGCCGAGCGGATAATGGCATAGATCGACCTTTCGTCCTGGTATTTTATTTCCGTTTTTGTGGGATGCACATTGATATCGATCTTCGATGGGTCGATCTCAATAAACAGCACGTATAAAGGGTAGCTTTCATCGGGCAGCAATTCTTCAAAGGCTGTGAGTACAGCATGATTCAGATAGGCATCCCTAATAAAACGGTTATTCACAAAAAAGAACTGCTCGCCACGCGTTTTGCGGGCAAACTCCGGCTTGCCCACGTAGCCGCGAAGCTTAATGATGGTGGTATCTTCTTCAACAGGCACCAGTCTTTGGTTATAATTATTGCCGAACAGGTGAACAATGCGCTGCTTCAATACCGTAGCAGGTAAATGGTAAACTTCCTGCCCATCGTGGTGCAGCGTAAAAAATACGGTTGGGTTTGCTAACGCGATGCGCTGAAACTCATCAACAATATGCCGCATTTCCACCGGATTGCTCTTTAAAAAATTGCGGCGGGCGGGGGTATTATAAAATAAATTCTTAACAGATATGGATGTGCCGGTATTTGCCGAGCAAGCCTCCTGCTTTAAAACTTCGGAGCCCTCAATGGTGATACAGGTGCCCAATTCATCCTCATGCCTCCGGGTTTTTAATTCCACCTGTGAAATTGCGGCAATGGATGCCATCGCCTCGCCCCTGAAACCCATTGTGCGGATAGCAAACAGGTCCTCGGCCTTGCGTATTTTGGAGGTGGCATGCCGTTCAAAGCACATGCGGGCGTCCGTCAGGCTCATTCCGCAGCCATTGTCTATCACCTGTATCAATGATTTGCCGGCATCCTTTAAGATCAGTTGTATTTTATCGGCTCCCGCATCTATCGCGTTCTCCACCAATTCCTTTACTGCCGACGCAGGTCGCTGCACCACTTCGCCTGCGGCAATCTGGTTAGCAACTGAATCAGGTAAAAGATGGATTATATCTGGCATTAATCAATTTCCCTTCTTGATGCTATTTCAAAAGAATTAACTGTAGAAACAGATTGAAATAATTTAGTTCTCTGAGGACTCTGTGCACTTCTTCGTGAACTCCGTGGTAAAAATAACCACAAAGGGCACAGAGATTTTCACAAAGCAACACAGAGCCGTATGCTGGGTAAACTATTATTTCGTGTTTCTTCCATTAGCACACTTTTGATGCAGCCTCGGTTTTTCCCGGTGCTAAATTAAATATTTGACGGCATAACTTTATCCTTTTGATTTTGTATATGTATTATGCAAACATAAGTCGCTCATTTTTATATATCTGTGACAGTGTTTTGTCATTAGTCACTGGTCATTAGTCATTGGATATTCCATTGTTGTTAAACTATAGCCCAAGATCATAGCAAGTGACTAATGACCAGTGACTAATGACTTAACACTTGATATACTAACTTAATATTTTGATACTTGTAATTGTTAAACTGACTATTGCCTCATGAGAAAATTTTTGCCCTTGCTGCTGTTACTTGCAGTTGCCTGCAAGCAGCAGGATTATAACGCTGATCTTCTGGTAAAGAACGCTATCGTTTATACAGTTAACAACAGTTTTTCCACGGCAGAGGCATTTGTAGTAAAAGGGGGTAAAATAATCGCCGTAGGCAATGACGACTCACTTGAAAATATTTATAAGGCGCACTATGTAGTTGATGCAGGTGGCAGAGCCGTTTATCCCGGCTTTATTGATGCCCATTCACATTTTTATGGTTATGGATTGAGTTTGCAGCAGGTAGCCCTTAAAGGCATAAAAAGCTGGAGCGCAATAGTTGATTCAGTAAAGGCTTTTTCTGCGAGAAATACCGAAGGCTGGATCATAGGGCGTGGATGGGATCAGAACATTTGGCCGGTAAAACAGTTCCCCAATAAGGCTAAGCTCGATTCCCTTTTCCCGGTGAGGCCTGTGTTGTTAATACGCGTCGACGGGCATGGGGCAATAGCTAACCAGGCCGCGCTGAATATCGCGGATATTAAACCCGGCCAAACCATCTCAGGTGGCGAAATAGAAACGATCAAGGGGAAGCTCACCGGTATACTTGTTGATAATGCGGTGGGCATCGTAAGACGTAAAATACCCGAACCATCGGATGACGTCATCCAATCAGCTTTTCTGGATGCCCAATACAATTGCTTTGCAGATGGCTTAACTACAGTTGCCGATTGCGGCCTGCCACACACCATGATAAACACCATTGCTCAATTGCAGCATAAGGGTGCACTCAAAATTCGCCTGTACGTGATGCTTTCAGACCGCCAGGAAAATTATGAATACCTGTTTAAACGCGGAGCATTTAAAACCCCCGGCCTTGATGTACGCGCATTCAAAATGTATGCTGATGGTGCGCTTGGTTCAAGGGGTGCTTGTTTATTGCAGCCATACAGCGACCAAAAAAATTGGAATGGGTTTTTGCTGAGCAGCCAGCAGCATTTCCAGGAGATCGCCCAAAAACTTGTGGATAAAGGTTTTCAGCTATGTACCCATGCCATCGGCGATTCAGCCAACCGGGTAATACTAAAAGTATATGCCAGTGTATTGAAGGGAAAGAACGACCGTCGCTGGCGCATCGAGCATTGCCAGATATTATCACCCGATGATATCCATTATTTTGGCGATTACAATATCATACCGAGCGTACAACCAACCCATGCCACTTCAGATATGCGCTGGGTAATTACCCGGATCGGCAGTAAACGGTTAAAAACAGCTTACGCCTATAAGCAATTGCTTGAACAAAACGGATGGCTGCCATTGGGGACCGATTTCCCTGTAGAGAATATAAATCCTATCTACACGTTTTATGCTGCTGTAGAACGCAAGGACCTCAAGGGCTATCCCGAAGGGGGATTTCAACCCGAAAACGCGCTCAGCCGCGTTGAAGCATTACGGGGAATAACTATTTGGGCTGCAAAGGCCCAGTTTGAGGAAAACGAAAAGGGCAGCATCGAGCCCGGCAAGTATGCCGACTTCGTAATCCTGGACAAGGATATTATGAAGATAAAGGGGTCGGAAATGCCTGGAGTTAAAGTATTACAAACCTATATAAACGGAGAAAAAGTATATGAGAAAAAATAGATGGCGATTTTGTGTCCTGATCTTATCAGGATTTATTTTAGTTCACTCAGCCTGCGCACAAAACCCGCCATTTACTGGTCAAGCTTTCATAAACGAAGAGAAGCTTGTTGAAAAATCAACCGTGCTGCTAAATAACGCACAGCAATTGATCCCCCTAAAGGAATTGAGCGAGTTGAACATTGCCAGCATCCATTTTTCTTATCAATATGCTAATGGGTTCGACAGCCTTTTGAACAAATACAGCAAGATACAGTCCTTCAACGGCATGGATTACGTCGGCATAAAAACCCCTGCCGAACTTGACTTTGATACCAAGCTATACAACACACTTATCATACAACTAACCGATGCCGATCTTGCTAACCCGCAGATCATCAGCTATATCAATGAAAACCGCAGCTTAAAAAATGTTATCGTAGCTTATTTTGGCGATGGCGGCTCCATGAATAAGCTTGAAAACGTGACAGCGCCCATCATCCTGGCTCAGCGTTCATCGCCGGTATCAGCTTATTACAGTGCGCAGGCCATTTTCGGCGGTTTGCCTATTACCCAAAACCTTAGCCGCACCTTATCTCAGAAATATCTGGCTAACACGGGCTTCTTTACGGTTAAAACCCGCCTGCAATATACTGTGCCAGAGGAGGCAGGTATCAATTCGAACAATCTTAAGGCCATTGATAGCATAGCTAATGAAGCCATTACCAAACAGGCTACACCAGGCTGCGTAGTGCTGGTAGCCAAAGATGGCAAGGTGATCTTCAACAAAGCATACGGCTATCATACTTATGACAAGACTATCCCTGATAAGATCACCGATATCTTTGACCTGGCATCGGTAACCAAAGTATCTGCCACCACTATTGAAACCATGCGGCTTACCGAGGAAAGCACCCTTAACCTTGATTCAACCATTGGCGCCTATATGCCGATGGCACGCAAAACCAACAAGAACGATATTAAAATACGCGAGCTGATGACACACCAGGCCGGTTTGATCCCCGACATTCAGACTTACGAAAAACTGAAGCCTACCGATATCAGCACCGATTCGTCAGCGGCTTATCCTACCAAAGTGTCGGAGCATTTTTATCTGCGAAAAAATTATTTTAAGGAGGTAATGCTTCAGGATATACTGAACTCGCCCTTAAAAACACGCGGGCAATATATTTACAGCGACTTGAGCATGGTGCTGATGAAGGAAATTGACGAAGCGGTAACTTCAATACCGCTCAATGTATATGTACAGGAGAATTTTTATGACCCCCTCGGTATGCAAACCGCCGGGTTTTTACCATACAAACGCTTTCCGCAAAGCCAGATAGTTCCTACCGAAAATGATGAGGTATTCAGGCATAGCCTGCTGGATGGCTATGTGCACGATCCTACCGCTGCTTTATTAGGCGATGTTTCTGGTAATGCCGGTTTGTTTGGAAGTTCAAATGATCTCGCTATACTTTACCAGATGTTGCTCAACAAAGGCACCTACGGGGGCGACCAGTATTTTAAACCGCATACGGTCGACCTGTTCACCGCAAAGCAATCGGATGTAAGCCGCCGTGGCTTGGGCTTCGACCGGTGGGACCCGATTGCCGACAGGCATTACCCGTCCAAACAGGCATCGCCCGAAACCTACGGGCATACGGGCTATACCGGCATAGGTGTTTGGGTGGATCCAAAGTATAACCTGGTTTATATATTCCTGTCAAACAGGGTAAACCCAAAGGTCACCGATCAGCTATCGGGCCTCAATATCAGGCCCCGGATACAGGATGCGGTGTATGATGCGATACAGAAGGGACTCTGATTGATGTCGAATTTCGGATTTTCAATTTCGAATTTTCTAATCCGGGAATTAAGACTTGTTTAGGAAAGCAAAGAAATTCCGTAAATTCGAAATTGAACATTCGAAATTCGAAATTAAAAAATGAAATACTACACCCTCCCACCCACTGAAGCATTAAAGCCCTATGTAAGGTGCTTTTGGGTGTTTGAGCATGACTTGTCTGTTGATGAACCTGAATATATTTACCGTTCGGTAGCTGACGGCTGTGCCGAGATCGTATTTCATTATAAAGGCATATTTGACGATGTTTCTGATAACAATGGCGGCAATGCTGTAAATTACCGTTCGGGGTTGCATTCGCAAACAAGCCAGTATTCCAGGTTTATCACAAGGGATGATTTTGGCATCTTCGGTGCTTATATTTATCCTTATGCCATTCCCCAATTGTTCGGTTTGCCTGCCGACGAAACCACCAATTCGCAAGTCGATCTTCAAACACTATTTGGCGAGGATGGGAAATTTCTCGAGGAGCAGATCATGACGGCAAATGATAATGTTGAACGCGCCAATATCTTGGGCGCTTTCTTAGAAAAACAATTGTTAAAAAGCTGCCTGCTCGAAAAAAGCATGATGGTTGCCGTGAGGCATGTGATACACGATATAACCGGCGGAAATGTGAGCGATCTCGCCTCCAAATTCTCCCTATCCACCCGCCAGTTCGACCGTAAGTTTAAGGCTTACTCGGGTTTTGGCCCCAAGATGTACATGCGGCTTACCCGCCTGCAAAGGGCATTAAAACAATATGGAAGCGATAAATCGCTGACACAGGTTGCCTATGAATGCGGTTATTACGATCAATCGCACTTTATTCATGATGTAAAGGCGTTTACTGGTTATCATCCCGGCTATTATTTTTCCGGCAAAGCCGAGGGAACAGAATATAGGAATGTTTAAACAGCGCGTCATGGCGAGGAACAGCCTGTCCCGAACTTGGGTCGGGAAAGCCATCTCTAAACTGTGCAGATCAACGAATCTGTATTATTACCTGTGACGATTTTGTGAACCAATCCAATGAATCGCCTTTTATAACAATTTGATAAGCAAATCTTAAGGCCGTTATCAAACTAACAAATTTTCTCATATTTGATTTGCAACTGTAAAGATGGCTTCGTTCCTCGCCATGACGTAAGTTAAAGCGCATCATGTCTCGTTTTTACAATTACCGCAATCCAATCACCCTTAAATTTGTTTAAAAAAAGGAATCATGAAAACATTGAATATCCCTGAGGGCTATCAGCAAGTTATGCCATACCTCATTATCGAAAACGCCCAGGCATTTATTGAATTCACTAAAAGTGTTTTTGGGGCCGAAGAAAAACATAAAACCATGCGCACCGAAACGCTCATCATGCATGGCGAGATCAGCATCGGCAGCAGCTGCATTATGTTTGCCGATGCAACAGAGCAATACCACGTTCAAAATGCAGGCCTGTTTATTTATATGGACGACTGCGACAGTGTTTATCAAAAGGCATTGGAAAATGGGGCCACAAGTGTAACCGAGCCCGCCGATCAAAGCTACGGCCGCAGCGCAGGCGTAAAGGACCCCTTCGGCAATACATGGTGGATCACTAAAGTTTGAATGCGGAATGCGGAAGTTCGAATGCGGAATTGAAAACTCAATAAAATAAATTCGAAATTGAACATTCGAAATCCGAAATCAAAATGTTACACAGCCTTAACACTATTCCCATAAATTGCTGTTAAACTTGCATCAGTGAAACTACCACGCGCATAGTGGCTATAATAATTAACCGCGTGTGGTAGTTTCATTACCAACTTAAGCAAGAGAGAACCCACATCAATGAAGATCGGAATAGTATGTTACCCTACCTTTGGTGGTAGCGGGGTTGTAGCAACCGAACTGGGCAAAGCCCTCGCCGACCATGGTCACCAGGTGCATTTTGTAACTTACAATCAGCCTGCCCGTCTCGACTTCTTTTCAGAGAACCTTTTTTATCACGAAGTTTCGGTATCAAAGTACCCCCTGTTTGATTATCCGCCATATGAGCTGGCATTAGCCAGTCGGCTGGTTGATGTGGTGCGCTTTGAGAACCTCGACATACTGCATGTGCACTATGCCATACCACATGCCTCAGCAGCTTTTATGGCCAAGCAGATATTGATGACTTACGGTATTTATATCCCCGTAGTAACCACCTTACATGGCACCGATATTACCCTGGTAGGTAAAGACAGGACCTACAAACCTGTAGTCACTTTCTCCATCAATAAATCGGACGGGGTAACCGCGGTGTCCGAGAACCTGCGTATGGAAACCTTCGAGTTTTTCGAGATCGAGAACGAGATCAGGGTGATACCCAATTTTATTGTCCTTACCCTTTTCATCCTTAATCCAAAGTATCATTTTAAAAAGGCTATAGCTCCATCCGGAGAAAAAATACTGATACACACCTCCAACTTCCGCAAGGTAAAGCGCACGCAGGATGTGATCCGGATATTTGCGCAGGTTGTTGCCAAAATACCATCGAAACTACTGATGGTAGGCGACGGCGAGCAGCGTACCGAATGTGAGCAGCTTTGCCGCGACCTTGGTGTAACCGATAACGTACGCTTTTTGGGTAAACAGGACGCCATTGAAGAAATATTATCCGTATCCGATCTGTTCCTGATGCCATCACAATCCGAAAGCTTTGGTTTGGCCGCATTAGAGGCAATGGCCTGCAAAGTACCGGTCATAAGCTCAAATGCAGGCGGCTTGCCCGAACTGAACGTTGATGGCGTGACTGGCTTCTTAAAAGACGTAGGTGATGTAGACGGTATGGCGGAAAAAGCGATCTATATTTTAGAAGACGAGGCCCGTCTCAAAACTTTCAAGGAAAATGCCCTTGCCCGCGCTAAAGAATTCGACCTGTCAATTATTTTGCCGGTATATGAAAGTTATTATGTGGAGGTGATCGAGAAGAGTAAGACGCATGTGCTTTAGGTGTAGGTGAAAGGTAAAAGGCGAAAGGTTAAAGGTTTTTAGCCTACCACAAGCGTCTCGCTTGTGGTTATTTGTCAAGTAAGTATTGTATTGTCCTAAAATAAGCATAGGCCCGCTTGCGGTAGCGGGGCAGAGACAGAACCAGCTCATAGAAATCTTCTTTCTTCAAATATTAGTTCTAACTCGATAATTATTTCATTTAAAGACACCCGATTATCGTAAAGTTTAAGTAGATCTTCTATTTGGCTTAGCGATTCTGCATTCCATGATTCTTTTAAATAATCAATTCTTGATAAAGCGGCATTAATTCTCATTGGTGTTGCTACTCCGCCAACAAAATTCCTAACCACCAATTCATAATCGTTCAAACTGTATATGGGATCTGGCCAATCGTTTATTGCAGCGAGTAGAATATCAATTATTTTTTTGTTAAACGAGTTTATTCCCGGTGAGTCTTGAAGTTTTTCTAATTCATAAATAGTTAAATTTCCCATTAGCTTTCATTTCCGCCTCTGCATGGATCAAAAAACCTTTACCCTTTCGCCTTTACCCTTTCACCTTATTCCGCTCCCGTAAACTTCAAACAAACCGGGTTGCCAATTTCAACCTTAAGTGGCGTTTGATTCAGCCTGCCGTTGTTTTGGTCTATTTTATATTCGTAAATGCTGTCGCTGCTTTGGTTGGCTACCAGCAGGTAATTGCCTGTTGGGTCGATGGCAAAATCACGCGGGTTTTTACCGAATGTAGAATACCTGCTGATAAAGCTTAGCTCGCCTGTTTCCTGGTTAATAGAATAGGCAAACAGGGCGCTGGCATCAAGACGATCAGTTGCGTACAGAAATTTCCCGTTAGGAGAGATATGGATGGCTCCGGCGCCGTTTGTCCCTTTAAAATTCTTTGACAGCATTTCAACTGACTGCAGCTGTTTAAGCTTTCCACCATCATAACTGTAAGCGGTAAGCGCGCTTCCCATTTCCTGCAGCAGGTAAACAAATTTTCTGTCGGGAGTAAAAGCAAAATGGCGCGGCCCGTTGCCCGGCTTTACACTCACAAAAGCCGGGTCGGCAGGTGTTAAAGGCTGAGCCTTTGAACTATGATAACGGAATATGTTTAACTTGTCAGTTCCAAGGTCAACCAGGAACAGGTATTTTTCATCAGGAGTTAACTGAGCCATGTGCGCGTGCGGGCCCTTCTGGCGACTGGTATCCGGGCCTTTGCCCTTATCCTGTATCAATTGCGATGCCGGGCTTAATGAGCCATCCTTATTTACCGGGAACACGCCCAAAACCCCGCTGCCATAGTTTGCTACAAAAACATTCTTTTGCGCGTCGTCTATAGAAATGTAGCAGGGCCCGTTGCCCCCAGATGATTGCTTATTGATTAAGGTCATCTTGCCCTCATTTGGTTCGAACTTAAAAGCAGTCACCTCGCCATTCTTATCGTTTTCATTAACCGAATAAATAAACTTATTATCCTTTGAAACGCACACGTAAGACGGGTTCTTTATATCGTCAATCTCATTCAGGTAAGCTATCTTTCCTGTTTCGGTATAAAAGCGGTATACATAAATGCCCTTGCTCTGCCCCGTAGTATAGGTGCCGATGATCAGGTCGTAGGTTGAGGGTATCTTACTTTTTTTCTGAGCATAAATAAGCACAGGGAATAATAACAAAGCAATAAAAAGGATTTTTTTCATGGGAGTAATTGGTTAAGAAGCGCAAGTTAATAAAATCATAAAAAAAGCCCTTGTCAGAGGGCTTTTTTTATTTAAGCCAATAAACTATTTAAACAGATTGCTGCTTATTAGCCAACTTTATATTATTTAACCCTTAAACCAACCTGAATTTATTTACTCGATAATATGTTCCCTGCTTTATCCATCTCCAAAAAGGGATTGTAGGCTATTTCCCAAAGGTTGCCTTCAATATCAGCCACATATCCGCTGTAGCCACCCCAAAATGCCTTTTGCGGGGCTTTTACAATGTGTACGTCCTTATCCTTTAACGACTTGAACACATCATCAACCTCCTTCTCCGACCGGTAATTTATAGCCAATGTAAATCCCCTGAAACCCGCACCATCATGCGGCACTCCGGCATCTTCGGCAAGCTCATTAGTTGGGAATAAGGACAGAATAAGGCCGTTCATTTTGAAGAAAACAATCCCCTGGTCATCCTTGATCGGTTTCCAGTTAAATTTTTCAATGTAAAATTGCTTTAGCTTGTTAAGATCCCTCGCCCCAATGGTTATAAAGCTTACT
>Ga0206944_1060_pt1 | contig 21515 bp, 23 predicted proteins | sample Alteio_BWOrgHeat_4_FD_152978 | JGI IMG/M metagenome (GOLD analysis project Ga0206944, IMG submission 152978) | Enriched cells from forest soil in Barre Woods Harvard Forest LTER site, Petersham, Massachusetts, United States -... | ecosystem: Environmental > Terrestrial > Soil > Temperate forest > O... | reverse complement strand
ACGAGGACGTTGATGATGCTGTAGTGTACGGCTATGCAGCGGCCTCAACCATCGGGCATGAGATGACACACGGGTTTGATGACCAGGGCAGGCAGTTTGATGCAAGTGGTAACTTGAAAGAATGGTGGGCGCCGCAGGATTCGGTAAAATTTAGTCAGCGCGCCCAAATGCTGATCGATCAGTTTAATGGATACAGTATTTATGGGCTGCATGTAAATGGAAAGGCTACCCAGGGCGAAAATATCGCTGACCTCGGCGGTATTGTAATAGGGCTTGATGCGTTTAAAAAGACAGATCAATATAAAGAGGGTAAATCAATTAATGGTTTAACGCCAACACAAAGGTTTTTCCTCGGCTATGCGCTGGGCTGGCTTGGGCAGGACAGGAAGGAATCATTATCGAGCCAGATACTTACCAACGAGCACGCCCCTGGTTTTATGCGGGTAAATGGTCCCTTTACAGACGTGCCCGAATTTTACGATGCGTTCCATATTAAAAAAGGCGATAAAATGTGGATCGATCCGGATAAAAGAGTGAAGATATGGTAGAATCTCTTTTGTAGAGACGCAAAATTTTGCGTCTCTACATTGTTATATTTGGCTGATGCAAATTTTAGCAATATCCATCGGGCAGCACATCGTCCAGGAAATTAAACAAACAACTTCTTTAGAGTGGATAGGAGCCTTAACGGGCATTAGTTGCGTTTACCTTGCGGCGAAACAAAGTATTCTGAATTGGCCCGTAGCGCTAATCAGCATAGTTGCCTATACAATTGTGTTTTATAAAAGTCAATTGTATGGAGACGCGGGCCTCCAGGTTTATTTTTTGGGGACGAGTATTTATGGGTGGTATTTTTGGATAAAGAAAAAAGAAAGGCATGAAAAGCCGGTTACCAGCTTAAACCTAAAGGAATATACCTGGGTTATTATCGCTATCGTAGTTCTTTCGGCATTGTTGGGCTTATTTTTAAAGCATTTTACTCCTACAAACGTGCCTTATATCGATGGGTTTTGTACCGCTGTAAGCTTTATAGCACAAATACTAATGACCCGAAAAGTATTACAAAATTGGGCCTTATGGATATTTGTTGATATCTGTTATGTCCCATTATATATTTATAAAAACTTATATGTGACCGCCATTCTGTATACCATTCTTCTGGTATTAGCATGGGTGGGGCACGTTGATTGGCAAAAAGAATACAAGAAGGAGAAAGCGATTTACTAAATGCAAAATTCCGAAATCGAACTTCCGCATTCCGAAATAATAAAAATAGCTGTCGTTGGCCCCGAATCAACCGGCAAATCAACCATGTCGGCATACCTGGCTGATCATTATCAGACGGTTTGGGTGCCTGAATTTGCACGCGGATATTGCGAAAAGCTAACTGAACAGGTTACCTGGCAGGATGAGATCAATATGTTTCATGGGCAGATGGCATTGGAAAAGGAATACCTGCCTAAGGCCAATAAGATTTTGATTTGCGACACCACCTTTCTCACTGTAAAAATGTGGTGCGATTACACTTTTGGCCGCTCGCCACAGGAAGTGCTTGATGAGTTGCCAAAACACCCCTATGATCTCTATTTATTGTTAAATATCGACCTGCCATGGCAAGAGGACCCATTGCGTGATTTTCCCCATATGCGCGGGCATTTTTTGAACACGTGGCAAAAGGAGCTGAATGCACTTGATGCTAATTATGTGTTGATATCCGGCTTAGGAAACGAAAGGCACAATAACGGCGTGGCGGCTGTAGATAAGTTTTTGAATGCAGAATGAGTTTTCTGAATGCGGAAGTTCGAATGCGGAATTATCTTAATAATAATTTAAAGATTGTAAATCATTCCGCATTCGAACTTTCGCATTCCGCAGTAATAAAAAGATTTCTTCACATTAAATTAAGCTTGCATGCAACGTTCAAAAATACCATGCGTCATATATCGTGAAAGCTGAAAATTTGGAATCCGTATACATTGATAAGCATTACGATCTGGTGGTCGAGTGTAAGCAGGGCAGTAAAAAAGCCTGCTTTGAATTGTACCGCCTATATTCGAAAGCGATGTTGAACGTCGCGTTTCGGATCGTAGGTAGTATTGACGAAGCTGAAGATGTATTACAGGATGCCTTTTTAGATGCTTTTAACCGGGTGAAGGATTTCAGACAGGAAACCACATTCGGTCTGTGGTTAAAACAGATCGTTGTCCACAGGGCCATTAACTTGTTAAGGAAACGCAAGCTGGATATGGTTGAACTTGGCGAGGATCAAATAGAGAATATAGCAGACGAGGAAAGTGAGGGTGATGAAGAAATACAATATAAAGTGGCCCAGGTAAAAGAGGCCATGAAGGAATTGCCGGAAGGATACCGGCTGGTAACATCGTTGTACCTGCTTGAGGGGTATGACCATGAAGAAATAGGACAAATACTAAATATCTCGGAAAATACCTCAAGAACGCAGTTTTTGAGAGCAAAAAGGAAATTGAACGAGATTTTAACAAGAAAAGGAATAACATCATGAGCAAGAGATTAGAAGAATTTATGAGAACGAACAAGGAAGAATTTGATGACCTTGAACCGTCTGCAGAGCTTTGGAGCCGAATCGAAAAGCATTTGCCTGCAGAAGGTACACTGCCGGGGAAGCGCGAGGCAAGGACATTTTCGCTCAACTTTGTTTTGCGCGTGGCGGCTTCAGTAATATTGGTGATGGGTATAAGTTTCGTTCTTTACCTGCGTCACGAAAGATCAACAGGTGTTGATTACGCTGCGATCAACCCGGTATATGCCAAACAACATATGCAATACGCCTCAATGGTTGAAAGCAAGCGCAAGGAATTAAAGGCCATTGCTCAATCAGAACCGCAATTATATAAAGAGTTCAGCGCTGAAATTGCCAAAATGGACTCTACCTACAAAAAACTGAATAACGACTTAGCCAACAGTCCCAACCAGGAGCTTGTATTGCGTGCAATGATCCAGAATCTTGAACTGCAAACAGAAGTGCTTAATCAACAACTGGATGTGATAGAGCAATTTAATCAAATGAAAAAGGAACAAAAAAATGAAACTAAAAATATATAATCCGGCCCTGCTATTAATTGTGCTACTGGCCTTCGGGCAGTCGGGTTTTGCACAGGATACCGCAGATAGCCATGATTTTGATGGGAAGGCTTTGAATAAGAGCATGAAACTGCTCAATCTTAACTTGAACCTCAACATGAAGAACCTTAACCTGGCTATGAATGATCTGAACAAGGACCTCAACAAAAGCTTAGGTGAGTTGAATAAAGATTTGAATATTGCCATCCCCGAGATCACAGCAAATTTAGGTGACCTTAATACCGATTTGCGCATTAACCTTAATATCAGTGATGCTGACCTGGAAAAAAAGATCGAAAACGGTGAGGTGCAGGAAAAGGTAAAAAACTATAGCAAAAGCTATCCTGCTGATGCCAATGATAAATTATCCATCAGCAATAAATTTGGCAAGGTGACTGTAAATACCTGGAATAAAAATGAGTTTAAGATAGATATACAGATCAGAGGCGTGGCCACCGACGAGGAAACGGCGCAAAAGTTAATTGATAATACCAGCATATCCGACAGCAAGAATGGTGACATAGTATCATTCAGAACCAATTTCAATACAGGTAACGGGAACTCCGTATGGAATAACTTGTTTAACAACAGGAACGATCACCATAAGATTGAGGTTAATTATACCATTTATATGCCCGCAAAAAATGCATTGGATATCGACAATAGATATGGCGCCATTGAATTGCCGGATATTGATGGCAAGGTAACCATCAACAGTGCTTACGGAAGTTTTGCTGCCAAGACTTTAAGTCATGCAGATAATGAGATCAAGGTACGTTATGGCAGCGCCAACATCGATGCGCTTAACTCCTGCGATCTGGAGGTGAGTTATGGCAGCCTCGACCTGGATGCGGTGGACAAGATCAACGGTCGCTTTGGTTACAGCTCGGTGAAGATCGGCAGGATAAAAACTTCAGCAAATATTGATGCCCATTATGCCGGTGGGGTACAGATAGATAACCTGGATAAAAATTTCGCAAGCTTTGCGGTTAACGCTTCATACTCCAGCGTAAAGGTTGGCGTAAGCAATGCTTCCAATGCCGATTTCGATATCACGGTACATTATGGCGGGTTTGATTATGGCGACGTGCCGGTAAGTATTACCGAAAAATCGCCATCGGATGATTCAAAGGGCTTCCACCCGACACATAATTATAAGGGTCATATCGGCAAAGGCAATGCCGATAGGGTGATCAGTATCCACTCATCGTATGGTGGGGTGAAGTTTGAATAATATCCATGTAGAGACGCAAAATCTTGCGTCTCTTGTATATACATAAAATTATGATAGAGACGCAAGATTTTGCGTCTCTACGTATTTAATACACCCTGCACAATAAACCTTTCAAATATTCCCCTTCGGGGAATGACGCCCTTACAGGATGATCCTCCGGCTGGCAGAACTGATAAATAAATTGCACTTCTTTTCCTGCGTCTAATGCGGCCCATGCAAGTACCTGTTTAAAAGTGTCAATATCCATAGCACCCGAACAGGAGAACGTTGCCAGCAAGCCGCCGCTGTTCAACAACAGCATACCCATACGATTAAGGTCTTTATAAGCCCTTGATGCTTTGTTTAATGCTGAACGTGATGGTGCATATTTTGGCGGATCGAGTATTACGATATCAAACTTTTCGGCTTGTTCCCTTAGCGTTCTTAGTTGTTTGTTGACATCTGATTGTATGGCTGTATATTTTGAGGCATTAAGACCGTTGAGGATGATGTTATTTTTCAACGTTTCAATAGCCAGGGCCGAACTATCCACGCTGGTAACCGATGATGCACCGTTTTTTAGGGCATTCAGCGTAAAGCCGCCGGTATAGCTAAAACAATCGAGCACCTTTTTGTCTTTGGAATGCAAGGCCACAATATGCCGGTTATCGCGCTGGTCGCAATAAAATCCGGATTTTTGACCTTCGGCGATGTTGATGCCGTATCGGACGCCGTTCTCGATTACTTGCACAATTTCAGGTGGATTCTTTCCTGCAAGTACCTGGTTTATCGTTCCCAATCCCTCATGGGTACGTGACGAGGCATCACTTTTATCAAAAATGCCTTCGGGTTTTAATCGCTTTTGTAATTCATCAATAATTACAGGTAGCCTGTTCTCAATACCGGATGTAAGTACTTGTACTGCCAGGTAATCCGCATATTTATCAACGATCAATCCCGGCAGGTAATCAGCTTCGCTAAAAATAAGTCGACAGGTATTTGTGCTGCCATCTTCCAATATATTACTGCGACTATTAACTGCCACTGCTACTTTCCTCCGGAACCAATCATCATCAATTACAACATTTTCATCCCATTCAAGCAACCGCAATGCTACTCGAGATTGATCGTTGTAAAATCCATAGGCCATAAAATCGCCCTTGTCATTCAATAGTCTTACTACATCCCCATTCACAGGCTTGCCCTTTACGCGTTCTATTGCCCCCGAAAATAGCCAGGGATGGCGCTGAAGAACCGCCTTTTCTTTGCCTTTTTTTAATATCACATCAACCATGTTGCAAAAGTAACACGATTAATGGATTTAATGATTAAGGCAGGATTGGAAAAGGGATCAGGTTGGTTTTCTATTTGTAATGACGCAATATTTTGTTAATCATTCAAATCCTATCATCGTGTAACACGATTAATGGATTTTAATGATTGAAGCAGGATTGAAAAAGGAAGTAGTATATATTTTTTGTTCTTAAACATGCAATATCTTGTTAATCATTCAAATCCTACCATCGTGTCCTTGTTTCTTTCCGCATAAGTACCTAAGTTTGCGCCTCAATAAAATTTTATGGCTAAGGCATCTGATATAAAAAATGGCAACATCCTTCGCTTTAATGGCGAGTTGGTGCAGGTTGAAGAATTTTTACACCGTACACCGGGTAACCTTCGTGCTTTTTACCAGGCACGCATGCGCAATGTAAAAAGCGGCAAACTGGTTGAATACCGTTTCCGTACGGACGAGGAAGTTGATATTGCACGCGTTGAAACCAACGATTACCAATACCTCTATGAGGATGGCAGTGACCTGGTAGTGATGGATAACACCACATATGATCAGCATAATGTGCCAAAAGCATTGTTCGGCAATGCTGTGAAATTTTTAAAAGAAGGCATGAATGTGATAGTTGCTTTTGAAAGTGATATGCCGATAATGGGTCAGATACCTGGCTCAGCCGAATTGGAGATCACTTATACTGAGCCTGCTGTAGCCGGTAATACCTCAAGCGGTGCGCTGAAAAATGCAACCGTTGAAACGGGTGCCGAAATCAAGGTTCCCTTGTTCATCAATATTGGCGATAAGGTGAAAGTGGATACCGCTACCGGTGCTTATGTGGAAAGAGTGAAAGGATAAGCCCCCAACCCCTAAAAGGGAGTTTTTTAAAAGTAATAATGAAATAATACTAAAAGCTTCCGGTTTTGGGGGCTTTTCTTTTTTGCATATTAATTGCCTTATATTTGGGTATGCAGCAGTTAGAAGAATATCAACAGCTTATTTTACCTGTTTTAAAACGTCATTTAATAAAGCGGGCTGCTATTTTTGGCTCTTTTGCTAAAGGAAATACTACTGCCAATAGTGATATGGACCTTCTTATTTAGCCCGAAACGGGCTTTACAATTTTTAAAATGCTTCAACTCGAAGAGGGGATCTCTGAATTGATCAACCGTAAAGTAGATCTCGTGGAATATAGTGCATTAAAACCATCAATTAGAAAGGAAGTAATGCTGTCCGCAATAACTATTTTATGAGCAGGTCTGATAAAATATATTTACAGGATATCATTGAGTCTATAGAAATTATATCAACTTACATTGGCAATAAAACGGATTTTGAGTTTTCAAGAGATTTAATGTTGCAGGATGCAGTAATACGAAGATTTGAAATTATTGGCGAGGCTTCCTCCAAAATATCGGACCAAATTAAAGTGAAAACCCTGAAGTACAATGGAGGTTAATGAAGGAAATGCGAAATAAATTGATTCATGAATATTTCGGTGTTTCTGCCGCTACAATATATTCAACGATTAAATTCGATCTTCCTATTTTAAAAGAACAATTAGAAAAACTCATTTAATAATCATACCCCATAGGATACCACACCCCCCTATTATTAGGAGGCAACATGTTTGGCAAAACATGTCCTTGATCCAATGTGGATACGTCAATATCTTCAATTACGTTTTTTATCGATGGGCTGGGGTTATTTATGAAAATCTTTTCGTTAAGGATGTTTATAGCATCATCATAATTCCACGCACTTACACCACAACCCAATCCTAAAAAGCTGTAATTGTCAGTTAAATTAAACTCAAACCAAAATCTTACTAATTTCATAAGTCTCTAAAACTCCAACTCCAACAATACCGGGCAATGATCAGAATGCCTGGCTTCAGGTAATATGGCGGCACGTTTGATGTTGTTTTCCAGCTCCTTGCTTGCCATGGTGTAGTCGATGCGCCAGCCCAGGTTTTTGGCGCGTGAGTTGGCACGGAAGCTCCACCAGGTGTAATTGTGTGGCTCCTTGTTCACATGCCTGAAGGCATCCACAAAGCCCGATTCAATAAAGTTCTCCATCCATTCGCGTTCTTCGGGCAGGAATCCGGAGGAGTTGGCATTGGATTTGGGATTGTGTATGTCGATGGGGCGGTGGCAGATGTTATAATCGCCGCAAACCACCAATTTGGGATAATCAACCTTTAATAGGGTAAGATACTTGCCAAACTCATCCAAAAAACGATATTTGAATATCTGCCTATCATCACCACTTGAGCCCGACGGGAAGTAAACGCTCATCACAGATACCTCATCAAAATCAACCCGGATACATCGTCCCTCACGGTCAAAATCGGCTATGCCGCAACCATATTCAATATGTTTTGGCAATACTTTAGTAAATATAGCCGTGCCACTGTACCCCTTTTTTTCAGCCGGGAACCAGTAATGCTGGTAACCCATCGCGTCAACCAGGCCGAGGTCGGTAATGTCTTCTTTTGTCGCTTTTATTTCCTGCAGACAAACCACGTCAGCATCAGTAGCCTGAAGCCAGGCCAGCCAGTTTTTGTTTATTGCTGATCGAATGCCATTTACGTTATAGGTGATTATTTTCATATATCGAATTTCGAATGTTCAATTTCGGATTTATCGGTTCAATTAAACAATGAAATTTCAAATTCGAAATTGAACATCCGAAATTCGAAATTAATTAGCGGTAAGTCCTAGCAGCTCATCCATCTGCTTACATTCCTTTTTACTCAGCAATTCCACCGTCATCGGTACATCAGTTACCGGGCGGTCGCGTTCATCTTTTTTTACGGCGGCAATACGGTCGACCATATCGATTCCGGATACAACTTCGCCATAAACTGTATAACCATGATCAAGTTGAGGTGTTCCGCCAACTGAGCGGTACCATTCCCTTTGCCATTCGGGGATCTTAAATCCCTTTAAACGACCTTGTTCCAGCGAATCCATTTTTGCATCTGAGAGCCGTTTGCCTTCCACAATATAAAACTGGCATCCGCTGGATGCTTTTTGCGGATTATCGTCTCTTGCCGCGGCCAGTACACCCCGTTTATGAAAAAGACTGTCCCTGAACTCGGCAGGTATGGTATAACCCACGTCGCCATTTCCCAGTTCAATACCAGGCTTTGCATTTTTCGAATCAGGGTCGCCGCCCTGTATCATAAAGTTTTGGATCACCCGATGAAATAAGGTACCGTTAAAAAGTCCCTTTTTTGTAAGCTTGATAAAATTGTCCCTGTGCTTTGGCGTTTCGTTATACAGGCGGATAATGCATTCGCCATAACTGGTTTTGATGCGTACATACTGATTTTTTGGCCCGCCGGCAAAAGCGCTGATAGTGGTCAATAAGAAGATAAGAGTAAATAGTTTTTTCATGTTTATATTATTGAAAAGTTGGAATGTTGTAAGGTTTAAAAGTTCCTATTTGTTGCTGATGAAGTTATAAAGATTTCGACATTCCGGCAATGTAACATTACAACATTTCAACCTTACAACATTCCAACAATCTTTTCACATCGATTCAAAATAATCAATTACTAACGATTTCATCAGCATTTCCTGCTCCAGCAGGGTATAATTTGGTATAGTTTTAACCAGTTTCCAATGCGGCCAGCCGTCCTGATCGAGACCCTCCAGTTCATAGAAACCCATCTGGCTAAATAACCGGCAGGTGGCAATGTGCATCAGTTCCTCCTTTTGGCGCTTGCTGAATTTCCTGGGCCCCTGTCCCAATTCCTGCACGCCTATCAAAAACAATATCACTTTAATATCAGGTATATCCGTATCAAAATCTGCCGCTATTCGTTGCTGCAATGCCGTCCACTTTAAATTAACTTCAGCAGGTTTCATAGCGGCAAATATACATGATAGCGTGTTTTAAAACCTATCATGGCCTTTGATATTCGCTTTTAAGGCATCCCCCTTTTAGGGGTATTTTTTTAAATAACACACTTCGCTAACAAAATTGTTACCCTATATAAAGGGTTTAACGCGTTTATTAGCTATTTTTGCTATGAACGGCAAAAGATAGCCTGCTATTTTGAAACAAGCTAAGCGACATATTATTTACACCTGGGTTATCCTGATCTGCTTCGTAGCAGGACAGGGGATGGTGTACGCTCACCAGCATATGACCAGGTACGTAGTATCCCACGCACAAAAACCAGATCAAAACAGGATAACGGTAACTGAAAAGTGCCAGCTGTGCGATGCCATGCATCATACCAGCATGGTTATTAATACCAACCAGTATTTTACCCCGGTTATTTCCACAAATCATTTTTACAAACAGGGTAAATATGATTTTATCAGCATTTCCCTTATCCTGTCGCCAGGCCGCGCTCCTCCGCTTTCATAATAATTAAGTCTAATTAACGCCTGCCGGTACAGGCAGCATTATTGCTCACCCAAAAATTATTATTATGAAATTGAGGCTATTTTATTGCTTTTTATTGTTTTTTATAAGTTTTTCAGCATTCGCAGATGCTTCTATCAAAAAGGACACAGCTAATTACGAGGGTGTAATCGGCACCTTATCAGGCACGGTTACTGATAAGACTGATGGCAAACCAATCCCCGGAGCAACCGTTTCCATCCCCGATCTCAAGGTCGCCACAGTTACTGATGCGAGTGGTAAATATAACCTAAGCCGATTGCCAAAAGGTGTTTTTCTGGTTCAGGTCAGTTTTATAGGATATGCAACCTTTAACCAGCGGCTTGATTTTTCAAGAACGGCAGAACTCAGTGTGCAATTACAATCCTCATCAATTGAGGCCGGAGAGGTGGTGATCACCGGGGTAAGCAAGGCTACCGAGATCAGAAGAGATCCTATACCCATGGCAGCCGTTGGTAAGACCTTTATCGATCAGCATTCCGCGTCGGGTAATGTGATTGATGAAATAGCCAATATACCAGGCGTAAGCGCCGTTACAACAGGCCCGAACATCTCTAAACCATTCATTCATGGATTAGGTTATAACCGCGTAATCACCCTGCAGGACGGCATACGCCAGGAGGGCCAGCAATGGGGCGACGAGCATGGGATTGAAGTGGACCAGAATTCCATCGACAGGATAGAGGTAATTAAGGGCCCGGCGAGTTTAAGTTACGGGTCGGATGCTATAGGCGGTGTGGTTAACCTGTTATCGCCACCACCGGTAGCCGATGGTAAAATATTGGGCTCGGTAACGGGCAATTACGGAACAAACAACGGCTTATTCGGTGGCTCGTTTCGTTTACAGGGGAATAATAACGGCCTGGTTTGGGGAACAATTATATCCGACAAGCAGGCAAAGGATTATCAGGATGATCATGACGGACGTGTTTATGGGACTGGTTTCAGGGAAAGAGACGCCCGTATAATGGTAGGTTTGAGTAAAAAATGGGGGTATTCCTATTTCAACGCCTCTTTATTTGATGACGAGCAGGAAATACCTGATGGCAGCCGCGACCCTGCCACACGTCAGTTTACGAGGCAGATTACTGACATCGATACTTTCAGGGAAATTGTGCCTTCGTCAGTTTTGAATTCATACGTCATTACTCCCCTGCACCAGCATGTGCAACTTTACCGGATATACAACAATAGTAATTTTGTTTTAGGGAGTGGGAACTTACAGGTAAACCTGGGCTATCAGTTTAGTCACAGGCGGGAGTATACCCACCCAACTGAACCAGATATTGCCGGCTTAAACCTGCATTTGGCAACTTACACCTATGATGTTAAATACAATTTTACCTTAGGTAACGATTACGAAACCACCTTTGGTGTAAATGGGCAGTATCAGAATAATACTATAAGCGATGCTACAGCCTTTCCGATACCGGCTTATCATCAATTTGATATCGGGCCTTTCTTCATTATCAAAAAGAGTTTTGGAAAATTAGATATTTCAGGAGGAGCAAGGTATGATAGCCGCTCATTTACCGGGCAAGCTGCCTATATTGATACCACTGGTAAATTTCCGCAATTATACTCGCCCTCCAATGCTGCCACGCCTCCGGGTGTTATTCAGCAGTTTAGCGCCCTCAACAAAACCTTTTCGGGAGCAACAGGCAGTTTTGGCGCTACTTATAATTTCTCTGACGCATTCCTGTTAAAGGCAAATATTGCGCGTGGATTCAGGGCGCCTAGTATTGCTGAGCTTTCAGCCAACGGCCCCGATCCGGGTTCACAAATATACCATGTAGGAAACAGCAACTTTAAGCCCGAATTTAATGTGCAGGAAGATTTTGGAGCCTTTCTTACGCTGCCGAATGTTTCAATAAGTGTTGATTTTTTTAATAACAATATTCAAAATTATATCTTCCAGCAGCAGGTGCTTAATCCTGATGGATCACCCGCCCACAATCCGGCGTATCCTCAATATAACATATTTACTTATGTGCAAAGCAGGGCGCGCATTAATGGTGGCGAACTTACCCTCGACCTGCACCCGGTGCCATGGCTGCATTTTGAGAATTCACTAAGTTTAACCTATGGCCAGAATTTAGGTAACGGCGGACCTGTGGCCGACAGCCTGAAATATTTACCGTTTATACCGCCGCTGCATACGCACTCCGAACTGCGGGGCACCTTTGCAAAGGGATTCAGTAATTTAAGAAGCGTGTACGCGTTTGTAGGGTTTGATCATTATAATGCCCAGGATCGCTTTTTTGCCGCTTACGGAACGGAAACCTATACCGCAGGATATAATTTATTAAGCGCCGGCATAGGCGGAAACCTGGTGAACTCTGCAGGAAACACTGTATTGAAATTATTCATCGAGGGCACTAACCTGGGTAATGTAAATTACCAGTCGAACATGAGCAGGCTGAAATATTTTGATAACCCAACTGTACCTGCAGGTGTACAGCCTGGCATTTTCAACATGGGCCGGAATATAAGTGTTAAACTTGTGATGCCGTTTGATCTGTCTCCGCATGCAAAAGCAACAGACGCTAAAATGTAAATAGGCTTTTTGTCATTGCGGGAGATACTCCATTTCCCGCAATGACATTTTTTATTTTAAGGCTTCTATGATCTGCTCAACAGTGAGTTTTTCCTGCAGTCCGCTTTCCATATTCTTAAAAGTGAGTAATCCGCTTTGCATTTCATCGCTGCCGATCATGATGGTATAAGGGATCTGCTTATTGTTGGCATATTCGAGCTGTTTTTTAATTTTGGCGCCAGGGGGATATAGTTCAGAATTGATATCGTTTTTACGCAATTTTCTTAATAGTGGCAGGGCATATATCTCACCGTCCTGATCAAAGCAACAGATCAATACTTTTGTGGATTGATTGGCGGCGGCTGGAAAGAGATTAAGCTCTTCCATCACGTCATAAATACGGTCGGCGCCAAAGGATATGCCTACACCAGTAATGTCCTTTAACCCAAACATCCCGGTAAGGTCATCATACCTGCCTCCGCCGCCGATGCTTCCCATAGCAACTTCGTTTGTTTTTACCTCGAAGATAGCCCCTGTGTAGTAATTCAGACCACGCGCAAGGGTGATATCAAGCTCCAGTTTTGCGGTTTGAAGTTTGCTTACTGCGATATAGTTAAAAACAGTTTCAATTTCGTCGCAGCCTTTTAAACCAGTATCAGAATTTGCCAGTGCATTGCGCAAGCTGTTTAGCTTAACGTCGTTTGAACCCTCTAATAAAATAACGGGCTTTATTTTTTCAATATCTGCTTCGGTAAAACCTCTTTCCAGCAATTCTTTGATCACGCCATCGAGCCCGATCTTATCCAATTTATCTATGGCTACAGTGAGATCAATGATGTTATCGTTTTTATCTATAATTTCGGCTATTCCTGATAGAATTTTTCTATTATTAATTTTTATGGTGAAATCTTTCAGCCCTAACTTACTCAAAGCCTCGTCATAGATCATCACAAATTCGGCTTCATTAAACAGTGAATCGGAACCTACCACATCGGCATCACATTGATAAAATTCACGGTAGCGGCCACGCTGCGGTCTGTCGGCGCGCCAAACAGGCTGCACCTGGAAACGTTTAAACGGGAACGTGATCTCGTTCTGGTGCATCACTACATAACGGGCGAATGGAACGGTGAGGTCGTAGCGAAGGGCCTTTTCGGTAAAGTATTGTTCCTTGATATAAGATTGAACAATTTCAGGAATTTGTATAAATAGTCTTCTTTTATCGATTGGCAAATCGAATGGCTGTTTGTCTAAATCCTCATAATCGAATCCAATATAACTCGCCAGTTCTTTTCTGAGTTCTTCCTCGGGTATTTTAGCTAACAAATTACCATTATTTAATACTTTAAAAATCAGCTTATCTCCCTCATCACCATATTTTCCTGTAAGTGTACTCAAATTCTCCATCGAGGGCGTTTCAATCTGCTGGTAGCCGTATTTGCGGAACACGCTTTTTATCGTATCAAAAATATAATTGCGCTTGGCCATTTCGGCAGGTGAGAAGTCGCGGGTGCCTTTTGGAACGGATGGTTTGATGGATGCCATAACCGCAAAAGTACGAAAATGACACTCTATAAAAAGATACTTCCAAATTTGCTTGTAAATTTGTTTATGCAGACCATCTTACAAACTCCACGCCTGATCATCCGCGAATTTATTCCCGAAGACGAAATACTGTTAGTAGAATTGTACCGCGACCCTGAAGTAACCAAACATGTCACCAAACGCACCGATGAGGAAACCAAACAGAAATTCGCGGAAGCCATAAGAGATTACATTATTCATCCCGGTTTGGGCAGATGGGGACTTTTTAATCCTGAGGACAATGATTTTATTGGGGTTTGTATCCTTAAGCCAGCAGATTCGGACCCCAACCATATTGAGTTGGGTTATGTATTCGCTCAAAAATACTGGGGCAAGGGGTTGGCAACAGAACTCACAAAAGCATTGGTAAACTATGGTTTTGAGCAAAAAGGGCTGACTGAAATATGTGCCTGCACCAATCCTGAAAATATAGCATCACAAAATGTATTGCTGAAAGCCGGATTGGTGCGGTATGGCAATGTATTCTGGCATGGGAGCGATCTGCCGTTTTTCAGGATAACAAAGCCGAGCTGAATCCCGTCTTTAAAGATTGTATGAAGCGTTAGATTTGCCTCGTAGAGGCTACCGCTTTGTAGAAAACAAATACAAAAGCGCGTTTGCCCTGTTAAGGGCTACCCTTAACGAATAGGGTAGCCCCTACGGGGCAAATAAACATTTTACACATTAGCTACAAAGCGGTAGCCCCTCCGGGGCACTTAATTACGCAATTACAAAACTACCCTGGAATTTAAAATGCAGTGTCTGGCTGCTGATTAGTTTGGCATTTACAATGATGCTGCCATCCTGATCTATTCGGTACAACATATGCAATTGTACTTCAGTAGTGACCTCAGGGTCGATCATGCTTAGGAATTTGAGACTATTCGCTTTTTTAAGCCTGATGTGTTGATTAAGGGCACGTTCCAAAACCTCTTTAACAACTTGCAACATACAAGCACCGGGTATTACCGGGTGACCCGGAAAATGACCCTTTAATATATCATGATGGCGATCAATGATGAGTACCGCGCTGATAGCGCCGTCTTCGTGCGTTACTTCCCGAATATTGAACAGCGTATTTGTTTCGGTCATGACCTGATTAAATTGCTGATACCAGCATTAATGAGTGGTATTTATTCTGGTAATGGTTGTAGATCAATATTTTTTTAGGAGCTGAATTATCCTTACTGCTTTCAGCAACTATAGCAGGTACTACTCCCTTTTTAGCAATGTTTGCTGCCAGCCATAAGGCAAAGGCCGATGATGTTGGGTACTCGCCGCATAAATGTTTATAATTGGCGATCGAACTGTTTTTAAACACCAATTCACCTAAAAGCTTATAGACCCCATCGTTTCGGGTATCGCCATTCTTACCTGTGATAACCAAATCGATATCTTCGATTTTCAGTGAGTTTCTCTCAAGGAAAGCGGCTATAGATATCGCAATATCCTTCGGCTTATAAAGGGTTTGTATGTCGGTTAGCTCCGCTATATCATCTGCCGATGATTTATCCGAAAGCAGGAAAAAAACCGCACCCTCACCACCTATTGTTCCGCTTGACTCGGTTGAAAGCAGGGAAAGGTTGGAAACGGGCCAGCGCTTATACAAACCCAACCGGGTTAAAACCTTAAAGCTGGTATCTACCATCTCCTCCGTTCCTCCAACCAATATATTATCAGCTTCTTTTTCGTTCAAAAGCATCAGGGCGTCAAGCACAGCGCTCTCAAAGGAAATACCCTTGTGCACAAAAGTGTTGTTATACTGATGGCACTGAAGCATCAGCGCAATTTGCGCTGCAACAGTATTATGGGTTGATTGTATAAAAGCTGTCGGCGGGAGCATTTCCTCGTCTTGCTCCACTATCCTGGTTAGGAATGTTATGGTATCCTCCATGCAGCCGAAAGCTGTTCCGGTGATAATCGCTCCCGGCATATCGGTATCAGCCTTATTTAAGCAATCTCTTGCCGCTGCAACACCCATCTTGATCACATGGCTCATCCTGCGGATCTGCTTTGGGTCAATGAATTCCTTATAATCGGGTTCGATCGCACTTAAACGGGTACCCGTATACTCAACAACATCGGTTAGAAATTCATCATTTCTGAATGTTTTTTGCGGGGATATGCATGATGATGAACGGATGTATGCCTTCATTTCAGATCCTTGAAAATATTAATGATGTACAATTACCGCCGAAGCCAAATGAATTTGACATTACATGATTGATATCCTGGTCGGCCAGGTAATGTTTTTCAGGCTCAAATGGCAATTCGCTCATACGTGTTTCAAACCGTAGGTTTGGATAAATGATGTGATGCTTAATAGACAAAGCAGAAAACACGGCTTCAATTCCCCCGCTTGCGCCGAGGGTATGCCCTGTAAACGATTTGGTAGAACTCATTGGCGGATATTCCGGATCAAATACTCTTTTGATGGCGGTGCCTTCGGCACTATCGTTATTTGGTGTACCGGTACCATGCAGGTTGATGTAATCTATGTCTGCCGGCTTTAAACCGCTCTTTTGCAAAGCGCCACTCATCGCTAAAAACGATCCTGTGCCGTCCGGCGATGAGGCCGTTTGATGATAGGCATCGTTGCTATTGTTATACCCGCTTAATTTGCAGTAAGCTGGTTTTTTCAATATGGTTGCAACTTTATCTGAAACCAAAACCAGGTATCCTGCGCCCTCGCCTAAATTTAAACCTTCACGATGCTCATCAAAAGGCTTGCAAAACTCTTTATCCAGTATCATCAGCGTATTAAAACCATTGAGGGTGAATTTGGTCAGCGCATCGGCCCCGCCAGCGATCACAACATCAAGTATGTCATTTTTAATCAATCGCGCAGCATAAAATATCGCATTGGCTGATGATGAACAGGCCGTGCTGATGGTGGTCATATAATCAGTAATGCCTAATTGATCTGCCACCAATTCGGTCATGCTGCCACATTCGTGATCGAACACATTCCTCAGTTTGCCTTTGGAGTTATCTTTGAGAAAATCGATAAAAAAATCCTCGCTTTTATCCATCCCGCCAACTGAATTGGCTGATACGAAACCGGTGCGTAGGGAATCAAGTCCGGGAATATCGGCATCAGTGATAGCTTCCCGGGCAGCAACCAGGCTCAGTTGAGCCGTACGGCTGATATGAACAGGCAAACCCGTTATCGCCGCCAATTCATCATTACTTAGTTTTACTTCAGCTACGGGAAGCACACCTTTATGGATAGTATTCAGCATGGTAATATCACCCATACCTGCTCTCTCCTGTTCAAATGCAGCCAAATGTTCGGCCACATTATTCCCAATTGCTGAAATAACACCTAAACCTGCTATGTAAACCGACGATCTCATATTTTTTCTGTAGAGACGCAAAATTTTGCGTCTAAAATCAATCATTCTTTATCTCTTCGGAGACGCAAAATCTTGCGTCTCTACGGAATTCTTTTATTCATATTTTCTGCCGAAAACAGGACGGAATTTTTATTCTTTCTCTTCTCAACCAAAAACAAAACGGCCTTATAATCCCGCTCCAAAACATCCACCCATCCGCAAATGCAGGCTTGCAATATATCGTGATCAAGTAAATAGCTTACCTGTTTTTCTATAAAATCTGCATCAAAACTTTCCTGTATAAAAAAGGCATGCTCACCCTTAAAATGATTACGGATACAGATCTCCCCGATCACAATATTCGGCAATGTGTAAACAAAAACCGAAGGGCTCGGGATATCTTTTATTGTATTAAAATATTTCAGGTCATTATCCAGGCTCGAATTGGCATTGGCTAAAACTACACCTGCTTCTTCTGGCTGATAATTATCTTTTTCAAAGCTATCCCTTAACAATATCTCGGAAGCAATCCAACCCAGCTTGCTTAAATTATCCATCTTATAAAACTTGGGATAGTTCAATTGAAAATGCTGATAGGCTGAAAGCAAGAACGCCGACAGATCAGCGCCCGGTTTCTCAAACTCTATTATCCCATCCTTGCTAACAATATTATTGCTGATGGTGCAACTGGCTGTGATATGTTTTTCTGCAAGCAATGTATGTTCCTTAACCTTATCCTTCAAAAATATTTATTATTTGCCAAAAACAACAGCAGCATTACAACCGCCAAAACCTGACGCTGTTTTTAAAAAATGATTCGCCTTAATTTCCTGCATCGAAGCGCAAACATTCACCTGTTTTGTAACTCCCGCTTCCTGAAAGCCGTAAGTGGGTAACAGCAATTCGTCTTTTAAGGATTGTATAGAAATGATCGATTCGATCAAACCTGCTGCACCTAAAGTATGCCCGTAATAACCCTTTAAGCTATTCAGGGGAACAGATTGCAGACCTGACAGGGCAATCGCACTGGCTTCCATTTCATCATTATAAACGGTTGCTGTGCCGTGTGCCGAAATAAAATCGATATCGCGTGGTTTGAGGTCTGCATCATGCAAAGATTTATCAATGGCATAAGCCAACTCCTCGCCTGTGCGCGACGGGCCGGAGATATGATTGGCATCGTTGCTTACGGAGCCGCCTAATACCTTTATGTTTTGTGAGTGTTTTTTTTGAGTCGAAAGGATAATCGTACCTGCGCCTTCACCTAAATTCAGGCCATCACGGGACTTGTCGAACGGCTTGCATACCTGCGGACTCAGCGCCTGGAATGATTGAAAGCCTGATAATATAAATTCAGAGATCACATCAGCCCCGATAATAATCGCCGTTTCATATTGCCCCGATCTTAAAAGGCGCATCCCTGTAATAATACCCAAAACACCCGAAATACAGGCATTTGAAATGATGACCGGCTTATTTACAAATCCGAAATATTCAGCAATTAATTTTGCGGAAGTTGATAACGCGATCCGTTTTTGTAATTGAGCGCTGTTCTCTTCCGTTTCCAGCAGGCCGATATTTCCTTTTGTTGAGGAAATGATGAGAATGGTTTTTTTATCCTTTGCATCAATTCCTCCTTGTTTTATGGCATCATCAACAGAGGCAATCAACAGTTGCTCGAATTTGGTATAGCGGTGGCCATTCTTTATAAAGACTTCATCCTTATTAAACAATGAGGCAAAAAATGATTGTGGCGATATCCCGGAATCAGCATGTTGCTTTACCGCGGATACGTTTTGTTTTAATTTAGCAAAATTTTCGTCCGTGGTTTTACCAAGCGGAGTAAGCACATTATCAGCAATTACAAAAACATCCTGTTCCTTCATTTCACCTGCCCTCACCTGGTTATTTATTACTGATAAACAACTTCATCTCGCATTTGGCTACCAGATTATCGTTACACCAAACTTTTCCTGAAATTATGCTTACATCAAAGATCTGGTTTTCGACGGCGATCTCCGTAATTAGCTCATCATTAACTTTTGGCAGACTGAATATTTCGAAATCATTAACCGAGCCAATATATCCAACCGCTACCGGCTTGTTTTCGGCCTGTGCGGTGTAGCCTGCCCTTAGTGCAGCGGTTTGGGCCATGTTTTCCAATAAACCACCTTCCTGGAAAATATTATTCTTCACAAACACATTATTCCCTTCAATTAAAAAGCTGCTCCGGGTAATGTGTTCATCAGAGCGGATGAGCTTGCTCACCATCACAAACGGTGGCTTCTGCGGAATTAATTGGAGGATATCTTCAACAGGCAAAGTCATGTTTCAGGAATATAAGCCCCCGTTAACAGACAATACCTGCCCGGTAATATACGCGGATTCTGGCGAGGCTAAAAATGCGGCCGCATGTGCCACCTCTTCCGGCAGCCCAAAACGCTTTACCGGAATCAGCGCTTTCAGTTCTTTTTCGTCAAGGCCGTCGGTCATATCAGTTTTGATAAAGCCTGGCGCCAATGCATTAACAGTGATACCCTGCCGACCCACTTCCTGAGCCAATGCTTTTGTGGCGCCGATTAAGCCCGCCTTTGCTGCTGAGTAATTGGTTTGCCCGGCAAGCCCTTTCAAACCTGAAAGCGAAACCACATTAATAATGCGGCCATATTTACGCTCTAACATGCTGGTTAATACCAAACGAGTGACATAAAAAAAGCTGTCCAAATTGGTTTTAAGCACGTTATCCCACTGTTCCTCCGCCATCCAGGCCATCAGGCTGTCGTCGCGGATACCGGCATTGTTTACCAGTACTTCGATATATTTTTCTTCGTTGCCAGTTATCCAATTTCCTAAAACCTGTTGTATCTGGTTTTTATTTGATACGTCAAATCGGAGTAATTCGCCGCTGCCTGCAATATGGGTAAGCGTTTTTTTGGCTTCTTCTTCGTTGCCTTTGTAATTTATCAGCACATAATATCCCAGCGCAGCCATTTTGATACAGATCGCTCTGCCAATGCCTCTTGAGCCGCCGGTAACTAACGCACATTTCATTTGGCAAAGGCGTTTAGGTGACTTGTATTTTCGAGGTAATCCTTTACCCTGGCCATATCCTTGTAACGTGCCTGATCATGAACGAATTTTGGAAATATCTCCCTCACATTATCATAAACAGAGCGCGAAACAGTAGATAACCTGTCCTGGCATTCTAAATAATCGATTGCCTGTAGAATGGTCATTAAATGGATAGCTAATACCTCAAATGAATTATCGATCACCCTTTTGGTCATCAGCGCGGCATTGCAGCCCATGCTCACAATGTCCTGGTTATCGTTATTGTTGGGAATGCTGTGTACATACATCGGGAACGAAAGCGTTTGATTCTCCGCTACGGTTGAAGTAGCAGTAAACTGCATTCCCTGCATGCCAAAATTTAATCCCAAAACACCGAGATTCACAAATGGCGGCAGTTTTTGATTAAGTTTATTATTGAGCAGGTAGTTCAACTGCCTTTCGGACGTCATGGATAATTTTGTGATAGCAATTTTTAGTTTATCCATCTCCAGTGAAACATAATCGCCGTGGAAATTACCGCCATGGAAAATATTATGATTTTCATGGTCGATCACCGGGTTATCGTTTACTGAATTAAGCTCGTTTACCAGCACATTTTCGGCTTGTTCAATGGTATCGTAAATGGGTCCTAATATCTGCGTAACGCAGCGCAGGGAATAGTACTCCTGCACTTTATCCTCAAAAACTTCCTGGTCGAGGTTACCCGGGTTATATAAATGTTCTGAGCGGTCGCGGATGAGCTGGCTGTCTTCCAGGATATCGCGCATGATGGCGGCAATTTTATTCTGCCCCTTGTGATGCTTCACGATATTAAGCTCGTGCGAATAATGATCGTCGAACGCCTCAACAATTTCATTGATCATCGCCGAAAATAAAACGGCCCAGCTCAACAGCTTTCTCGCCTGAATGATATTGATCATGCCAATCCCGGTCATAGCAGAAGTCCCGTTTAAAATGGCCAGCCCCTCGCGA
>Ga0206944_1059_pt1 | contig 21802 bp, 26 predicted proteins | sample Alteio_BWOrgHeat_4_FD_152978 | JGI IMG/M metagenome (GOLD analysis project Ga0206944, IMG submission 152978) | Enriched cells from forest soil in Barre Woods Harvard Forest LTER site, Petersham, Massachusetts, United States -... | ecosystem: Environmental > Terrestrial > Soil > Temperate forest > O... | reverse complement strand
CGGGCAGCTAAAAGAGATGTTTTTAAACTTCCATGTAAAGATGACCTCTCCTGATTTTATACTACCTACAGACGCACCAAAGAATAAGGAAGCATTGCTTTATTCATTGGAAAAATCGATGAGGGGCCTGGAAGAATCTGCCAAAACGCTGGACCTTTCACTCACATGCACTGCTTTCGATATGCCGTTTATGGGGCCGCTTACACGTATCGAATGGCTCTCGTTTGTTAATGCACATGCACAAAGGCATATTCACCAGTTAAAAAATATAAAGAAAGTCATCAGCCACGTAAACCAATCATAACATCTGAAAATATTTTATAATTTAAACGTTTCACAATAAAATCTCAATATCATGGAAGTCCACGTTTATCTCAACTTTCCTGGCAATACCGAGGAGGCTTTTAACTTTTACAAATCAGTATTTGGCGGTGATTTTACCACGCTCCAGCGAATGGATACTGTCCCCGACAGTGAGAAGCTGCCTGCCGGGCTGCAACAAAAAATTATGCATATAGCATTGCCAATAGGCAAAAACCTCATCCTGATGGCTACCGATTCCATTGAGGAGATGGGTCATAAATCGGTGCCGGGCAACAACTTCACTTTATCAATTTCTCCGGGAAGCGAGGAAGAGATGCACAAAATTTTCAACGCGCTTGCCGAAGGCGGTAAAATTGGTGCGCCCATTGAAAAAATGTTTTGGGGCTCATACTGGGGTATGTTGTTTGATAAATTTGGCATACAATGGATGATCAATTTCGATCCCAATCAACCTAAATAAAAAAGGCAATGGATAAGCTGTTGACAAAATTCATAACTGATTATACACATTATTCACAGCATATCATACATTTTTTTAAGCCTTGGATAATGTAAATATCTGAGGTCAGACTATGCTTTTCTCCGTTTCATAACTGCAAAACTAATTACAAATAAATTTGCGCAACCCAAAAGTTGCATTTATATTTGCAACCTACAGGTTGCGTATTTGAGCGTTATAAAATGAAACAAGATATATTTCAAGCCATCGCTGATCCCACACGCAGGGCTATTTTAACTTTACTCACTATCCAGGCATTAACACCAAATGTTATGGCGGAGAAATTTGATATGAGCCGGCAAGCCGTATCAAAACATATTAAAGTATTACAAGAATGCGACCTGATAAAGCCCGAGCAAAGTGGCAGGGAAATTTATTATCACTTTAACGCAAAAAAAATGCAGGAATTTGACCACTGGCTTGCCCAATTGAGGCATAACTGGAAAACTCAATTTAACCAACTTGAAAATCTATTATCAACCATTAAAGAACAGAAATAATGAACAACGATTTGCTATTTGATTTTAACGTTGACAAAGCAGCGAAAACGGTATTTATAACCCGGGAATTTAAGGCCGCACAATCTTTGGTATGGGATGCTTTTACCAAAGCAGAATTACTGGACCGGTGGGGAGCGCCTGCACCAATGCGCGCCAAAACCAAGTATATGGATTTTAAAGTTGGAGGGCGCCGGTTTTATGCGATGATAAGCCCCGACGGACAAGAACTTTGGTCGGTGCAGGAATATACTTCCATTACCCCAAAAACCAATTTTAAGATGTACAGCACGTTTGCTGATAAGGACGAAAACCGCGAACTGCCGGGTTCTGAATGGGATTATACCTTCAGAGAACAAGATGGCATCACTACAGTGAATATCAGCATTTTTAATGAATCGCTTGAACGGATGGAAAGATTAGCAGATGGCGCCGTTAAGGGGCTTGCTGTCATGTTTACTAAACTGGATGATATCCTGCCGGCCTTGTCGCAGCAATTATAGAAAAGGTAACCATCTCATCTGCAAACAAAAATTAACAATTGAAAAAATAAAAATCATGAGAACAATTAATCCCTGGATCAACTTCAATGGCAATGCAGAAGAAGCATTCACTTTTTATAAATCAGTCTTTGGCGGAGAATTCACCAAAATCATTCGTTTCAAAGACCTATCAGGCATGGATTTTCAGGTGCCCGAAAATGAGGCAAATAAGCTCATGTACATTGCTTTACCCATTGGTAAACAGAATGTATTAATAGCTAATGACGTTCCCGAGTTTATGGGAGGGGTAAACGAAAACGAAAACCGGTCTAAAATAGCAGTGAGTGCCGAAAGCCGTGAAGAAGCGGCCCAAATATTTAACGGACTATCAGCCGGCGGAGCTATTGAGGGACCCATTGGCGACAGTCCCTGGGGAACCTACGCCGGGATGTTCAGGGACAAATATGGTATTGAATGGATTGTAGAATTTGATCCCAAATGATAACTGATCTGATGGAATAATCATAACCAAATTCCTATTCCGATAAACCGGATCCTTCTTTTCTGAATACTCACAGCTGTTAGATGTTAGATCAACAGCAAAAACAACGGGATAGCCGAAAACCGGTCAGAGTAGGCAAAAAAGTAATTTAAATAACGTTTTATGAAAAAAGTATTTAAAGGAGCTGATGTCTCCAAACCGATATTGATAATTGCTATGCTTTTTTTTACAGTTTTTCAGTCTAAGGCACAACAGATCAAACCTTCTGCCAGCGGCTATGCGCCTGTTAATGGCATTAAAGTTTATTACGAAGTATATGGTGAGGGTAAGCCTCTGATTTTGCTGCATGGTGCTTTTTATACCATTCAGATGAATTGGGCGCAATTAATACCCGAATTGTCAAAAACAAGAAAAGTAATTGCCATTGAAATGCAGGGACATGGACACACCCCGTTTTCAGACAGAAAATTAGACCTGGCTACCATGGCAAACGATGTGGAAGGCGTAATGAATTACTTAAAAGTTGACAGTGCTGATGTTGCAGGCTATAGCATGGGCGGCTCCATAGCTTACCAATTGGCAGTAAAAAGCCCAAAACGGGTAAAAAAATTAGTGATCATTTCTTCTACTTATAAAAGTACCGGTTGGCGACCCGAAGTGACTAATGCGTTTAAATCTTTTAAGCCTGAGTTTTTTAATAATACTCCTTTTGAAACAGCATATGATGCAGTAGCGCCTGACAAAACAAAATGGCCAAATTTCCTGGAACAGATGCTTGCTTTTGTCGGGACACCATTCGACATGGGTGACAGCAATATTGCGAAAATGACTATGCCGGTACTGATCATCTCGGGCGACAACGATGGCCTGGATAAAGTTGAGTTGATGAAAACTTATCAATTATTGGGAGGGGGTGTAGCTGCTGATCTGGCGCCGATGCCAAAATCACATTTGGCCATTGTTCCTTCCCAGGGGCATGTCAGCCTGATGATGCAGACGAAAATAATATTAGGTTATCTTGATGACTTTTTAAAGTAAACATGCTAAGCAACAATTTCCATTAAACCAATATGAGAAAGATAATAGTTACAACATTTATTACATTAGATGGAGTATTGCAGGCACCTGGCGAACCTGGGGAAGATACATCAGGCGGTTTCAAGTATGGCGGTTGGGTTGCACCCTATACCGACGAGGTTAGTAATAACGCCATGCTAAAACAGATGGAACCCGCAGATATTCTTGTGGGCAGAAAAACATTTGAGATTTTTGAAGGTTTCTGGCCTCAACATGCAGACTACTGGCCGGGCATTAATGATGTCACGAAATACGTCATTTCCAACACCATGAAAAAGTCGGATTGGAAAAACACCGTGTTCCTTACAAGCGTAGCAGATATCGAAAAACTGAAAAATTCAGAAGGTTCTGACATCAAAGTTTGGGGCAGTGGTGAGCTCGTTCAGCTGCTACTGAAGCACGATTTGGTGGACGAACTCTGGCTCAAAATTTACCCTGTGACGCTTGGTGAAGGAAAAAAGTTATTTGACAATGGCACCATTCCGGCAGCATTTACTTTAACGGAGAGTGTTGTTACACCAAGGGGGGTTATTATTGTTAACTACAAAAGAGCTGGAGAAGTTAAAACGGGCACTATTGGAGCTTAAAAATTATAAAAGGCATCGATAGTGGGACTATCTCAAAAATCTCTTGGCTAAAGCCTCTGTGAATCTTTGTGCTAAACTCCGTGATCTTCGTAGTTAGATTTTACCACAAAGTACACAGAGAGTTTCACGAAGTGCACAGAGGCTCTATAATTTCGCCATCATTGGCTTAATTTGACTTTTAAGCGACCCTATTCTGATAAGCCTCAATACTTTTTTCGGCCACGTGCTTCCCCATTTCCACCATATCATGAGCTTTGAAAAAATCGTATACCCCGCATGAATCGTGCGATACATTAATGAGGATATCCGGTGTATGCTTTTGAAGCGCCAATTGCGTAGTATGATAAGTTATCATACTGATCGTTTTGTTGATCACATCAAAGTAGCCAAATCTTTCCTCATGAGCCAAAGGATTAATGCTTTGCAGGTGACTGTAAAACTCTTTCAGCTTTTCCTGGTATTTTGACTCACGCGAGGCCACTTCATGTTTGGGCACATGCGACCTGTCGCAGGGTATGGGCGCGTTTACATCTACCACCACCAGGATATCATCCGGGTTTCTTTTTACATGATCGATAGGCAGGTTATTGATCACCCCGCCATCCACCAGTAAGCCATCTTCCGTTCTCACCGGTGTAAACACGGTAGGTATCGCTATTGATGCCCTGATGGCGTCAATCACACTTCCTTTTGCGAAAACAACTTCTCTTTTATTTACAATGTCGGCGGCTACGGCAACATAGGGTATCTGCAGGTCCTCAATGTTTGCATCTTCAACCAGTTCGCGCATTTTGTGGATCACCCTATCGCCCTTTATTATACCCTGGCCGCTCAGCGTAAAATCAACCATTCCAAACACCTTCACTTTATCCAGTGTGAACAGCCAATCTTTATAAACCTCGAGTTTTCCCAAAACATATATTCCACCTACCAGGGCGCCCATCGAGGTTCCGGCAATGGATGTTATCTCAAATCCTTGCTCTTCCAATGCTTCAATGGCGCCGATATGAGCAATACCCCTTGCGCCGCCGCCCGATAATACCAGGGCTACTTTTTGTTTCATTATAAATTGTGTTGGGTTTCCGGCGTAAAATTTACTAAATATACTGATCCAAACACCAAATCAAAATTTAAGAACGCGCTACCGCTCGCAATAACACGCGGGGAGGTGTGCACTAATGTGCGGCTGAGAAATTTCCGCGTTAGGGTAGTAGCGGATACCGGCCTGTGATTAAGGCCCAATGTCATTAAGTTAAGGGCTGACCCCATCGGGGTCAAAGGTCGGTAGAAAAATAAGTATGTAAAAATGCCGTACCATCGGTACGGAACTTCGCGAATGTTGCGTACCTACGGCACGCTAAGATGTTGAAAAATGAATTTTCTACCGACCTTTAGCGCCTACGGCGCAATTTGAAATGTGTACATTTTCTTAACTTAATGACATTGGATTAAGGCCTTACAGGCGTATGAGCATATAACCCGGGCCGGAGGCAACGCCCATCCTTCGACAATTTCAGGGTGACAAAACATTATTCTGAATTAAACTAAAACGAAAATTTCTTAACTATTGCGGGTGTTCCACATCGTTCCAGATGTTCCAAATGTTCCACTCTCTAAATGGAACGCCCACAAAAGTGGACAGTTTGGGATTTCCTTTCATTTTAAACAGCCTCTAAAAATTATCATAATTCAGTAAATTCATTTATAATGCAATTTCTGGCCCGCACTAATCTGATAAATTCCTAATTTTATTCCATGGAAACAGTCACCGTCTCTTCTGCATGGCTCAAAGGGCTCGATTCACTTAAAGATGTGCCCGAAGACCAACTACAATGGTTTATTGACAACAGTTACTTTAGGAGCATTCCCGATGGGGAGTTACTTTTTAACCCTGGCAATACCATGCTGGGTACCATCGTTATGGTCAGCGGAAAAATGCGCCTGTACTTTATGCAGGGCGACCAAAAACGCGAAATGGCCGAATTTACACCGGGGCATATTTCCGGTTACCTGCCCTTTTCAAGGGCCAAAGCCAGCACTGGTTATGGGATGGCTATCGGCGATACTGAAGTAATGATCTTCCCTTACGATAAGACAATTGAAATGATAAAAACCCATTTTGAGCTTACCCAGGCCCTGGTACATATCATGACTAACCGTGTGCGCGATTTTACAGCCCTGCAGCAGCAAAACGAAAAAATGCTGGCATTGGGCAAACTTTCGGCAGGTTTAACACACGAGCTGAATAATCCTGCTTCCGCCATCGTGCGCGATTCGGAATCGCTGCTGAAGCATTTGCAGCTGGAGCCGCAGAGTTTTAAATCGGTGATCGCCATTCGGATGGAACCTGAGCATGTGGATATTGTAACGAAGAAATTGTTCCGCGTGATATCAGAAAAAAGGGAGGTGAACCTCACACTGAAGCAACAAACAGCAAAAGAAGAGGAACTAACTGACCTGTTTGACGAAATGAAGATCGATAACAGTGACGAGATAGCCGAGAATTTTGTTGCTTTCGGATTCGAAACAGCCGATATAGAGCTATTCAGAAGTCATATCCCCGCTGAGTTTTTTTCGCCGGTATTCAACTGGATAAACACTTTGCTGGTTACCGACAGAATGGTGCAGGATATTGGCGAGTCTGCCAGGCGCATTGCCAACCTGGTTGCTTCGGTAAAAACTTATACGCATATGGACCAGGGGCAGGGAAAGCAATACGCCGACATCCACATCGGTATAAAAAACACGCTCCAGATGCTCATCTACAAGATCAAAAAGGGCAATATTACCATGGCGAAGGATCTCGACCATACCCTGCCGCCGGTAAAGGCCATGATTGGCGAACTGAACCAGGTATGGACCAACCTGATTGATAATGCACTTGATGCCATGGAAGTTAACGGAAAAGGTACACTCACTATAAAAACAGAAAGGGATAAAGAATTTGTACAGGTAAGCATTATTGACGACGGCCCCGGTATACCCGAGGAAATACGTTCAAGAATATTCGACCCGTTTTTTACAACAAAGGAAATGGGCAAAGGCACAGGCTTGGGCCTCGAAACTGTACAACGCATAGTAAAGCAACACAACGGCTCTATTAAAGTAAGATCAAAACCCGGGGAAACGGCCTTTATTGTGTGTTTCCCTATTGATGGATAAAATGGCCTGTGCGGTTCCCCTCTTGAGAGGGGTGCAGGGGTGTGTTTTTTAAAGCGTAGAAACTCACCCCCGCCACTTCATTTCCCATCGCACCGCCTCCAGGAGGGGGATTTAAAACAACAAACAAAATCTTAGCCCATGAACAAACCAATCATATTTTCTATAGACGACGATCCACAGGTGCTGCGGGCCATCAGCCGCGACCTGAAATCACAATACAACACCGATTATAAGATCATCAGCACCTCCTCAGCAAATGAAGCGCTGGAAGCATTAACCGACCTGAAGAACAGCAGCGATACTGTAGCCATGTTTTTGGTCGATCAGCGCATGCCCGAAATGGAGGGTGTCGATTTTCTGCACAAGGCCATCAAAATATATCCTGATGCCAAACGGGTGCTGCTCACTGCCTATTCGGACACTACGGCGGCCATTAAAGCGATAAATGATGTGCAGCTAGATTACTATCTGATGAAACCCTGGAACCCGCCAGAGGAAAAGCTATATCCTGTAATAAACGATTTATTGGATGATTGGCAGAGCCATTATACTCCTGATTTTAAGGGGATTAAACTGGTAGGCTACCAGTTCTCGCCAAAATCGCATGAGATAAAGGACTACCTGGCAGGTAATCTTATCCCCTACCGCTGGTTTGATATCGAAAACAACCCGGAGGCAAAAATCCTGCTCGAGGCAAATAAACTGACCAATAAGGACCTGCCGCTCATTATTTATGAGGACGGCAGCTGTGCGCAACAGCCAACCATAAGGCAGGTGGCCGAAAAAACAGGCCTCAGCCCGCAGATCACTAACGAAATATACGACGTGGTGATCATTGGCGCTGGCCCTGCGGGATTGGCCGCTGCTGTTTATGGCTCATCCGAAGGCTTAAAAACCCTGCTCATCGAGCGTCGCGCTCCTGGTGGGCAGGCAGGTACAAGTTCGCGTATCGAGAATTATCTCGGCTTCCCGGCAGGTTTAAGCGGATCCGACCTTACGCGCCGCGCCATCAGTCAGGCTACACGTTTGGGCGCTGAGTTTCTCTCGCCCCGCGAAGTAAGCGAGATCAGGCAAAAGGATGGCTACAAAACCATTGTGCTTGATGACGGCCCCGAAATTGTGAGCCGCGCGGTGGTAATTACTACTGGTGTCGACTACCGAAAACTGGAGGTAAAAGGCATTGAGAACTTTACCGGCGCAGGCATTTATTATGGCGCCGCCACTACTGAGGCCAGCGCTTGTAAAGGCAAGCAGGTGTTTGTGATAGGCGGAGGCAACTCAGCCGGGCAGGGTGCCATGTACTTGTCAAAATTTGCCGATAAGGTTCATATCATCATCCGTAAGGATGACCTGACGGCCACCATGTCGGCTTACCTCATCAACCAGATCGAACAGACACCCAATATCGAGTTGTTGGCCAACACAGAAATAGTGGAAGCCACCGGCCACAATTGTTTAGAAAAGCTGATGCTGATCAATGCAAAAACACAACAGCAAACTACATATGAGGCCAGTGCCCTTTATATATTTATTGGAGCGAAACCTTATACCGACTGGATACACCTCGACATCATCAAAAATGAAAAGGAATTCATCGAAACAGGTCGCGATCTTGCCACTTATGATTCGTACGCCAAAGTATGGAAGCTTAAACGCGACCCGTACTTACTGGAAACCAGCTGTGCCGGTATTTTTGCCGCAGGCGATGTACGTGCCGGCGCTATGAACCGGGTAGCATCCGCTGTAGGCGAAGGCTCAATGGCTATCAGCTTTGTGCATAAATATTTGGCGGAGGTGTAAAAATGACAAGTTCCCCTCTTGAGAGGAGCAGGGGTGTGTTTCTTGAATATGCAGAACCCACCCCTGCCACTTCACAAGCCAGCGCACCCCCTCCCAAGAGGGGAACTTTTATTAGAATCAAAAAAGTATTAATTTTCTACCAAAATTCACCCCATGGAAGACCAGATCTGCAAACACCTGCAAGCCATTAAAAAGATAAAGCATATGAAGGATTACGTATGCGAAGAATGTATAAAAACCAACGACCCCTGGCTGCACCTGCGCACCTGCCAGGAATGCGGCGTAACACTATGCTGCGATAGTTCGCCCAATAAACACGCATCCAAACACGCCCATAAAACGGGCCACCCGGTAGTCATTTCCTCAGAGCCCGGCGAACGCTGGTTGTGGTGCTATATGGATGAGGAAATGGTGGATTATTGATACCAGGCTAAAATCGTTGTGCGTTCTGGATGAAACAGGCTAATAAAACAGTAGTTATTGAATATTCTGCCAATTGGCCAATAGTTTTTGAAAGCCTGCAAAAGGTATATGAAAAGTTCTTAAAGGGCTTGATCAAAGATATACACCATGTCGGCAGCACGGCGGTTCCCGGTCTTGCGGCTAAGCCTGTTATCGATATCGACCTTGTGATTGAGAATAGTGATTTACTAGATCAGGTAATCCTAAAGCTTGAAAATTTGGGTTATACTTATGAGGGCGATTTGGGAATTGAGCATAGGTGGGCATTTAAAAGGACTTCGGATAAAACGCCCTTGGATGGTTCTAACAACATTTGGCCGAAACATAATTTATATTGCTGCACCAGGGATAGCGTAAGTTTAAGGAACCATTTACAATTCCGCAATTACCTACGTAAAAATCCTGAAAAGGTGACTGAGTACAGCGAATTGAAAAAGAAGCTGGCATTGCAGCATCCTTTCGATATCGATTTTTACACGGAGCATAAAACACCATTTATAACGAAAATATTAAAGGAAACAGGCTTCGATAATGGAGAATTAGAAGCTATTACAGAGCAAAACCGGAAAAATTTCAGAGTAAAATAATTTCGGCAATAAACCAGGCAAACGCCATCCGCCTGGCGCCTTGCGCATAAAAAACTCCGCTACCGCCCGGTGCAACCACACACCGGACGGGCGGATATCCCCTCATGTTCAACTATTTTTCGTAGATCAGTTAATTAATTATTAGAGATGGTTAGGTGCTCATCCACTAATATGTATTCCAGTTGAATGGAGCTTTCCAGGTCGTCAAAAGTACTGGCTCCGGGATGTGTCCGGAGAAAGCATTCGCCGTTCACTTCGTCAAACTCCACTTTAGCGCCAAAGCGCCATTGTATCAAATGATAATTCCAGGTAATGGTGGTTATTTTGGATCCGTTTTTCAACAGGTTCACCACCTCATCCTTGCTTGTTTTAAACCCCTTTCCAAATCCCCCTACCGTTGAATGCAGGAACACGTCCGAAATATATTCCGTATCCCCTTTGTGCTTCCAAATGCCCGATATATAGTAATCCCAATTTTCCATAGTCGCATCCTTTGAATAGTTAGTCTCTCCAGATGTAAAATTATAATTAAAAAAAATGGAAAACACCCCGTGTTTTAACGGTATTTGCTATGTGGTTTTTACGCAATTTTTCATCATTCAGCTATAAAACAATAAATACGGCCAATATTGGTGTTGAATCAATCTGCTTAAAAAAAAAAACTTATTACAGGTTTGCTGCCTGCAATAAGATCCATAAAACCCTAATCTTTTATTAAAATCCCATCTCATCGGCACTTGGCCCGTAGCTGCCGGGGATGGGCACATCAAGCAAGCGTAAAAACACCCCCAGTTGTGCCCTGTGATGTACAGTTTGGCAAAAGGCCGCGTGAATCACTTCGCCCCGGGTTGAGGTTATATACACCTGTTCGCCATTGCGCATGGTCCATGGCTCACTCAATTGTTCTTCGCTCACTTCGTTAAGCGCGGCTCTCCCTTTTGCGTAACTATCCTCAAAAAATTCCAAAAGCTCCTCTGTGTTATTAATCACAGGCTCCTTGTGCGTGTTATTGGCAAAGTCAAGCGTATCGGTATTGATCGCCATATCCGGCCATGAGGCGATATCAGCAATATGCGTTGCAAGGCGGCGTATCGTCATACTTTTTTCGTGCGGTTTCCAATCATATTTGTCATTTGGCACACAAGCCAACATTTTGCGGGTAGTTTCAGCTTCCTGTTCTACTTGTTTCGATAACATTTCGACGATGGGTGACATTACTTTTGTTGACATGATCTTTTCTGTTTTGATTTATACTTCAAAGTAACCACACAGTGGTGACAGCCCTATGTCAACAGCATTTGTAAACAATCAAATATTTTTCAAAAAGACCGCTGAAGAGGCTTTTTAACGTATTTTTACCCATAAAATCAGGTGTTTCAACGTATCATTTAAACAAAAATTTGGTGCTATCTTAGGCCTTGATTTTAACCAGGGAGAAACAAATGTTATAAGGGCGATAATTGAGCTCATTATTGCAACATTATATAGTTTTTTTACGTAATTAGGGCGCTCTGTTAAAATGCTGAGGCATATATGAAGTATAAGGTTACCGCCTTAAACACAACTGCTTGCGGTTGTAACGATTGCAAAACCCTATCTTCATAAAGTGACTCATAATATTAAGGCTCCCCTGACCTTATTTTTGACTTTGAACCGACGCAGATAATTCACTTTTTTAACTAATTTTCACACCGGATAGCGGTAACAAAAAGTAATAATGAATAAAGAGTTTTACCAGCACATATTAAACAAGCAGCAAATTACCGGTGCGGTGCCTTCCAATAAGGAAATAGCCTCATGGGCGCTTGAAGTTATCCGTTTATTATATCCCGAGCAATCAAACCGCATGTTTACCTTTATTCATCAGCTCGAATCAGAATTTAAAAAGCTCGAAAAGGGCCTTTGCGAGATACTCGATGCCACACGCGGCACTCATGAGGACAACGAAATACTTTCGGAAACGTTTTTTAACGGCCTGCCCGAACTTTATCGCCTGCTGAATACCGATATCCAGGCCACCTTTGATGGCGACCCTGCCGCCAAAAGCGAATTTGAGGTGGTGCGTGCCTATCCTGGCTTTTACGCCATATCGTTTTACAGGCTCGCCCATTCGCTGCATGAGTTAGGTGTACCGCTTATCCCGCGTATATTAACGGAATATGCGCACTCTAAAACAGGTATCGACATCCACCCCGCCGCTAATATTGGCGATTATTTTCATATCGACCACGGTACTGGTGTGGTTATTGGTGAAACTTGCTTAATAGGCAGCCATGTAAAAATATACCAGGGTGTAACATTAGGCGCCTTAAGCGTAAACAAGGGGCAATCACATCAAAAGCGCCACCCTACGGTTGAGGACCATGCGGTGATCTATGCCGGGGCAACCATACTTGGCGGCCGCACGGTAATAGGGCGCGGGAGCATCATCGGTGGTAATGTGTGGCTCACAAAATCAGTCCCTGCATATTCAAAAGTGTATCACACGCACGAGGTAAGCTTATTAAAGGAAAAAATAAAGGATTAGTTAAAAACGTTGTATTGGTTGTAAACGATGTCCGTTAAAAACCGCTACAACTAATTCAACCATTATAACCATTACAACCCAATCAAAAATGGCCGGTATATTAGATCTGATAGGAAATACGCCCATGGTGGAGCTGAAAAAGCTTAACCCAAATCCCAATGTTAAAATATATGCTAAGTTGGAAGGTAACAATCCCGGCGGCAGCGTAAAGGACCGTGCAGCCTTGAATATGGTACGCAGCGCGCTCGAACGTGGCGATATTAAACCGGGCACCAAACTGATTGAAGCCACCAGCGGCAATACAGGCATTGCCCTTGCCATGATATCGTGCTTATTTGGGTTGGAAATAGAGCTTATACTGCCGGCAAATTCCACCCGTGAGCGTACGCTCACCATGGAAGCCTTTGGCGCAAAGGTTATTTTACTTGATGGCATTGAAAAATGCCGGGATTATGCCGAGGAAAAAGCCGCCACAGGTGAGTATTTTCTGCTGAACCAGTTCGCCAATCCCGATTGCTATCTGGCCCATTATAAAACTACCGGCCCTGAGATATGGCGCGATACCGATGCCAAAATAACCCATTTTGTGAGCGCCATGGGCACCACGGGTACCATTATGGGCTGCTCACGATATTTGAAGGAGCGGAACAGCGATATCCGCATTGTAGGTTGCCAGCCGGTTGAGGGTTCATCAATACCCGGTATAAGGCGCTGGCCGGTGGAGTATCTGCCCAAAATATTCGACCCTAAACGTGTGGATGAGGTAAGGGACATCACCCAGGAGGAAGCCACCCAAATGGCCCGCAAACTGGCAAAAGTAGAAGGCATTTTTGCCGGGATGAGCAGCGGCGGCGCAGCGGCGGCAAGCATTAAGTTGGCCAGTGAATTAAAGGAAGGCGTGATCGTATTTATCTGCTGTGATCGCGGCGACCGTTACCTGAGCAGCGACCTGTTCGGGTAAAAATAAATTTTGATGTCTGAGACCTTCTTGCCGCACATTACCATCAACCGATTTAAGTACTGGTGTAAAAAATACACCCGTGCTCACCAAGTTATCAACATTATATGCCCAAAAGTGGCGTATATTATTATTTATGTGGAAAAAATAGCCATAAAATAATAAAAAAATATTAGTCTGGTAATCCGATAGAGTTTATATTTGTATTGATTCATTAATTATTAATCTAAAACAAATACCCCGTTCTTTATGATTTAATTATGAGTTCAGTTAATTATTGAGAAGAAGAGAGAAAGCCCCAAAACTTTCTCTTTTTCTATTTTATAGCTCTTTATTACTTGTCCTATCCGGGTATTATAATGAATATCATCCGATATTTCAGTTTTACTACAAACATTTTCCTACATTTCTACAGATTGCCCGGCTATACTTGTTTAAATCAAAATATCATATCATGAAAAAAATAGTATTGCTGTCGTTAACAATTGCCATGGCCGGCTCGGTTATGGCGCAGGATATCAAAACAAAGGATGTACCTGCAAATGTAAAGGCAGAACTCGCCAAAAAATACCCCAATGCAACCAAAGTAAGCTGGGAAAAGGAAAAGGGGAATTTTGAAGCTAACTGGGGCGGGAAATCAGGCGAGGATACTTCAGTGCAATTTACCCCCGCAGGTGTTTTTGTCGAAGAAGTGAATGCCATTGCCGTTACCGCACTTCCGGCCACTGTGGCCCCTTATGTAAAGGCACATTATAAAGGAGCTAAAATAAAGGAAGCCGGCAAGGTAACCGATGCCGCCGGAAACAAGATGTTTGAGGCCGGGATAAAGGGCAAGGATCTTATTTTCGACTCAGAGGGCAAATTTATAAAAGTGGATTAAGTGACAGACATTTAAGGCCGCAATTGTATCATTTGCAATACATCCCAAAATTTCATTCAGGCTTCAGAATCTTGTTGCATATTTATTGCTAAGTAGTTTATTTAAAACAGGATATCCGCCTTTGAAGATTTCTAAGATCACGCTTGTTATAATTGCGGTTTTTTGCTGCTCAAAAGCTTTTTCGCAAGCCGATACCAACCGGGTTATGGTCAACGATCAGAAATCAGTGATCACGGCTGCCGATTCGGCCAAACAGCGGGATATGATCGATGTGATCAACCGTATCTTCAACAAAAAAGCGGCAGCCGAAACACACAAGGCTGCTCGCCGGCTTAATTTCTCGGTTGTTCCATCCGTAGGTTACACCCTCAGTACCGGCTTCGCTATTGACGTTACGGGCAATGTGGCGTTTTATGCGAGCACCTCGCACAAGGAAAATCTTTCCAACATACAAACCGACATTGCTTATGATACAAAGGCCCAGCGCTTGTTCTATAACCGGGGCGATATCTGGTTCCCCGGTAATAGTTACAGGCTGGTTACCGATGTGCGCTGGGCAAAGTTCCCTACCGAAACTTATGGCCTGGGCACGCAGACCACTAATGCCGAAAAGAACGAGATCGATTTTAATTATACCCGGGTTTATGGCACGCTCTACAAAACCCTGCTGCCTGATTTTTATGCCGGAGCAGGATATAACCTGGATTACCATTACAATATTACCGCACAGGGCAACCAGGATCATAGCGTATCCGATTTTGAGAAATACGGACAGCCCCTAACTTCCGTTTCGTCGGGCATTAATCTCGATGTTTTGTTTGATAACAGGCGCAACAGCATCAACCCCCTCGGCGGCGAATATCTCAGCCTGGTATACCGGCAAAACTTCACTTTTTTGGGCAGCAGTACCAACTGGCGGTCCGCCATGCTCGATCTCAGGAAATACTTAAGGTTATCCCCCAGTTCAAACAATGTACTGGCATTCTGGGGCATGGCCTGGTTCTCATCAGCCGCTACCCCCTATCTCGATCTGCCGCAAACTGCCGGGGATATGTATACCAACAGTTGTCGCGGCTATGCCGAGGGCCGTTACCGTGGCCGGGATATGCTTTACCTCGAAAGTGAATACCGCTTTGGCATCATGCATAACGGCTTGCTGGGTGGCGTGGTTTTTGCCAACGGACAGAGCTTTACCAATTATCCGGCCAACGCTTTTAAAGGCATCGCCCCTGCTACAGGTGCCGGCATCCGCGTAAAAATAAATAAGCATTCAGATACCAACGCCTGTATTGATTATGGTGTTGGCACCAATGGATCGCACGGCTTTTTTGTTAACCTGGGAGAGGTTTTTTAGCCGATCTTCATCAACCTGGCCACTTCCATTGGCTCATCTATCTGCACAAAATGACTGGCATACGGCAGCAGGTACAACTCGCTTTCAGGAAACATTGCGCTAAGCCTTCGTGCCACGCCGCTGTGCAGGTATCGATCCTTTTCGCCGAAGATGATGCGCACCGGCAAATCAAATGTTTTGTGTTTGAGCACTTTCCTTGTCATCCTGATAACCGTCGGTAACAAGTCGTTGTTTAAGGAAAAGAAGGCCTTTTGTGCATTCTTTTCGCCCTCAAACTGACTGTAAAGCAATGGAATATATTTCTGCCGCATTTTTTCTTCGGATATAAACCGGCCTATCTGGCACCAATACATTTTTTTAAATACATAATTATCGGATGCCTTTGCAATAACCCTCGCAACATTTCTCACCAACGGCATCGAAAATAACCATATCGCTTCCGGGACCTTTGCTCCGCGATCATAAAAGGTATTCAGCAGCACCAACCTCTCCACCTTATCCTTATTTTTCAGCGCCCATTCAATAGCCGGTGGCCCGGATGCATCATGAGCCACCAGTATCACCTTTTCTAATTTAAAATAGCATATCACCTCATCCAGGTTCTGCTGCCAGCTGTTAAAATTGTACGGGTAATTATCCGGCTTGTCCGATTCGCCCCAACCCAAAAAATCAAAGGTGATCACCTTATAATAAGGCCACAGGTAAGGCAACAGCTCGTCATACAGGTGATGGTTATCAGGAAAACCATGCATCAGTATCATAGCAGGTGCATCTTTATCATAAAGCCTTGCCGATATACGGTGTCCCTCGTTTCCAATAAAATGTTCGGTTGGTTTCATGGTTAATTCAATTAAAATATACCGATTGGTATATTTTATGATAAAAAAATTTATTTTCTTAGTTTTATTTCTATCAATTGCTCCATATGATCCAGGCTTCGGTTGAGGTAGCTATAATCTCCCGATATCTTTGAAACCGTGATACCACCCTCAATAATCGCGATCATCAGTGAAGCAAATTCAGCCACATCAACATCCTCCCGTATCTCGCCGGCCCTTATGCCCTGGTGTATAATGGCCGATATGCTGCGGTGCCATTTGTTTATTGCCCCGGTTACCTTTTGTTTTAGTGCAGGTTGCGTATCGTCGGCTTCGAGCCCGGTATTGGCTATCGGGCAGCCGATGGATAAAAATGGATCATTTGGACTGTAGCGATAAACTGCGATAAAAGCGCGTAGTTTACCAAGCGCAGTTTGGCCAGGGGTTTGCAAGCGCCTCACCTGAGCTATCATCTTATCAAAATTATAATCAAATGCCGCCAGCGCCACCTCCTCCTTGTTTTCAAAATTACCGTAGATGGCGCCCTTGGTAAGCCCGGTGCATTCCGTCAGGTCCGACATCGAAGTGCCCGCATAACCCTTCCGGTTAAATACAGGTGCGGTCTTCTCAATAATGTATTCCCTGGTGCGTTCGGCTTTGCCCATATGCAAATGTAATTAAATACCAATAGGTATTGAAAACTATTTTCCCCCTTGCAATTTATTCAACTTATCCCTCGTATCCTTATTCTCACTTATCTTCAGGGCTTTGGTGTAAAACTCAATGGCTTTAGCTTTATTCTTTTGATTGTCGTAATAGTCGCCCATGCTGTCAAATACGTTTTCGCTTGTGGGGTAATTTTTTATATTCAGGTTAAACATGGTATAGGCCTTTTCCGGTTCATTACTTTGCATGTAAAAATATCCCAACTGGTTTATCTGGCCCTCAGGTGGCAATATCTTATATCCCAAACGGGCCGATATATCGCTGTAGTGCTTATCAATAATGCCAGCCACATCAATTTTAGCCTTAGGGTCGTATAGTTTTGATCCCAAATCATCCGGGAACTTATAAAATCCAAACAAAAAGTGCAGCGCGTCATACTCAGCCAGTAACGGCACCGAGCCATGATTATCCTCATTGTAATACTTATAAGCAAAGTTTAACCCATTACCCGGATTGGCTTTCAGGATATCCGCCAGGTCGAGTATCGACCTGATATGCCCCGTAGTGCCTGAAGTATCCTTTCTCACCCTTTGTGTATCCATCCCCGCAGGCATGGTATTGGCTATCGCGAGGTAAAGCGATTTCCCGGTAAACTTTTTCTGTTTCATTACCTCATGCGCCTGGTTCAGCAGCTTGCGGCCGTCCCACCACATGCTGGGGTCAATCGCAACGTAGCTGTTAAACATATCGGTATGGTTCACCACAATATTCATCACCGTGAGGCCGCCAAACGAGTGGCCGATGAGCATTTTATAAGGCGCAGTTAAGTAGGTTGAATCAATATGCGGTATCAGCTCAGTCTGGATAAAGGAGATAAATTTTTCATTACCGCCTGATGTTTCAAAACCTGGTATCTTCTTCCCGTCGGGCCCAACCAGCGATCTTGATGGCGTCAGGTCGCGGGTGCGGTCGGTATTCGGTATTGCCACTACAATCATATCCGGACATACCATATTGCCGTTCACCTCGCTCAATTGCTGTATCATGCCGGTAACGGAGGCAAAATGACCATCGCCATCAAGCAGGTAAACAACCGGGTAACGCTGTTTGGTGAAAGCCGGGTCATCATAGCCCTGCGGCAGGTAGATCCACACTTTTCTCTTTTCATTCAGTATTTTGGACGACACGCTGTCGGTCTTCCCTATAAAAATGCGGTTGTTCAACACCGTTTGCGCATTGGCCGCTGCCATGGCAACTACCAATAAAAGGAAAAGAAAGAGTTTCATAATAGGGTGTGGTTTAATACAAGCTAAGCTATTGATTTTTAGCCGATAATAAAACAATACGGCTGTTCAATTATAAACAAGCCCTTTTGCGGCAACAAATCCCCGGAATTGTTGTTCATATACATAAGCAATCCGCTTCACTATGGAAATATTAGACAAATTCAGGTCGAACATCAGGATTAAACTGGAGGACCTGTCGCTGGATACATTCAGGGGTGTATTTACCCATATCGATCAGCTGGGCGTAAAACAGGGGGTCGATAAGTTGGGGCTCGACAAGTTTGTTGAACGCTGCGCACGCATGGCAGCTACAACCGGCGCTATATCAGGTGGAGGCGGTGCCCTTACCATGGCCATCGGAATACCTGTCGACCTGCTCAACATGATCACGCAGCAATTCAGGGTTACTTTAGGCGTAATTTATTACCACAGAGGCAGCTACAGCATGAATTTTGATGAGTTTGTATCGATCCTTGCAGCCGTGTTCCAGGTAGAGGCCGGCGTAACTATCACCAAAACCATAATGGAACGCGTAGCCGAACGCATGATGGTGCGCCTTGGCTCAAGGGCTGCGGCCAGGCTAATACCTGTTGTAGGCGCGGTAATAGGCGGAACAACTAACTACATGTTTATCAAACGCGTAGCCGAATCAGTAAAGAAATTGCAACGCAATTATGAACCATTGACGATACATGTGGAGTAGTGATTAGAGATTAGTTAATTGGAGATTAGAAAAAAATATGGGGACAAGCCTAATCTCTAATTAACTAATCTCTAATCTCTTACTTAGAATCCCACTTAAACCATTTGATGCCTAAGGTGGCAAATACGATGGTGTAGCCAAGCGTCAATAACAGCGCTACATTGGTATTATTGTTCCATTTCATTGGCTCAAGGCTTCCGGCTAATATGGTTTTTACTGTGCCATAGGGAGTCCAGTCCACCGCCTTTTTAAATTTATCTCCCAATACGCCAAGTTCGCCAAACATACCTACCATAATAAAGCCAAAGTAAATAAGTCTGGCGGTTGAATTTACTGTTTCAGGATTTTTAATTCGACCTACAATAACCTGCCCGAGGCTCAGGTATACCGCACCCCCAATAATTGCCGCAAGCAGCGTAAGTGCATATCCGCCGGCTGAAATGGTGATGTGATCCAACTGATAGCCGGATATAAAAACAACTATCGTTAGTAATATGATCAGCGATAATTGTATCAATAGCCTGCTCGCCATAATGGTCCATAAGGGCAATGGCGACACACGCAATCGTTGAAAAACACCTTTATCACGATCGCGGGCTATAGAGTTGGTATAACCCATCAGCCCTACTGCCACCAGGCCAAGTGTAATACTGTTCGATAGCACAAAGGCTCCGCCTGCTGTCGCTACAAGCGCTTTCCACGAAAATACAATGATCATCGGTACCAGCAGTACCATCACTACCGAGCGGCGGTTGCGCCAAAGGGTGGTAAAATCAGATCTCAATAGCGAGGCCATTACTGCCGATGTTTTGGGAATGTTTACTTCCATCATATCTTTTAATTTTTTATTTATGTTGATCTGAATAGCTTATGCCCGCACCTCGAGGCCCGTTAACGCAATAAACACATCCTCCAAAGTGATCTTACCCCTGCGCGATACCGCTATAACTTCAGGATCATCCCGGTGCTTGTCTATCAGCGATTGCGGTGTGCCTGTTGCGATGATGCGCCCGTGATCGATAATGCTGATCCTGTCGCACACTGCCTCGGCTTCCTCCATGGAATGCGTGGTAAGCAATACACCGTTTCCTTTTTCGCGGATGGCCTCAATGCGCGTCCACAGTTGGCGACGCGATTGTGGGTCGAGGCCCGAAGTGGGTTCATCCAGTAATACCAGTTTGGGATCATGTATCGTAGTTATCGCCAGCGAAACCCTTTGTTGCTGCCCGCCAGATAGTTGCCCGAAGCGCTTTGTTTCCGCATCTGCCAGGTTGATCTCCAGCAGCATTTTGTGCAGTTTTTCCTCACTGAAATTAACACCATAGATACCGGCGTAAAGTTTCAAAATCTCAGCCACGTTCAACTCCGGCTGAAAGCTGGTGGCCTGTAACTGAACGCCCATTGCCGCACGTGCATACAAGGGCTTTTCCAGCGTATTATAGCCTGCCACAGTAACCGTACCCGAATGTTGTTTAAGCAACCCTTCCACCGCGCTCAGCGTGCTGGTTTTGCCTGCGCCGTTGGGCCCAAGCAAACCAAATATCTCGCCCTGCAATACATTGAACGAAACATTGTCAACGGCCTTAAAAGCGCCATAATTAACATTCAGATTGTCTACCTGTAAAATATTCTGCTGCGGTGCATCCATTAGGTTGATCAGTTTTTTGTAAATAGCCAACGCAAGTTTAGCCAATTGCCGCCCATCTGCAAAACTAAGTCTGTTTAGCAGGACAAATTACCCGGTAAAAGTGCGGATTAAGTCGGTGAGTTGCTTCGTTCCTTATACAGGCTGGTTTCTGTTGGCAATGGCGAGTATCATACCACCTACAAAAACTATCCCCCCAATATACGGTGGCCAGTTAAAGCCCTGCTTTTTGGTGATAGAAACCTCCATCGAGCCCACTTCAATAAGCCTTTGCTTTTCGGAATGCTTGATAAAGCCGGCCCAAAAAAGCGTTGAGGCCCCGATGATCATCAATCCAATTCCGATTTTTCTATTCATGATTTGCTATTTAAGGTTTTGAGATGATCATCTAATATCCGATAAATTATTCATAATCTGCATAAAACCGTTTTAAATTATCAATTTAAACCATTTACTACACTAAGTAGTCTGATATTTTTGAAAATACCGTGAAAACACGGGTTTTTTCATAAATTATTATATATTATGTTTGTCTGGTAAAACAAAGCCGTTACACAAAAACAACTATGAGCACCTTCATCACACGTACAAACAGGGAACCACAAAGAGCTTCTGGCTACTTTTCAAAAATGCACAGCGAACTTGATCTGGAGAAATACAAACTGGAGAAATACCAGGAACTCATCAAGCTCACCAGTTTTCAGAACATGCATGATACCGATCTCGCCTATCATCAAATTTATAATACATGCGCACAAAATGCGGCAACAAAACAAGCCCTTTTGAGTTGCCTCGACCAGGAAGAAAAGCTGCTGACTGCTCATCCCAACGCCTTTGATCATGATATATACAGGAAACAAGCGTTGAAATTGATAGGCGAATTAAAGCATCAGTTAAACGCAGGCACACTTGATTACCTTTTTGCTTAATTATTTAATTAATAATAAACAGCAGTATTCGTTGCCATTTTTCATATTTACAACCTT
>Ga0206944_1058_pt1 | contig 22001 bp, 20 predicted proteins | sample Alteio_BWOrgHeat_4_FD_152978 | JGI IMG/M metagenome (GOLD analysis project Ga0206944, IMG submission 152978) | Enriched cells from forest soil in Barre Woods Harvard Forest LTER site, Petersham, Massachusetts, United States -... | ecosystem: Environmental > Terrestrial > Soil > Temperate forest > O... | reverse complement strand
AGGTTTTTATGAGAAACATATAAGATCCCAATGAAAGAGCTGCTATCCACTTTACTTGATGAATCGTTCGATACAATTAAGCAAGCCCGCAAATGTGTGCCAAGATCTATTCGATTGCCTCAAACAGATCTAATGATTAAGGTTGCCATAGGCATGCGACGAGCTGGCAAAACTTACACATTGTATCAAAGAATTAACGAGCTTTTAGATCAAGGAATCGATAGGGAGCAAATCCTTTTCATTGATTTTGAAGATGACCGATTATTGCCAATGAATGTAAAGGAAATGGGTCAACTTCTCGATGAGTTTTATTCTATCTACCCAATGAACCATCAAAAGAAATGTTACTTGTTTCTTGATGAAGTTCAAAACATTGAAAACTGGCATCAGGTGGTCCGTCGCTATTATAAAAGTAAAAACGTTGAACTCACCATAACTGGATCTTCGGCTAAATTATTGAGTAAAGAAATTAATACTTCACTTCGGGGAAGGTCATTATCGGTTGAAGTCTTACCCTTTAGCTTCGATGAGTTTAGAATAGCAAAGAGTTTACCCGTACCAAAGCCTCCATTTGGAAGGCAGGCATATGATATCGCAAATAAGCAATTGATAGATTTTTTTAGTCTTGGCGGTTTTCCAGCTGTTCAGCATATGCAACTCCATGATTGGCGTGAGACATTACAAGGTTATGTCGACACGGTAATCTTAAAAGATATTATCGAGCGGCACAATATTTCCAATATTGCACTGCTTAATTATTTAACAAAAACACTTCTTGTAAATGCGGCAACATTATTTTCCGTTAACAAATTTTATAACACTATTAAAAGTCAAGGATACAAGGTAAGCAGAGAAACAATCTATAATTACTTAGATTACATCGAAGACGCATTTTTGATTTTCAGTGTACCCGTTTATTCAGAGTCAATAAAAGCTCAGCAGACACTCTCAAATAAAATCTATGCGATAGATAATGGTTTGATCAACGCATTCTCGCTTAAAATAAAAGATCTCAATCATAAGTTTTTAGAAAATCAAGTATATCTTGATTTACGCCGGCAAGGTAAACAAATTTTTTATTACCACACCAAAAAAGGTTATGAAGTTGATTTTATAACTGTTGATAAAAGTGGAGAACGTGAAATCCTTCAGGTGACTTGGGATATGAATGACAAAGACACTGCGGAGCGTGAACAAAGAGCACTTGAACATGCGGAGAATGAATTGGGAATCAAAGGGCGAATCATTACAAGTCGAGACTATGCTGTCCATCAAATATCCCACCCAAGAGATTAAGTCTACTCGGGGTTAAACCTTCTATTAGACCTCGTGCATAATTCCATTCGCAAGTGTGCGAGCTGCTGCCTCAAACTTTTCAAATGGAAGTTGCCCTACTGTCACATTGGAGTCCTTATGTATAATGGTAATCTGCAAATCCTTGCTTGTCTTCTCAGGCTCATCTGAAATCATTCTTAAAAAAGAGATGACCTTATCCTTTAATGCAGGAGTGATTTCCTTCAGATTTTGCTTTGAATCTAGTATGTTGAATATTTTAAACACTCGATTGGAATAAGAAACGGCATCGGCGACCAAACTTTCGATATTTGTCATGGCAATGGTTGTAGTGCCATTAAAAACTAATTTATGCCCATCGATTTTGGAGCGAATTTTAACGTCGTAGTATTCACTTGACATATCAAATTTTTCAAATTCGATTTTGGATGTGAAATTGGATTTATTAATTGAAATCGCCCCTTTGTAAGCAAACGCAATTGGACCTATTAACCCAAGCTTTGGAACCACATCTTGTAACTCTTTTGCGTGATTGACGAAAAGATCTTGAGCCTTTTTTTGATCGTCATTGGCAGGCTTTAAAGAAGCTAAATCCTTGCTTAGCCAAGCGATTGTCGATACGATGGCCTCGTAGTACTCTCGGCTTAAATTGGAATTTACATCGCTATCAAATGTATAAGTTATATTTTGCTTATCATCTTCTCTGATATCCAAGGACATATATCCAGAACTTTTTCCTAAATTACTTGATGCATCACTATCTTTAAGTGTGATATTGAATGTCGGAAAAATTCCGGTCATAAGTGAAAATGGGTTGCTAATATATCCTTTAATTCTCGCAAAGTCCGGCATTTCACATGTTAAATTAAATGCATAGTTGAGGCTTCCCATCTTTGAATAGATGGAGTAATTTAAAGCCCTTGCAATCGTATCGGAATCGAGCTTTTCAATTGAAGGCTTGGGTAAACTTACATCGATTTGCTTTAAGTTAGCCTTTAAGTGAATTTTTTGATCCCCTTTTTCAGTATGACTTCTCCCGTAGGCAATATTGCCATCTTTAATGCTTACAATATCCTTTGGACTTAAGGCTGGATATGCCAATGAAAAGTCTTTGAGTTTAAGATCTCCCCTATTTGTCAAAAATGAGATCCAAAAATCTTCCATTTTTTCCATGCTCGGTGTAAATATCGCATTAAAGGATTCTTTATATGGAATGTTTTGATTGTGGTAGGCAATGGATGTGTTGCCTGTAATTTTATATTCTTCGGGCACGCCATTTGGATTTATTGGAAGAAGCACTTTGGTCATTCCATTTAGCTCTTGAAACTTAAGCTTTCCACCAAGATTAAATCCAAGCGATAGCGACCCATCCACATTTAAAAATTCCAACTCTTTTTGACTTTCGTCCTTTACACCAAATTTTGGATTTTTCATCGATATTTTAATATCGCCTGGGAAACCAGATTGTTCGATCCCTTGATTTTGCAAATAAAACTTTTGCCCATCTTTACTGTTCAATTGTTCCACATGAGAGGCTAAATCAGTTTTAATTTCGCTCGCTTGGTAGTACCAGTAGCCTGAATAGCCAATAATGGCAAGAGCTCCTACCGCTGCAACCGTTGTAATCATTTTACCCATATAAAATCCTTTAATTTTATTAAATTTTTTTCGCCCATTCGCTTGCATTAAATCCTGTAAAGCCAAAGCCATCTCCTAGTAGAAAAGGGCGTTTGATGAGCATCCCATGTTGAGTCAAAAGACTTAAAGCCTCGTTTAGGTCCATAGATTTTAATTTTTCGGTGAGATTCATTTCCCTATAAAGTATTCCGGAGGTATTAAATAACTTGTTTATTTTGCCATGATAATAGCCAAGCATCGTTTGCAACTCAGACTTTGTAGGAGGTGTAAGGGTGATTTCTTTGCGAATGAAGGAAATGTTCTTTTGTTCTAAAAAGCTGATGGCCTGCTTGCAAGTGGAGCACTTGCTGTACACATAAATAATCCTAGAAACGGCAGTTGGAGACGGCAACTTAACGCAATCTCTTGAACCAGAATCATTTGCAATGGGGTGGTCCAACACCCTCTGGGAATGTCCCACCCCATTGCAAAGTGATTCTAATTCAAGATCTTGCATTAATTTGCCATCTCGAACTGCCGTTTCTAGGATAATCATTGGCTGCCTAATTTTACATATGCATAAATTACCTCAAAAATTGGTTTTTGGTAAAGAGAAAGCTCTCTCACAAAAATGTTACAGAAATTTATTGCATAAAATTACGAACAAAAGCACCCCTTAAGGTGATCATTGACAAGACCTACAGCTTGCATATAGGCATACATGATGGTCGAGCCGACAAACGACATTCCCCTTTTTTTAAGATCTTTGGAAAGAGAATCGCTTATGGCTGTTTTAGCTGGAACTTCTTTAAAAGAGTCTCTTGGTGTCACAATCGGCACGCCATCGACATATTGCCATAGGTAGCGATCAAATGAGCCAAACTCTTTTTGGATTGCGGTAAAGACTTTAGCATTTTTCCTTGCAGAAAACACCTTCAGTCGATTTCGGATGATGCCGGGATCTTTAAGTAATTCTTCAAGTTCTTGATCGCTCATCGCGGCGACAAGGTGCGGGTTAAATCCGTGAAACACTTTGCGATAGTAAGGGCGCCGTTTTAAAATGGTCTCCCAACTTAAACCGGCTTGTGCCCCCTCTAAGACCAGCATTTCAAATAGTCTGATGTCGTCATGAAGAGGAATGCCCCATTCAAGGTCGTGATAGTCTGCGTAAAACTCTTTCCCTAAGCCATTTCCAAAGCATCTCATTTCGGTATATAGGGGGCAAAGACAAGCGAGGCATTATGCCCTCCAAAGCCAAAAGAGTTAGAAAGAGCTACCTTCACCTCGATTGGATGCGCCTTCGTCGGAACGTTAAAGGTAAGCCCTTCTTCTTTATCTTCTAAATTGATTGTAGGATGGGCCATTTTTTCTGTGATTGTTTTCACTGTCGCAATCGCCTCAAGACCTCCTGCTGCGCCAAGGGAGTGACCAATCATCGATTTTGTAGAGTTCATCACGACATGCGATGGTGCCTTAAAGACTTTCTTTAAGGCATTGACTTCTGCCATATCGCCAACAGGTGTCGATGTTGCATGGGCATTAATATAGTTGACATCATCTGCAGTCACACCAGCATTAGTCAAAGCATTGCGGATACAAAGTGCAACGCCTTCGCCATCAGCTCTTGGTTCTGTCATATGATAAGCATCACAAGAGATTCCTCCGCCGAGATATTCAGCAAGAATTGGCGCTCCTCTTTTCAACGCATGCTCAAGACTTTCTAATACAATGACACCAGCGCCTTCTCCTAAAACAAACCCATCTCTTCCTTTATCCCATGGTCTTGAGGCTTTTTCCGGTTGATCATTGCGTGAAGATAGGGCCCCACAGGCGATAAATCCGGCCACACTTAAGGGAATGACAGAGGCCTCGCTTCCGCCGCACACCATTAGATCGCACTCTCCGGAATAGATGTGATTAGCAGCTGAAATGATCGAATTATTTGCCGTGGCGCATGCTGTGGAGATGGAATAATTGGGGCCCATAAATCCAATGTCCATGGCAAGAAGGCCACCTGACATGTTGGAAATGATGTAGGGAATAAAAAATGGATTCACGCGTTTATAGCCTTTATCGCGCAAGGTATACGCATTATCGATGAATGTTTCCATCCCGCCCATCCCAGAGCCGATGATCACTCCACAGCGACTTTTTACTAAATTTTCTAGCGCATCTTTTGATAGACTCGCATTTTCTAAAGCTTTTTTGCCAGCTACCATTGCAAATGAAATGAAGCGATCGACTCGTCTTGCTTGCTTGCGATCTAAATAATCTCCTGTCTCAAAATTTTGTACGGGCGCGCCAATGCGGACGGAATAATCTTGTACTGCCGGATCGGTTAGGGCGATAATACCGCTTTTACCAAGGAGAAGTTGCTTGTAAAAATGGTCGATATCACTACCAAAACAAGAGACAAGTCCCATTCCAGTGATTACAATGCGTTTTTTTTCCATTATGCACCTTTTGGGACAACGATGTCGACATCGACAATGGCGCCCTTATTCCAAAGTTGTTCTAAAGCATATTTAAAACGCATATCCGGGGTCATCAGGTGAATGATCACATCGTAATAATCCATGATGATCCAATCGGTATCTTCCCCTTCAATGCGGTAAAGAGACACGTCCAACTCTTTCATTAGGCCCTGTATAGCAAAACTCAAGGCCTTCAAGTGACGTGCCACGCCCCCTTCTGCAATGATTTGGTAATCGGTGATAGTGGAAATACCGCGTACATCAATTGCTAAGATGTTAATCCCTTTTTTATCAAAAATCTGTTGCGAAATGGCATTTAAAATTGCTTGTTCTTTTTTGAGTCGTACATCAGTTTCTTGCTGGTCATCTTGCTTGATCTCTTGTACTCTTCGATCTTGTACTCTTCGATCTTGCATTTGTCGCTTTCGATCATTTGCTATTGCTTCTTTTGTCACTTTTATTTCCTTGAAGAACATTTATATATCTCATAAATATAAATGATGAGACGTAATGTAGTCCAATACTTTTGATGGAACAAGTGATTGACAACTTAAGCCTTTTGCCAAACGATACCGCACGTCAGTACTTGATATTGGGACTAAAGAGATGTTGACAACACCTTTTTTAAGTGATTGCATCACTTTTTCTGATAGCTTTTGATTAAAAAAAAAAGGCTTTGCATCTCTTGTTCCAACGACTATTGTGGCAAGATCGATAATAGCATCTGGCTCTTTCCAAAGGTGAAAATTTGCAACTACGTCATCGCCTAAAATAAAAAAAAACTCTAAATGTGCCATTTCATTTGTCTTATGCAAATCGCGTAAAGTGTCGACTGTATAACATGGAGGCTTTTTTTTAGCTTCTATATCAATTATTTTAAAGCGTTTTTCATCTGCAATTGCGGCTTTTAGCATTTGGAGGCGATCGTCAATGCTTACTAAGGCACGTCCCGTTTTAAGTGGGTTCCCGGCTGTTGGGCAAAACCATACTTCATCCAATCCACACATATGCATCATGGACGTTGCGAGATGAAGATGGCCAAAGTGGGGGGGGTCAAACGACCCACCAAAGATCCCGATTCTTTTTTTCATAGACTTCTTTTCAATACTTGCTGTGGTTGAAACAATTGATGATTTTTGAGCAGATTTATCGACAAATTTTAAGAGCACATAGTAGCATATAGTCGAAAAATTTGTCGATAAAGATGCCAAAGATAAGCTATTCCCGCTCAAAAACATACTGTCGTTATATCGTCAAGTTAATTTTTCTACAATCAAACTTTTCATTGACGAAAGGTATAAATAAAACAATAGTTAATCAAAACGTTGATGAAAATTATGAAAATTGTTTACAATGTAACTTCTTGTTAAATTCTAAAAAAATAGGGGTTGCTATGTCGGTAAGTGCAGATAGTGTTAGGAGAAGTGATTCTTCTTTTGAACTGCCTCTTGATTTCGCGGGTCTTGACTATATCGAACCAGATTTGGGTTATATAAGTGGGAGAACTGCAAGGAGAATACCTCCTGTAGCTGTAGCGCCTGCGTACCAAGCCCCAACTCGTCTAGAGGCCTTAGCAGGAGTAACGTTTGAATCGACAGCTCGTTTTTTCGGAACAGAAGCGAGAGAGTACCTTGAGCTTGCTCGGCCCGAACATACCCAACGGGTCCCAACTTGGTTAACGTACCAACCACCCCAAACATTTACGTCTAACTATGATGCGGGTAGATCGACCCAAAATGTTCAGGTTGTAGGGAATATGGCATATGTGGCAGATGGTGCTCATGGGATTAATATCCTTGACATCAGCCAGCCAAACCGCCCTACATTCATCTCGCACTATTCGGTAAGCGACACTAGAGAGCGTTATCTGCAACCAGAAGATGTGCAATCAAGAGATGTGCAACAACGAGAAGTAGGAGCGTTCCCAGCGCAAGTTCATCGTGAAGACCTCAGCAATGATGGCATGCCAAGTAGTGATGAGGGTCTAGTTGCTGCTGCAAGTGAGCAGGTTACAAGAGATAAGGTTAATGGGAAGGCGGCTGCATCTACATCGAAAGAAGTTGCAGCAAAGCAGGCAGAATCTTCTCATGAAGAAGTTCCTCCCCAATTCGTGTGTCCTCTCACCTTGTCTCTGATGAGACATCCCGTAATTGGGCCTTCTGGTAACTCCTACGAAAGAAGCGATATTATGGAGTGGTTAAATAGAGGCAATACCACGGAACCTGTTACGAACGTCAAGGTGCCCCTTAATTATCCTTGGCCACGAAATCTGGCCTTAGAAGGGCTTATCGAAGATTGGAAAAAAGCACATCCCGATCATCCCGAATTAACCTAAAAACGGCAGTTGGAGACGCTAACTTGACACAATCTCTTGAACCAGAATCATTTGCAGTGGGGCGGTCCTTCACCACTTGGGAATGTCCCGCCCCACTGCAAAGTGATTCTAATTCAAGATCTTGCGCCAATTTAGCATCTCGAACTGCCGTTTCTAGGATTAAATGACAGGCTGTAATTGGATTTTAGACTTCTTTCGAAACTCCATACTGCCTCGCGGAAATTTCTAACTTGAACCTAAAAACGGCAGCCAAGCCGACGAAGCTAAAAACCGATTTTTGAATCACGTTCGGTATACACTCATAAAAACACTCTTGTAAAATACTGGGCTTTTGAATATAATGAGAGTGCTAATAAATTAGCACAACAAGGATTATATTATGAAAATAAAATTTATATACTTATTATCAATTGCATCAGTCTTGCTGTCCACACAATTCGTTTCTGCAGAAGCGAGAAACTGCGGACATAAACATCGCAGGAGTAATGTACAAGTAAGCGTCTCTGCAGCTGCAGCCCCAACTTATGTCGTCCAACGAAGGTTTCAACCTGTGCAACCTGTTTACGTCTACGAAACCCCTTATCAGTATCCAAATTATGTCGTCGCAAATGCTGCACCTGCAGTTCTGTATGCGCCAGCCCCAGTCGTCTATGAGCAAGTCTATGTGGAAAGAGCGCGCCCAAGCTTTTTTAGCGGCTTTGCCTTAGGTGGTCTTGCCTTTTCATGGAACTTCTTTAGGTAGACGCATTCTGTAGCCATTCAAGATATGCCTGATTTCCACCTACAATGATTTGATAGGTGATTTCAGGCACTTGATAGCTACAGTTTCTAATAATCAGATCTTTGATCTCATCAAAGCGCGAAATGAGCGCTTTAAACACAATTTTTGACTCTTGCTCCGTTTGCAGTTTGTCATCCCAAATGTAAATGGATTCAATCCATGGGATGATTTGCGCACAGGCCACATATTTCCCCTCTACAAGCATCCGAGAGATTCTTCTTGCTTCATCGATACTGCCAGATGTCCAGTGTATTTCAATAAATTGATCCATATTAATCCCTTGCCAAGTTTCAGAGTTACCGCACTTAAGGACATAAGATCTCGAAATCTAAAACACTGATAGATAAAAGAAAAGCAGATTAAGATCAAGATTAAGATGAAAATTTGTTTTTTTTCTTTAAGCTACGGACCGTATAGTTTTACAAATCATCTCCCATTACATAAGCTCCCAGATCGTAGCGGCTTGTCAATTGCCCATTAATCACTTCCGGATCGCACTGAGTTGGAAAGGGCGCAAGAAAAAGCGTTGCAAACATTTGTAAATCTATTGATTCAGGTTCCAAAAGCTCTTTTAGCAATGCGGGATCGATCATTTTAGGGAAAGTCATGACAATAAATGAATAAAGAGCTCGGTATTTCTCATGCACCTTTGGATCCCTATATTTTTTTGGATCCGTAAACAAAAAAAGCTTTAAATTTGTGCAATAAGGTGTAAATACATGGTGATTGAGCGCAATCATATCTAACTCACTTTCATTGTCCTCCAAAACAGCAACTGTATGAAAACAAATATCTGAGAAATATTTTTTAAAAAACACCTCCATTGCTTTCCATTTCCCACTTCTTGTCATCAACACACCCGGCTTGTAAAAAATATGACCTCGTTTATCATCCACGATAAATGCCTCTTTCTCAAGGTTTACATCCAGATCTATTCCAATATGATCGGCAACATCCCTGTAGGTCACTTCGTAATGTTTGGGTAAGCGCGCAGTCAATGCTGCAATTTTTGCTCCCCTCTTTTGTAGGTCCTGAAATGTTTTATTGGCAGAAGGGTCGCAAAGGTAGAACCTCTTATTTTTACTGTTTGGCAACACAAAAGATTCCAAGTAAGCCGTAAAAATTACCTGAAAATAATTAATCAGCTGAATAAATTGGGGATTGTTTTTTTTTGCGCACTTACAAAGTTCAATCACATCATGATGAGCAGACACTAACCGGAATTCATGAAGCGTAAGGGCGCAACCAAACAAAGTATCATCGACATCTGAGCAGATAAATGAATCCTGTGGGTTAGGAATTTCTCTTTGCGTTAGACATGTAGTAAGACTATCAACTGCAGCTTTACTTACTCGAATATCTAACGAGGAGGGCTCCATTTCAGGACGATGGGACTCTAAAGGCGTGAGAAATAGCCTCACACCTTCAGCGGTTATGGGACTATTTTCTTGAAAACTTACTTCGGTAGGAAGTATATGTAAATGACAAAATCCATAATTCATTGAACAAGCTGCCATATAAATTTACTTGAAAAAGATTTAGCGAGATAGGTTCATAAGCCCAAGTCCTAAAATACGCATATCGACTACAATCGTCTTGTCTACTTGAATATCATCTTTTTTTTGTTGTTGTCTTAAATAATTCTTAAGAACTGCATAGTTGGCCAGTTGCTCTTGGTAGTGTTCGGGCGCAAGGCGAAGAATGACTCTTATGAGGCTCTGATTCGCCTGAACCCATTCTTTACACTCTAATACAATCTGTCTTTTACCACAGCTAAAATTATAGGCATCAGAAACGTCTATATAGACAAGAGACGTCTCTTCGCCAGCAAACATTTGACTTGCCGTTTCAAGCACATCGATTGCAAGCGCCCACCTCTTTCCGTTTATCGATTGACCCCATAACGGCTCATTTAACCTAGAAACGGCAGTTGGAGACGCTAACTTAACACAATCTCTTGAACCAGAATCATATGCAGTGAGGCGGTCCTTCACCAATCGGGAATGTCCCGCCCCACTGCAAAGTGATTCTAATTCAAGATCTTGTGCCAATTTAGCATCTCGAACTGCCGTTTCTAGGTTTAATAAAAGATCGGTTTGCTCTATCCCTAAATCAAGACCCATGTACACTTGAGGCAATTTCTTTGGCGCAATAAACGGCTTAACGGGGAATATCACTCCCCTTTCATCGACAGCTGTATTTGAATAGTCTGCAAGATAAGCGATCGGTTTTTTAAGGGTATATTCGACGAAGACTGTCCCTGGCCAAATTTTTTTTACTTTTGCCTCTTTAATCGGCGGAAAATCACATAACATTTTTTGCGCGTGTGCAGCATTAAATCGATAAAGATTTGTCGGCTTATCGTACGAAAGACCCATAAGTTCTGCTAAAAACTCTGTCTTTATCTCCTCTTTATCGACACTTTTTTGAACAATTGCGACAACATTAAAAGAGGGATCTTTTTGCCTTTCGCGATAGAGGTTATGTGTATACCAGATGATCAAAGAGATTGGGCCTGTAATAACGACAACAGATGCGATGATCCAACAAAGGGATTGTTTTAAACTATACAAAACAGTTTATCTCATCATAGAGTTTATGGATATCGCCGGCTCCAAGAGTAAGCAAGACGCAAGGTTTACAAATCATTGGGGATAGTTTAACAGCCACTTCACTGCGCTTTATCCCTTGGCACAGATCCCCGATATCTCGTTTTACCTCCTCAATAATGCCTTCTTGTGAAATTCCTTCAATTGCCTTTTCCCCGGCTGCATAAATTTCGGTGATATAAAGCGCATCTACCTCATGAAAGGCTCCTTTATAAAGCCCTATGCACTCTTTAGCCCTGCTATATCGATGAGGTTGATAAACAACGATTAAGTGCTTATTTCCAATGGCTGCCCTTAAACCTTTGATTGTCGCCTCAATTTCAGTGGGATGATGCCCATAGTCATCGTACACATCGCAATCTTGAATGCTTCCCTTTCTTTCAAGGCGCCTTAAAACGCCTCCAAAAGAACTTAATGCCTCTCTTATCAAATCCTCTTGCACATTTAATCTTAAGGCCAAACCAAATACAGCAAGGGCGTTTAACGCATTATGTTTTCCCACTAACGCAACTTCAACTGATGGGTAAAACTTACCTTCAAAAGAGACATCAAAAACAATCTTCCATCCGAGTTGTCTAAAATTAGAGCCTCTTAGCATCGCATTGGAATTAAAGCCATATTTAATTCCCGAAGCGTTGATTTGGGCAAGATTGAGGTCATCGCCACACCAAAAAAGATGCTCTTTTGATGCAACTTGAGACATCATCTTAGCAAATGCCTGAATTTGCGCATCTTTAGAAGCATAATTGGATAAATGATCAAAATCGATATTCGTGACGATTCCACCAAAAGGGTGATAATTTAAAAACGACTGATCACTTTCACAGCTTTCTGCAACAAAGTAATTCCCTAAGCCGACATTGGCATTAGAAGATAGTCCCCTTACCACACCTCCAATGGAATAAGTAGGAGATAATCCAGCAACAGTCAGCATCCACGCAAGGATCGATGAGGTCGTTGTCTTGCCATGTGTACCTGATACCGTAAACGCCTGATACTCAGCCATAATCTTTTGTAAAAGCTCTGATCGATGTAAAAGATTGCAAGAGAGCTCTTTTGCCGCCTTAAACTCGGCATTACCTTCCGCAATATCAGTAGAATAGATCACACTCATTCCAGGCTCAATATAAGAGGCTGAGTGCCCAATTTGCACGTTGACACCTTCGGCAAGAAGTGTCTTTATAATGGGATTTGAGGCAATGTCACTACCACTGACTTGTTTCTTATTTTGAAGAAGAATGCGCGCAAGGCCGCTCATGCCAATGCCCCCTACGCCAATAAAGTGGCATTTTTCATTTAAGCCCTTCATTTATATAACTCCTTTAAGACTATTTCGGATAAATGTTTATGGTCTAAACTTGTTTTATACGCCTTAATTTCATCTTTCATGGCCTGCAAAAGTTCTCCCTCGTTTTCCAAGAGGATGCGGATACAATCTGAAAGCGTATCTTTTGTTAACCCATTTTCAGAAAGCTTAATGCCACCTTTCACCATATCGACGACATACTTTGCGTTATGCTCTTGGTGTTGATCGGCAGCTTTTGGATAAGGAATTAAGATCGCAGGCACATCAGATTGGATCATTTCGGCAATGGATGAGGCCCCTGCCCGGCTAATGGCGATATCGGCCGCTTGAAATGCAATATGCATATCACAACAAAACGAGAGCACTTTTGCCTCTATCTGAGCTGTTTTGTAAAAGTCTTGCAACTGGCTTACGTCATAACCATGGCCAGTGAGATGTAATACTTGAAATGGATGTTTTTTTCTTGCTATTTCACAAGCTTTCGCAATCGTCATATGAATCAATTTTGCCCCTAAGGAGCCTCCAAAGACAAGGATTGTTTGCATCAGAGGATGCAATCCAAGAGTTTCCCTTGCAGCCTCTTTTTCAACCTTTTGACCGTAAAAATGGGCGCGTAAGGGCACCCCACTTACAGCACTTTTTCCTTTAACGCTTGAAAGGGTACTTGGAAAATGAACGGCTGTTAAATGGGCAAACGGGGAAAAAAGCCTGTTGACTTTACCAAGGATTGTATTGGCTTCATACAGGATAAGGGTTTTTCTCAATATTTTAGCAGCGACTAATGGAGGAAATGAGAAATAGCTGCCAAAGCCAACGATGACGTCTGGTTGAAATGAGCGGATAATTCCCATACTCTTCCATACCCCTTTTGAGATGCAATACAATGAGCTGACAAATGGCTTTAATGCAAATGAGGCTATACCTGCACACATACCTGCACATGGAACTGTATGATGCAAATAGGGGAGATTTTCAAAAAACCGGCTAAAACTTTTATCTTCCGTTGAAAAATTGACACCGCCTCCGATGAATGCAATTTCACACGTTGCATCTTGTGCCTTTAGCTGATCAGCTAAAGCAATTGCAGGGTAGACATGTCCACCCGTCCCTCCCGTTGCAATGAGTACTCTTTTCTTAGCCATAGATCGGTTTTTCCTCTTGCTTAGGAGCTGAAGCTACACTATAGATGATCGCAATTCCTAAAATATTTGCCATAAGGGATGTGCCCCCCTGACTAAATAGGGGAAGATTTAGTCCCGTACTTGGAAGAAGCCCTGAGACGACACCTAAATTCATAAATGCTTGGAAGGTAATTAAGAAGATGGCAGCAGACGCTAGATAAAAGCCGCCAAGGTCATCGCAACCACACGCGATATAAAAGGCAGAACTTGCCATGCCAAGGTATAGGGCAATTAAAAGAGCAATGCCTAAAAAACCAAACTCTTCAGCATAAATTGCTGCGATATAATCGTTTTGCGCTTCGGGAAGGTAGCTTAATTTTTGTAGCCCGTTGCCTGGTCCTTTGCCGAATAACTGCCCAGATCCTGCTGCAATTTTGGCCTGATAAGGCTGATGCCCCTTTCCCATCAAATCACGGGTCGGATCTAAATAGACGTTTAACCTAGCTTTCACGTAAGGTAAATTAACAGCAAAAGTGCCGGCAAGTGCTGCAAAGGCCACAAGTGGCCATGCCCAATATTTGGCAGGAATTCTTGCAATGAGAAATAGGGCAAATAAAGTCATCGCAATGACAGCTGTCGTCCCATTATTGGGTTCGATCATAATTAAAAACATCGGAATCGATACGAGTGCAATGAGCTTAAGAAAATCTTTAAAATAAAACTTGCCCTCACAAAAAAGTAAATAGCGATAAATGAAAAAAGCAGGTACGACGTATTTTACAAATTCAGAGGGTTGAAACGAAAGCCCTGCGATGCTAAGCCATCGCTTAGAGCCATTGACCTCTCTACCAATTCCTGGAATGAGCACAAGTAAAAGAAGCAATGAAAAGAGCCAAAGTAAGGGTCCGCTCAAGGCTAAAAGCCTTCGATAGCCAATAAATACCAAAAAAGACCCAAGCGTAAGGCCTGCAAAAGCATACAGCATCTGCTTTATGAAGGCCTGGTGCGTACTTTTGGCAAGCTCTTGATCGAGTACCTCAGCAGATGTTGTGCTAAAGATCATGACAATCCCGATTGCAAAGATCGAAAATGCTGTCAAAAGTAAGGTTAAGCGCGGTAATGGCATTATTTTTTTATTTAACTCTAACTTTATCGCCGGGTATTAAATTTTTGGCTGTTTTATCATTTAATCCATTTAATTGCAGAAAGTCATCTAGCTTTAAATTATTGTCTTTTGCAATCTTCCAAGGGGAGTCTCCTTGCTTAATTGTATAATAGACACTGCCTGGGGCTTCTTTTCTTGCAACGGCACTCTCTTTTTTATCAAGTGGCAACGGTTTAAGGTTTAGCTCCTTTGCCATTTGATCGGTAGTCTTAAGAGTTGCGCTCTCTCCCTTTACAGCAGCTTTTGCTACACTTGATTTAGCAACATTTGATTTTGCAATAGGGATACGCAATGTCTGACCGACCGATAATTTTGTCGACTGAAGACCATTTGCGCTGATGATTGCCTCTGTTGTCGTTCCATTATTTCGGGCAATTTTTTCCAGAGCATCGCCTCGTTTAACGGTCACTTCCACAAAATCTTGCTCATTTTCTGCTTTTTTAATTTGATCTTGCGTCATTTTCAGTGGTGTTGGCTCATTTTTAGAAGTAGCTAAGGTCTCGTTAGCAGGGCTTACCTTTGCTAATTTTAAGTTTTCAGCAACTGCTGCCTTTTCGATATTTTCAGTGTTTAATTCCTTTAAAAAGGTCTTCACTTCATCTACTTCCGGCTGCAAGACTTTGACTTCTTCAGCAATTGAGACAATGGTTGTTGGTTTTGCTGAAGGGCTTTCAAAAGAGCCTGCAACATGACTTTTTTCAACTTGCGATGTGGCAACTGACGGCATCAGGTCATGATCATCAGTGTTAATTGCCAGCATAAATAACAAAGCTAGTAATCCTGCATTGATCAACAACGCTACAATAATGGTATCTTTTCGACTCATTTACTAACGACTCCTCTTAAAGTTACAAATTCTTTAAATTTCTAATACTAGGCGTTGAAATTCTCTTCCTCGATGGGCATAATCTTTGAACATATCATAACTAGAACAGCCCGGCGATAAAAGCACAACACCTTTGCCATCTGCAAGCGCCATGGCTTGGACGACAGCCTCCTGTAGCGTTGCGCATAGCGCAACAGGCACATACCTCCCAAGGTCTTCTTGAATTCTATTTGCCGCTTTTCCGATGGCGCAAATTGCCTTTACTTTTGCCTTAAACCTTGCATGTGATTCAGCAGAAGATCTGCATAGGTTAAAGGGATCAATCCATGCAGTATACGGCGCTCCTTTATCCACTCCCCCGGCTATTAAGACGATGTCGGATGAAAATGTCGCAACAGCTGAGATGACGGCGTCAAGATTTGTCCCTTTGCTATCGTCATAGAACTTGACTCCCCCCACCTCCCCTACGAATTCTATGCGATGTGGCGGTTTGTTAAACGACTTGAAGGCTTTATAAAAAGAATCTTTTCCAACGCTAAGATAGCTGCATAGCAAGTAGGAGGCGATATAATTTTCAATATCGTGCCATTTGCCCTCTAGCTCTTTTGGAATATCGATAAATGAAGAATCGCTTTCAGAATATAGCGTGGGATGAAAGTTTTCAAAAAGGGCCTTATATTCCAAGTAGCATCTCTTTTGCACAATAAAATCTGCATTAGGGTTTAGATGAGAGGCGATTTTAATTTTAGCTTTGGCATAGTCCTCTATTGAGGCGTAACGGTCAAGGTGATCGGGCGTAATATTTAAAATGACTGCTGCGTCGATACAAGCTGAAGTGAGCGTTTCAAGCTGAAATGAGCTTAGTTCAACGACATAAACGCTTGCCTTGCTATCGTCAACCACAGATGTAATCGGGACCCCATTATTTCCAATCGCAATAGCTGCAATGCCATTTTCATTTAAAACATGCTCTACAAGTAATGTGACAGTTGTCTTCCCATTTGTCCCTGTTATGCCGAGACATTTTTTTGAAATGTTTAGTTCTTTAGCCCCAAGCTCCACTTCGCCGATGACTGGAATTGATTGTTTTATAGCCATCTTGTAAAGTGGATGTGTTTGAGCAATACCTGGAGATACGACGACATAATCAAAGGAGGCCAGATCACTAAGCTCGCTTTCATGAATGACCTTTGCCCCTAGTTGCCTTAATGCGGCAATTTCAGGACATGATTCAATATGGCTTAAATTGCCATCGACAAGGGTCGCAAAAGCCCCTCTTTTGAGAAGAAAAGAGGTGGCAGACCTGCCGCTTACGCCGGCTCCAAGCACCAATACAGATTGTTCATTGAAGTGCATAGTAGATAAGGTTTTCCGGTTTAAGACGATATTCTAGCAGAAAAATCTAATACCAGCAAGAAATCTATCGCACTACTTAGGACATAGGATTTTCCTTGAGTTACTGGCCGTGTAGTGTTTTTTCAATAGACTCCCACTCTTTAAACAACTTGGTCACTTCAGGTTTTGGCTTAATATTCTTGAGTGTAACCCTAGCTCTTGTAAAGGGGTCCTTTTTTTCGACATTCAACCAACCCATTAAATTGTTTTGATTATAATATTTGTAAGGACTAGTAGAGAGGGCCACCGGATCCGTCAGTTCGTCAGACATAATCGGATCTGTCATCTTTGGGCGAAGTTGAATCTTTGCCATTTTTAACAAAAGCTGCAATTGGGTCGCAAGTAGTTTTGGAAGATCTTGACGTGCTGAAAGCGCCGTTAACTTTGATAGCTCACTGTCTGTAAAATCGTGAACTTGCTCATCCCCTTCCCACATTAGACTACATTTTTCAAGGAGTATAACTTCTTCTATAACGCAAGAAGGAAAGGTTTTTAAAAAATCTTTTCTCATGCCGCGTATCACCTTTTGAGGTGCTGTCACATCGAGTATATGTCTACACACTGATTTGCCTTCAAAATGAGGATGCAAAAGAGGATTAAAAAAACTAAGTGATTGGCGCTCGCTTTTATTTAAATTCATAAGTGCGCGGCTACACATGGACAACGTATTGAGTGCATCCCTAGTTAACTTCACAAAAGCACCTAATTGATTGTTTTGAACATTTTTCTTAAGTATTTGGTCAAAATCTAGAAGAAGGTGAGCCAAGTGGGGAGCAAATTTCACGACACGTGGCATGTAGGCATCGATTTGAAGTAAGTGGCTTGCAATCTCATCTGCCATTGCACTATTGAGTGCTGCTGCATTAGAGATCTTTTTCAACTGATTAAAAATCAGCATACATTCATGAAAATGGCGCAAATCTTCGCCCACTTCAATATACGTTTGAAGAAATGGATGACTTGCCCCAAGCATTTGCTGCAATTTTGCAAGAGTTTGCGCATAGTCGCTATAGTAAGGCCACAGCTGTCCATTTTGTGAGACTCTGCTTTGAAGCTCATTGTTTAATTTTTCGATTTTGTGATCGAGCTCATCTTTGATAAAGAGGAAATTATAAACTAAACCAAGTGTATTTTCAAATTGATGGTTGACTTTTGCCACCTCAGGATCTGTTCCATCTAGTGCTTTTAAGCTTACTTTAATATCTTCTATTGCAGATTTATAGTGGTAAAGATCATCTAAATTATAATGCCTTTTGGCAGACATCTTGTTTAGGATTAAGGAAATAGATCGCTGTATGTCTACTCTATCATTTCTTGTCGTAACGTCCCCATCAGCCACTTTAGCCAGCGTGCCATCAAGATATATTTTGTATGCATTGCAAAGGGTCTCAATTCCCTCTTGAGGAATAAATTTTCTCTCATCCGTTCCCATCCAGGTGCAAAACTCAAGAGGCCCAACTGGTAGCTGCATATTCACTTTATCGAGAATCATCCAATAAGTTGTGCTCACTTCTTTACTTGCTTTGACCAAAGAATAAATGGGGATAAATCCAGGCGCAAGTTTGATCGCATCTGGCAGCATATCGACTTGCTCAAGGAGATCCAAATCTTGCGGCTCTGCTTCATCCTTTAAGCCTATGACTTTAGCTCTCTCCCTTAGCTCTTCTTCTAATTGAGTACTAAGCTTTCTCAATGTGAGCTCTAAAGCATTGCGATTGATGTTGAGCGCATCGCCTTGAATTTCTGACACGGCTTGGGTCTCGTCCAAAAGCTTCCACCCCTCTTGCACATGCCTTACAATCTCACTTAAATTTCTATTGGGTTTCGCAAGCTCAGTTGTTAAAGCAAAAGAGCGCCTATCTAATCGCTCTTTTAATGCCGTTTCGATAGTCAAAAGTTTTGCTGGGTCGACCAAGGAGGCGCGGTTCCAAAAAAGAATCGTTATAATCCACGATCGATTGTGTTTGGTCACTACATGAGTATTGATATATTTTCCATTGGCGTAAAGGTTGGCAAGTGAGCGGATAGGTTGAGTATCCGGATTGCATTCTCGTATCATTTTATTATAAACTTTACTCACCCTTGTGACTCGCTCACTTGGGTGTGTGAACCAATGGATCACTTTGCGGCAAAAACCGATAAAACCGGTCGCACACTTTTTCTCCCGAGAAGTAAATATCGATGTAGAGCCCTTTAGCAAAATGCGGCTGATCATCGTCGGTTGATCATGATTCTTTGGATCAAAAGGGATCGACATCTTATTCTCCTTAAATTTTGGCCAGTTGCAACAAAAAAAATGATTTTAAAGAAATATAATATTATTGTCAAGAAAATTACAATTTACTTCATAAAAAGTTTACTTAAAAGCAAATAGTCGAGATTTTACAAACTGTACTTTATACAAATTTAGACTTAATATGGGTTGAAAGTATACCGAACGTGATTCAAAAGTTTGATTTTTTGGGAGTCAAAGTCCCGAATTGATTCAACCTAAAAACGGCAGTTGGAGACGGCAAATTGACGTAATCTTTTGAGCTATAATCGCTTCTGGCGGGGATCGCCTTCACCATTAGGGAATGTCGATCCCCGCCAGAAGCGATTCTAACTCAAAATCTTACATCACTTTGCCATCTCGAACTGCCGTTTCTAGGTTCAAGCAACCAAAAGCAAGAAGTCTTATTTCGGACGATGGTTCTTTTCAACTTTTGAAGTTTCTTGTGTATAAATGTATTTTTTCAACGATCATCGTTTTGATCATTTTTTAAAGCATTGTAAATAATCGCTGATCCGACATTTTGTAAAGCAAGTGCGGTTAAAGTAATGCGAGAGGTTCTAAATAAATTGACACATTCTTGTTTAGTCAAAGGAGAAAGCGGGGGCCGGTTTTGCGTATATTGCAAAATGTTTGCAAAAATAAATGGAGCGCCGACAGCGCTTACAAAAATAGAAGCCTTCAGCCCCACTACAGTTGCTTGTATTAAAGTTAAAGGGGTTTTTGTCTTGTCATAAGCCCTAGCCCTAAAAAACTCTTGCGAGGTGAGAAACGCCACCCATAAAACGCTGTTTCGCACCCATTGCATTCCAATCCCCTTCCATCCTTCATGAAAAAGCTTTTGTAAAGGAACTCTTTTCCCAACAGATGCCGAACGAGCAATCCCTCTTTCTAATGGTGTTAAGAAGCCTGCATCGGCACTTGCAATAGCTATCCCCACAAGTGCTTGAGATTGAATTTCTGTAAATTGATAGCCTTTAAATACTTTAGGCAGCTGCATAATCATCGGCCACTGCCATATGCCCTTAATCGATGCTTTTAACATTTGATAGGGAAGGTCTGAAAAAAAAGCCTTCCCCCCCCCTTGCATAAATATCGTCACTGCCAAATGATGCGTTGTAAGTGAAGAGCTACATTGCCTATTCTCAAGGACTTTTAACGGATTAATGGCCGCTTGGACAATAAGAGCTCTAGAGGCTCCTAAAAAACTTGCTTCCAAATCTGTATATAAAGACATCTATTGACTCTCTTTTGCCATTTTAGCAGATTGTGTAGCACGCATTGACAAAGCAATTGCAATACTACTTGCCATCGCAAGCGCCATCCAATACCAAGCCACACTTGCCACCATCCCTGTCTTTTGAAAGCACCAAAGGGCAAATGCAGCTGTGGGTCCTCCCAATAGCTGCGATCCCAACGCATAGCCCATGGAGATGACAGCATAGCGATACTTAGGTTCAAGCAGCTGCTGGGCCCATGCATGAAAAGGAGCAAAGAAGGCAACTCCTAATAAAACCAATGCAATTCTAACGCCAATGACGCTTGTTAAAGAGGCCCCTTCCAAGGATAAAAGAAGTGGCGTTGCAAATAAAGCCACACCTATTGAGGCTGTGAGCATAAGCTTTTCTCTTGGCACTTTTGATGCGACCCACCCAAAAAAGGGCAAAGCTAAAAGATCGAGAATGAGTAGGTAAGTGTTAATTTTCATGACTTCAGTTTTCGTAAGTGGCGAAATCAAGGGGATAAACCCATTCATTAAGACGAGCGCAACAGCGTAATTGGCATGCGCAAAGCCTGAGGCGATCATGATGGTGAAAAGGGGCTTTTTACAGGTCCAAAAAATACTTTTAAGATTCGCAAGTGGATTTGTCGCTTTTATAGGCGTGCCAATTGGAGCTAAAGACCTTCTAATTAAACAGCCAAATAGCGCCGTGATGCACCCGCATAAGTAAAGCACTCTCCACCCGGATGCTGTCACGTTAAAATAACCGATCAAAAAGACACCTAAAGAAGCAAGAAGATGCCCCCCTAAAGTCGATGAACTATACAGACCACTTAAAAAATCGTGCTTTTTGGGAGCAGAATTTTCTAACAGAAAAATAGCCCCGCCCATTGTTTCGCCTGCTGCAAGAAAATTTTGCAAGGCCCTTCCTAAAGAAAAGATAATCGGCGAAAGAAGGCCTACTTGCGCATATGTGGGGCTAAAGGCAATGCATCCCGAAACAAGCGACATACCGGCTAATGTAAGAAATAGGGCTTGCTTTCTTCCGTAGACATCTCCTATATAGCCAAAAACAAGAGATCCAAGCGGCCTTGCAAGCATTCCTATTGGAATAATTGCGTAGGTTAAAATGAGCGCTGTGATCGGGTCGTGATCGGGAAAAATGTGGGGCGCTAAAAACGGGGATAAAAAGCCAAAAAGGGCTGTATCGTAATGTTCAAAAAGATTGCCCAAATAGGCCGTGATCAAGTGGCCGCGAGATGCTGTAGACATTATTATTCTCTTTTATTATTGAAGTACAATGAAAAGTAAAAGTCTATAAAAGTATGGGGATTTTTAGCAACAGATAAATTAAGCGTTAACACAGATACACAAAACATTCCAGTCATGTAAATGTTCACCGGTCTACTTGTGTCGCCGCTGGCCGCGGCCAGCGGCGACACAGGTGGTCCCGTGCACATGTACCCAGTCATTCCCGCTGATTTTATTGTCAGCCTCGAAAGACTGCAATAGACTTCTTTCGAAACTGCAATCCCGTGCCTCTGCCTGCATGTGTACTATCGCTGCTACCGCAGCTCTAATTTTA